>ERZ773077.1248-NODE-1248-length-17872-cov-7.614245_pt1 | contig 17872 bp, 14 predicted proteins | sample MGYA00580612_ERZ773077 | MGnify/ENA primary metagenome ERZ773077 (study PRJEB29015, sample SAMEA2737971) | human oral metagenome | biome: human oral; feature: human-associated habitat; material: dental | place: China | collected 2021 ...
GGTAAGCAGATTCCCATCGCTTACCGACAAAAATAATTCTAAATTAAATAATCTTCTTCGTAATGAAAAAACTATTGATAGGGGCGATGGTTTGCCTGTCGCTCGCAGCGTTACAAAGCTGCAAAAAACAAGTAATTGAAGAGCGCGAAGACATAGTCGCAGGCTCTGAAATTATTAGCCAAGGCCGTACGCCCGACGAGTCTGACGGCAAGAAAGGCGACTACTTCATCAATACACTTACCAGCGAACTTTATGGGCCTAAAACCGATGCTGGGTGGGGAGCACCCATACGTTTCGGTAGTAGCAACACTGCCGAGGCCAAAATACTTTCTGGGGCAGGCGCACCTTCGCCTCGTACCGGTAGCGAAGGCGATTGGTATATCGACCTTAGCACACGTACTCTCTACGGGCCTAAAGCCAATAACCAATGGGGTAGCGGTATAGTGCTGGGCGGCAATCCTAACAATGGTTCTAACCAAGACCCCGATGAGTCCCTACCCGACTTCCATATCAGCAAAATTGGGCAACCTACCCTCTTAGTATGGTCAAACCCTAAAACTGTCGAGGTGAATATGAACACCAATAACCAACTCAAATTGGTTGAGGTAATCGGTAGAGAGGCTTTTGCTCAAAAGCGCTCTTTAGAGAAAATTACCATTGGCGATAAAGTACAACTAATCGAAAACCAAGCTTTTGAAAACAACTTCGCTCTCAAAGACATTATCTTCACTGCCGATAGCGAACTCGAACATATAGGCGTAGAAGCCTTTACTAAGTGCAATGCGCTCAAAACTATAGGCTTACCTTCACGCCTTACCCTTATTGATAAATACGCTTTTCTTAGCTGTAAGTCGCTCGAAACGGTAGTAGTACCTGGCTCTTGCGAGCGTATTCTTTCTGAAGCCTTCAAAGAGTGCGAAAACCTCAAAAACGTTACCCTTAATGAGGGCGTTAAATTGGTGGATAACTTAGTGTTCGAAAAATGCTTCTCACTTACTAAGATTACCTTCCCTGCTTCTTTAACCGGTTTAGGCGAATTGCTTTTCAATGAGACTACCCAAAAGATAAGCGTTACTTTCCTTGGGGCGGTTCCTCAAACTAATGACGATGCCAATCCTTTCGCAGGGGCTACTATCGAGCATATCTATGTGCCTTCACAGCACCTACAAGCCTACCGCGATAAGTTCACCGACTACGCCGATATTATACAAGCTATCCAATAAAAAGTAAAAAATAATTCTAAATGAAAAATATAATTATCAGCTTGTGCGCGCTTTTGGCGTTCAGCACGGTGGGCTGTGTCAAACAGACCATTGAGCGCGTCAAAGTAAAAAGAGCCAGTGTCATACACCTCAAAGACTATCCTCCTTCTATTGATGAGGGCAACATAGGCGACTATTATATAGATAGAAAAACAGGCTTGCTCTATGGCCCTAAAACCGATGAGCGCGGCTGGGGCAATACGCCTATTCGTTTAGTATCCGAAAAAGGTATCAACCCCAATACCATTCGCTCAGGCAAGGGCGCTCCCGATTTAACCATTGGTAAAGACGGTGACCTCTATTTAGATACCCAAAACCAAAAACTCTACGGGCCTAAGAAAAACAACAGCTGGGGCATAGCCTACACTTTGGGCGATAACAACCCTTGGCATAATAATCAGCTTTCTAACTACAAGCTCTCCGACGACCGCAAAACGCTATTAGCGTGGCTCAATCCTCAAACGGTGCATATCGATATGCGCGCCGATGTAGGGCTCAGCCGTATTACTGCCATTCAAGAGAAAGCTTTTAGTTATCAATTTGGCGCAGGCGGGCACGAGGGCGTTTTTACTTCCGACCCTTATGCGGTTAAGACTATCATTCTACCCGCTACCGTTACCGAGATAGGCAAAAGTGCTTTCGAGGGGCTTTATCACCTCGAAATGCTCACCCTCCCACGCGGACTTACCAAAATCCCTCGCAGTATGTGCAATGGCTGCGAACGCCTTAGTATTGTCAATTTTGAAGAGGGTATCACCGAGATAGAAGACTTTGCTTTTGCGCGTACTAAGATAGAAAAACTCACTATTCCGCGCTCTGTCAAAGAGATTAAGGGCTATGCATTTGCTTTTTGCGATAATCTCGATGAGCTCAAACTCCAAGAGGGATTAAAGAAGATAGCGGCACAAGCCTTTTTAGGTTGCGAAAAGCTAAAGGTTATTGATATCCCTGAGAGTGTTACCAGCATTGGTAGTATAGGCGATTTCTCTTTCAGCTATTGTCCTGTCGAAACAGTTGTGCTACACTCGCGTACTATCCCTAAGTTCAGCAGTGTTGAGATATCCTTTAGGCGTACCCTCAAGAATGTGTACGTGCCCGATGAAAGTTTAGAGTTGTACAAAAAATCTGATTGGGCAGACGATGCTTTCAAAGCCAAAATCAAACCAATGTCTCAAAGACACTAATCAATCTGACAAAATGAGCAAAATATATTATTTTCTTATAATGTTTTCGCTTGCCTTAGTAGCTTGCGATAAGCAAAAAGAAGACCCTAATCCCGAATTGCCTGCCCCTCCTAAGCCAGAAGCGTCTGTTTCTCCCTTAGTAGGCGAATGGCGTTTGGTGAAGTTAGAAGAAGATGGTTACGAAACTAAAATAGAGAACTGTAGCCGTAAGAGCAGCTTAGTCTTTGGGGCAGACCAAACCGCTACCCGCACTACCTATCAGTATACCCCCAATACCGACCCTAATGATGCTAAAGACGCTTGCAACTATGTAGTAGAAGCTAAAACCTACACTACTACCTTGCAGCAGTTAGTACTACAGTCTATTGGCAAGGCTACTGATACCGAGGCGTATACCTATAGCCTAACCACCGATACCTTGGTAATGGTGTACACCAATAGGGCAGGAGGGGTGCAGACAGCTACCTACCATAAGAACTACCAGTATGACCCTGTCAAAGAAATTATCGGCACATGGTATATTCACAGCCTTTGGCGCAATGACATTTATAATTATGACAAAGATTTAACCGATTTTTCGGGTTGTCGTTCGCAACAAAAGGTAGTGATTACCAAAGACTCTATCACTATGTATCAGTATCGCTATACTAAGAACAAATGCCGCGAAACCGTCTACAAAGGTGCTTACGAAATATCTGCTGGCTTGGGTATCATAAAGGTACGCAACAAGATAAGAGGCAAGGTAAACGTAGGCTTGCGCGAGTTTAGACTCGGCAATGGCACGCTCGAGTTTTGGGGCTTTGTAAATGGCTTAGCAGGCGACTACGAAAATGAGTTTTACCGCAAAGAAAAAACATTCAAATGAGGCGCTCCATCCTACATAATATCGCTATCGTCTCGGTGCTGCTCTTCTCGGTAGTAACCGCTGCACAGCCTACTAAAACCGACAAGGTTATTGACCTTGAGGAGGTGGTAGTCTCGGGGCAAATAGAACCCCAGTCGGTCAAAAAGTCGGTCAAGAACGTGCAAGTCATTACTAAAGAACAGATAAAAGGCGTAGGGGCTACCCATTTAGGCGAGGTGCTAAATCAGTATGTAAACCTCAATATACTACCCGATGAGGGCAGTGGCAAGCAGAAGATTTCGCTCTATGGCTTAGGGGCTAACTACTTCAAGGTATTTGTAGACAATGTGCCGCTGGTAAGCGAAGACGGCTTAGGGGTCAATACCGACCTTTCGCAGATAAATGTAGATGATATTGAGCGTATAGAGATAGTCGAAGGGGCGATGGGCGTAACCCACGGAGCCAATGCGGTAACCGGTATTATGAACATCATCACTAAGAAGAAAGCAACCAATAAGTGGGATATTACATACTCGCTTCAGGAAGAAACCCTCTCGCGCGAGTACAATTTCCTAAATAAAGGCAAACATTATCTCAACTTCCGAGCTGCTACCAATCTCTCTAAGCGCTGGTTTGCTTCTGTGGGTATGAATCGCAATAACTTCAATGGCTTTTGGGGTAAGTACAAAGGCAAAAACTACTTGGGTACAGATGGGCTCAGGGGCTTTGAGCGCCAGCCTTATTTTCTGTATCAAACCAATGTGATGACTACCTATCAGGGCGATAGCTATAAGCTCATTTATCGCTTTGAGTATATGCGCGACCAGTACAACACTTACGACCGCACTGCCGAGCGCACCTATAGTCCTCGTTATGGCGATTACACTTTTGGCAATGACCAGCGCGATTACTATTCGCGTCAGAATCACCAGCTCAACCTCAGTGGGTCACTTAGCGAGCTAAAGTATAACCTTACCGCTTCTTATCAGTATCAAGAGCGTGCTACCGAAACCTTCCGCTACCTTATTGATTATCATCACGAAATCAATAATGAGCGCCGCCGCAACCAGTCTATGGATGTGTTTTACTCATCGGCCTACCTCAGTGGCGCTTTGGCTAAGAAGAGATACCAATGGCAAGTAGGCTATGAGGCTGTGCGCAATCAGGGCTATGCTATCATCCGCGACGAAGGTTCTACCGAAAAGTTCGTAGATAAAGCCATCGATAATTACGACCTTTATGCTTCAGTCGAAGCCAATATCACCAAAAAGTTTTCTATCCGTCCAGGCGCACGCTACTCTATACAGCGTTTGTTCAATAACCAATACGCCTATTCGCTCGGTGCGCGCTATCTGTTGCCTGCCAATGTCGAGCTACGCGCTTCAGTAGGGCAAGCCTATCGCACGCCTAACTTTCAAGAGTTGTATGTGCGCAATGTCTTTATAGGGCATATCTTTTTGGGCAATGAAAACTTAGTGCCAGAGCGCAGTTTCTCTACGGAGTTCAACGCCAAAAAGGTCTTTACTTTTGGCACTGATGCCACTACCCAGCTCACTAGCAACTTGGCTTTTAGCCATAATCGTATATACGATAAGATAGATAACATATTGTTAGAACTGCAAGGCGGTATGCCACATACCCAGTACCTCAATGTCAGCCGTTTTCTCAATAACAATATTATCACCACGCATAGGTTTGTGTGGAACAATCTGGGGCTTACCTTAGGCGGGGCTTTTGTATGGGTATCGCAGACTGATGATGTGTCGAAGATAAAAAAAGACGACCGTTTTCTGTTGAATATCAATGCCAATGCAGGGCTTGCTTATCAGTTGTCTAAAACGAATACCGTGCTTACAGCCAATTATAAGTTCGTAGGCAAGTCGCAAATGTGGATGGCTACCACCGATGGGGCAGCATTGGGCACCTTATCGCCTTATGGTTGGGTCGATGCTTCAGTGCAACAATCGTTTTGGCAAAAGCGCATCGACTTTGTTTTAGGTTGCCGCAATGTGCTAAACGTAATCAATACTACCCTTACCCAAACATCGCTATTGGGTATAACCACCGAGCGCAATTACCCTATTGCCAACGGACGTATGTTCTACTTGAAACTCTCTTATAATCTGAATATTAAATATTAAATATTAAAAATCTTACTATTTATATGAAAAAAATAATTCTATCACTCAGTATTGCAGCCTTTATGTTCGGGGCTTGCCAAAAAGAATCAGAACCTGAAAAGAAACTGCCAGAGGGCGGAGGCACTCAAACTAACACTACCGAGCAAGGTACAGCCTCAGGTACTCTTAGCGTAAAACCGCTAACCCCTATCACAGTACAAGCTGAGGTAGGAGGCGCTAATGAGCCTAACCAAGTATACATCGACCTTTCTACCGGCAAGGCTACTGCAATTAAGCGCGACACTTGGCACTTAGCTTTCTATTGTGGCGATGACGATTTTAGAGTGCTCATCAACCCTGCTATCGCGATGTCGGCATTAGAGCAAGAAACTACCGATATAAATAAAAGGGTAGAAGAGGATAAAACCATATTGCTCAACACCGACCCTACCAACCCATCGCCTAATCACCTTGTTAGTCGTAGATTGATAGACGACCCTCGCGGTTATTTAGCTCCGCGCAATAACGAACCTGGTTCTGGTACAGCTATCGCTGGTGTTTCAGCCAAAGACGAAGAGAACAAAGTATACCTACTCAGTATGGGCTTTGCTATCAGCGATAAGACTCCTGTAAAAGGAAGCGTAAATATATTAGGAGCGCATAAAGGTTGGGGCAAAATACGTGTGCTACGCGAAAACGGAAAGTATAAAGTGATGTTTGTGCCACGTACAGCTGCTACTGCTCCTGCTGCTGTTAAAACCTTTACAGTAGCCAAAAACGCTGCCTATAATTTTGTGTATCTAAACCTCGAATCAGGACAAATGGTGCAAGTAGAGCCTAAGAAAAACGATTGGGATTTGTGCTATACCGCTGCGGTAGCTTGGATTACTAACAAAGATTACGATGCGCGAAGCAATGTAACCCTTTACCCCGACCTGATAATCAATAATATACACGGAGGTACCAAAGTAGCGCATACTAAACAGTTTGAAACTACTGAAAAGGCGTATGAAGCCTATCAGAAAATTCCTTTAAATATATTTTGGGATACCACTGTCAAAGGGGCTAATTTCGATGCTAATAGCTATAACCGTTTAGGCTTAGGCAAATCGTGGAGAGACCTACCTAATGGGGGTACTATTCGTCCCTATTGGTATGTGGTTAGAGACGGAGAAGGCAATCACTTTAAGCTGATAGTCAGAGCAATGAAAAATGATGCTGGAGAGAGAGGTTATCCTACCATTGAGTATCAATACGTACCCAAACAGTAATTGACAAGAGAGCCGATTTGGATATAGGATGAGCGAACGATGAGCGAAGGATAAGCGAACAATAACCGAATGAATCGCCTTCTAACGACTAACAACTAACGACTAGCGACTAACAAACTAACAAACTAACGACTAAAAAAAGTGTTTAAAAAGAATATTTTACTAATTTTGTGCTTTGCTTGGGCTATAGGGCTACAGGCACAAGAGTATTGGAAGCAAGCGGGCTTAAGCAGTCGCAGTGCCGAAGCAGCTACAGCGCATCACCAAGAGTATACGCTCAATAAGAAAGCCTTTGCCAATGCGCTACATAGTGCTACGGCACGTGGCAATACCGCTGAGGTAGTAGTAAAACTTCCTAATGCTAAGGGCGAACTCGAGTCTTTCCGCGTGCGAAAAACCAGTGTCCTATCTGACGAGTTGGCAGAGCGCTACCCACAGATAGAGACTTATGCGGGCTACTCTCTTTCACAACCCGATAAAGAGGTAGCTTTTACGTGGTCGCCTGAGGTGGGGCTTTCAGCTATGTTCGATGATAATAACGAATACGCTTTTGTGCAGCCTACTAACCGCAGTGGGGTGAAGCATATGGCCTACCAGCGCAGTGCTTCGGTCGAGCAAATGACTTTTGATTGTGGTACAATGGCAAAAGTCAAAGCAGCCGCAGTTACTCCTGCTTCACTGACTCAGCGTACTACCGGCAACCTTTTTGCTACCGAACCTACCCTGCGCACCATACGTATAGCGATTGCTGCTACCAGTGATTATACCTTGCGTTTCGGTAGCCCAGAGCGCGCCCTTGCCGCTATTGTTTCTACTATACAGCGCACCAATCAGGTGTATCGTACCCAGATGTCTATCCAATTCCGATTGGTAACAGGGGTAGAAACCATTATCAAAAACCGAAAAGACGACCCTTTCCGTAATAATATGCGCGCCGAAACGTGGAATGGCGACCCCCTACAGAAGTTTTTAGACGAGAAAGTAGGCGATGCTAATTATGATGTGGGACACGTATTTCACCATACTAAGCAACCTAATGGCAACGCCGGTTGTATAGGGTGTATATGCGAAAAAGGCGAAAAAGGACGTGCTTTCTCAGCAGGCGACCTCTCTAACAGTGTAGAAAAAGATGTGTTCGACATCGATTTCTTCTGCCACGAGCTGGGGCACCAAATGGGGGCTAACCACGTGCATAACCTCAATAACGAAAACACAGGCGCACAAGTAGAACCGGGTAGTGGCTCTACCATTATGGGCTATGCGGGTATATCGGGGGCTAATAACGTGCAAAGGCGTTCAGACCCTTATTTCAATCACGTAAGCGTAGAGCAGATGATGAAGCACATCACTGCGGCTACTTGTCCGGTCAAAGCTCCTATTGCCAATTCAGTGCCCGTAATAGGCGAACTCAACGATTACACTATTCCGCGCAGTACTGCCTATCATTTAGTAGGTACTGCTACCGACCCCGATGGCGATACACTCTATTATATGTGGGAGCAACATAATAGCCCCCAACCTGGCCGCATCACAGTTACTTCCGATAACTTTGCCGATAATCTAACGGAAGGACCTATGGCTCGTTCGCTAAGACCTAGTCGCTCTAATGAGCGCTACATTCCTCGTCTTTCTCAGATATTAGAAGGGAAGTTAAGCGAGCGCAACCCAGGCCCTACTTCCACTTGGGAAACGGTTAGCAGTGTGAAGCGCACCCTCAAATGGGCATTTGTAGTAATGGATAAGAGCCTCGGTAGGCGAGACGACCGCGAGACAGATGTAAGCACCGGTAATACGGTGTATGCAGGAGTGAAGATAAATGTAACGAACAATGCAGGGCCTTTCGAGGTCACTTCACAAGCCAGAAAGACGTATTGGTTTGTAGGCAAAACCTGTACTATCACTTGGAATGTGGCCGATACCGATAAAGAGGAGGTAAACACCCAACGAGTAAACATTCTTTTTGCTCTCGACGGACAGACTTTCACGCATACTCTTGCGGCCAATATTCCTAATAATGGTAGCTATACCTTTACCGCTACTGCCGACCTTGCTACCTCTAATGGGCGCTTTATGATTCGCCCTGTCGATAATATCTACTTGGCAGTCAATCTCGGCAAGATAATAGTAAAGACTGATGGCGATATTGATGGCGATGGCATAGTCGATAGTCTTGATAATTGTATAGAAACCCCTAACCCCGACCAAGCCGACCTTGACGGAGACGGTATAGGCGATGTATGCGATGAGGATATAGACGGTGACGGCGTAAATAATGCTACCGATAACTGTGCGCGCATACCAAATACGAATCAGAAAGATACCGATAAAGACGGCAAAGGCGATGCCTGCGATGACGATGCTGATGGCGATGGTATACCAAATGCCTCAGACAACTGTCCGTACCACGCTAACCCCGACCAAAAAGACTCTGACGGCGATGGTATAGGCGACATCTGTAGTGGCGACCGCGACCTCGATAAGATACTCGATGAAAAGGATAACTGCCCCGATATGGCCAACCCCGACCAGAAAGACCTCGATAAGGACGGTATAGGCGATATATGCGATGACGACCGCGATGGCGACGGTATCCCTAATGACCGCGATAACTGTCCCGATTACTCTAATCCCGACCAAGCTGACACCGACCACGATGGTATAGGCGATGCTTGCGACCCCGATATAGACAATGACGGTATTCCTAACGAGAAAGATAACTGTCCGTTTGTGAAGAATCCATCACAGAAAGACCTTGATAAAGACGGTATAGGCGATGCCTGCGATGATGATGTAGATGGCGACGGGGTGCCTAACGATAAGGATAATTGCCCTGAAACCTACAATCCCGACCAAGCCGATACTGACCGCGATGGTATAGGCGATGCCTGCGATAACGATGCTGATGGCGATGGGGTGCCTAACGATAAAGACGATGAGCATCAAACGGTCTTAATCCCTAATGCTTTTACCCCTAATGGCGATGGTGTAAACGATACCTTTGTGATACACCGCATATCGTTCTACCCTAACAATGTATTGCAGATATTCACTCGCGAAGGGCAATTAGTATATGAAGCGCGTGGCTATCATAATCAGTGGAAAGGCTTAGGCTTAGACGGTCAGAAGTTGCCACAAGGCTACTACTTCTATAAGTTTACGATTAAGAACAAACGCACCCAAGAGGGGTGGTTATTCATTAACTATTAATATACTTTTTTTGATGAAAAAACTAATACTATCAGCTTTGCTCTTGAGTGCTGCTATCGGCAGTGCTCAAGAGGCAAACTATATATTCTATAATCAGTTTCAGAATGTAGTGAATCCTGCGGCTATAGGGGCTGAAGGCAACCATACTATAGGCGCACACCTGCGCTACCAATGGGCGAAAAGCGCTTCTTCCGATAGTCCTCAGCAGCAAACGCTCAACACTACCCACCGCCTGAGCAATCACGTAGCCATAGGGGCATCGGTAGTGAGGGAAAAGGTGTTTGTGCAGCACCAGACCGCTTTATTTGCCGATTTTGCTTATGCGCTACCTCTTACTGAAACAGATAATCTCTATTTAGGTATCAAAGCAGGGGGCAATCTCTTCAATATAGATAGTAGTCGCTTTAAAACCTATAACGACCAGTACGACCCTTATTTGCAAGGCGTATCGGGTAGATTTCAACCTAATGTAGGGGTAGGCGCTTATTATCAGCAACCCCGCTTCTACGTAGGGCTATCGGCTCCTAACCTATTAGCGTCAGATAAGACTAAAGTAGAGAATGAAGTAGTAACTTCAGTAGCCGAGCGTATCAGCTTTTATGCGCAGGCGGGCTATTTCTATCCCCTCACTGCCGACTTTACGCTAAGTCCACGAGCGCAAGCGTATATCAATCAAAAGGGCGACTATCAGCTTAACGCCTCAGCAGCTGTGCTCTACAGCGATTATGTAGAGGCTGCTTTGGGCTACCGCTCTGATAGTGCTGTCAATATCTGTGCGCTTTTCAAAGTGCCTAAGTATCACCTATCTGTAGGCTATGGCTTCGAAACCAATGTCGATAATAATGTAGGGGCAAGTGTGCGCAACTTTCACGAGTTTATGCTAAAAGTATATTGGTAATTCCTTAAAAGAAGAAGTGATGAAACGTTTATTATTCGTAGCAGTGTTAGCGTTTTTGGGGTGGCATTGCACCAAGCAGAGCGACCCAGAAGAGCCTAAGAAAAAGGAAGAGAAACCCACTGCAGCAACTGCCTATAAGCTCAGCGATGATAAAGAAACCCTACTAAAGTGGCTCGATACAGCTACTACTACCCTCGACCTCAGTATACACCCTGCCCTCAAACGAATTACGATTGTAGGCAAAGAGGCATTTAAAGGTACGCCTATAGTGAGTATCACTCTGCCCAATACAGTAGAGAAGATAGATGAAAAGGCTTTTGAGGGGTGTACATCGCTTACTACGGTTACCCTACCTAAGAATGCTAATTTTAGAACGATTGCTTTAAGCTCTTTTGAAGGTTGTAAGCGCCTTACACGTATAGATATCCCCGATTCGGTCAAAGAGATAGAGAAGTATGCTTTTGCCGATGCAGGACTTACAGAAGTAAAGTTGCCTAAGGAACTTTTTGAAATTAAAGAGCAGGCTTTTGCAGGCAATGCCCAACTAAAGAGTATCACCCTGCCTAAAACCATTTCGCATATTAGCACAGGGGCTTTTATGCAGACGGGGCTTCAGACGGTTACTCTTAATGGTACCGAGCCGCCCCGCCTTTCTTTTCCTAAAGGAGAGGCTGCACTGCAACGCAAGGGCGCACCTTTCCCTTTTGAAACCCTTGTTGATATTATAGTACCTCGCGAGGCCACCAATGCCTATCGGGTAGAGAAAGCCGATTGGGCTCCTTATAGGCGTTATATTAATAGGAAAATAGCTTTTACTCCTCTTCGATTAGAGAAGACAGAGGTAACAGTAAAGGTAGAAGAAATACAAGCCTTTTCGATATACGGTAGCAAGCGCTACCAAATACGGCAGACTAAAGATAGCGAGGCAATAGCCATAGTAGGTACGCCCGACCAAGATGCTAATAACGTTACCCGCATAGCCGTAAAAGGACTCAAAGAAGGTACTTTCACTTGTACTATCACTGATGTTATAAGCGACCAAGATGCGCAGCTAAAAGTAACAGTTATTAAAAAGTAAGTCTTGCACCTACTAACTGATAGCCTTCTAAGGTATACGAACTGCTAAATTGCCATTGGTATTTTGGTTTTACTAAGGCATTGCCTTCAGTATAACGCTTAGTGATGCGTCTGTTGGCTATCGTCTTACCGGTAATATAGCCTACAAATAGAGCTACAGGGTAATCCGAAGCCCAATGTACTTTGCTTTGCATCATCTCAAAACACATAAGCCCTAAGGCACTATAGCCTACGGGCTTTATCCATTTATAGTCAGGATAGTTTTCGGCAATAACAGTAATAGCCGACATAGCGGTAGTAAGATGTCCGGAGAACATCGCATCGTAGTGAGGGGTGTCTTGCTGATAGGCTTTGAAGCTGGGGGCAAACGTCCAGTAGCTGTGCCAACGCCCATCATTTACTGTTATAAACGGACTCTCACGCCCTGTGAGTCGTTTGAAAGGTTGTACAAACGCTCCTGATACTACAATACTCTCCAATACCTGCATAGCGGTACTCTTGGCGCGGTAATCGCCTGTGATGAGTCCGTAGGTAGCCATACCCCCACTGATAATGATAAAAGTAGTACCATTGCCGATGAAGTACAATGCCGAATTGACATCAGCAGGCACAATCTTCAGAAAGCCCAGCTTTTTATAAGTGTGGGCTTCATTTAGTCCTAAACTTTCGCCAAAACTTCTACTTTCTCTTATAAGCCAAGGGTCAGCAGGAATGATAGCTGCTGTGGCACCAATAGCTGCTAATCCGTAAGGATAATTAGGCTTAGAGACCATCTCTACCGCCGATTTGCCTATGTTGCGTGGTATCTTGTTAAAAAGGTCAGCGAAACGCGGTTTTTGGTATATATAGGTTAGGTTATCATCAATTTTGTATTGCCTGCTCAATAAATCTACTTCAGAAGGGTGCGAGCCTTGCAGCGCATTTGTAATACTATCTGATAGCGATTGTGGAATAGAGTCTTTTTCCTGTGCTATAGCAGGAGAGAGAGTAAAAAGTAGTAGCGAGAGTAAAAGGTATTTCATTTGTAGTTTTTTTATAAAATTAAATCGTCAGTCGCGACTGACGATTTATAATTTGTTAGTTTTAAAAGATTTAAAAGTTATAACACATTCTATCGAATTAAATCATTCAGAAAACTATCGGTGTCTTCATTGTTGTAAAATGAACGTATTTCTTCGGCATTTTCTTTCATTAGCGTTCTGATAAAGGCATCGTAAGTGGTCTTGCGGTCTTCTAAAAAACCATTGAAGTACCGCTCGCTTACCTCCATACCATTAGCTTTCTCAATCTTTAGCAGTCGCTCGTATAGGGGGGCGATATGTACGTTAATCAAATGCTTGGGCAATGCCTTGCGATACGATACATAGTGGGTGATTTCGTCTTTCTCATTCCTGATAATCTCAAAATTGGTAATCACCCAATAATATCTGCCGCTCTTCGATAGATTCTTGATGATAGCGTGAAAGTTGTTCTTCCCTTTTAGGTTCTCCCACAGTATTTTAAATACCACCTTGGGCATATCGGGGTGGCGTATGAGGCTGTGAGGCTGATCGTACAGTTCAGCCTCAGTATAGCCCGATACTTCTTGAAAAGCAGCGTTGCTCGCCATAATATGTCCGTGCTTATTAGTACGGCTCATCAGGGTGGCGCGCTTGTCCCATTTCACCTCTTCATCAATAGGGATAGGACGCTTTATCGTTGGATTTTCTATCATTTTTTATCTAATTTGTGTAACCAGTTGCGCATATCAACCTCTTTGGCAATAGCGGCGCGGAGTTCAGGTATTGCGATGCGCACTTGCTCCATAGTGTCGCGGTGGCGCAAGGTAACGGTATTGTCTTCTAAAGTCTGATGATCGACCGTTACGCAGAAAGGCGTACCTACCGCATCTTGGCGGCGATAACGTCTTCCTACGGCATCTTTTTCGTCGTAAGCTACATTGAAATCGTATTTTAGCTCGTTTACTATCTGTTCGGCTACCTCTGGTAGTCCGTCTTTCTTCAGTAGTGGCAATACGGCTACTTTGGTAGGCGCTAATACGAATGGCAAACGCAATACGGTGCGGGTCTCGCCCCCTTCTAAGGTCTCTTCTTGTAGCGAATTAGAGAGTACTGCCAAGAACATACGGTCTAAACCGATAGAGGTTTCGAGCACGTAAGGGGTAAAACTTTGGTTATCTTCAGGGTCGAAGTACTGCATTTTCTTGCCTGAGTATTTTTCGTGGTTGCCAAGGTCAAAGTTAGTACGAGAGTGGATACCTTCTAACTCTTTGAAACCGAATGGGAAACGGAACTCTATATCGCAAGCGGCATCGGCGTAGTGTGCTAATTTTTCGTGTGGGTGATAGCGGTAATTTTCCTCGCCCATACCAAGCGATAAGTGCCATTTCAGGCGGGTTTCTTTCCAATACTCATACCACTGTTGTTGTGTGCCTGGTTTGATGAAGAACTGCATTTCCATTTGCTCAAACTCGCGCATACGGAAAATGAACTGACGAGCCACTATCTCGTTGCGGAAAGCCTTTCCGGTTTGGGCAATACCAAAAGGAATTTTCATACGTCCTGACTTTTGTACGTTTAGGAAGTTTACGAAAATACCCTGAGCGGTTTCGGGGCGTAGGTATAAGTCCATTGAAGCATCGGCCGAGGCGCCTATTTTAGTGCCGAACATTAGGTTGAACTGCTTTACATCTGTCCAGTTGCGCGAACCTGTTTCGGGGTCGGCTATTTCGAGTTCTTCGATAAGGGCTTTTACATCGGCAAGGTCTTCATTTTCGAGCGATTTGCCTAAGCGGTGTAGTATTTCTTCGCCGCGCTGTTTGTATTCAAGCACTTTAGGGTTGGTAGAGACGAATTGCTCGCGGTCGAAAGCCTCACCGAAGCGTTTTTGAACTTTTGCAATTTCTTTTTCAATCTTATCGTCTAATTTAGCTACGTAATCTTCTACAAGCACATCGGCACGGTAGCGTTTTTTAGAGTCTTTATTGTCGATAAGAGGGTCGTTGAAAGCATCTACGTGTCCAGAAGCCTTCCAAGTGGTAGGGTGCATAAAGATAGCGGCATCTATACCTACTATATTTTCATTCATTTGCACCATTGCTTTCCACCAGTATTCGCGAATGTTTTTCTTGAGTTCAACTCCGTTTTGTCCGTAGTCGTACACGGCGCTCAGACCGTCATATATTTCGCTTGAAGGGAATATAAAGCCATATTCTTTGGCGTGTGCAATTACTTTTTTAAATAAATCTTCTGTTTTTGCCATTATTTTTGTGAATTTTTATTAGTTGAGGGCAGCAAGCTGCTTATTAAAAGGCAAAGGTACGAAATTATTGTCAATTGTCAATTAACAATTTTTTGTTGCCTGCTATTTGTCTTCGTAATGGTTTAGGAATTGTGATATAACCACTGTTTTTTCTTCTTCTAAAACTACATACACAACTCGGTCTTTCTTGCTGAGTTCTCGGCTATATCCTATGCCTCCTTTCCCTTTTAGCTGTTCTACACTTAAGCCTTTCGTAGGGTGCTTTTGCAGCTCTTCAACGATGCGTTCTAACTTGCTTTTAACAGAAGGAGTGGCTGATTTTTTAATAAGTTCGAGCTCTTTTTTAGCACTTTTAGAAATCTCAAGTTTGTATATCTCTTCTGTTTCTATATTGTCCATAGGGTTTCAGGAGTTATTTTTACAGTTTCACCCTTTTTGTGTTCTTCAAGGGCTTTTATAATCTTATTTCCTGTTTCTTCTGAATAGGTTTTCATAGTATCTTCGAACTTAGAGACTTTAAAAAGTATTGTTTCTACATAATTATTAATGCTTCTATTTTCTTTGGTAGATACTTTTTTTATATGCTCGTATAGTGCGGGGCTTATTCTCAGAGAAATGGTTTTTCTTAAGGCAGTTGCTTCCATATTACTATTCTTTTTAGGCAAAGGTATAAAATTATTGGGAATTAGCAAAATTAGGTGTTAGGTTTTAGATTTTAGGTGTTAGTGGGGGTAGGATGTTTTTCTGGTTTTTGAGCGATAATTAGTTGTTTATACTTCGGTAATCTTTTGCTTATCCTTCGCTGTAAGTATATCCTTCCTATATCTGAGGTAAAGGGGAGATGACTGTAGTAGATTTTTCTGCGTAAGTTCCAGTAGTAAGTGCAATTTTTTAGGAGATCTTTAGAGTAAAATTTTGTTGTTCAGTAAATTGCCTCTGCAGAGGCAATTTACTGAACAACAAAAAAGAGAAAAAACCTTAAAAAGTCTTTTCTCTTATCAAAATAAATGCTTTTCTTTGTCGTCAAATAACCACAAATGACAATGAAAGAATATAAACATTTAAATTTGGTGCAAAGGTCGGAAATTTCTGCGTTAAAAGCAAGCGGAAAGAAACAAAAAGATATTGCTGCCTATCTAGGATGTAGTGCAGCTACCGTTAGTCGAGAGCTATCAAGAAACAAAACAAAAACAGGAATTTACAATTCTAAAACAGCTCAAGAATTAGCTAATGAGCGTAAGGAACGCTTTAGTAGAAAGCGAGTTTTTAATCAGCAGAAAAAATCTTTTGTTATTCACGCTATTAAGGAAGATAACTGGTCTGCTGAACAAATTGTAGGCTATTGTAGAGAGAATAATATATTTATGGTAGGGAAAACAACTATCTATAAATTTATTCATCAGGACAAGAAAAAAGGAGGTGATTTATATACTTATACCCGTCATAAACTAAAACACAGAAATAGAGAACTGTACAATTATAAAGAAAAAATAGCCGATAAAAAATCTATTGATGAGCGCCCTGCAATTGTAAGTCAGAAAGCAGAGTTTGGACACTGGGAAATAGATTTAATTGTAGGAGCAGGTAATAAAGGAGCGATACTTACAATGGTAGAAATAAGTACTAAAATGTTGTTTATGAGAAAGTTAAAGAAGGGTAAAATGGCTAAACCATTAGCAAATGAGCTTATAGATATGATGTTACCTTACAAGCACTGCATTAAGACTATAACTTGTGATAACGGTAGAGAATTCTCTGATTTTAAGCGTATTGAAAAGAAGTTAGGTATACAAATTTACTTTGCTCACCCTTATTGTTCTTGGGAGCGAGGTCTTAGTGAACATACTAATGGTCTTGTAAGACAATATATTCCTAAAGAAACTGATTTTAAAGATGTTACAAACCAAGAGATAAAAAAATATCAATATAAAATTAATAATAGACCAAGAAAAGTATTAGATTTTCAAAAACCTAAAGATTTATTCTACCAGAAAGTAATCTGAAAAATTGCACTTGATGGTGGAATGGGCGCTGTGAAATTTTCTAATTAGCAAATTGGCTAATTAGTTAATTATTCTTATCTTTGCCACTTATGTTAAGATGCTTGATTTTGTAAAAAAGGCTTTTAGATTGTTAGTTTCTCTATAAAGCTGCCGATAAAAACTTAGAAGTATTTGGTGCCAAAGGACACCAGTAGCATCTGAAAAACTAAACGACTATGGAAATCCAAGATTTATTAGGGCGACCTATCCATTCTCCGGAAATAAAAGATTTTTTTGCGCAATATCATTTGCCACAAAAACCTAATCCTGAATATGATGCTTATGGCAACTTATTTTGGGTACGAGTTAATAATGAAGAAAATACCATTCGCTGCCTATTTACGGGTTATGTGAGGTATGCTCCCGCTTATGGAGAGCCTATTGGCAATTATAACAAGGAAAAAGACCAACTCATTTTGCACGAAATCACCATTTATCCACTAGCAACCCCCAATGGCAAAATTCCTGAAATAGCATTGCCTTTTGGTTTAAACATTGGTGATGATAAAAAGACTATCGAACAGAAGATAGGCAAGAAACTCACCGGTAAAAGAATAGCTAATGATGGAGGTTCTTTTTACGAGCCTTTCTTTGATGAATTTCGCTTATTATTAGCTTTGGACTCTAAGGAACAATTGCGCTGGCTAACGCTATTCAAATTAGAACTATATGAAAAGGAGCGCATCCGCCTTAAAGCCCTCCTCAA
>ERZ773077.1251-NODE-1251-length-17849-cov-7.011858_pt1 | contig 17849 bp, 10 predicted proteins | sample MGYA00580612_ERZ773077 | MGnify/ENA primary metagenome ERZ773077 (study PRJEB29015, sample SAMEA2737971) | human oral metagenome | biome: human oral; feature: human-associated habitat; material: dental | place: China | collected 2021 ...
CCCGCCGGAGCGGCTGCCCCGGGCCTGGACGACGCCGCCCTGCGCGAGGCCCTGCGCGCGGAGGCCAGCGAGTCGGTGCGCGCCATGATCGTCAAGGCACTGGCCGCCTGCGGGGAGGACGTCTCCGCCCACCTGACCCCCGAGGAGCTGGCCGGGCGCGCGGCCCTGGGACTGGCCAGGCCCAGGGCCGCCCCGCCGGCCTGGCTCGACCTGGACCGCCTGCCCGCGGTCCACTGGGCGGCCGACGGCGCCCGGGTCGACCCCGTCATCGTCCGGTGGTGGGTGGTGCTCGCCGAGCAGCTCGGACGCCTGCGCACCGCGGTCGTGAGCGCCCCCCTGGACCTCTACCTGCCGCTGCTGCGGCCCGAGGACGCCGCCGGGCTCGCCGACGGCGTGGTCCGCGCCTGGCTGGAGCACGACCTGGCGGCGGCGGCCGACCCGCGGACCCGCGAACTGGCCGAGGCGGAGGGGCTGGCGGCGTGGGAGGAGGCCCTCACCCGCCTCCAGGAGTCGGCCTTCGCCCTGCCGGCCCCGCAGCAGGGGATCCTGGTGGACGCCGCCGCCCGCCCGCCCGAGCAGTACGTGGCCGAGGCGCTGCGGCGCAGGGGCGGGTCGGAGCAGGAGCACCGGGGACTGGCCTCCTTCGCCCTCGCCATGGACCGCGGCGAGGTGGTGGAGCTGGTGCACGCGGCCCTGGAGGCCCACCGCTGGGACGACGTGCGCGGCCGCACCCTCGTCGACATGCTCGCCCTCGGCGCCGCCCCGCCGGGGACCGCCCTGGACCATCTCGCCGGGCGCCCGACGACGACCGCCGCCCTGCGCCGCACCCTCAGCGAGCGCGGCTACGTGCGCGGGGCGATCGGCACGGGCGGGTCGGTCAGCGAGTACACCTGGACCGACCCCGCCTCGGGGATCACGGCCGCCATCACCTTCTCCGGGGCCGACCTGCCCGAGGAGGACGCCCCCTGCACGATCGGCAGGCTGGAGCTGCGCCAGGCCCGCCGCGCCCTGCCCCTGCACCTGGCGCCGCCCAGGCTGCTGGCCTGGTGCTGGTCCGACTACCGCGCGCTGGCGCGCCCCGGTGCCGGGGAGGGGGACGGCGCGGACGCGGGCCCCGGGGACGGCGCGGGTGAGGCCCCCGGGAGCGCCGTCGGTCCCGCCGACGCTCGGTGACCCGGCTCTCCTGGCCGAAGCGGGATCATCAGGCTAGCCTTGCCTCGGCAGCAAGTTCCCGTCGGCGAAAGGGGAGTCGTGGCGTTCAGCGGCGAGTCGTCCGAGCCCGAGTCCGTCTCCTCGCGCCGCATGGCGCGGCGCCTGCTCTCCGGCGCGGGGTGCGCGACGCTGACCGCCTACCGCTACGGCGGCGTCTGCTCCCAGATCGCCCTCCACGCGCTGGACTCCGACGGGCGGGTGCTCGTCGCCGCCCGCCCTCTGCCCGATCATCCCCTGGCCTCGCTGGACGACGACGAGATCGCCGAGGTGCGCCTGGACGTGACGCTGGAGGCCGCCGAGCCGGGCCTGCGGATCACGACGGCGACGGCGCACCTGCTCGGCGCGCTGCGCTGGCTCGGCCGGGCCGAGGCCGCCCTGGTCCTCGCCGGGGGCTCCGCCGCCTGCCACTGCCCGATCACGGGGGAGAACCCCCTGGTCGGGCTCGCGGACCTCGCCTGCGCGCCCGGCGGGCGCCTGGGCGTCATCGAGACCGAGCGCGTCATGGTCCATGACGCCATGGGCGTCAGCGGCCACAGCATCGAGCAGGTCCTGTCCCTGGGGGAGGGGGCGCCGGTGCTCCTGTGGAGCTCCTTCGACGCCCTCAGCGCGCACGAGGAGGTCTCCGAGCTCGGCGACGCCGCCCTCGACATCCTGTGCACCGCGGTCGGGAAGGGCGCCGTGGCGGGCATCGTGTGCTCGCACCGGCCCGCGGCGGGCCTGTGCCCCTCCCTGTGGGGCCGTGTCCTGTGCGTGGACGTCGCCCCGGACGCCGTGACCCTCATGCGCCTGAGCCGGACCTGCATCGACACGCTCCAGGTGTGGCTGCCGGACCGGATGCGCCGCGCCTGCGAGGTCGCCCCCTACCTGCGCCAGCTCGTGCAGGACGCGCTGCTGGCCGACGCGCTGGGCTCCTGAGCCCGGTCGCCCCGGGCGTCTGCGGGCGCCGCCTGGCCGCCGAGCAGGCCCGGCCGGCTTACACGGGTCGCCCCGGGCGCCGCGAGTCATCTGCGGGTGCCGCGCATGCCGTCCGTCATCGCGAGGCCGCTCGCGGGCCCCGCGCATCCCGTTCCTCTCCGGGCCTTTCCGGGCCCGCGTTGACTCCTGGTTTCCCGGGCCGCGCATGGACGCCGAACGGGGCCCCGCCGCACGGCGGAACCCCGTTCCGATTGAGAGGCTCTGACTGAGAGCGCGTCCGTCAGCCGTGTCGCGCGCTCGCGGGCGGGACGGGCTGGCCGCGCCCGCGCTCAGCGGGCCTCGTAGGACAGGCAGCTGGCGTTGCCGGCGCTGAAGGAGACGGCCTCGGCCGTGCACATGAGGTCGGTGTTGTGGACGCACTCCAGGCGCTGGCAGGCGCCGACGTGGCCCTCCGCCACGGGCAGACCGCCGCGGGCGTCGAGGGTGATGAAGGTGGAGCAGGCGGGGGTGGCGGCGTCGCCGCCGACGGTGATCGCGAAGGCGGTGCAGCCCCCGTTGTTGAAGGCGCAGGCGGTGGTGGCGCAGGACTTGATGGCGGTGACGGTCGGCATGATCGTGCTCCTCTCGTGAGTTCTCCGGCTGCCCGGAGCGGCTGACGTAATTCAAGGTAGGCAGGGTTCGCCGGCGGGCGCAAGCGTTGGCGGAAACCTCGTTGTGAGCATTGTGGAATCGTTGGAATGCTGCGGATTCAAAGGGGCGTTCCGGATGCGGGCGGGGTTGCCGTCCGCGGCCGCGAAGGCGCTCTTGCGCATGTTCCCTATTTCCAATTCAGGGCAGGTCGTCCTTGCTGAGGCCCGCCTGACCCGGGGTCGCGGGGTCCCGCCGGCCCCGCCTGTGCACGCGGCGGGGCTCACACTGGACGCCCCAGCGGATACCGTCCCGCCGGCCCCGCCTGGGTGCGCGCGGAGGGGCGGCCCCGGGATTCACCACGACACCGTGCGCACTGCCAGTGGCTGCGGGGGCTCGAGGTCCGCGGGGGCGCGCCGAGTCGTCTGCTGCGCCTCTTTCCCTCTGCTACGCCCCCTCGCCCTCCGCTACGCTCCTTTTTCTCGTACAGTGGAGGGTCAAGAGGCGTAGCAGAGTGAAAAGGGCGTAGTAAACGCGGGCGCGGGCGGACCTGTGGGCGGCGTGGTCCGGCGACTCGGAAGGGCGTCCGGCGCGCATCTTCCCCTTCCGCCCCGCGGCCCTCATCATCATCGCACTCCAGCACGAACCCTGATGAGAAAGACTCGGTGTTCGGGTTCGGCTCTGCATACCGCATCGGTGCGGGACCGCCCCCTTCCCCTCCTCGTCGAGACGTGCATTTCGCACTCGAGAATGACGGTCAGAACTGTCCGCTCGAGAGCGAAGCGCACATCTCGGTGTCGAGGACGCGCCCCTGGCAGACGTTAGGGTCAGGAGGGTCCCCCTTGCTTATAGACCATGACGACGAGTTCGAGCCGGGAGGATGCCCCGTACTTCTTCAGAAGGTGGGACATGTGGACTTTGACCGTGGATTCCGAGACGGTGAGGGATTCGGCTATATCGGCGTTGGACAGGCCGTCGCACAGCAGGTTCAGGACTTTCTCCTCCGTCTCGGTCAGGTCAGGTCCGGCGCCGCTCCGCGGCGGACGCAGGTGCTGGGAGATCAGACGCGAGGCGGAGACCGGTGAGATCGTGGTCCCGCCCCTGTGCGCGGCGATGACGGCGCGGACCACTTCGTCGGGAGAGGCGTCCTTGAGGAGGAAGCCGCTGGCGTGCTGCGCGAGGGCGTTCAGCATTGTGGAGTCGTCATCGAATGAGGTCAGTACGATCACGGCGACATCGGGTGATTCCCTCTTCGCCCGGGTGAGGAGCTCGAGGCCGTCCATGCCGGGCATGCGCATGTCCGTAATGAGCACGTCGTGCCGCATTCGTCTGAGGAACGGAAGCGCATCCGAAGCCGATGTGAACGTGCTGAGCACCTCGATCCGCGGTGAGGAATCCAGGTAGGATCTCAGCATGCGCAAGGCGAATGGGTCATCGTCGACAATGGACACGCGAATAGGGTGCTCATCCGCTCCGTCAGGGGGAAGGTCGGTATCGAGAGACATAAGAGCAATCTTAGTGAGTCCGGTTGTGCGGGGACAGTGGGACGATGGTGTGGTCATCTGATCTCGGCCTGGTTGGGACCGTGCGCCTCGGCGGCGGCTGGGACTTTGGTCCACCTTCACCGTTCCGCGTGGAGTGGGGTACCCTACTGACCGCCGGGGGCGCTCAGTCGGTCCGCGAGGGCGGGGCTGCCCTGGGCCCGCGGCTGGAGTCGTCCCCACTGACGTTACGTCACTCGCCCTGCCGCTTCAGCGAGAGCCGCTGTCATGTTCCTCAACCTCCTCAACCGTTTCCACGTCGCTTCCCGCGCCAGCGCCTTCGAGACATGGGTGCCGACTCGTCGCACGCACCTGCTGCACGTCGGCGTCGCCCTGTTCCTGGGCTTCATCTCATTCACCAGCACGTCGACTCCGCGGGAGGCGCCCGCGGTCATTGCGACCGCACTCGCCCTGGTGTGCCTCCCCCTCACCTCCTTCCTGCCGATTGCCGGTGCGATCGCGAGTTTCATTGTCACGTGGGGTGCGCAAGTCGTTCCGTATGATGTGGGTGTCATCGCCACGTCCGCCTGCTGGGGTGTGGTAGCGATTCTCCTGACTCGCGGCCTGCCCCGTTATGTGGTGTACTCATTCTCCTGCGCAGTGCTGCTGCTCGGATTATATGATTCCACCTGGATCATTGCTTTGACTTGGCCCGTATTAGTGGGATCGCCCTGTATGGTGCTCGGCGAAGCGATCCGTTACCATCGTGAGCAGACGGATTCCCTTCTGCGGCAACGCGAGCAGAACTTCGAGCGTCAGCGCCGTCTCATCACTTCGGAGCTTCACGACACCGTGGTGCGGGATCTCACCCATGCGGTCATGGCCGCTCAGCACGCGAAGACCGCTCACTCGGACAACGGTGTTTCGGTTCACGAGTTTGACGCTATTATCACCCAGGTGCGCAGATCGGTTGGACAACTGCGAAGGGCTCTGATCATGATCAGCGAATCCAATGGCGATGAAGGAGTCCCCCTCCGTATTTCCGAGCCGCGACCGGTTCAGGAGGTTGTCGAAGAGGCCCGCCGCTCGCTCGAGGAACGAGGGAGTCGGATTCAGGTGGAGGGTATAGATATTCTTGCGGGGGAGGATATTATTGCGGGGACGCGTCAGCAGGCCGCCAGGATCTTCGAGGAGCTCATCGTCAATGCGGTCAAGTACGTCTCCGTCCCGGGGGATGTTACGGTTTTCCTGGAGATCGATGCCGCCGTGCTCCGATGCCTGATCACCAACTCGATCGATGGCGACCCCCCGGCGGCGGATACGGCGCTCAGCTCGGGTCTGGGACTGAAAGGGGTGCGTCGTCGGATCGAATTGCTGGGCGGATCCTTCATGTCAAGGCGGAAGGACAACAGGTGGATATCGCTTTTCACCATACCGCTTCAGGAGCGGACGATAGAACAACCCGTCCAAGAAGTACTGTGAGGGTTCTCACTCCATGTCTCGAAAGATGTAAGAAGCTTTATACTTCCGTCGGATGCGCCTCCCGCTCGACATGGTGCATGATTGCCAGTGGTTGGAACCTCGTCGAAGGAGAATCGTGGTCCTCTCACCCCGCTCATCGGCGCTGCTCCTATGCGGCGCCCTGCTCCTGTGTCTGATGCCCGCCTCGGCGTCGCCGCCCGTCACCGAGCACCGGGCCGTCGTGGTTGCGCATCAGTTGCCGGCGTGGGCACCTCGGTGCTTCGAATGCGCTGGCTGGATCATATGCTGATCGCGCGAAGCCTTGGGTGCGCGGGTATCCGGGTGCACGCCCGCGGCGACCGGCGCCGTCGGAGAGCATCCTCCACTCGGGCGCTTCGCGCGCCCCCCGCCCTCGCCGGGAGGGGCGGTGCGCGGCGCCCGGCCGGCCCGTGACAGAATGGGCGCATGAGCGAAACCTCCGTCCATAGGCCCGACCGGCAGCGGACCCAGGGTGAGACGATCATCCTGACGGTGGCGGCGATCGTCATCGGCTGCGCGGGCATCTACATGCTGCACGATCTTCTGGCCCCCGCCTTCTTCGCCCTCACGCTCGTCATCACCGTGCGCCCGATCGTGGCCCTGGCCTCGCGCCACCACGTGCCCCGGCCCGTCTCCGCCGTCGGGGCCATCATCCTCATCTACGCCTTCATCATCGGCCTGTTCGTGGCCCTGGGCGTGGCCATCGCCCAGCTCGTCGAGACCCTCCCGGACTACAGCGGGAAATTCGAGGCCATCTGGACGCAGCTCCAGACGCTGCTGGGCCGCTTCGGGGTCGACCAGTCCACGCTCATGAGCCAGGTCTCCAGGATGCTCGACACCTCCAGGATCGTGATGCTGGCCCAGGGGATGCTCTCCCAGGTGACCTCCTTCGGGTCGGTCCTCATGATCATGGCGCTGACCGTCGTCTTCCTCATGTTCGACATGTCCCGCATCGAGCTGCGCGCCCGGGCCCTGACGGCCCTCAAGCCGGAGATCGCCGCGGCGCTGGCGGGCTTCGCCAGGGCGGTGCGCTCCTACTGGCTGGTCTCCACCATCTTCGGCCTCATCGTCGCGGTCCTGGACGTCGTCGCGCTGGGGATCCTGGGGGTGCCGATGGCGGTGACCTGGGGGGTGCTGTCCTTCATCACGAACTACATCCCCAATATCGGCTTCTTCATCGGCCTCATCCCGCCGGCCCTGCTGGCCCTGGTGGACAGCGGGCCGTGGACCGCGCTGTGGGTCGTCGTCGCCTACGCGGCCCTCAACTTCGTCATCCAGACCCTCATCCAGCCCAAGTTCACGGGGGACGCCGTGGGGCTGAACACGACGACGACCTTCCTGTCCCTCCTGTTCTGGGCCGAGGTCATCGGCGCCCTGGGCACCATCCTCGCCATCCCGCTCACCCTGTTCGTCAAGGCCCTGCTCATCGACTCCGACCCGCGCTCGCGCTGGGTGAGCATCTTCCTGTCGGCCGGCGACGCCCCGGTGCGCGCGCCGGACGAGGTCGAGCCCGAGGTCCTCGAGGAGATGGATCTGGACGGCGACGGCACGGGCGCGGCCGATCCCCAGCACGACGTGCGCGCCGTGGAGGACGCGGGGCGCTGAGGCTGAGGTTCCCATTGTCGCGAGGGCGGCCCCGCGGGCGCCTGGGGCCTCGGGCCTCGGGGCGCTGAGGCCACGGCGCGGACGGGTAAGGTTGCGAAACTGTGACCTGGACTGAGTAACGGCGGAATGCCGGGCTTTTCCGGGCCTTGACGGGGCTCCCTGTCTCAATTGTGAGACAGGGACGATTGTTGCCGAATCGTCGGGCGGCTGCGATCATGACTGCGTCTCCAACCCAGGAGACGACCCGCATCTCGACCATCACGGTGTCCCCGCACCGGTTGGACCCTCGTCAGGAGCTGCCCGTGCGCCTGTTCTCCATGCGTACCGCCGTCAGCGGTCTCGCCGGACTGCTCTCGGTGACCGCCATGGTGCTGGCGCTCATCCATCCGGGCGTGGTGACGCAGGAGGTCGACCTCAACGACGGCGGGGTCTGGGTCACCAACGAGAACCTCCACATCATCGCCCACCTCAACTACCCCGCCCAGACCCTCGACGGCTACATCCGCGCCGGCAGCGCCCAGTTCGACGTCGACCAGAGCGCCGGGACGGTCTTCGTCTCCGACACCTACACGCGGATCGACGTCGCGCAGTACTCCATGCTCACCCCCCTCAGCGCGGCCTCCGCCATGGAGCTGGGCGGCGACCGCGTGGGCGTGGTCGACCCCGAGGCCGGCAGCGTGTGGGCCATGGCGGCCGAGGACTACGGCGCCTTCTCCGCCCAGACCACCAGGCCCGTCCTCCGGGACGAGAAGGGCGCGGTCCTGGCCATGGGCACCGACGGCTCGGTCCACGTCGCCTCGGCCGCCACCGGGCGCATGACCACCGTGACGCGCGCCGGCAGCATGGACGACGCCGCCACCACCGAGCTGCCCGAGCTCGGCGACGCCCCCGATCTGCAGGTCTCGGCGGTCGGGGACAAGACGGTCGTCCTCGACCGGGCCTCCGGCACCCTCGTGCTCCCCGACGGCTCCCCCGTCGCCCTGAGCGGCCGGCAGCTGAACCTCCAGGTCCCCGGGCCCGAGGCCGACGAGGTCCTGGTCGCCTCCGCCGACGCCCTGCTGCGCGTGAGCCTGCGCGGGCAGGTGACCGAAGTGGCGAAGAAGACCCCCGGCGGGGCCCCGTCCCGGCCCGCCCAGCACGCCGACTGCGCCTACGCGGCGTGGAGCGGCGCCGGCGGCTACCTCATCGACTGCGCCGACGCCTCCCGGGACGTCAACGAGGACTTCCCGGCCCTCGACTCCGCCTCCAGGGCCGTGTTCCGCATCAACCGCAAGGTCATCGTCCTCAACAACCCGGAGGACGGCGGCCTGTGGCTGCCCGACGAGGACATGGTCCAGGTGGACAACTGGGACCAGATCAACTCCGACCTGGAGAAGGAGGAGACGGAGGAGGACGACACCACCAGGAACGCCGACGAGACCCAGGCCGAGCGCTCCGAGAACAACACCCCGCCCGACGCCGTCGACGACTCCTTCGGGGTGCGCCCCGGCCGCTCCGCCTCGCTGCCCGTCATCGCCAACGACACCGATCCGGACGGGGACGTTCTCGTGGCCTCCCCGACCTCGCAGCCCGATCTGGGCGAGGTCGTGGCGGTCGGCGACGGCGCCGCCCTCCAGGTCAGGATCCGCGACGGCGCCGCCGGCTCGTCCACCTTCACCTACGAGCTCGACGACGGCACCGCCACGGACACGGCCGGCGTCACGCTCACCGTGCACCCGTGGGAGACCAACGCCGGCCCCGAGCAGCTGCGCACCTCGACCCTCATCCTCGGCCAGGGCGCCCGCTCCACCCTCAACGTCTCCGGCGACTGGCACGACCCCGACGGCGACTCGGTCTACCTGGAGTCGGTGGCCTTCCCCGCCGGGCTCGACGTCACCTGGCGCGCCGACGGCACGATCGCCGTCCAGGACCTCGGCCAGGGCGCCGGGGTCCAGGAGCTGGCCGTCACCTACTCCGACGGCCGGGAGTCCACCGAGGGGGTCCTGCGCGTGGACGTGCGCGGGGCGGAGAACATCGCGCCGGTGGCGGGCGGCGACCACGTCGTCGTCCCGGAGGGGCAGACCGTCCAGATCGACCCGCGCGTCAACGACACCGACGCCAACGGGGACTCGCTGCGCGTGTCCGCCATCGGCGAGGTCCCCTCCGGCATCGGCGCCGAGCTCGACCCCGGCTCGTCGGTGGTCTCCGTGACCGGTCGGACCGCCGGCACCTCCTACCTGGAGTACACGCTCACCGACGGACCCGCCTCGGTCACCGGCGTCATCCGGGTCGACGTCATCGCCGCGGACTCCACGAGCCCGCCGGTCGCCCAGGACGACGTCGCCACCCTGCCGGCCGGCGGGGAGGCCCTCGTCAACGTCCTGGACAACGACGACGACCCCGGCGGCGGGGTCCTGGTGGTCCAGTCGGTGCGCACGGGCGAGGGGTCGCCGCTCGTCGTCGCCCTGCTCGAGCACCACATCCTGCGCATCACCGCGCCCGGCGGCCTGACGGCGACGGAGGAGATCACCTACACGGTGGCCAATGCGACCGGCACCGCCGAGGGGCGCGTCACCGTCATCCCGGCGCCCGCCACCTCCACCTCCGACCCGCCGGTGCTCGCCGACGACACGCTCGTCGTGCGCGCCGGCGACGTCGGCGGCGTACGCGTGCTGGGCAACGACCGCTCCCCGGCCGGGCTGAGCATGACGGTGGACGACCGCCTCCAGCACGAGATGGACCCGGCCACCGCCACGCCCTTCGTCTCCGACGACGTCGTGCGCGTGCGCGCCGGCGACCGGCCCGGCTCCGGCACCCTGGTCTACACGGTGCACGACGCCGCCGGGAACGTCGCCTCGGCGAGCGTGGTGGTCAACGTCGTCGCCCTGGACGAGACCACGAACACGGCCCCCCACCCCCAGGACCTGACCGGCTGGACGGTGGCGGGGCAGAAGACGACGATCGCGGTGCCGCTGGACGGCATCGACGCGGAGGGCGACTCGGTGACCCTCGTCGGCCCGGGCTCCTCCCCCCGCCTGGGCACCGTCGAGACGGGCCCGAGCGCGCTGACCTACACGGCCGGCGCCACCGCCTCGGGCACCGACGTCTTCACCTACACGGTCCGCGACCGCCTGGGCAAGACGGCCACGGCGACGGTGCGGGTGGGCGTGGCCCCCGCCGCGACCTCGAACCAGCGGCCCGTGGCCGTGCCCGACCAGGTCAACATCCGCCCGGGCACGCTCGTGTCCATCCCCGTGCTGGACAACGACGTCGACCCCGACGGCGACGACCTCGACCTCGTCGCCGACATGGTGGGCGCCGTCGACCCCGCCATCGAGGTGGAGTCCAGGGGCTCGAGGATCCGGCTGCGCACCCCCGAGACCGAGGGCACCTACACCGTCGAGTACGGGGTGAGCGACTCGCGCTCCGACCCCGTCACCGGCCTGGCCACGGTGGTCGTCTCCGCCGCGGCGCCGCTGCAGGCGCCCATCGCCCGCGACGACGCCGTGCCCACCGCCGAGGCCCTGGACCACTCGAGCGCGAGCGTCGACGTCCTGGACAACGACTCCGACCCCGACGGCGACGTCGACTCCGACACCGTGACGAGCCAGGACCCCGGGGTGAGGGTCGGCGACGACGGCGAGCTGACCGTCGACGTCTCCGAGTCGCCCCGCTACGTCCTGTACACGCTGACCGACCCCGACGGCCTGACCTCCTCCGCGGTGGTGCGCGTGCCCGGATCCGTGCTCGCCGAGCCCGAGGTCGACCCGAGCGCGGTCGGCTCCCTGCAGGTCAAGGCCGGCCAGACCCTGACCATCCCCATCAACGACTACGTGCGCACCCGCCCCGGGCGCACCGTCCAGATCACCGACGCCGCCAGGGCCTCGGCCTCCCTGGGCTGGGACGGGTCGACGCTGGTGCACGACCCGACGACGCTCACCTTCGGGGCCGCGGCCGACTACTCCGGCCCCAGCTCGGTGACCTTCGAGGTGACCGACGGGACGGACCTGAACGACTCCGAGGGCCGCGTGGCGACCCTGACCCTGCCGATCACCGTGCTGCCCGGCGCGAACCGGCCGCCGACCCTGACCCCCACGGAGATCGAGGTGGCCGCCGGCGAGAAGGCCGTGGACGTGGACCTGGCCCGGTGGGTGAGCGACCCCGACGGCGACGACCCCTCCGCCATGACCTACTCGGCCGCCCCGAGCCTGACGGGGGTCTCGGCCTCCGTGAGCGGCTCGCGCCTGTCCGTGTCGGCGCAGGCGGGCACGGCGTCGGGGGCGGCCGGCCAGGTGGAGGTCACGGTGACCGACCCCTCCGGCGCCACCGCCACGGCCGCGGTGGCGGTGAGGGTCGTGACCTCCACGCGCGAGCGCATCCAGATCGCGCCCATCTCCGTGTCGACCAGCGCCGGGCGGGCGGTGAGCGTGGACCTGGCCGCCTACGCCACCAACCCCTTCCCGGGCGAGCCGCTGCACGTGGTGGGCGCGCCGTCGGCCTCCGACTCCGCCTCGGTGAGCGTGTCGGGGACGACCCTGACCATCACCCCGCCGGCGGGCGTCAGCGGCACGAGCACCGTGTCCTTCCGCCTGGGCGACAAGACCAACGACGCCTCCCGGGAGGTCGAGGGGACCGTCCAGGTCGCCGTCAAGGACCGCCCGGCGCCGCCCACCGGCGTGTCCGCCGCCTCCAACAGCGCCTCGACGGCGTCGGTGTCGTGGACCGCCGGCCCGGCCAACGGCGACCCCGTCACGGGCTTCACCGTGGTCGACGAGACCCAGGGCGACTCCAAGAGCTGCGGGCTGGTGACGACCTGCCTGTTCGAGGGCCGCACGAACGGCGCGGACCACACCTTCCACGTGGTGGCGACCAACGGGGTGGGGGACTCGGCGGCCTCCGCCTCGGCGACGACGAATATCGACGTCGTCCCCGGGCAGGTGCCCCAGCCCACGGGCTCGCCGGGCAACGGGGAGGCGGCCTTCACCTGGTCCGCCCCCGCCAACGAGGGCTCCGCCATCACCGGCTACACCGTCTACCTGTCGGGCCCGGGCGGCTCCCAGCAGCAGACGGTGACGGGCACGAGCGCGACCTTCAGGGGCCTGTCCAACGGCGGCGCCTACACGGCCACGGTCGTGGCGACCAATGCGAAGGGCGACTCGCAGTCCCAGTCCGCGCCCTCGGCGCCGGTGGTGCCCTACGGCGCGCCGGGGGCCGTGACCATCACCGATGTGAGCCAGGCCAACCGCGGCGCCTCCGGCAGCAGCGACTCGGTGCGCGTGAGCTGGACCCCCGGCGACGACAACGGCCGGGCGGTGGAGTACTACACGGTCACGGTCGGCGGCGCCTCCAAGCGGGTGAGCGCCGCCGAGGGGACCTCGACGGTCATGGAGTCGGTGGCCACCTCCAACTCCATGGTCCCGGTCTCCGTGACGGCGGTCAATGACTCGGCCGGCCCCTCGGGGCACACCTCGCCGGCCGCGTCGTCCTCCCTGTGGGTCCTGGGCAAGCCGGTGACGCCCACCGGAACCCTGTCGCTGCGGGCGACGGGCGCCTCGGGCGAGTTCACGATCTCCGGGCTGTCGACGGTCGAGGGCAACGGGTGGCCGACCTCCTCCCAGAGCCTCCAGTGGAGCACGGACCAGATGACGTGGTCCTCGACCTCCGGCGCGCAGAACCTCGGGGCGAACGGCCAGACGACGATCTACGTGCGCTCCGCGGCCTCCAAGGGCGACGGCACGACCGCCTACTCGGACATGGTCTCCGGAGCCGTGGCGCCCTTCGGACCGCCGACGGCGCCCACCGTGAGCTGCGCGGCGAACGGGACGAGGGTGACGTGCACGTGGCAGGGCGGCGCATCGGGCGGCCGCGACACGACCTTCAGCCTGAGCGGCCAGGAGAACATCGACGTCGCCGACCACGGCGAGCGCTCCTGGGACGTCGGCGAGGGGGCGACCGTGGGGGTCTGCACCAAGGCGGTCCAGCACTCCGCGGAGATCGGCGACCGCGGGGCGGGGGGCAACTGCGTGTCGGTCACGACGGTGCGCTACGAGCGCAGGCACGCGACCTCGCGCTCGGATTCCGCATTCACGTGCACGATCGGATCGTGCGCGGGGCAGACCGCCTACCGCCCGGCCTTCACGCTGACCGGCTGGCCGCCCAACGCCAATGTCCAGTGCCGGGGCGACTTCAACGCGAAACCGGTCGAGGGGCGCTTCACCGTGGACGGGGCGGGGAACTGGAGCGGCGTGCCCGATAAGTGGAACTGGAATGGCAGGGATGTGCCTATTGGTGCGCTCGATCACTACAGCAACTGGGACGGAATACTCGAACCGATGACCTGCAGCCAGTACTGACCGATCCCGCTCCACGAACCTGTCCCGAGAAAGGCCCATGCCATGCCCATGACCCAGGAGAATGCGACCTGGTTCGCCGACACCTTCTCCAAGATCGTCGAGAACGTCGGCCTGGCGCTGCTGGGCAAGGAGGAGGTCATTCGGCTGGCGCTGACGGCCATGCTGGCCGAGGGGCATCTGCTGCTGGAGGACGCGCCGGGCACGGGCAAGACGGCGCTGGCCCGGGCGCTGGCGGCCAGTGTGCAGGGCACGCACTCGCGCATCCAGTTCACCCCGGATCTGCTTCCCAGCGACATCACCGGGGTGACGGTCTTCGATCAGAAGAGCGGGTCGTGGGAGTTCCACCCCGGACCCGTCTTCGCCTCCGTGGTTCTGGCCGATGAGATCAATCGGGCCAGTCCCAAGACGCAGTCGGCCCTGCTGGAGGTCATGGAGGAGTCCAGGGTGACCGTCGACGGCGTGCGCCACGAGGCCGGACGCCCCTTCATGGTCATCGCCACCCAGAACCCGGTGGAGCAGGCCGGCACCTACCGGCTGCCCGAGGCCCAGCTCGACCGCTTCCTCATGAAGACCTCCGTGGGCTACCCGGACCGCGGCGCGCTGACCCGGATACTCGGCGGCTCGGCCAAGCCGGACCGCTCGGCCGGCCTGTCCGCCGTCATCACCTCCGACGCCGTGTCCTCCATGGCGGGGCTCGCCGCCGGCAACCACGTGGAGGCCTCGGTGCTGGACTACATCGGCGCCCTGGTCGAGGCCACCCGCGACTCCCCCGACACGCGCCTGGGGGTGTCCACCCGCGGCGCCATCGCCATGACCCGGGCGGTGCGGGTGTGGGCGGCCGCGCAGGGGCGCACCTACGTCCTGCCCGATGACGTCAAGGAGCTCGCCGAGGTGGTCTGGGCCCACCGCCTGGTCATGGACCCCGACGCCGAGTTCACCGGCGCCACCGCCCGCGGCGTCATCACCCGCGCCCTGGCCGACGTGCAGGCACCGGTGGCCCGGGCCCGGGACGACCAGGCCGCGTCCTCATGACCGCCGACCCGATCGCCCCGCCCGGCACGGCCGACCCGCCCGGATCGTCCGGCACGGCCGACCGGCCCGTCCCGGCCACCGGGACCGCCCGGAGCATCTCGCTGCGCCGCCCCCTCCTGCGCGCCGTCGAGCTGCTCGCCTCCGCGGCGCGCCGGAGGGCGCCGGACCTGGTGCGCCGGGCGCGCGACCGGCTGTCGGTGGTGACCCGCACCGGATGGCTCTGCCTGGTCCTGCTCGCCCTGTCCGCGTGGGCGGCCGCCCGCCTGGGCTGGCAGGAGGCCCGCGCGGGGGCCGGGGTCCTCGCCCTCGTCGTCGTCACGGCCGGCCTGTGGCTCATCCCGCGGCGCGCCCACGCGGTGACCCACGAACTGCTCGAGCCGCGCGTGACCGTGGGCGACGACGCCGTCATCCACGTGCGGGTCGCCAACCCGACCGCCCGCACCCTCCTGCCCGTGCGCATGGAGATGCCGGTGGGCCCCGTCGAGGCCGTCTTCGCCGTGCCCACCCTGGCGCCGGGCGCCGTCGACGAGCGCGGCTTCGTGCTGCCGACCTCCCGGCGCGGCATCGTCACCGTCGGGCCCGTCGTCTCGGTCGCCTCCGACCCGGTGGGGCTGGTGCGCCTGACCCGCGAGCGCACCGAGCCCCAGGAGGTGCACATCCACCCGCGCACCATCCGCCTGGGCTCGGTCCTCAGCGGCCTCATGCGCGACGTCGAGGGCGCCGTCACCCAGGAGCTGTCCAGCTCCGACGTCGCCTTCCACGCCCTGCGCGACTACGTCCCCGGCGACGACCGCCGCAACGTCCACTGGCGCTCCACGGCCCGCACCGGGCGCCTCATGGTGCGCCAGTTCGAGGAGACGCACCGCTCCAGCCTCCTGGTGCTCCTGGACACCCGGGCCGGGGACTACGAGAACGAGGAGGACTTCGAGACGGCCGTGTCCGTGGCCTGTTCGCTGACGCTGGACGCCATCGGCCACGCCCGCGAGGTCGCGCTGGTCACCGAGGAGGAGTCCCTGCCCACGGCCTCGGCGGCCCGGCTGCTGGACGCCTCGTGCGCCATCGAGCCGACCGGCGCCCTGAGCCTGGATGAGCTGGCCCGCCGGGCCACCACCCACCACCCGGAGGCCTCGGTGCTCCTGGTGGTCACCGGGCAGCTGTGCCCGGACGAGGTCCTGGGGCGCGTGCGCACGATCACCCCCTCCGACACCGTTGCGGCGGCCCTGCGCGCCGGGTCGAACCCCTCGGGCCGGCGGGCCGTGGGGTCCCTGGTGCGCTTCGACCTGGACCGGTTGGAGACCCTGCCGCTGGTCATGAGGAGGTTCGCGTGAGCGCCCCGCCCGGCGCCGCGGCGCTCATACCCGGGTATGACGCCCCGCGGCCCGCGCGCCGGTACGGTCGTGGCCATGACCGTCGAACGAGCCGGGCGGCCGCCGGGCGCGCGGATCAGGCCCGGCGCGGCCGACGTCCTCCTCGCCGCCCTCCTGGCCTGCTTCTGCGCATTCAACCCCGCTGGCGCCCCGGACCCCGGCGGGAGCGCCGCGGTGCGGGCCGTCTTCCTGGCCGTGACCGCCGCGTGCTGCACGGCCATCGCGCTGCGGCGCCTGCACCCCGCCGCCTCGGTGGGCGTCATCGGGGCGGCCCTGAGCCTCCACCTGGCCGTCATGGAGGACCTGTCGATCCTCGCGATCGCCTCCTGCCTGGTCGCCGCCGAGACGACCCAGAGCCGCATGCGCCGGCCCTGGGGCCCGGCGCTCCTCGCCCTGGTCTACGCCGGAACGGTGCTGGCCGCCTACCGCGTCAGCGGGTTCATGAACCCCGAGACGGCGGGGGCCTACGTCATCCCCCTGGTCGCCGGGTGGGCGCTGGTCTCGGTGGCGGCGCTCGTGGGCGCCGCCCGGCGCCGGGCGCGCGAGCGCGTCGAGCGGGCCCTGGAACGGGCTGAGATCCTCCGGACGCAGCAGGATACCGAGCGCTGGCTGGCCGTGGTGCAGGAGCGCCAGCGCATTGCCCGCGACGTCCACGACCTGGTGGGACACTCCCTGTCGGTCATCGGCATGCAGGCCGCCGGGGCCCGGGCGGTCCTGGCTTCCGATCCTGGCGCTGCCGACGCCGCACTCGCGGTCATCGGGGAGATCAGCCGCCGGTCTGTGGATGAGGTGCGCGCCCTGGTCGACGTCCTGCGGACCGATGAGGATCCTCCGCCCGCCGTCGAGGGCATCAAGGGCATCGAGGACATCAAGGACACCAAGGGCATCGACAGGACGGCTGCCGCGCTCCGCCCGGGCGCGGCGTTACCGGATAGAGGTCTCGAAGCGGTCCTCGCGCCTGTCGGCGAGGCCTCGCCCGGACTGGAGGAGGTGCCCGTCCTGCTTGCTCGCGCCCGCCGCGCCGACTTGCCGGTGAGCCTGTCGCTGTCGCAGACGGGAGACGTCGCCCCCGAGGTGGGTCGCGCCGTCTACCGCGGCGTGCAGGAGGCCCTGACCAACGTCATGCGGCACGCCGCCGGTGCCCCGACCACTGTTGCGCTGACCGTGGGTGACGGTCTCGAGGTCGTTGTCACCAATGAGAAGAACGAAGAGAGCTATTCGAGTAGCGCTGTTGCTGCTGCCGATGTCGGCGATGTTGCCGATGCAGCCTCGCCCGGGACCGGGCCTCATGTGGACGGCGAGAGGACTGGGGGCGCGCACCGTGGTGGTCGCGAGGGTCGTGAAGGTCGTGAAGGTACGGGCCTGACCTCCATGGCGGAGCGGCTCTCCGACGTCGGCGGGAGCCTGGAGGCCGGCCCCACGTCCACGGGCGGATGGCGGGTGCGCATGAGCGTGCCGGCGGCCGCTGCGAGTAGAGGGGATGCGTGAGCATATGAGCGTGATCCGCATCGGCCTGACCGATGACGAGCCGCTGCTGACCGCGGGGCTGGCCATGCTCCTGGGCGCCCAGGCCGACATGGAGGTCGTCTGGCAGGCCACCGATGGGTACGAGGCCCTGCGCCGGGTGGAAAGCGACCCTGTGGACGTGCTGCTCTTGGACGTCCAGATGCCCGGACTGGACGGCCTAGCCACCACCCGCCGCCTGGTCGAGGCCGGAGCTCAGGGCCGCATCGTCATCCTGACCACCTTCGATACCGACGGCTATGTACTGGGCGCTA
>ERZ773077.1253-NODE-1253-length-17846-cov-5.637570_pt1 | contig 17846 bp, 9 predicted proteins | sample MGYA00580612_ERZ773077 | MGnify/ENA primary metagenome ERZ773077 (study PRJEB29015, sample SAMEA2737971) | human oral metagenome | biome: human oral; feature: human-associated habitat; material: dental | place: China | collected 2021 ...
TCGTGGCCGAGTACACCGATGCCGTCATCAACCCGGACAAGGCCGTGGCCATCGGTGAGATCGACGCCGTCATCGCCCCTGAGGACACCCGCAACGTCATCGTCGACTCACTGGCCGCGCTGCGCGCCAAGAACGACGCCCGCCCCGAGTCCCCCAAGAAGCATGACAACATCCCCCTCTGACCCCGGCTCCGAGACCCACTCGCCTCCGCCTCCGCCGTATTCCCCCTCTTCACCCGACCCCAGTTCAGGTAACCGTTCCGAGACCACCGACCACGCCGTCGCAACACCGAAGGACACCACTACCGTGCACACGAACTCGCAAGCCCCCAGCCCCGCGACCACCATCGCTGAGCGCCTGAGCGGAGGCGAGCCCTACATCATCACCTTCGGCGGCCAGGCCACCCCCTGGCGCCAGACGCTGGCCGACCTGGTCTCCCTGGACCACGCCCTGGCCGCTGACGTCGTGGCGGTCGACCAGGCCGTGGCCGAGCGCCTGGCCCCCGTGTCCACCGACCTGCTCACCGTGACCCCGCGCGGCTCGAGGCTCCTGGACGACGAGGCGGCCCCGGTCGCCCCTCAGCACCGCACCACCGCCGACGGCGCCGACGTCTCCGTGCCCGGCATCCTCATGGCCCAGCACGCCGTCCTGACCTCGCTTCCGGCAGCCGGCATCGACACCGCCGCCCACGCCCCGGTGGGCGCCATCGGCCACTCCCAGGGCGTCCTGGGCGTCAGCCTGCTCCAGGCCGTGCAGGCCGGCGAGCGCGAGCGCGTCATTGAGGTTCACGCCATCGCCCGCCTCATCGGCGCAGCGGCCACCCGCACCACCCGCCGTCTCGACTTGGGCACGGTGGGGGAGTCCACCCCGATGCTCTCGGTGCGCGGCGTCACCCGCAGCGTGCTCGACGCCGTCCTGTCCCGAGTCCCCGGCTCGGAGCGGATCTCCGTGGGCGTGACCAACGGCCGTCAGGCGCACATCCTCTCGGGGCGCCCGGCTGACCTCGAGGCCGTTGTCACCGCGCTGGAGGCGGCCGCCGCCCGCAGCGCCAAGGCCCGCAAGGACCGCCGCCGCGGCGGCGCCGTCCTGGCCCCGGTCACCGAGTTCCTCACCACCTCGGTGCCCTTCCACACCCCGCTGCTCGCCGGCGCGGTCGACGACGTCGCCGCCTGGGCGGCCGCCTGCGGCCTGAACGAGAAGCTCGCCCGCGACCTGGCCACCGCTGTGCTCATCGACCCGGTCGACTGGCCCGGTCTGGTCACCGGGGCCCTTGCAGCCGGATCGGACGCCCCGGTGCGCACCGTCCTGGACCTGGGGCCGGGCAACGTCCTGGTCCGTCTCACCGAGGGCGTCGTGGCCGGCACCGGCACCACCGTCGTGCCCGCCGGGACCGCCAAGGCCATTGACGACCTCGACCGGGCCGGCGCGGCCCCCCGGCCCGGCGTCGACCGCTCCCGCTTCGCCCCGCGCATCACTCGCCTGCCCGACGGCCGCCTCACCCTTGACACCGCCTTCACCCGCCTGACCGGGCGCAGTGCGGTGCTGCTGGCGGGAATGACCCCCACCACCGTGGATCCCGCCATCGTGGCGGCCGCCGCCAACGCCGGTTACTGGGCCGAGCTCGCCGGTGGGGGCCAGACCACTCCCGCCGTCCTGACCGAGAACCTCCAGGGCCTGGAGAAGGCCCTCGAGCCCGGGCGCACCGCGGCCTTCAACGCCATGTTCATGGACCGCTACCTGTGGAACCTGCACCTGGGGACCCAGCGCCTGCTGTCCAAGGCCCGCGCCGGCGGCGCCCCCATCGACGGCATCACCATCTCCGCCGGGATCCCCGAGCTCGACGAGGCCACCGCCCTGCTCGAGCGCCTTCACGCCGAGGGATTCCCCTACATCGCCTTCAAGCCCGGCACCGTGGACCAGATCCGTCAGGTGCTGGCCATCGCGCGCGCCGTGCCCGACAGCCCCGTCATCATCCAGATCGAGGACGGGCACGCCGGTGGCCACCACTCGTGGGAGGACCTGGACACCATGCTCCTGGCCACCTACGACGCCATTCGGGCATGTGACAACCTCGTGCTGTGCGTCGGCGGGGGCATCGGCACTCCGGAGCGGGCCGCCGACTACCTCACCGGGCGCTGGGCCGAGACCTATGGCGTTGCGGCGGCTCCTGTGGACGGCGTGATGGTCGGCACCGCCGCCATGACCTGTCTGGAGGCCAAGACCAACGAGGATGTCAAGCAGCTTCTCGTCGATACTCCTGGAATCGACCCCGCGCATGAGGGCGGTTGGGTCGCCTCGGGGGCGTCGGTGGGCGGCATGACCTCCGGCCTGTCTCACCTGCGTGCCGACCTGTACGAGATCGACAACTCCTCGGCGCGCGCCTCCCGCCTCATCCAGGAGATCGCCGGCAACGACGAGGCGATGAATGCTCGACGCGACGAGATGATCGCCGCCTTGTCGAAGACCGCCAAGCCCTATTTCGGCGACGTCGAGGAGATGACCTACTTGGCGTGGGCCACTCGTTATGCCGAGCTGTGCGTCGCTCCCCACGACGGTCGATCCGCTGTGCGTGCGGACTGGGCCGATGAGGGCTGGTACGACCGGTTCCTCGATCTGCTCAACCGCATCGAGGCGCGTCTGAACTCCGCCGACCACGGCGAGATAGAGACTCTGTTCGCCTCCGAGGAGGATGTCCTCGACGCCGATGGCGCCCTGGCGGCGCTCGCCGACCGCTATCCGTCCGCCGCCCAGACTCTCGTCGAGCCGGTCGATGCCGCCTGGTTCGTCGATCTGTGCCGCAAGCACCCCAAGCCGGTGCCCTTCGTGCCCGTCCTGGACGCCGACATCCTGCGCTGGTGGGGCACCGACTCCCTGTGGCAGTCCCAGGACCCGCGCTACACCGCCGACCAGGTGCGCATCATTCCCGGTCCGGTTGCGGTGGCGGGCATCACCACGATCAATGAGCCCGTCGGTCACCTGCTGGGTCGTTTCGAGACTGCGGCCGTTCAGGCCCTTCAGGACGCGGGCGTATCTGAGCAGGTCGCCGCCGGTCGCCTCGGCACTGAGGTGACCGCTAGCACGCTCGGCGTCCCAGTCACTGACGCCACCGAGCTGGTCCGCACCACGCCGCACGTGCTGTGGAACGGGCATCTGACCATCAATCCGGCTCGCGTGCTGCCGCAGGACGCCTACAAGGTCGTCGCTCGTCCGGATGTTGCAGAGGACGCCTACGACCTGGACATCCGCCTCGACACTCATTGGGACTCGACTCCCGGTGGGGAGTCCGTGCACGCCGTGCGCCGTCTCGTGGTTCCCCTGCGCCTGGCCCGCGCCTGGGACGGGGCCGCACCGCTTGTCGATCCCGAGCGCATCAGTGAGACCATGAACGATCTCCTGCGCGCCACCGCAGGAGTCGGGGCCGTCTCCATCACCGGGGATCTCGTCGAGCACTTGCCGCAGGTGATCCCCGCCGTCCAGGGAGCCACCGACGCGCTCGATCGCCCCGTCACTCAGCCTTTCGGCACCGTCCACGCCCGTTTCACGCTGGCGGACACCCTGGGAGCCGACCACGCCGCGGTGACCGCGAACGCCCTGCCGACGTCCTTGTCGGCCGCCCCGCTGGTCCCCGACGCCCTGCTCGGCCCGTGCTGGCCCGTGGTCTATGCGGCTCTGGGCAGCGTCGTCGAGGACGGCATGCCGCTCATTGAGGGACTGCTGGGGGCCGTCCATCTCGACCACACCATCGATCTGCGCCGTTCGCTGGCCGAGCTGCATGCGCAGGCCGGACCCGAGACCGTCATTCAGGTCGACGGGTGGGTCGCCGCCCTGGAGGAGTCCAGCGCGGGACGGGTCGTGGATGTGCGCTTGGAACTGACCGACGCCTCCGACGGCTCGTTGGTCGCCCTCATGCGCGAGCGCTTCGCCATCCGCGGGCGGGCCTCGGGCACCGCCGTGCCCTCCAGCCCCGAGCTGGCCGGGGGGACGGGGCGCGACACCGCGCCTGCCGCGCGTCGTCTGCTGCGCCGCGTCACCGTGACGGCACCGGCCGACATGACCGCCTTCGCTCGTGTGACCGGCGATTTCAACCCCATCCACACCAGTTACCATGCGGCCAAGGTCGCCGGCATGGAAGCGCCGCTGGTCCACGGCATGTGGCTGTCGGCGACCGCTGAGCAGGTGGCGGCCTCCACCGCTGCTGACGGCACCCGCAACGTCCTGGCGGGGTGGACCTATGTCATGCTGGGTACGGTCGAGCTTGGCGATCGCGTGGAGATCAGCGTTGAGCGCACCGGGCTCGTGCGCGGCGGCGGCCTCGTCCTGGAGGTCACCTGCCGCATTGGCGATGAGGTCGTCTCCCGCGGCACTGCCGTGACCGAGCCCGAGCCGACCGCCTACATCTATCCCGGTCAGGGCATCCAGTCCCGCGGTATGGGTCTGGACGAGATGAACAGCTCCAAGGCCGCACGCGAGGTCTGGGAGCGCGCCGACGCCCACACTCGCGCAGAGCTCGGCTTCTCCGTCATCGCCCTGGTGCGCGACAACCCCACCGAGATGACCGCTCGCGGTGTGACCTATCGCCACCCTGAGGGGCTGCTCAATCTCACCCAGTTCACCCAGGTCGCTTTGGCGACCGTTGCCATAGCCACCACCGCGCGCTTGGCCGAGGCCGGTGCTCTGGTTGAGGGCGCCGCCTTCGCCGGGCACTCGCTGGGGGAGTACACCGCCCTGAGCGCCTATGGGCGTGTCATGCCCGTGGAGACGACGATCTCCATCGTCTTCCAGCGCGGCTCCACCATGCACACCCTGGTCGAGCGCGACGAGCACGGCGCCTCGAACTACCGCATGGGGGCTCTGCGCCCCAACCAGGCCGGCATCAAGGCGGCTGAGGTCGAGGACTACGTTGCTCGGATCGCTCAGCAGACCGGCGAGTTCCTTCAGATCGTCAACTACAACCTTGCAGGTGTGCAGTACGCCGTGGCGGGCACCATTAAGGGCTTGGAGGCCCTGGCAGCGGATTCCCGCGCCAAGGCCAAGGCTCACGGCGGCAAGAACCCCTTCATGTTCGTGCCGGGCATTGATGTGCCTTTCCACTCCGAGGTACTCCGCCCCGGCGTTCCCGAGTTCCGCGAGCGCCTCGCAGCCCTCGTGCCGACCGATCTTGATGCGGATCGTCTCGTGGGGCGCTATGTGCCCAACCTCGTGGCGCGCCCCTTCGAACTGACTCCCGAATTCGCCCGGGCGATCCTCGATGTCGTCCCCTCCGAGCCGGTCAAGTCCATCGTCGAGAACTGGGGCGCTTGGGAGAACCGGCCTGTCGAGTTGGCTCGTCAACTGCTCATCGAGCTGCTCGCCTGGCAGTTCGCCTCTCCGGTCCGCTGGATCGAGACCCAGGATGTCCTCCTGTCCTCGCCCAATAAGGGTGGTCTGGGCGTCGAGCACATCATCGAGGTCGGCCTGGCCGCTTCCCCCACACTGGCGAATCTGGCCTCCAGGACGCTGCTGCTGCCTCAGCACCACGGGCTCCACGTGACAGTCCACAATGCCCGGCGTGATGAGGCCCGCGTGCTGGCCACCGACACCGACCCGGCTGTGAGCCTGGAGGAGGAGAGCTTCGAGCTGCCGTCCACCGAACAGACCACTGATCAGGCCGCCGACCAGCCTGCTGCGCAGGCCGAGGCTCCCGCAGCCGGGCCCGCAGAGACGCCTGCTGCAGCTGCTCCGGTAGAGGCTCCGGCCGCGACGCCGGTCTCCTCGGGACCTGTCGACGATCTGCCCTTCACAGCTACGGACGCGCTCACTGTTCTCTTGGCGCATGCTGCGCGCATCCGTCCCGAGCAGATCGGGGCGACCGACACCACCGAGACCCTGACCAACGGTGTGTCCTCACGACGCAACCAGTTGCTCATGGATATGGGCACTGAGCTCCAGCTCGCCAGCATCGATGGTGCCGCGGATGCCGACATGACGGCGCTCGCCGCCACTGTCGCCAAGGGCGCCCCCGGCTACAAGGCTTACGGACCGGTTCTCACCGATGCCATTCGCACTGGCCTGGGCAGGCTCCTGGGCCCCTCGGGCGTGCGTCCCACGCGCGTCGCCGAACGCGTGACGGGTACGTGGGGCCTGGGAGAGGGGTGGGTCTCCCATGTCACCGCCGAGCTGTTCCTGGGCACTCGCGAGGGCGCTTCCATGCGGGGCGAGGACCTGGCCTCTCTGGGGTCCTCCTCGCCTGTGAGCAGTGCTGGCGCCGTTGACGCCCTGATCGACAAGGCCGTGCAGGATGTGGCCTCGGCTCATGGCGTCGCCGTGGCCAAGCCCAGCGCCGCCGGCGGCGCCGGAGGCGCGGTGGTGGACTCCGCCGCCTTGGATGCTTTCGCCGCCACCGTGACTGGTGAGAATGGCGTGCTGGCCACTACTGCGCGAACCGTCCTGTCCGCTCTGGGCCTGTCGGATCGGGTCACGATTCCCGCTGATGCAGGCGATGAGGCAGCGACCACGCGCGCCCTGGTGGAGGCCGTCGATGCCGAGCTGGGCACCGGCTGGCTCCGCTCGGTGACGCCGGCATTCGACGCCGATCGGGCCGTCCTGATCGACGACCGCTGGGCCACGGCACGCGAGGACCTCGCTCGTCTGGGCAACGGCGAGACGTCGTTGGACCAGGCGCGCGCACTTCTCACCCCGGAGAGGTTCACCGGTCTGGGATCTGCTGTTGCCGACCAGGCCGCCTGGTGGGCCCGGAACCTGCGTGAGGCCGACACGCGAGAGGCCGCTGAGCGTGCGGAGATCGCCGAGGCGATCGCGGCCGTGGCGGCCAACCGGCCTGTGGCGGGGGATGAGTCGGTCCGGTGGGCCGACGACGTGGCCGTCGTCACCGGAGTCGCCCCTCGTTCCATCGCCGCAGCGGTCGTCGGCGAGCTGTTGGCCGGCGGCGCCACCGTGGTGGCGACCAGCTCGCGCTTGACCCACGAGCGCTTGGCCTTCGCCGAAGAGCTCTACCGCGAGCACGCCGCTGCTGGCGCCCGTCTGTGGATGGTGCCGGCGAACCTCGCCTCCTACCGGGATGTTGACGCCCTTGCCGACTGGATCGGCCATGATCAGGTCATCACCTCCGGCGGCTCCAGCAAGCTGGTCAAGGAGGCGCTCGTTCCGACCCTCTTGTTCCCCTTCGCCGCGCCGCGCGTATCCGGAACCCTTGCCGACGCCGGTCCGGAGGCGGAATCGCAGACTCGTCTGCTCCTGTGGAGCGTGGAGCGCACCATCGCCGTGCTGAGCGCTATCGGTACCGACACCCATGTCGACCATCGTCTCCATGTCGTGCTGCCCGGTTCTCCCAACCGCGGCACTTTCGGCGGGGACGGAGCCTATGGCGAGGTCAAGTCCGCGCTGGACGCCATCGTCAACCGGTGGCGCGCCGAGCGGGCCTGGGCCCAGCGCGTGACGCTCGCCCACCCGCGCATCGGCTGGGTCAGGGGCACTGGTCTCATGGGCGGCAACGACCCGCTCGTAGCTGCCGTTGAGAGCGCCGGTGTACGAACCTGGACGACTCAGGAGATCGCGACCGAGCTAGTTGGTCTGTGCGCTGCCGACGTGCGCGATCGGGCCGTCACCGCTCCGGTCCCGGCGGACCTGACCGGGGGGCTGGACGAGAGCGTCGATCTGGTGGCTCTGCGCGAGCAGGCCATCGCACGGGCGGCCGAGAGCACGGATGCCGCAGCGGGCACCCCGGCTCCCGCCACCATCAAGGCTCTGCCGACCCCGGTGGTGCCGACCCAGCCGTCCGCGCCCAACTGGGGGGCGGTAGACGCCTCCTTGGACGACATGATCGTCGTGGTCTCCTCCGGCGAGGTCTCCACGTGGGGGTCGGGTCGCACACGTCGCGAGGCCGAGTTGGGCATGAGCAGCGGCGACGACGTCGAGTTGACCGCAGCGGGGGTGCTGGAGCTGGCCTGGGGCATGGGGCTGCTGACCTGGCACGACTCGCCGAAGGCCGGCTGGTACGACGCAGACGGCGAACTGGTGGAGGAGACCGATGTTCTCGAGCGCTACCGCGATGAGGTCGTGGCGCGCTGCGGTATCCGCGAGTTCGTCGATGACGGGGTCATCGCTCCTGATGCCGAAGAGGACGTCACCGTCTACCTCGACCAGGACATCACTCTGACTGTGGCGGACGAGGCCACTGCCCGCACCCTGGAGGCCACTGATCCTGAGCACACGCTGGTGGCGCCCGATTCCGAGACGGGGGAGTGGACCGTCACCCGCCTGGCGGGCTCGCTCGCTCGTGTGCCGAGGCGCGCGGCTCTGTCACGCACGGTCGGTGGCCAGTTCCCGCTCGACTTCGACCCGCAGCGGTGGGGCATCCCGGCGGCGATGGCCGAAGGCATGGATCCGATCGCCTCGTGGAATCTCGTCACGGCGGTCGACGCCTTCCTGTCGGCAGGATTCTCCCCGGCCGAGCTCCTCGCGGCCGTCCACCCCAGCGATGTGGCCTCCACTCAGGGCACCGGCTTCGGAGGCATGGAATCCATGCGCAAGATGTTCGTGGGCCGTCTTCTCGGTGAGGAGCGCCCCAGTGACATCCTGCAGGAGGCTCTGCCCAACGTCGTGGCTGCGCACGTCATGCAGTCCTATGTCGGTGGCTATGGCTCCATGGTTCAGCCGGTGAGCGCCTGCGCCACCGCCGCGGTGTCAATCGAGGAGGGCTGGGACAAGATCGCGCTGGGCAAGGCCGATGTTGTCGTCGCGGGTGCTATCGACGACATCTCGGTGGAGTCCGTGGTCGGCTTCGGCAATATGAATGCCACGGCGGAAGCGGCGGCCATGTACGCCAAGGGCATCTCAGCCCGTCACTTCTCCCGGGCGAATGACCGCCGACGCGGTGGCTTCGTGGAGGCCGAGGGCGGTGGCACCGTGATCCTGGCGCGCGCCTCCGTGGCTGCTCGGCTGGGACTGCCGGTCGCCGGCGTGATCGGTTTCGTCTCCTCCTACGCAGACGGCGCCCACACCTCTATTCCGGCACCCGGGCTGGGCGCCCTGGGGGCGGGCCGCGGTGGTGAGAACTCGCGCTTGGCGCGGGCCCTGCGAGCCCTGGGCGTCGAGGCCGATGACATCGCCGTGGTCTCCAAGCACGACACGTCCACGAGTGCCAACGACCCCAACGAGTCCGAGCTGCACACCCGCCTGGCGCGTGCACTGGGCCGTGCGGAGGGAAACCCGTTGGTGGCGGTCTCGCAGAAGACGATCACCGGTCATGCCAAGGGCGGTGCCGCGCTGTTCCAGGTGGCGGGCCTGACCGAGATCCTCGCCAGCGGCGTGGCCCCCGGCAACGCCAGCCTTGACGTGGTTGATGCGCCCCTGGCCAAAGACGCCTTCTGGGTCTGGCCGCGCACGCCCATCCGCATGGCCGGCCGTGGCGGAGAGTCCGGTCGTGTCCCGGGAGCCGGCCCGGTGCGTGCGGGTCTGCTGACCTCTCTCGGCTTCGGGCACGTCAGCGGCCTGATCGCCCTGGTGCACCCCGGCGCCTTCGAGTCCGCCCTGCGTCAGGCCGGCGGCCAGGAGGCCGTGGACGCCTGGCTGGCCAGTGCGAATGCTCGTCTGGCCGCGGGCACGCGCCGTCGCCGGGCCGGCATGATCGGCCGGGCACCGCTGTTCGAGCAGGTCGATGGCCGACGTCTCGGTCAGGAGACCAAGCACCGCGACCCGCATGAGGTTGAGGCCGCCATGCTCCTCGATCCCGAGGCGCGGCTGGGAGCCGACGGTGTCTACCACGCCGGTGAGCAGGCATGACTGTAGAAGACTGACGCGCTCTTCCCGGTCGCCGGCCGTCGCATCGGATCACCCGCCCTCGGAGGTTCGCCTCTGACGGCTGCGGATCTGCTGCGGCGGCCGGCGGTCTGAGGCCGGCTCGGCACGGGGCTGCTCCAATACGTCCAATACAACGATGGATGACTATGGATACTGACGACGCCCGACGGCATCTGGGCGGGTCCGGCAACCTACCGCCCCTCCCCGAGACTCCCGAGGCGCCCGCGGGTTCGCGCGTTCTCGGGGTGGGTCTGGACCTCGTCCACATCCCCGGCCTCGCTCAGCAGCTGACTCAGCCCGGCACCGTCTTCGCAGAACGTGCCTTCACCGCCCGCGAGCGCCGTGAGGCGCGACGTCGCGCCGAGAGCACCCACTCGGCCGAGGTCGAGCATCTGGCCGCCCGCTGGGCCGCCAAAGAGGCATTCATCAAGGCCTGGTCGACGGGTGCCAATGCGCATGCGGGTCATGCTCTACCCCCGGCCCTGGCGCCCGATGACGTCGATTGGCGCGACATCGAGATCGTCACCGACCGCTGGGGGCGGCCCTCGCTGCGCTTCGCCGGCGTGATTGCCGGCGCGCTCGGGATGAGTCTGGGGGAGGGGGCTCGACGATCCGGTCTGTGGCCGGTCTCCCTCACTCACGACGCCACCTGGGCGGCTGCCGTCGTTCTGGCCCTCGCCGACTGAGAGTCGTGACCATTCTCTTCATGCCGGAGTGCCGGGGTGCCCGCCAGACCCGCGTGAGGACTCACTGTGATTGAGGAATCATTAAACGTAGCATTGACGCATGAAGAAGCTCATCAATGCCGCTGATGCCGTCGTCACGGAATCCCTGGCCGGCATGGCCGCGGCACATCCGAATGCGCTTCGAGTCGATATCGATCGGCGCATCGTCTACCGCGCTACTCCCAAGGAGGACGGCAAGGTCGCCATCGTCTCCGGAGGCGGCAGCGGGCACGAGCCCCTTCACGGCGGCTTCGTCGGCGCAGGCATGCTGGACGCCGCCTGCGCGGGCGAGATCTTCACCTCGCCCGTTCCCGACCAGATCGCTGCCGCCACCACCGCTGTCGATTGCGGGGCCGGCGTCCTCCACATCGTGAAGAATTACACCGGCGACGTCATGAATTTCGAGATGGCCGCCGAACTCATTGAAATGGACGCCGGTATCCCAGTTGTCGCTGTCGTCGTCGAGGATGACGTGGCTGTCGAGGATTCTCTCTACACCACCGGTCGCCGTGGCGTGGGTGTGACGGTCATCGTGGAGAAGGTGGCCGGGGCCGCCGCCGAGGAGGGAAGAAGCCTTGCCGAGGTCGCCACCCTCGCCGAACGGGTTTGCCGGAATGGCCGCTCCATGGGGATGGCGCTGACCTCCTGCACTGTTCCCACTCACGGCCGCCCCTCCTTCGATCTGCCGGACGACGAGATGGAGATAGGCATCGGCATCCACGGCGAGCCCGGCCATCACCGTGAGAAGGCGGCTGCAGCTGGTGAGATCGCCGAGCGCCTCGTTGAGCCGATCCTCGCCGAACTGCCGCCCGGGGACGGAAGCGGTGTTATCGCTCTCCTCAACGGCATGGGCGCCAGCCCGCTCATTGAGCTCTATATCATGTACGCGGAAGTAGCCAGACTGCTCGAGTCCGCTGGCGTTGTCGTAGAGCGCAGCCTCGTCGGCAACTATGTGACCAGTCTCGATATGGCGGGCTGCTCCTTGACCCTCGTGCGCACCGACCAGGAGGTCCTGCGCCTGTGGGATGCCCCGGTGCGCACTCCCGGTCTGTGTTGGGGGGACTGAACGCGATGAACGCAGCAAGCGCGACGAACGCGACGAGCATGGCACCGGCTGAGCTGAATGCGGCAGACCTGGCGGCCTGGATCCGCCGCAGTAATGAGCTCGTGGCCGAACACGCCGACGAACTCACCCGGCTGGATTCCGCCATCGGCGACGCCGACCACGGTGTCAATATGAAGCGGGGCCTGGCGTCCGCCGTCGAGGTCCTGGACCCTGTCCCCGACTCCCCGGAGGTCGTCTTGAAGAAGGTCGCGATGACCCTCATTGCGAGGGTCGGCGGTGCGTCGGGTCCCTTGTACGGCACATTCTTCCTGCGCATGGCCGCCGTGTCCGCAGGCCGTCGTGGTCTCGATCTGGACGCCCTGGTGGCCGCGGTCGAGGCCGGCGTCGGCGGCATTGTGCAGCGAGGCCGGGCCGAGGCCGGAGACAAGACGATGCTCGACGCCTGGTTCCCGGCCCTCGATTCCCTGCGCTCGGGTGCTGATCTGCGAGCCGCGCTTCAGGCGGCGGCTGCGGCCGCCGATGCGGGCCGGGCGGCAACCGAATCGATGCGGGCCATGAAAGGGCGCGCCTCCTATCTCGGAGAGCGCTCCATCGGGCACATCGACCCCGGCGCCTCCTCGACCGCTCTTGTTGTTCGCGCTCTGGCCGATGTCGTCGATGGATGCGCCTCGTGACCGGCCTCGTCCTCGTCTCGCACTCTCTGGAGCTCGCGCAGGCGGCGCTCGGACTCGCCACCGGGCTCATCCCTGATCTGGATGTTCGTGTTGAGCTTGCCGCGGGACTGCCCGGGGGCGGACTGGGCACCGACACCACCGAGGTGGGGGCCGCCATTGAAAGGGCCGACGACGGTGAAGGCGTTCTCGTCCTGGCCGATCTCGGCAGCGGGATCATGAGTGCCGAGACGGCCCTTGAACTGATTGATCCCAGTCTCGCCTCTCGGGTGCATCTGAGTTCGGCGCCGGTCGTGGAGGGCCTTATCGGCGCCTATGCGGCCGCCGGTGTCGGCAAAGCGCTCGATGCCGTTGTCATCGAGGCCGAAGCCTCCGTGGAGGCCAAGCGCATGCAGATGGCCCGCTAGGCAGGAGTCTCAGGATTCTCGCCATCGTTCTCAGTACCGCCGGACGTGCAGGCCGGCCCGTATCCCCTATCCCGTATCCCCTGTGGCGAAGAAAAGCAGAAAGAACCGACCTCGGTTAGCATAGGACGAACATCCCCTATTAGGAGAATTGACCAGAACCATGTCTCCTGCGACTTTCTCAGCCATCTCGATGATCGTTTATTTCGTCGGAATGGTTGTCATCGGCTGGTGGGCTTACGGCCGCAATGACTCGCTCGACGATTACATGCTGGCCGATCGCGGCTTGGGGCCGGCGGTGACAGCGCTGTCCGCCGGAGCCGCGGACATGTCTGGCTGGCTGCTCATGGGTTTGCCCGGAGCCCTGTACGCCGGCGGCTTGGTCGAGTCATGGATCGCCGTCGGCCTGACCGTGGGAGCCTGGCTCAACTGGCGCTTCGTGGCGCCGCGCCTGCGCACCTACACCGAGGTCGCCTCCAACTCGATCACCATCCCGAGTTTCCTCGACAATCGTCTCCATGATTCGCTGCATCTGCTGCGCTGGGCCAGTGGTGCGATCATCCTGGTGTTCTTCACCTTCTACGTCTCCTCCGGCATGGTCTCGGGCGGTACCTTCTTCGAGTCCTCCTTCGGCATGGACTATCGGCTGGGTCTGACGCTCGTCGCGGGCGTCACCGTCATGTACACGCTTGTGGGCGGATTCCTGGCCGTGTCCTACACGGATCTCGTCCAGGGCCTCATGATGGTGACGGCGCTCATCGCCGTCCCTGTTGTCGGTGTCATCCATCTCGGCGGCATCACCGCGACTGTTGATGCTGTCAGTGCGGTCGACTCGAACTACTGGGCAATGGTCGGATCGACCACCTCGATCATCGGCATTATCAGTTCGCTGGCCTGGGGCCTGGGGTATTTCGGACAGCCGCACATCATTGTGCGCTTCATGGCGATCCGTTCTCCGCGGGAGGCCGTCGCCGGGCGACGCATCGGCATCGGGTGGATGCTCTTCGCGGTCGCCGGAGCCGCTGCGACCGCCATTGTCGGCGTGGCCGTGTATCAGCGTGACAGCGGCCGCCTGGACAATCCCGAAGCCGTATTCATCACTCTGGGACAGCTTCTCTTCCACCCCTTGGTCGCGGGGTTCATGCTGGCCGCGATCCTGGCCGCCATCATGTCGACCGTCTCCAGCCAGCTCCTGGTGACCTCCTCCGCTCTCATTGAGGACCTCTACAAGCAGGTCGGCAACAGGGAGCTCTCGCAGGCCCGTCTGGTCATGTACTCCCGGTTCGCGGTTCTGGGCATCGCTGTCGTGGCAGCCGCCATGGCGTGGAATCCCAGTGACACGATTCTGGCCCTGGTGGCCTTCGCCTGGGCCGGTTTCGGCGCGTCCTTCGGTCCGACCGTCCTGCTGTGCCTCTACTGGCGACGTTTGACGGCCCTGGGCGCAGTCGCCGGTATGGTGACCGGGGCCGTTGTGGTCATGATCTGGGGCAATATAGATGGCGGCCCTGGCGGGCTCTTCGACCTGTACGAGCTCGCCCCGGGCTTCGCCGCCAACCTGCTCGTCGCCTGTGCCGTGTCCTATGCCGGCCGTCCCGACCCCAGGGTCAAGGCCGAGTTCGAGGCCGCGATCACCGCGGCCCGTTGAGTCCGGTGGACCGGACGGCCCCGGTGGACTTGGAGGGCGCACCCGGTGGACGGCCCATTGTCGTGTTTACCGTGTTTGTCGTATATGCGCGTGCTTGTCGTGCATGCGGCAGTCGGCTAAAGTCACTGCCAGCAACGTGCTCCGGGGTCGGTGAAAATCCGAGCCGGCGGTAATAGTCCGCGACCCGGTTGTACCAGCCCGTCGGGTTGGCACAACCGGTTGAGCCGGTGGAATTCCGGCGCCGACGGTGAAAGTCCGGATGGGAGGATGCACGGGGCACCCGGGCCGGGGGATTACCCGGACGGTTTCGGCTCGCACATGCGAGCTGTTATCGGTCCCCGAGTGCCGCGGCGCGAGCCGCTCGCCGACCGTCACCCCGGAGCCTTGCCCGGGGCGCCCGCTCCGGGCAACCGGAGAGGACCGCAGTGAGCACCGCCATCGCCGAACGCCCCGTGTCTGCGCTGCCCGAGAGCCCTGAAAGCACGGTCGAGAGCCGGAGCGGTGGAGCCGTGCTGTTGCGCTCAGAGCGTTCCGCTGTCCGGCCTCCCCGAACTCGTCGGCTCCCTGGCCCCGCACTCTTACTGGGGGCGACGGTTCTTGCCCTCTGGTGGGCTGTGACCCGCGCAGGTCTCATACTCCCCGTCTTCCTGCCCGGTCCCTTTGATGTTGCTCGCCGCTTGTGGTTGGGAGTGAGCCGAGGCGGCCTGCTCGGCTATGCGCAGGTGACTCTGACCGAGGCCGTTCTGGGCTGCCTCGCTGCCGCGGCACTATCCCTTCCCCTGGCATGGGGCTTGTTCCATTGGCGCCCGTTCGCTCGCGCTGTCCTGCCTTACATCGCGGCCTCCCAGGCGGTTCCGGCCATCGCTGTCGCCCCGCTGCTGGTGGTGTGGATCGGCTACGGCACCGTGCCGACCGTCGTGCTGTGCGTCCTCATGGTCTTCTTCCCGATTACGGTGTCCGTCCTGCTCGGCCTGCGCAGCCTGGACACCGACATCATCGATGCCGCTCGGCTGGACGGCGCCCACGGCCCGTCCATGGTGGCGTATATGGAGCTGCCGCTGGCTCTGCCCGCCATCCTGTCCGGGTTGCGCACCGGTTTCACCTTGTCGGTGACCGGTGCGGTCATCGGGGAGATGACCATGGGCGGCAAGGGACTGGGCATGGTCTTGGCCTCTCAGCGCCAGAGCGTCGATACCGCCGGGCTGTTCTCCACCATCGCCGTTCTCTGCATCATGGCGACGAGCATCCACTGGTGCCTGCAGGAGCTCGAGCGCCGCAGTCGCGTCGTCGATTCTCTGCGCGGGCGTCGAGCGACCTGAGGGCGCGTCCCGACTGTCGTCCATCAGCAGTTCTCATCCTCCATCCACCCCTGACCGGAAAGACACATCATGAGCCTCCTGTCACGTCGGCACTTCCTGTCCACCGCTTCCGCCACTGCGCTGGCGGGCATCCTCACCGCATGCGGCTCCGGCACCGGCGCCCAGAAGGCGTCAGCCGACGCCGCTGGCGGCATGGTCATCGGACTGACCTACACGCCCAATATTCAATTCGCCCCCTTCTATCTGGCGCTGTCCAGCGGGCAGTACTCCTCGGGCGTCTCCCTGCGCCATCATGGCGACCAGGAGGGCCTGTTCGATGCCCTGCTGGCCGGTACGGAGCAGGTCGTGGTCGCCGGCGCGGACGAGGCGGTCGTTGCCGCCTCCAACGGGAACGGTCTGGTTGTCATCGGCGGCTTCTACCAGCGCTACCCCGGTTGCATCATTGTGCCCGAGGACTCCGACATCACTGACCTGGCGGCGCTCAAGGGCCGGATCATCGGCACGCCCGGTAAGACGGGGGAGACCTGGTACTCCGTCCTGGTGGCGCTGTCCACGGCCGGGCTCAGTCCGGACGACGTCGATGTTCAGGAGATCGGCTACACCCAGCAGGCCGCTCTCGCGTCGGGCAAGGTCGACGCGGTCGCGGGGTTCTCCAACAACGACGCCGTGCAACTCGAGCAGAACGGGACGCCGGTGCGCATTCTGAACATAGGCGAGGACGTGCCGTTGCTGGGAGTCTCCTTGATCACCACGCCTGATGTCCTGGCGGATCGCCGTGACGAGCTCACCGATGCCGTGACGGCGTCGGTCACCGGCATGACAACGTTCGTTGAGGACCCGGACGCCGCCGTCGAGGCCACCAAGGAGTACGTGCCCGATCTGACCGACGCAACTCAGGCTGCGCATGCCCGCGAGGTGGCGGTGGCCACTGGGGAGCTCATCAAGGGGAAGGACGGCCAGGCCATCGGCTCAGTGAGGGTTGACGACTTTCCCCCCATGATCGACTTCCTGAAAGACCATGAGCTCATGGGCGAGCAGGTGCCGCAGGCCTCTGACGTGTGCGTTCCCCTAGGGCAGTAGTTTCGACACGTCCATCTCTCAGCTCTCTCGGCCCGTTACAAACGGCAGGCCAGGAGCGAGGACACGAGGATGGCCCGGGCGCCCACCTCGTAGAGCTCGTCCATGATCCGATTCATGTCCGCACGCGGCACCATGGCGCGCACCGCCACCCAGTCGGGATTCTGCAGGGGTGAGACTGTCGGCGACTCGATTCCCGGGGTGAGCGCTGCCGCCTCCTGCAGCTTGTTCATGGGCACGTCGTAGTCCACCAGGACGTAGGAGCGGGCTCGCAGCACACCCTCCAGGCGTCGCACGAGTGTGGCCAGGCCGGGCGCATCCTGGTACTGCTCGGTCGTGATGAGGACGGCCTCGCTGGACAGGATCGGATCGCCGAAGGTCTCCAGTCCCGCGGCGCGCAGTGTCGTGCCGGTCTCGACAACGTCTGCGATCAGATCGGCGACTCCCAGTTGGACCGAGGACTCCACTGCTCCGTCCAAGTGAACGGTCTGCGCCTCCACGCCCTGGCCGGCGAGGTAGTCGCGCACGAGCACGTCGTAGGAAGTGGCCACACGACGACCCGCCACATCAGCCAGGGAGGACATCGTGCCCGCCGGAGCGGCGAAGCGGAAAGTTGAGCGGGCGAACCCCAGGGGCAAATGCTCTATGGCGGCCACACCGGAGTCAAGGAGCAGGTCGCGGCCGGTGATGCCGGCGTGGACGGTGCCCTGGCCCACATAGACGGCGATGTCTCGAGGGCGCAGGAAGAACAGCTCGACTCCGTTGGCCTCGTCGAGGAGAACGAGCTCGCGTCCAGTGCGGCGGGTGCGGTACCCGGCCTCGGTGAGCATGGTGATGGCGGGCTCGGACAGAGACCCCTTGTTGGGCACGGCGATGCGCAGCACGGTAATCCTTAGATCCTTAATCCTTGCAGGCGGTGACGATGTGGAGAGCAATCCGGCTCAGAGATATTAGAGATATCAGGGATATCAGGGATATCAGGGATATCAGAGGTGCTTGTAGATGTCGGCGAGCGTGTAGCCCTTGGCGATCATCATGACCTGTGCGTGGTACAGCAGTTGACTGAGCTCTTCGCAGGCCGCCTCATCGGACTCGTGCTCGCAGGCCATCCAGGCCTCGGCGGCCTCCTCGACGAGCTTCT
>ERZ773077.1254-NODE-1254-length-17829-cov-4.239395_pt1 | contig 17829 bp, 16 predicted proteins | sample MGYA00580612_ERZ773077 | MGnify/ENA primary metagenome ERZ773077 (study PRJEB29015, sample SAMEA2737971) | human oral metagenome | biome: human oral; feature: human-associated habitat; material: dental | place: China | collected 2021 ...
ATTTTGGCAAACAAAGAGGACAAGGCATCATCAAAATAGAAGTGATTGATGGCTTGGCTTATGCATTGTCTTGTACAAAGCCTTATCACGTAGGAGGTTTTATGATACAAAAAGACCCTACAAAACCTGAAACTACACCAGAACCTCAGCCTCAACCACAGCCCAACCCGCAACCACAACCTCAACCTAACCCCAAACCCCAACCTAATCCGCAACCACAGCCCCAACCTGAACCTAATCCACAACCTCAACCCAGTCCATCAGACTCTTCTGACTCATCAACATTACCTAATGCAACAGCTATTATATACAATGCTGTCTCAACCACTAACCCTGAGAACTATTTTAAAATAGAAAATGCTGATGAAGATCACCCTATCTCGGTGCTCATCTTCGATGAAATGGGACTCAAAGTATACGAGAACAACTATTACGGCAAAAACGGTGAAGTGTTTAGGGGCTACTCTAATCTAAAAACTATAAGTAACAAACCTCTTGCAGGTACTTATTTCTATATAGTTACCTATTATAAAGATGGTAACTTAGAAGAAAAGAAAGGATTCCTATATGTAAGATAATCGGAATTCTTACCTGTTACCTAATACTAACGACTAATAACTAACAACAAATGAAAATATCACGACTTTTACTACTCTGGTTCTTCGTAGCAGGAACCATAAATGCACAACAAAAAGCTACTGAGGTGATACGCCTTTTTGGTACAAACTCCTCAGTACAATGGAATGTTCCTATCGAAGGAAAATCTGTATCGCTCGACTGGCAAGCACGCCCCAATAGCCTTGCCCAAGAAGGCTTCCGCACTTTCGTTGCCTATCACAATGGCAATTTTGCAGGAACACTCTCAATGAATAAAAATACCCTATCAGGTGAAGTATGGCACGACGGTCATTCTTATTTCATCAACACTGAAAACGGAATACTCAAAGTTACTACCGATAAAGAACACTTCACTTGTGGTACTTGCGCCGATGGACAATGCTCTCAAGCTACAACGCCCACCTCCCAAAGACTACCTATGCAACTCGCGCCTGCTGATGCGATGACTGCACGTGGTGCCATACTGCACGAAGAGGCACTTCCGTCTGACGACAAAAAAGTGCTTTACAATACCAATGTACTCAGAACCTATCGTTTGGCTATGCTCATCGATTACAGTTTCTACAAAAAACATTGTTATGGTGATATAAATAAGGTAAAAGAATTTATGACAAAAGTAGAGGCAGGGCTCAACGAAGTATGCGGTAGAGAGATTGGTTGTCAATTTACTTTGGTGAACGACCCTCGCCTTATCATCACTACTAAAGATAAAGAAATATACGATAACCCTGTGGTGAGAGAGGCATTGAATAGAGCGACTTCAGATTTTAATAACCTTATAGGCGAAGAGAATTACGATGCAGGTATTGTCTTTTCTATATACCGTGATAATCGCGGATTGGCGCATTTGGGTGAAATTACAGGAAAACTAAAAGGAGGCTGTATCGCCAATCACGAGTTTTATATCATCCTTCACGAATTAGGACACTTATTAGGCTCTGCACACACCTTTACCATAGGAGGAGCGACCGCATCTTCTTTCACCGAACCCGATAGAGGAAACTCTATTATGAGCTATATCAACGACCCTTATGGCACATATTTCTCTCTTCCGTCTATATACACCATCCGCAACCGTACCAATTTGCACGATGCTTATTATAGCGATAAAGCTCGTACTCGGTTGGTAGGCTTGCCACAGGACAATATCCCTTACGGTGAAGTTTCTACTAACCGTGCCCCTGTGATCCAACGTTCTACTTTGAAAAAGGAATACAAACTACCCCCTAACACTTACTTTCAATTCAATATAGAAGCAACCGACCCCGATGGCGACCCCCTTCTCTATATGGCACATCAAGCCGATTTTAATCAATTTGGCAAAGCGCGTTTCCCTTCTAATCGCCCTACCGAAAGCAACCATATAGAGTTCTATCAGCCTTATAGAAAGAATAAAGATGGTGATTTGGAACCTGTAGATTATAAATTTACAGCCCCCTACGAAACTGGAGTCTTCACCTTTTGGTTAGGCGTATGCGACGGTAAAATAGGAGCTTACAAAGACGGAAAACCTCACGTAGCGCTCTATGATGTCTATGAAACCAAAGTAAATATAATAGGGGGAACGCCTTTCAAGATTACTTCTGTAAGCAAAAGTAGTGCGGGAAAATACAAACGCGGTAAAGAAGTTACCATTAATTGGAGTGTAGATAAAAATATTTTTGGCAACGATAGCAAAGTGCGTATACTCTTCTCTGAGGATAACGGCAAGACCTACAAATATGTATTAGCTGATGGAATACCTAACAACGGACAAGCTACGGTCATTTTTCCTACACAAGCCAAAGGGTGGAAAAATTCTAATCTTTTTGTAGAAGGTCTCTTTAAAATAGAAGTAATAGACCATATTGCCTATGCTGTGAGCACTGACACCCCAGGCACTTTGGATATGCACAGCCCTGACATTACCTTTAAAAATTTGCCTGAGCCTGTGATAACTGTTAAAAAGAATGCTATTCCCGAAAAACCTAACGTTACCGCCGAATCTCATCATTGTCCTGCTAATAAAAAAGCTGAGGTAACTTTTTCAGAAGAAGACCATACTACCTATTTATTGCGCAAATGGGTAGCAAAAGATAAATGCGACTATTCTGCTACAGCACAGCAATTTATCTATTACGAAAAAGAAGCGCCTACTAAAACCTTGCGTTTTGTAGCCCCTCTTCCTGAGGATAAACACGTACAATGTCGAGGCGATATCCCTGCCAAAGCTGAAGTAAAAGCAGAGGGAGCTGAAAACATTCGTATAGATTATGAAGAAGAAATGACTGAAGGAGATAAAAAAGCTTACAAACTCACTCGCTCTTGGATAGCCTATGCCGAGGGGGCTTTGCCTATCCGCCATACCCAACAAATTTTCCTTAAAGACACTCAAAAACCAGTGCTCTCGTCTTATCCACCAAGTATGACCGTAAAGAGCGAAGCCGATGTGCCTGTAAGACAAAACCTCACAGCAACCGATAATTGTGATGGAACATTACAAGTAGTATCTAGCCAAAATAGTGAAGACAAAGACGGTAAAAAAATAATACGCTACGTGTGGTTCGTAGAAGATAGCGCTCATAACGAAAACCGTTATGAACAAGTAATCACTATTGACCCTAACGCTCAAAATCCTCAACCCCAACCACAACCCAATCCTCAACCACAACCCAATCCACAACCACAACCCAATCCACAACCACAACCCAATCCACAACCACAACCACAACCGCAACCACAACCGCAACCACAACCTCAACCCAACCCACAACCGCAACCACAACCACAACCACAACCTAATCCGTCCGACCCGTCCAAATCACCCTCTGCGACACTTATAATATATAATGCTGTCTCAACTACTAACCCCGAGAACTATTTCAAGGTAGAAAATGCCGATGAAGATCGCCCTATCTCATTACTTATTTTTGATGAAATGGGCTTAAAAGTGTACGAAAATAACCGCTATCAGCAAAATGGTGACTATTTCAGAGGCTACCCTAATGTAAAAGGAGTGGTAGGTAGCAAACGCTTAGCAGGTACTTATTTTTATGTGGTTACCTACTATTTTAAAGGACAACAACAAACCAAAAAAGGAATTTTATACGTAAAATAGATACTACTAAAAATATAATTGATAAATGAATAAGATAGATATTTTATTACTGGTAATTCTGGCTTTCGGAGCTGTACGTGGCTTTATGCGAGGGGTTATCATCGAAATGGCATCGCTATTAGCTATTGTGATAGGCATCTATGGGGCGATACACTTTTCGTTCTTTACTGCCTCGTTGTTAGACAAGATTCTACCTGCCGAAAAGCAAACCTTAGAGATTTTTGCATTTGGTATTACCCTCATTGTATTAATGCTGGGGGTAATGCTCTTAGCTAAAGTCCTTACCCAGATGCTCAAAATTGCCGAACTCGGTCTTCTGAACCGTTTAGCAGGAGCCTTGTTTGGCTTACTCAAAGTGGCTGTAATTGCAGGGTCGATGTTCTTGTTTTTAGAGCGCACCTTTCAAACTGAAAAGTGGCTCTCAGCCTCGGCTTTGAGTGAATCTCTTCTGTACAACCCCGTAAAGAGTATCAGTCAAGTAGTATACGCCAATGTATTTCCTGAGAAAGAGAAAAAAGAAGAGAAAAGTGAATAATAAATGGAAGGGTTAGTCTATAAATCTACAGGAAGCTGGTACACAGTGAAGGACGTCGCTACGGGGCAATTCTACGAGTGTCGCATCAAAGGCAAATTCCGCCTAAAAGGCATTAAGAACACAAACCCCATAGCCGTGGGCGACCGCGTGCTCTTTCGTTTGGAAGAGAGCAACAGAGGCGTCATTACCGAGATAAAAGAACGCGATAACTACATCATTCGTAAATCGGTAAACCTCTCTAAGCAAACTCATATCATCGCTTCCAATATCAACCTCGCTTTCTTGGTAGTAACCCTCAACAATCCGCCTACCTCTACTACTTTCATCGACCGTTTTTTGGTAACTGCCGAAGCCTATGGCATCAAGACCGTATTGCTTTTCAACAAAGTAGATACTTATACAGAAGACGAGCTCTCCGAAGTGAAATATCTCGCTTCAATATACCGCAAGGCAGGTTATGAATGTATAGGTATTTCGGCTACTACGGGCAAGAATATCGATAAGGTAAAAGCTACTATGGAAGGAAAAACCTGCGTGGTATCAGGGCATTCTGGTGCGGGCAAGTCTACTCTCATCAATGCCATAGCTCCCAATTTACATCTCAAAACTGCCGAAATCTCTCAGCAACATCAGCAAGGTCAGCACACTACCACTTTTGCCGAAATGTTCGATTTGCCTTTTGGGGCACGCATTATTGATACTCCAGGTATCAAAGGCTTTGGTATGGTAGAAATCGAAAAAGAAGAACTCACCGACTATTTTCCCGAGTTTTTCGCTCTCAAACACCAATGTAAGTTCAATAACTGTCTCCATACCGATGAACCCCAATGCGCTGTAAAAGCAGCCTTAGACCGCGATGAAATCGCTTGGTCGCGCTACAAAAGCTATCTCCAAATCCTAAAAGGCGAAGAAAGCGTATACCGAGAAGGCGAAGGAGAGTAGCGCAAAAAACAATATTAGAATAAAACACCTCCTTCTTACAAACAACAGACCTCCGATAGGAGGTCTGTTTTCTTTCGTTTTATTTCTGTGCAAATGCCCTTTATAGCAGTTTGAAAATCAAATCTTTATATAGCTATCCTATACCAATCGTCCAAGATTCGTATAAGCTTCCTATAAGCTTCCTATAAGCTCCCTACTACTAAAAAAGAGGTTATTTAAAGAATAAATGCGGGAAAAGAGTTTCGATTGGTTTCTTAACGAAAGCTATTTTTAATGTTGCTCTGAGAAATCCCCAACCGTAACTAAAAAACTGTACCAGAAGTGCCCAAACCGATAAAAATCCTATCTTCACACTGCGGTTCTCTCGGGCACTGTCCCACCCTATCAATATAAAATAAGAAGCGTATACAAGCAAAGGAGCGATGTGTCCAAAAAAGGCTAACAGTATAGCGCCACAAAGTCCCAAGGCAAAGCAAGTAGGCAACCAAAAAGTCAGCTTGCGCGTTTGCGGGTGCCAATGGTTAAGGATAGCCCGCGTTTGTCCAAATTTGCTCACTTGGGTACGGAATTTCGCCCACGAAATGCGCCGTTTGTGAAACACAAAAGCGGTAGGAATAAAAGCCGAATCAAAACCCTTTTCCCAAAGGCGTATCACCAAATCAGGGTCTTCACCAGGGTGTATTTTCCCAAAACCTCCCGTCGCCTCAAAAGCTTTACGCGATAAACCCATATTAAAACTGCGAGGTTCAAACCGCTGAATACGCTTTTGGCTACCGCGAATGCCCCCCGTAGTCAGCAAAGAAGTCATCGTATAGTTAATAGCTTTCTGAATATCGGTAAAGTCATCGGTAGCAGTATCCGAGCCCCCAAAACAATCTACGTAATGGGCTTGCAAGAAGTCATCTACCGCTTCCAAGTAATGAGAAGGTAAAATGCAATCGGAATCTAAAATGAGAAAATAATCGTGCTGAGCACGTTGCATACCGTAATTGCGCGAGTCGCCCGGACCTGTATTAGGCTTAGAAAGATAAGTAATCGATAAATCGTTTTGGTATTTTTTACATATCTGCTCTGAGGTAATAGTAGAGCCGTCCTCTATCACTACTACTTCAAAATCACCTTCGTAAGTTTGTGATACAAGACTGTTTAGCAGTTCATCAAGTTCCTCAGGACGATTGTATATAGGGATAATAAAACTATATTTCATCTGTTAAAGTAATGTTAAAATTAAAAGATTTTGTAACATCTCTATAATACCATACGTATAATATGCGTATAAGAATCGACAAAATTAAGGATTTTTTCTGAATGAGACAACTAAAAATTACCAAACAGGTAACCAACCGTGAAACCGCGTCTCTTGATAAGTATTTGCAAGAGATTGGTCGTGTAGATTTGATTACTGCCGATGAAGAGGTAGAATTGGCACAACGCATTAAGGCAGGCGATGTAGCTGCCTTAGAAAAACTCACCAAAGCCAATTTGCGCTTCGTGGTATCGGTAGCTAAACAATACCAAAACCAAGGGCTTACCCTGCCCGACCTTATTAACGAAGGGAACTTAGGGCTCATCAAAGCAGCACAACGCTTCGACGAAACCCGTGGATTCAAATTCATTTCCTATGCCGTATGGTGGATTCGCCAATCTATTCTCCAAGCCTTAGCCGAACAATCCCGTATTGTGCGCTTACCGCTGAATAAAATAGGTTCTATCAACAAAATTAACAAGATGTATGCTTACCTTGAGCAAGCCAATGAACGTGTACCTTCAGCCGAAGAGATTGCGCGCGAACTTGATATGTCAGTAAATGATGTGAAGGAATCTATGAAGAATGCAGGTCGCCACATCTCTATGGACGCACCTTTGGTAGAAGGAGAAGACTCCAACCTTTACGACGTGATTCGCAGTAACGAGTCACCTAACCCCGATAAGGCTTTAATATTAGATTCTTTGCGCACCGAGATAGAGCGTGCACTCGAAACGCTTACCCCTCGCGAAGCCGATGTAGTTCGTTTGTATTTCGGTCTTTCCGACCAGCACGCAATGACCCTCGAAGAAATAGGAGAAACCTTCGACCTCACCCGCGAACGTGTACGCCAAATCAAAGAAAAAGCAATACGTCGCCTTAAACACACTTCCCGTAGTAAAATTCTAAAAACATACTTAGGATAGTCAATTACAAATTACGAAATAGGAATTACGACTGTACCTCTACACTTTGCCAAAGTTTCCTGCCTATGTGGCTCGTACCTTTGGCAAAGTTTTTTTATAATATTTTTCTATTACAACTATATTTATTTTGCACATAAATGAAAAAAAATAACTCATTTTATTTTTTTTTCTAAATAAAAAAATGTATCTTTGTCCCATAATAATTTTTAAAATTTGATACGCTATGAAGAAAATGTTATTATTGATAGGGGTAATTTCCTTGTCTGCCTGCCAAAAAAAGGACTTTTTAGAGGCTGAAGTCTCAGAAACCTCTATTGAAAAAAATGCCAAAGCAGAGGATTTATCATTTCCTTTTGCTACTGAAGAAGAGTTAAATCAGTTCAAAAATGATCCAAAAGTACTTCATTATGAAAAGGCTCGTAAAGTAGCTCTTTTGGAAATGCAAGCTACTGGTTTTATTGAGCAGATGAATTGGAATGGCTTTCATTTGTCTGAAAAGCCAATTGTCTTTTACAATTTATCTTCTGTACCTAAGTACTATGATTATATAGCCTTAGACTCTGAAAACGAACCCATAGGTACTATTAGAGTAACAGCTACCAAAGAGAAAAGTACTGCGCTTAAAGGTATGTTTTCTAAAACGTTCAACTACAACGAAATGCTTAGCAAATCATCAGCTACACATCCTTCTTTTTTTATAGATTGGAAAGGTACTGAGTTCGTAGGGATGAAATCTAAATCAGGAGAGGCTCCTAAACAACTCATTGCTACAGAAAGTGGGAATCTCATATCTCAATCACAAGTAAAAGAATTGAGTAATCAAGAAATTGTAGATGTCTTATCAGAAGGACTTTTACCTGCACTTCTTCCTAAAGATGAGAGAGCATTCCAAAATATTCCTGAACATCTTATTCAAAATGACACTATTAGAGAAGAAATAGAGTATGCAAGAAATTTGAATATCACAATGGTAAAAGATTCCTTACAATTAGCTCTTGTAAGAACAGAAAAAGAAGCAAAAGCATTCTGGAATGCTATTGATGAGATTGAAGAAGACCTTAAAAATACTACAGATGAGGAACTTACCAATGCTGATAGCAAGTTCTTCAAACGTATTCGTAATTGGATTCGTAGGCTATTCAATTTTAATACTAATACAGATACTCATTACATCCAAAAATATGGTGATTTTGATAAAATTAGTTCCTATGGACGATTAAGACAATGGTGTGGCCCTTGGGTATGTGGTTATATAGTATATGTAAATCAAGGAATCGATAAATATCAGTTCTTTGAAGATTGTTCCTCTACTTTTGGAGAATTTGGAATCGTTAATAATCTGTTCCGCTATTTAAATAGTTTTCCAGATGCAAAAACAAGAGCTATGTTTCCTGCTGAAATAAGTTGGTCTATGCCTATAGCCTCTGGAGGAAAAATTTGGGTCAATCCTGCTCCTATTATGAATAATCTACACGCTTATAGTCATATAAGATACCAAAAAAAGCCAGCTCTTCGTTTATGTGCTACAGAAGGACAATTACACTGGACTTTAGCTTTTGGAGCTCAAGCTACAGGAAATTACTTTTGGAGAAATTACTATTTCTTACAAATAGATAATGGTACTACAATTAAGGAGGAAAATAGAAACAGAGTAATTAGTGATTCAAAGCATTACACAGCTGTTGACTGGTGGAATCCTTGGTATTTAGTTTATGATTAAAAATAAAACACTATGAAAAAGTTTTTTGTAAAAGTATTTCTAATTTTTAGTATTTTAATTAGCTTCCAATTAAAATGTACCAAAATAGAAGAAGAAGTAATTGAAAACATAAAGACAAACTCTCTTAAACATAATTATATAGTAGTTAATTCAGTAGATAATTCACCTGCTGAAGTAGAGGTGAGTTACTCGGTTTTTGTAGAAGGGAATACTGAAAATATTGTAAAAACAGAACGCAAGATAACACCTTTCATTATAGGAGGAGAGTCTGTGCAAGTAAATTACGATAGCATTGCGTATATTTGGCATAAAAAATTCCACGATTACCAAAGAAAACTAAAAAGAAACTATACCCCTGAAGGTGCTGACTATCTATCAATCAAAAATCTATCATCAGTAGCTATTGAATATGCAGTTGTAGGCAATCAAAAATTAGAGTTTTTATCTGCTGATGAGATTGCTAATAGCAGTGATATTGTAAACAAAAATGAAATTGATAAATCTAAGGTAGTTAAATATCCTAGCGGTGCAGCTCCTATATATAAAGCTACTCCTGTATTGTACCTGATAAAACCTGAATTAGCGCCTCAAACTACGGTCTATGTACTCAAAGGAATATATAGTAGTGAAGGAGGAGTATCTGGCAACAAAGCTGTAGCAGTACCTCTTAAAGTACCTCATTTTGGTGAAGTGATAGCTCATACACCTTTTTCAGTAGCTGATATCCTCAGCTTATACAAACAGGAATACGCTTCAGGGAATATATTATATCCTGAATATGATGCTTATATGGATAGAGGAAGACCCTATAATTACAGTATTTCTCAAGGCAAACACTATCTTAAATTTTATGGGACTATACTTCCAGACAAAACATTAGAAAATACAGGGCAGATATGGTTTATCAATACTTTTGAAGGAAGTTTTGGCACTAATACTTTTTAGAATATCCTAATTTGTATTACTATGAAAAATCTATTCTTAAAAACTTTAGTGCTATTCACTTTCCTTACCAATGTATTTATGACTTGCTCTAAACCAGAGATAGAAACAGCTACAAGTAATAAGACAAAAGTGTTAAAGCATAATTACATAGTAGTTAATTCAGTAGATAACTCACCTGCTGAGGTAGAAGTAAGCTACTCAGTTTTTATTAATGGGAATGCTGAAAACATTGTAAAAACTGAACATAAAACTACTCCTTTTATCATTGGAGGAGAAGAAGTAAAAGTAGTGTATGATAGTTTACTTTTTGTGCACGGAACTACTCGAAGATTTCATCAAAATGAATTAAAAATGAATTACACTCCTCTTGGTGCTGACTATCTGTCAATCAAAAATTTATCATCAGTAGCTATTGAATATGCAGTTATAGGCAATCAAAAATTAGAGTTTTCATCTGCTAATGAGATTGCTAATAGTAGTGATATTGTAAACAAAAATCAAATAGATAAAACAAAAGTCGTTAAATATCCTAGCGGTGCAGCTCCTGTATATAAGGCTACTTCAGTATTATACCTGATAAAACCTGAATTAGCCCCTCAGACTACTGTTTATGTTACAAAAGGAATATATGCTCCTGATGGAGGTGTTTCAGGTAGAGAAGCAGTAGCTGTACCTCTTAAAACTCCTAATTTTGGAGAAATAGTAGCTAATACCCCTTTTTCAGTAGCTGAGGTTCTTAGTTTATATAAACAAGAATATACTTATGGAAATACATTATATCCTAATTATGATGCTTATATGGGAAGAAACACTAAAGATCCAAATGATAGAAGTATTCTTCAGCAGAATTACAAGATCAAACATTATGGAATAGTCTCAGCAGGAAAATCCTTAGAAAATAAAGGAGATATATGGTTTATCAATATCCCAAATGGAATAATGGGCTCTAATAGTTTTTAAACAGATGAAAAAAATTTTTTTACGAACACTTGCCATAGTTTTATGGCAGGTGTTCCTTTTCACAAGCTGCGAAAAGGATTCTAATATTGTTACAAAAAAAGAAAGTAAAAGAGCTGTTTTCGTTTATATGATAGCTGATAATGATTTAGACTTCTATGCTACTGCAAATATTAACGAAATGGAAACTTTTATAGCTCAAAACCCTGAAGCTGGCTCTGTGTATGTCTATATTGATCGCGCTAAAAACAGAAAAACTGCTCACCCCATACTTTATCAAATCACTGCTGATACCTCTGCTAAAATAAATTCTAAGATTATAAAGGTTTATCCTGAAAATAATAGTGCCAATGAAAAAGTTTTTGCAGAAGCACTTTCACAAGTACAAACTATTTGTGCTATTAATAATGAGTTCCTACGCGGACTTGTTTTATGGTCACACGGTAGTGCTTGGCTACCCGAGAGTGTTTCTTTAGCTTCGCAAAGAGCTACTGCAGTCAAATCTTTTGGGCTTGACCAAACTATGGCTAATAACGAAAACCATAATGCCGAAATGGATATCCGAAAATTAGCTATTATTCTAAATAATTATCACTTTGATTTTATTCTTTTTGACGCTTGTTTTATGGCTTCTATTGAGGTGTTTTATGAATTGAGAAATACTACAGATTATATCATTGCTTCTCCTACTGAAGTGCTTGCTGCAGGATTTCCCTATAAAGATATTTTGACTGATATGCTTAGTGCTACAGTGAATTACCAGAAAATTGCTCAAAAATATGTAGCATTTTTTCAGCAGAAAAAAGGTGTATTACAATCTGCTTCAGTAGTTACTGTCAAAACAGCTGAGCTTCCTCAGTTTGCAACATTATTTAAATACTATTTAAATACTATTTCTAGAGAAATAACAGACCAAAAATGGTTGCAATATAGCCAAGATGAAGTAGACTATCTATTTGATTTAGGACAGGTTGCTGATTATTTGCAAAAAGAACAAACTAATAAAAAACTTACCGAGCAATTAGGAAGATTAATAACTAATTACCATCATACTTCTTATTTCTTTGGTAAAATACCTCTCCAAAAAAGTTCTGGAATCAGTATTTATATACCTCAGTCGGCTACACTACAAAATGATGAATATGAATTTTATAAAACATTATCTTGGACTAATGCTGTTAATATGCCTATTTTTACTAAGCATTAGTTGTAAAAAAGAAAAAGTGTCTAAAGAGAATTACAGAATAGGTATTGAAAATAGATATTTTGAAAGAATTGATTCTGTTTCAATAGGTTCTAAAATGTCAAAGGAACCAATAGAAGTCTCTCAAACCTACTTTTTTAAGGAATATTTTCCTAAAAATACCTATGAAGTACGTTGTTATACAGCTTCTCATTTAGTGATTAAAACCACTCTTAAAGCAGTTGATCATCAAGAGAATATTTTACTATCATTAAATGCTGATGGAGTGTTATCTATCAAAAAATAATACGAATATATATTTGAATATTATAATGTAATAGATTTTGGCAAAGTTTTTTTCTTACCTCTTATCTCTTACCTAAATAATGGACTACACTTGGAACTTTAAACCACTACCACCGCAAGCTATTGTCGCTACTTTGCAACAAGAGCTCAACATCAGTGAGCCTTTGGCGATACTCTTAGCACAACGGGGCGTGACTACCTTTCAGCAAGCAAAAGATTTCTTCCGTCCTACACTCTCACAATTACATAATCCTTTCCTGATGAAAGGAATGAAAGAAGCCGTTGCTCGTTTAGATCGAGCCTTAAAAAGTAACGAAACAATCCTTATTTACGGTGATTACGATGTCGATGGTACTAGCGCCGTTTCTTTAATGGAGCACTATCTCAGCAACTTCACTTCTAAATCGCACACCTACGTCCCTGACCGATATACCGAAGGCTATGGTATTTCTTTTCAAGGAATAGACTATGCCGAGGCGCAAGGTTGTACCCTCATCATTGCGCTCGACTGCGGTATCAAAGCCATTGATAAAGTAGAATATGCCAAAGAAAAAGGGATTGACTTTATTATTGCCGACCACCACCGTCCTTCGGAACAAGTGCCCGATGCTATTGCCGTGCTCGACCCCCAGCAAGCTGATTGTCCTTACCCATATAAAGAACTCTGTGGTTGTGGCTTAGGTTTTAAATTAGCCCAAGCTTATCACGAGTATTTACAACGCCCGTTCAGCGAACTCATTCCTCTTTTAGACTTAGTAGCCGTGGCTACTGCTGCCGACATCGTACCAATGGACGGCGAGAATCGCTGTTTGACGTACTTTGGATTAGAAGTACTCAATAATAATCCGTCGGCAGGCGTAAAAGCGCTTTTTGGTGAGCACCAAGGTACAATTACCATAACCGATGTAGTGTTCAAAGCAGCACCTCGTGTGAATGCAGCAGGACGTATAGAACACGGCAAATACGCCGTTGCTCTCCTCACTGAAACTGATGAAGAACAAGCTGTACTTAAAGCTAAGGAAATAGACGCACTTAATACACATAGGAAAGAGCTGGACAGCAGTATCGCCGCCGAAGCTCTCAACCAAATAGAGGCAAATGGCGAGCAAGAACACTATACGTCAGTAGTGTTTAATGAAGAATGGCATAAAGGGGTGATAGGCATTGTCGCCTCTCGCCTTATAGAGCATTATTATCGTCCTACGGTAGTCTTTACTAAGAGTGGTAATAAGTATGCCGCTTCAGCGCGTTCGGTACAAGGATTTGATATTTACGAAGCTTTGGAACAATGCAGTGAGTATTTGGAGCAGTTTGGTGGTCATAAATACGCTGCCGGACTCACTTTGCGCCCTGAACAGTATCCGCTTTTCAAAAATGCCTTTGAAGAAGTAGTAAAGCAAACCATAGACTCTTCGCTTCGCATTCCCAAACTCTTTATAGATACCGCTTTGCCATTGAGTAAACTTACCCAAAAGTTGTATAATGTACTCAAACAGTTTGAGCCTTTCGGTCCTCTAAATCTCCCTCCGCTTTTCTATGCCGAAAACGTAATAGATACCGGCTTTGCCAAACGTATCGGTAAAGATGAAGAACACTTAAAACTCACCTTAAAAGAAGTAGGTACTACCTCGTATTACGACGCAGTAGGCTTTGGCTTAGCACATAAACTCCCCATAGTAACCTCTGGCAGACCTTTCAGCATAGTATATTCAATAGAAGAAAATCAGTGGAATGGCAGAGTAAGTTTGCAGTTACAAATAAGAGATATAAAATAAAAAAGAGGTTATTAGAATACTATTCCAATAACCTCTTTTTTATTTGTTTCCTTACCTATTTCAAAGCCTCTAATGCTTTAACGTAGTTAGGTTCGTCTGTGGTTTCAGCTACTTGTTCTGTATAAACCACTTTCCCTTGCTCATCTAAAACTATTACACAACGTGATAATAACCCTTTTAAGGGAGTATCAGTAAAGACAATAGGGTAATGCTTTGCAAAATCACCTCTAAAGTCTGAAAGCATAGTGAGATTGTCTATTCCTTCAGCAGCACAAAAGCGAGTAAGTGCAAAAGGAAGGTCTTTAGATACACAAAGGATAGCTACATTACTGAGTTTAGAAGCTTCCACGTGAAATTTGCGCACAGAAGCTGCACATACCCCCGTATCTACACTCGGAAAAATATTTAGTACAACTTTCTTTCCTTGAAAGTCTTTGAGTGTTACTTCAGCTAAATCATTCCTTACAGCTGAAAAATTAGGAGCTATAGTACCCACTTTGGGAAGTTCTCCAACAGTATGAGCTGGTTGTTCGTGAAACGTAATATTTGCCATAAAATATAGTTATTATTAATAATGTGAAGATCAACAAAAATAGTGCCAAGTATTAAGTTTATAATAGGATTATTATTGAATACTTTCTGCGATGATATAACCACCCGTCCACGCATTTTGGAAGTTAAACCCTCCAGTAATAGCATCAATATCGAGTACTTCTCCTGCTAAATAGAGCTGAGGGTATAGCTTGCTCTCATAAGTCTTAAAGTTGATTTCAGAGAGTTTTACACCACCTGCTGTTACAAATTCTTCTTTGAAGGTAGCTTTGCCCCCTATGGGAAAACGATATTGGGTAAGAGCTTCAGCCAGCCGACGCAATTGTGTTTTGTTGAGCTCTGCCCACACTTGTTCAGGGGCGACTCCTGCATTTCCTAACAGAGCAGACCATAAGCGTTTGGGGAGTTCAAAAAGTGAGAAGCTTTGCATTGCTTTGCGTCCGTTGTGTTGTTTAAACTCTTGGAGAACAGAGAGCGTTTCGTCATAAGAAAGCGCCTCTGTGACATTAGCGGTGAAATTTACTTCCATTAAGCATTGGTAGTTACATTCAGCAAGCACACGAGCCCCCCAAGCCGAGGCGCGCAATACCGCAGGTCCACTAAAACCCATATGGGTGAAGAGTAGCGGAGCAGTCTCAGTTATTTTTAGTGATTTTTCTTCTTTGCTAAGCAAACTTACAGAGGCATTTACAGCAATTCCTGAGAGCTCCTTCGCCCATTGAGTAGAAGTATGAAAAGTGAAAAGCGAGGGGACTGGTGGTATGATAGTATGCCCCAAATTAGCTAACAATTGCCATATTTTAGGGTTACTACCGGTGGTAATGACTACATTTCGAGCAATGTAGGTCTGCTTGGGCGTACTTACTTGCCAACCTTTGGGAGTAGGAGAGAAGGCTTGTACATTTTGCTCAGTGAAGAGCTCTATATGGTGTTTTTTTATTTCGTTGAGGAAGCAATTTACAATGCTCTCTGAAGTATTAGAAACAGGAAATACACGACCATCGGCTTCAGTTTTGAGAGGGACACCGTGAACTTCAAACCAGTTCATTGTATCACCACACATAAAGCGGTAGAAGGGACTGAGGAGTTCCTTACTGCCACGAGGATAGTTCTTTACAAGTTCTTGAGGAGTAAAAGTAGCGTTGGTGAGGTTACAGCGTCCTCCGCCTGAAATGCGCACTTTGTGGAGTACTTCTTTGCTTTTTTCGAGGATAGCAATCTTAAAGTTAGGGTGTTTTTCAGCAGTATTAATAGCGGTGAAGAAGCCAGCAGCTCCTCCACCGATAATAAGAAGGTCGTACATAGTTATTTTACCCCAATAAAATTGAACTTATCGTCGAATTTGAGTTCTTGACCGTCGGTAAGTTCTGCTTCATATTTCTTTTTACTAAGGCTACGCGATACTTCTTTGATAGATTCAAAGGGGAAAGTCGCACGTACGTGTGCTAATATTTTTTCGGGCACTACGTGATCGGGCACTTTGCCGTGACGAGCTTTAAGCTCTTTCCAATCGCCATCGCCGTTAAACTCTATTTCAAGTCCGTCTCGGAAGATGACGGTATACTCTTCGTCCTTGTAATCGGTGTCTTTCCATACCGAAGCAATGTGGTCTACCAAGAAATGCTCGCGCACAAAGTTGATAGCATCAGCAGGGAGGTCGTTAAAAGTTACTTTTTTGTCTTGAGCTGAAGTTGCACCAAAGGTAAGAACAGCCGTGATAAGTAATAAAAATCGTTTCATTTTAGTCGTCTATTTTTAAGAATTTACCATTTAAGTTAAAAATGAGTTCTACCCCGTTAGAAAGGTCTACTTCGTATTTAGTACGCCCTTTTTTAATTTCTTTAACGATTACATTAGGGTAGTTTCTGTGCACATACTTAGTAATTTTTGTAGGAACAATCTTGGGTGAAACTTGTCCGTTGCGTGATTTCACTTCTTTCCAATTGCCATCAGCACGAAACTCTACTTCTGTGCCATCAGCAAAGAGCACGGTGTAGTCCTCTACTTTGCCTTTCTCGGTATCTTGCCATACCGAAACGATACTATTAGCAGAAAAATGTTGATTAATAAAACTTTGTGCACTAGCAGGCAAAGTACTTATAGGTACGAGACCTTCGTCTTGAGCGGTAGCTACTCCAAAAGCAAGTAAAGAGAAGACTACTGTTGATAATGTTTTGAGTGTATTCATCTTTTTATAATTGATATGTTTAAGGCGACAAAAGTAGCTAAAAATAAAAAAAGTACCAAATAATTGGTACTTTTTATCAGTCGTCTATTCTTAAAAATTGTCCTTTAGCATTGAATTCCAAATCAAGTCCGTTAGCGAGTTCTACCTCATAGCCATAGCGTTTCTTTTGGATTTTGTAGATATCCGTTTGAGGGTAGGTTTTCTTTACGTACTGAGCAATACCATTAGGAATGAGTTTTGCAGGTACAGCCTGAGTGCGAGTTTTCACTTCTTCCCAGTCTCCATTGGCATAAAATTCAATTTGAGTACCATCGTTAAAATACACTTTGTAATCTTGGTCGTGTATATCGTCGTCTTTCCATACTGATGCGATATCATTTACTTTAAAGTGTTGTTTCACGAAAGCTTGTGCCTTAGCCGGCAATTGTTCAAAAGTAATAGGAGTGTCCTTCGCTGATACATTTTGTACTGCTACCACAGTCAATAAAAAAGTGGCGATAATTGATACTAATTTTTTCATTGTTTAATCTGTTTTTAAGTTTAACGGGGCAAAGATACTACCTAATTTTGGAAAGAATTGGGAATAATTATCCTTCCATCTACCATCACCAGCTTTCTATCTGCCATAGTAGCCAATTCTTCATTATGGGTAACGATTACAAAAGTCTGCTGGAACTCATTGCGCAGTTGGAAAAAGAGTTGGTGTAGTTTCTCAGCACTTTCGGAATCGAGGTTTCCACTGGGTTCATCAGCGAATACTACCGAAGGGTGATTCATCAGGGCGCGTGCTACCGACACTCGTTGTTGTTCGCCTCCTGAAAGGGCATTAGGCTTATGGT
>ERZ773077.1255-NODE-1255-length-17822-cov-9.333596_pt1 | contig 17822 bp, 8 predicted proteins | sample MGYA00580612_ERZ773077 | MGnify/ENA primary metagenome ERZ773077 (study PRJEB29015, sample SAMEA2737971) | human oral metagenome | biome: human oral; feature: human-associated habitat; material: dental | place: China | collected 2021 ...
CCTATACACCTTCTATTACAGCTACGGGTACTACTTATTACTATGCGGTAGTAACAGCTTCTTGTGGGGTAGCTACAAGTACTGTAGCTAAGGTAGATGTACTTACTCCTCCCGAAGTTACTCAAATTATAGCAACTCCTCCCGCGTTCAAGCAAGGAGAAAGTGCTTCAGTAGTATTTACAATTAAAGGTACACCTAATGCGCAAGTAACCTACAATATCAATGGTGCAGGTACACAAGTGGTAACGCTCAACTCAAGTGGTACCTATACGTTGCCTTCTCGAACCGTAAACCAAACAACTATTCTCAATGTTACCAAAGTAAAATTAGATGCTTGTGAGCAAAACTATACCGACAAAAGTGGCGGTATATTAGCAACTACTGCTAAATGTACTACTAAGCCCGCTTCTCAGTTTGCTACCGCTTCTCCTAACGAACAAACAGCAGTGATGAATGGGGTTACAGTAACACGTACCTATTCAAAACCCTCAGCAACTACTTTAGTATATGGCAGTACAGATAATAATGGTTACTGTAGTGGAACTCCTTATCATAATTATACTATTATACATACTAATCCTAGTTTTAGCCCTAAAGTAATTTATACTTTTAGTCAACCAGTAACTAGTGCAGAGGTATGGCTAATGATAATGGGTAGTCCAAATACAAGATATGATAAAGTAAAACTATCTACTAATAATGGTACACCTACTTTTACTAAAGTGTACGATTGTGCCGAAGGGAAGGGACAAGCAGGAGCTGCTTTAAGTAATGGAATAGTCACTTCACAGGATCGTATTATAACCGATGTGGCGGTGCGCGTAACCTCTAATACTCCTTTTACTCAATTAATAGTAGAAGATATTAATGGTGCTGAGTCCTCAGGGGTATTAGTAGAACTCTGTCCTACTTCTATCACTCCTGCTGAGACTATTAGTATCACTACACAACCGCAAAGCCAAACTATTTGTGCTGATAAGATGGCTACTTTCACCTCTAAAGCCCAATTGAAAGATGCTACAGGTAATATTCAGTACAAATGGCAACAAAGTACTAATGGAGCAACTTGGACAGATATTCCTGCCTCCACGGGTACTATCGCAAGTGGAGGAACTGCCTCTTTAACAATAGATGGAACAACTAATTACAAATACAGAGTAATATATAGTTATCAGTTCGCACCAAACATCGTGGTTACAGCTACATCTCAAGCAGCAACGCTTACTAAATTATCTTCTGTAGCTTTACCTACTCTCACTGGTAACAGAACTCTTTGTCCAACAGCAACTAGCAATACTGTATCGTTTGCAAACTATGTAACTGCTCCTACGGGTACTACCTTGCTTTGGTATACAGCCCCTACAGCTACTGTTTCAAGCACTACAGCCCCTGTTATCAATACTCACGTAACCACTCGAACTATCCAAACAGCTTATGTACGCGCTCTTAGCACTTCAAATTGTACTAGCGGTATTGTAACTGTTACCTTAACAGTGGACGATACTACCGCTCCTACTTTCAATGCTCCTGCAGCACTGAATATAGTGTGCAACTCAACTACGGCTACTACAGCTATCAACAATTGGCTCAGTACGGCTACCGCCACTGATGCTTGTGGTGCAATAGCGACTATTACAAATAACTATACAGCTCCCGCTAACTTGTGTAATGTAGCTGGCGGTATTATTACAGTTACTTTCGTAGCCAAAGACACTTTTGGTAATACACAAACTCGTACTTCTACGATTCATTTGGGAGTAACTCCTTTAGTAGTTAAAAATGATAGCTTTACAGTACCAGATGGTTTAAGAACTCAAACTACAATCAGTGTACTTGATAACGACCAACTCAATGGTACTAAACCAACAGCAGGAGTAGGAGGTACGGTAACGATTACCAATGTAACGGGAGCAACTCCAATCAACGGAGGCAAGGTACCAACCTTAGATCCAAGCACTGGAGTAGTAACAATCCCAGCTAATACCCCAGCAGGTATTTATACGATTACCTATAAAGAGTGTGAAACACTCAATCCAAGCAGTAACTGTAAAACAGCAACAGCAGAGATTAAGGTAGGCACACCGACTATTACGGTAACCCCAGAAACCTTAACAGTAACGCCAAGTACAGCAACTCAAACAATACCAAATATCTTAAACAATGATAAGATAGGAGGAACTGTAACGCCAACAGTAGGCGTGGGAGGAAATGTAACATTAACGGTTACCAATCCAAACACACCAGGTAAGAAACCAACGCTTGATCCAAACACCGGCGAGGTAACCATCCCAGGCAATACCCCAGCAGGTACTTATACGATTACTTACAGCTATTGTGAGGTGTTGAACCCAACCAACTGTACAGGTACACAAACCTTGGTAGTAACGGTAGGAGGAACTGTTACTCCTACGGCATTGCCAGTAGCAGTAGAGGATAGAGCTTCTACAGCTATGAATACGCCTATAAATATTGCCGTATTAGCGAACGATACCCTCAATGGAGCAACTACTCCTAATGTAGTAACTTCTCCAGCAAATGGTACAGTAGTTGTAAATGCTGATAATACGGTAGAATACAGACCTCACACAGGTTTTGTAGGAACTGATACCTTTGTATACGAAATCTGTAACTCCGCAGGATGTAGCTCTGCTACTGTAACGGTAGATATAGTCAATAAAATCGTACCTTACAATGGTATGTCTGTAGATGGCGACGGTAAAAACGATTACTTCCATATTGGCGGTATAGAAAACTATCCAAACAATGTGGTACGTATCTACAACCGTTGGGGTGTGAAAGTATTCGAGGTGAGTGGTTATGACAACGTAACCCGTGTGTTTAAAGGAATTTCCGATGGTCGTGTAACAGTGGAAGCTCCTAATAAACTCCCTCAAGGTACTTACTATTACGTAATCGAATACTACGATCAGAATAATAATAAACAATCTGAAGTAGGTTGGTTATATCTCAAAAAATAATTAAATGAGTTTATAGGAAAAAGGACTGTCCAGAAACACTCTGGATAGTCCTTTTGTTATTTTGCTAATCGACTAATTGGCTAATTGAAAAATTATTGCTACCTTTGTCGCCATTAAAAATATTTAAAAATGAAAAAAACAGTATTATTAGCAGTAATGACCCTTAGTTTGTTCTCTTGTAAAAAAGATGACAACAATGAAACTACTTATGGCGGTGCTTTCCCTAAAACAATTGTAAAAGAAGAAGTAAGCAATATAGGTATGGTTAAAACCACTGAGAGCTATACTCTTGATAGTGGTAATAAAATCACCTCTTTTACCAAAAAAATAGTTGATAATGGTACCCCTACTACCGATGAAACTTATACTATCAACTACAATGGTAATCTAATTACCTCTATAGCCATCAAGAGTAACTCTCAAAACAATAAAAATCATACTTATACCTTTGATTATAACAGCGGTGTGTTGCAATCAATCACTCGTAATGATAATGTTCTAAAAATAAACTATCAGTATGTAGAAGGAAAAGTGAGCACCAAAACGATAACATATAATTCCAAGAAAACGAATTATGTTTATACTTATAGTGCTAACACAATAAGAATGATTTCACAAGAAATAGGAAAAGCTGAAAACGACCGCTTTACCTATACACTTAACGCTGATGGTACAGTAGCTTCTTTAGAAAAGTTTACTTATATTGGTAACACAACTGATACTACAACCAAAGGTACTTGCTCTTATCAATACGACAACAAACCTAATATTTTCCAACGTGATGTATTTAAGTATTTAGCCGAAATAGAATTGATAAATAACTATAACTATTATGGCGATTATTACAGAGACCCTCTTTTAAGAACAGGAGCTCATAATATAGTTTCTTATACTAAAAACTTGGCTGAGTATCTCTCTGCTGACTACCAAGATTTAGAAAACGCCACTCGCTCTTTCCATTACCAATGGAACAATGACAACAGCCCTAAGTCAATGGAGTATAAGAAAAACAATAACCATAAAGCCAAATATACTTACAATTATTAGAAAAACTTAATTACTGATGTTTATAGATTATCTTCTTTCGGCAGTACTGATGCTTATCACTTTTGCGATAGGCAGTTCCCTCCGTTTTGCCGATTTCGAGAATATATTCAAAAAATCAAAGCCCCTATACTTGGGGCTTTTCTTGCAGATGGTCTTCTTGCCTATCTGTGCTTTTATTATTGCTGAATTAGCTAATCTTACTCCAGCCGAAAAAGTAGGACTCATCATTGTTGCGATATGTCCTGGTGGAACAACCTCTAATTTCATTAGCTATCTCATCAAAGCCGATACTGCTTTGGCAGTAGCCCTCACAGCTATCAATAGTCTGCTCATTTTGCTTACTATTCCACTGCTTTCTAATTGGGCGGTAGCAGTCTTTATGGGGGGGCATACTGAGGTTTCCTTGCCTATCCTTAATATGGTATGGGAAGTAGCCAAAATCATTATTATTCCAGCATTGTTAGGCTTATTCTTCAACCGATTTTTCCCTAATATATCTCTTAAAATTCGTTTTCCTTTAAAGGTTATCAATACGATATTATTAGGAATTGTGTTTTTTATTAAATTCTTTGGAGATAAACAATCAGGAGGTAGTGGTATCTCGGTAGACGAGATAATTCGTCTTTTGCCTGCTACACTACTAATGCATCTCAGCGCAATGATACTCAGTTATTTTATTGCTTTAAAAAACTTTAAACTTTCAGGCGTACAAGCAACAACTATCAGTATAGAAGTAGGTTTGCAAAACACCGCTTTAGCCATATTGGTAGCAGGTACCCTTATAGGCAATACCGATATGACCAAACCAGCCCTTGTCTATGCAATTTTTTCTTTCTTTACTACCTTTGCTTTTGCCCTTATCACCATCAGACTAAAAAGATAACAACAACCGATGAATAAAAAAGTGCGATGTTTATCATTCAAAAACATCGCGCTTTTCTTATCTCTTATCTCTTATCTCTTTACTTGTTAGCTAATAAATAAATTACCGCCATTCGTATGGCAACCCCGTTTTCTACTTGTTGTAAAATAATCGATTGGTTACTATCAGCTACTTCACTGGTGATTTCTACCCCTCTATTGATAGGACCTGGGTGCATAATCACTATTTCTTTGTCTAAGCTATCCAATATTTCTTTAGTAAGTCCGTATTGTTGTACATATTCACGTGTAGAAGGAAAATAACTAATGTCCAAACGCTCGTTTTGGATGCGTAACATATTAGCTACATCACACCAATTCAGCGCTTTGCGCAAGTCAGTTTCTACTTTCACATCTAATTCGTGTATATATTTAGGAATAAGTGTTTGAGGACCGCATACCATCACTTCAGCACCTTGTTTATGGAGTGCAAAAATATTGGATAGTGCCACGCGTGAGTGCAATATATCGCCTACAATCACTACTTTCTTACCAGCAACCTCGCCCAAACGTTCTCGTATAGAATATGAATCTAAAAGTGCCTGAGTAGGGTGTTCGTGAGCTCCATCACCAGCATTTACAATCGATGCTTTTACGTGTTGAGATAGAAATACTCCCGCACCAGGGTTAGGGTGGCGCATTACTATCATATCCACTTTCATTGATAAGATATTGTTTACGGTGTCTACTAAGGTTTCTCCTTTGGTTACTGAAGATTGTGAAGCCGAAAAATTAATCACATCAGCAGAGAGGCGTTTTTCTGCCAATTCAAATGATAGGCGGGTGCGTGTACTATTTTCGAAGAAAAGATTAGCAATAGTAATATCGCGCAGTGAAGGCACTTTTTTTATAGGACGGTTGATGACCTCCTTAAAATGGTCAGCAGTCTCAAAAATTAACTGTATATCCTTTTCAGTGATATACTTGATACCCAATAGGTGGTTCACACTCAATGCACTCATTTTATATTCTTTTTTAAGTGGTTGTGCAAAAGTAATAATAATTTCTCAATTAACAACAATTTTTTACTCCACCGCTCTCACCACTCCCACTACTCTCACCACTCCCACCTCCCTCCAAAACAAAAAGTGCGATGTTCACAATATGAAACACCGCACTTTGTCAATTGTCAATAATCAATTGATTATACCACTTCATTAAGGTAGGCTTTGAGCATCCAGATTGTTTTCTCTTGTCCAGAGATAAAGTCGCTCATTAGTGAGTTGGTACCTTCATCGCCTATTTCGTCAGAAAAGTTCAACAATTCTCTTTCCAAAGGCAATAGCGCACTAAGAGTATCGATTACCAAACGCACAGTTTTATCATCGTCAAAAATATTTTCACCTACAGGTACAGAAGTGTGTTTCACATAGCTTTCGAGAGTGTGGAAAGGTACACCTCCAAGGGTGAGAATACGTTCAGCAATTTCGTCTACTTGTTCTTGAGCGGTAGTGTAAAGCTCTTCAAATTTCACGTGAAGTTCAAAGAAGCGTTTTCCTTTGATGTTCCAGTGTACACCGCGCAAGTTTTGGTAATACGTTTGATAGTTGGCAAGCAATACATTTAGCAAGCCGATTTCTTTTTCTACTTTGGCTTTTTCAAGCCCTAAGGTATTTAATTTCATAATGTTGTTATTTTTTTAATTCTACGCTGCAAAATTACAATAGTTTTATCAAATAACATAATTAAAATCAATAGATTTTTCTAATAATAGTATTACCTCCTCCGAGACTCTCCAAGATTATCCGACTTTTTCCCGTTAGCGAGCTTGTAGCTCGTGCTACAACCTTTGGCAAAGTTGATTACTCAGATTATCAACAGCTTTTATAGTATGTTATGTAGGGGCGTTTTGCAAACGCCCTTGCTGGTGTAAGTTTGTAGCTTGTACCCCACTAGCGCGAGCTTGTAGCTTGTACCCTCATTTCCCCCTCTGGCGCGAGCTTGTAGCCCACCGCTTCCTCTATTCTCACCGCTCCCACCACTCCCACCGCTCCCACCACTCCCACAATTCCCACCACTCCCACAATTCCCACCACTCCCACAACTCCCACCGCTCCCACTATTCTCACCGCTCCCACAATTCCCACAGCTTCCACCGCTCCCCGCTGTTGCGAGCTTGTAGCTCGTGCCTCTTGCTAGTACAATCTTTTAGCTCGTATCCCCATTTCGTTTCTACTACAATTGAAAATCAACCATTTATAAAAATATTGTTTTTTTTAATACAAATCCCCTTGTTAATTCAAAACAAAATACTACCTTTGCCTATTATTAACGAAAGACAAACGAAACAATTGCTATTTTATGGATAAGTATTCTTTCTTGAATGCCGCAAGTACGGCTTTTTTCGGTGATTTATACGATAAGTATTTAGAAAACCCCGATGCGGTAGAACCTAGTTGGCGCGCTTTCTTCCAAGGTTTTGATTTTGCCCAAGAGCAATATGGCACTTCCGTTGAAGAAGCCGTACCAGTAATGGCACAACAAGTAGTGAGCGGCGAGAACCCTGCCCTTCTCGATAAGGTCAAAAAAGAGTTTGCTGTGCTCAACCTCATCAATGGTTATCGCACTTACGGACACTTATTCGCACAAATCAACCCCCTACGCCCTCGTGAGCCTTATACTCCTACCTTGGCTATCGAAAACTACGGACTCACACCAGCCGATTTGAATACTACTTTCGATGCCGCTCGCGAAATAGGCTTAGCCCCTTCACCTCTTAATACGATTGTAGAAAAACTTCAAGCTACCTATTGTAAGTCTATAGGAGTGGAGTTCCAGCACATTCGCAATACCGAAGAACGCAACTGGTTTGTCAAACGACTACAGCAAAACCATAATACTCCTCAGTTTTCTAAAGAAGAAAAACTCCAAATCCTTCAAAAACTCAACGAAGCGGCTTCTTTTGAGAACTTCCTTCATACTAAATATGTAGGTCAAAAACGATTCTCATTAGAGGGGAATGATAGCCTTGTAGCAGGTCTCGACTTTATGGTTGAAACAGCTGCCGAGCAAGGTGTAAAACACGTAGTACTTGGTATGGCACACCGCGGTCGATTGAATGTATTAGCTAATATATTCCACAAAAATCCACAAGATATCTTCTCCGAGTTTGATGGTAAAGATTACGAAATGGACGATTGGTTCGATGGCGACGTGAAATACCACTTGGGTATTACCACCCAGCGCAACACCCGCACTGGCAAAACGGTAGATATGAACTTGGTGCCTAACCCCTCACACCTCGAAGCTGTAAATGCACTCGTAGGAGGGATTACCCGCGCTAAACAAGACCGCTATTGTCAAGGAAATATCCGTCAAGCCTTGCCTATACTCATTCACGGTGATGCAGCTGTTGCAGGTCAGGGTATAGTATACGAAACTGTACAGATGTGCGGCTTGCGTGGCTTTACTAATGGAGGTACTGTTCATATCGTGGTGAACAACCAAGTTGGTTTTACTGCTAATTTTTCTGATTCGCGTTCTTCCCTCTACTGCACCGATATCGCAAAAATGAACGAATCACCTGTGCTTCACGTCAATGCCGATGATGCCGAAGCGGTTGTACACGCTTTCATTTTAGCAATTGATTATCGTCAAGCTTTTGGCAAAGATGTGTATATCAACCTTTTTGGCTATCGTAAATACGGTCATAATGAGGGCGACGAACCCCGTTTCTCTCAACCAATAATGTATAAAACTATCGGTAAACACGACAATCCTTTCCATATCTATGCACAAAAACTAATAGGGGAGGGGATCACCCAACAAACGTATGTTACCGAAATAGAAAATGCTTACAAAGCATATCTCGATACTTGTCTTGAAGCTTCACGCAAAGAACCGCTTACAATATTAAAACCTTTTATGCAAACTGAATGGCAGGGCTTTGAAATCGCCTCACCTCAGGAAATGTTGCAAAAGGTAGATACTTCTATCGCCAAAGAAAAACTTGACGAAATAGCTGCCGTACTTACCGAATTGCCTGCCGATAAACCTTTTATTAATAAAGTGAAAAAGATTATCGCCGATCGTAAAGAGGCGTATGCTAATAACCATATCGATTGGGGAATGGCTGAACTCTTAGCTTATGGATCGCTCCTCACCGAAGGTTTTGATGTACGCATCACTGGGGAAGATGTACAACGCGGTACTTTCTCACATCGCCACGCCGTGCTCAAAACTGAAGATACAGAAGAAGAAGTATGTTTCTTGCAAGATCTTAAAGCTAAAAAGCTGGCAACCGGTACTTTCCATATCTATAATTCATTGTTGTCTGAATATGGAGTCTTGGGGTATGAGTATGGTTATGCAATGGCAAGTCCACGTACACTCACAATTTGGGAAGCGCAGTTTGGCGACTTCTCCAATGGCGCTCAAATAATGCTAGATCAGTATGTTTGTTGTGGTGAAGGCAAATGGAAAACTCAGGACGGCATAGTGATATTACTTCCTCACGGTTATGAAGGACAAGGAGCTGAACACTCCTCAGCACGTATAGAGCGCTATTTGCAACTCTGTGCCGAAAACAATATGTATGTAACCAATTGTACTACCCCAGCTAACTTTTTCCACCTCTTGCGTCGCCAAATGAAGACAAATTTCCGCAAGCCATTAGTGGTATTCACTCCTAAGAGCTTGTTGCGTCACCCACAAGTGATTTCAACGGTAGACGATTTAGCAGCAGGTCATTTCCAAGAAGTGCTCGACGACCCTATCGCCAATGCCGAAAAGGTAAAACGAGTAGTATTCTGTTCAGGTCGTTATTACTACGACCTCTATGCCGAGCGTGAAAAGTTAGGTAGAGACGATGTAGCTTTGGTACGCATTGAGCAGTTGTTCCCATTGCCAGTAGAGCAACTCAAAGCAGTAATTGCTAAATACGCTCACGCCACCGATTTTGTTTGGGCGCAAGAAGAACCAAAAAATATGGGCGCTTATGGCTATATGCTAATGAATTTTGATTTGGTAAAATGGCGTTATGTAGGTACCCCTGCTTATGCAGCCCCAGCCTCTGGTAGCCACACCCGCGACCGCAAACGCCACAGCCAAGCCATTGCAGCAGTATTTATCCCGTAGGGGCGTTTTGCAAACGCCCCACAAATAGAGCTTTTCAGGCAGCCCTATCTCACAGCTCCCACGGCTCTCACAGCTCCCACAGCCCCCACAGCTCCCAGAGCTCCTACAAATAGATTAAACTGTCAATATGAAAACAATTATTACATTCTTGTGTTTATTTATCATCGGAACTATGTCAGCACAGCGAAAGCCTATTGCTGCTTTGGTTGTATTAGATAGTATTCCTCTTGTAGAGCCTCAACTAAGAGAGGTCGCTTTTAAAGTTTTAGACCCTGAAAAAATTAAAAGTATAAAGGTATTTACAGGTGCAGAAGCTACTGATAAATATGGTGATTTAGCCAAAGAAGGAGTGATTATAATTGCTTTTAAGCCCTCAAAAAAGAAGGCTTTTGACAAGAAATCTGAAAAGATCTATCATCCACTCTATATATTAGATAGTGTCCCCCTTTTTGATTTTAAAGTAAAAAAGGTGATTTTGGAAAATATAGATAGACATAGAGTTAAAAAGATAGAAAAACTTGAAACAAAAGCCGCAGCTAAATATGGTGACGCAGCTAAGAATGGAGTAATTAATATTACTCTCAAGCCGCAAAAAGCTAAAAAACAAAACCTTAAAGACAAAGAAACTATATTTATCAGATGATATATTTTCTTAAATTACTGACACCTAACCCCTGACCTCTGATCCCTGACCCCTAACACCTAGCAAAAGATGAGTCGAACTTTTTACATTAAAAACACCCAAGCACCTGAGGAAATGTCCCCTCAACAGTTGCTTAACCTCCAACGTGAGGGATTTACGCAGTACAATATTGATGAAGATGACGAACATTACGATCAGGTGATGCATAGCCCTATCAGTGAATGGGGGTATATGCTAATGGGACAAGAAGGCATTAGTGGTCGCGGTTTTGAAGTCTCTTACGACCCTGAAACGCAAGAGTATGGAGTGCGTGTGTTCACGCCCAGCACCGAAAATGATTGGTTAGGAGCCATAGAGTTCATTGGCAAAGTAGCCACCGCATTGGCTACCAATGTAGTTGATGAAGAGGGTGAGACCTATGAACCCAATGCTATTACTTACGATTATAGGCACGATATTAGCTTTGGTGTCAGATGCTATGACGATAAAGAAGAAGGTGCTTATATTTTCAGTGTTTATCGCCCTATATGTTTATCTAAGCAAATGATCAACGAACTATTAGAAGCCGAAGATAAAGTAAAAGCATTTAGTCAGCTCGTAGAAAAACAACTATATGAACACCCCGATGTATATATCGCACACCAGCAGTTTTTTAGTAACGACAAAGGGGAAGTGATGGGAGTTTATGCCCTTACACAAGGAGTACCCACTATCTTGCCTTATGAATATCCGCCTTTTATAGATTTAACCCAAGTAAACCTCAGTCAAGACGATGTAAAGTTATGGCGTATCAGTTTGGTTGCCATCAATGGTGATGAAAACGACCCTAATGCTTATGAAGTACTCGATGGACTTGATTACAAAACCTTTTTAGAGCGTTTGCCTCAAAACAAAATCCAAAAACTCGACGGTCATTATATGCTTATAACACTCAACCGACAAGAACTCGAAGCCCTCTTGCAAAATGATAAACAAGAACGAAAGGGCTTATTAGCAAAATTGAAAAACTTTTTAACAACGAAATAACTAACACCTAACACCTAAAAACTATGCTAGAAATGAAAGTCCCCTCTCCTGGGGAATCTATCACCGAAGTAGAAATAGCCCGTTGGCTTGTAAAAACGGGAGATTACGTAACTAAAGACCAAGCTGTTGCCGAAGTAGATTCCGATAAGGCAACCCTCGAACTTCCTGCTGAAGCTAGCGGAATTATTACATTGCAAGCTGAAGAAGGTGAAGCTGTAAAAGTAGGACAAGTGGTATGCTTGATCGATACCGAAGCAAAAGCACCAACAGCTGCTTCATCAGCAGCCCCTTCAACATCACAACCTGTGAAACAAGAGGTTCCTGCAGTTCCAGCAGCTTCCGCCCCTTCTCCCGTGCAAGTCACTTCCCCAGCGCAACCTACTCCCCCCGTGCGGGTCGCACCTGCAGCTCGTAAAATATTAGCCGAACGCGAAATCCCTGCATCAACAGTAGTAGGTACAGGTAAAGATGGTCGTATAACTAAAAATGATGCGCTCAAAGCATCTAAACCATCAATGGGTACACCTACTAGTGGCGTGCGCAGTGAAACGCGTGCTAAGATGAGTATGTTGCGCCGAAAAGTAGCCGAACGTTTGGTGAGTGCTAAAAACGAAACCGCTATGCTCACTACTTTCAACGAGGTTGATATGACAGCTATCTACCAGTTGCGCAATGAATATAAGGACGCTTTCAAAGAACGTCATAATGTGGGGCTCGGCTTTATGTCATTCTTCACTTTGGCAGTAGTACGCGCCCTTAAACTCTTCCCCGATGTCAATTCTATGATTGATGGTCAAGACAAAGTTACTTACGACTTCTGCGATATTTCTGTAGCAGTATCAGGACCTAAAGGTTTGATGGTACCCGTAATTCGCAATGCCGAAAACCTCTCTTTCAGAGGTGTAGAAGCAGAAGTAAAACGTTTGGCAACCCGCGCTCGTGACGGACAAATTACAGTAGACGAAATGACTGGAGGTACCTTTACCATTACTAATGGTGGTGTCTTTGGTTCTATGTTGTCTACCCCTATTATCAATCCGCCACAATCCGGTATTTTGGGTATGCACAACATTGTCGATCGCCCTATCGTGCGCAATGGTCAAATAGTAATAGCCCCTGTGATGTATGTAGCTCTTTCTTATGACCACCGCATCATCGACGGACGTGAATCAGTAGGATTTTTAGTAGCTGTAAAAGAAGCTCTTGAAAATCCTGTAGAAATTTTAATGAATGGCAATCCTAAACAAGCCCTTGAACTCTAATAGTTAAGAACTAATAGCTAATAGGTAAGAGATAAAAATTTATTGTCTCTTACCTTTTTTATTTTCTATTTTATCCCCCTATCCCCTAATCCCTATCTTCTATTCTCTTTCTTACAATCGTTAATTTTCTGTTAAAATTTCTTCTACTTTTTTTCTGTGTAAAAATAATATTGTATTTTTGCAATCTAAAGCGTAATTGTGTAAAAATATACACATAATTTTGTTTTTCAGTAATTATTAAAAAAAGGAATTCACTCATATATCTATGAAAAAACTAACAGTTTTCTTAGCAATTTTCTTTATTACACTCACTGCTTTTGCACAGAAAAATTTCAGCTTGCGCCAAAATTTTTCTGGTCAGAGTATCAATGGTGATTTTACGATGATTGGTAACCAAAATATCAATCTTCGTAACCACGAAACAGGGCAGTTCCGTCATACTGACCCTAATCAACCATTGAACCGCAAAGATAAGGATGATACCACCCATCCTTACTCTATGGGGGCTAACTCTTGGTTGAATCGTGGGATAGATTATATCCATATTGATAAGAATTCTACGGCTGCCAATGCTCCTAAATTCCAATCAAGTGCGGCTACTCTCAATTTGCCTACTTCCCAAAACGGTTGTCCATTACGCATCCGTTATGCCGCTTTGTATTGGGCAGGTTATACTAATAAGGTAAACGATTACTACAAAATCAAACTTAAACTCCCTGGTAAAAACGAATACCATTCCCTTGAAGCCGACGACAAGTACATAGGCTTATACAGAAATAAAGAGTATTTCTGTTTTAAAGATATCACCAAACTCCTCCAAAACCAAGGAGTTACTAATGGTGAATATATAGTAGGTGATATGGTAGGTGAAATCGATAACCCCGGAGGTGAAAACCATAACGACCACGGTCTCTCAGGCGGTTGGTCTATCTTGGTAGTCTATGAATACCCTGGTAGTAATGTTACTTCTAGAAAAATAAATATCTACGACGGTTTCCGTTGGGTATCAGGAGGTGTCAATCTAAACCTCACTGGTTTTACTACCGTACCTTCAGGTCCCGTAAACGTCCGTATGGGCGTAATGTCCGTTGAAGGACAGCTTGAATGGGACGGCGACTTTATGGAAGTCAATGGGCATCGCATGGGGCAAGCCAATAGTGCCCTCCCTAACTGGACAAACAACTTCTTCGATTCTTCCATAACCCTCAATGGTACCAATGTAACTACACGTCGTCCTAATTCTACTAATAATATAGGTTTCGACTTAGATGTCTTTGAAGTGCCTAACCCTGGTAACTCTATTATAGGTAACAATACAAATAGCCTTAATGTAAAGCTTAATGCTACAGTTGACGTCTATCTCCCCGTAGTTACTGCCGTTTCTGTAGAGAACTACGAGCCTAAACTCGAAGTTGAAACTCGTGTCTTTAAAGGTGGAACCGATATCACCAATATCAACAATCCTCAAAATGTAAATAAAGGTGATGTCCTCACTTATCAAGTAAAAGTAAAAAATGTTGGTAAAGCCGATGCTAACTTTGGACCCTCTCAAGGAGGGGCACTCCCTGGTATTGGTGTTGTGCTCTACTATCCTAACAAACTCTTAGAACCTCTCAAAACCGGCACAAAACCTAATGTAGACCTCATCAAAAATGAATTGGTCTTTTCTAATGGTGCTCATCCCAGTCCTTTCGATTCAGCTTATTATATAGTAGGAGATACTCCTGCTGTGTTCGGATCTATACAGTCTACTATGGGCACAGGGCAGCGTACTTTAGCTCCTGGTAAAGAGTTTATCGTAAAATTCCATCTCAAAGTAACTACAAACGATTGTGATTTCACTACTTTTGCTTGTAGTGAATATATCCGTACTTATGCACGCTTTTTTGCCGATAATACTACTGCTTACCCCGATTTCAATGTGAGTAGCCCTCTTAAATTGGATGAATGTGGCGATCGTGTACCTAAACCTACAGAGGTGCGTGTAGCTAATATCAGTACAGCGTCTTGTAACTCAGAAGCCATACTTTGTGGTAATGATATAAAAATCAAAGCCCAAGGTATAGACTATAACCATCCTATTGCTAAAATAGCAGGTAAGGACTATGGTATTTTCTATGGTAATTACGATACTTTCAAATGGAAACTTAAAAAACCTGGTCAAACAGGTTGGACGGATATTTCTGGTAACAAGCAAGAAATTACAGTCAATGTTCCTGGGGTATACCGTGTCGAAAAATCACGTACTAGTGCTAACAATTGCCAAACACGTGTTGAGGAAATCACCGTAAAAACTCACGCCCAATCCCTCTCTGAGCACCCGCTCATTCCTTTTGCGCAAGAGGTCTACACTTGTCCAGATAATGGGGTGGTGTATCCACAACTCTATCTTTGTGGTGCCAATGCCAAAGCGGTAATCAACCTCGGATTGACTAATGCCAAAAGCTATACTTGGCAAAAACGTGACAATTGCAATATTCCACTTAGTCACAATAAAGAATGCCCTGTGTTAGAAAATACGTATGGTTGTAACTGGGTAACCAAAGCTACAACCACTACCAATGCCTACGAAATTAGTGAAGCTGGGGACTATCGTTTGAGTGTACTTTTCCAAAACAACTGTGTCTCTACCTACTACTTTAGGGTAACCAAAAACAACCTTACCTATAAAGTAGATGTCAAAGATATCGTTTGCGGTAAAAAAGGTAAAATTACCATAACAGGGGTAAACAACACTCAATATAAATTTGCCCTTAAAAAAGGAACAACTACCATAACCAATTACCAAACTAACCCTGTGTTTGATCAACAAATTACTACCCCTGGGGCTTATACTGTGCTCATCAAGCAAAACACAGTGAGCAATACAATGTTGCCTTGTGTTTTCCCCGAAGAGGTAGTAGTCAAACAACGTACCCCTGCACTTTCAGTATCTCATAGCGAGATTCTTTGTAAAGGAGGAACAACTACTATTCAGGCAACAGTTTCCGATGCTTATCCTCCATTCACCTTTACCCTCCGTAAAGGAAGTGCCACTGGCTTAGTACTCGATACCAAAACAGTCAGCAGCACTACCTATACTTTCCCTGCACAACCCGCAGGCAATTACTTCGTGCAGGTAACTTCTGAAGATATCGATGCCACTTGTTTGCCAGCTAAATCAGTGGTGGTGAGTGATAACAACCAACTCAAAATGACGGCTACTGCGGCACAACCTTTAATGTGTGGTGTTGCAAAAGTAGTCCTCACAGCTACAGGTGGTAAAAAAGCACCTTATGGTTATAACTTCCAGATTACAGGCAATGGTATAAACTTGAGTGGTACACATCAATCAACTTATACATTCACCTTGTCAGCAGCAGGTACATTTACCGCCAAAGTGGTAGATGCGAACAATTGTACCGTGCAGGAAACTGTTACCGTTACAGCTCTCCCTACTGCTACAAGCAATGTAACAAGCAAACTCATCAATTGTGGTGCCAATGGAGTTATTACCTTCAGCGAACCTCAAAGTACAATGAGTTATACTTACGACTACAGTGTCGATGGTGGTACTACCTTCCAATCAGGTCGCGAATTTACCGTAACCCCAGGCAGAACCTATAATACCGTCTTTCGTTATAAGTATGGTAGCATTGCAGCTTGTACCGTAACCAGCTCTGTGACCATTGGTACAGGAGGCAACAACACTCTCATCGCTTCAGCTGGTGTTGCACAGCTTGCGAGCTGTGGTACAGGAGCTAACGCTGGTAAAGCCTTAGTGCATTTCACCAATGTACAAGGAGGGCAACCTCCTTACGAGTACAACTTTGGCGATGGAGTCTGGACAACCACTCGCGAACGTTGGCTAGCACCTGCTACTTACAATTTGTCAGTACGTGATGCTGCAGGCTGTGCACGTACTAACCTTAGTGTAACAGTAAAAGCAAAACCAGATACTCCTATCTTTACCCCTTCTACAATCACCTACGATTGTCAAGGACGTGGTACAGTAACTCTCAGTAACAATAAATCTGGTTACACCTATAAATATTTAATAGATGGAGTAGAAACTAATACCAATGTGTTCAAAAATCTTACTCCAGGTATTCATACAGTTACGGTATTGTATGACGACCCTTCAAGTACCACCCCAAGTATCTTGCTCAAAGAAGACTTTGGTAAAGGTAGCCCTTATACTACCCCTCCTCCAGGAATGACTACCGCTTATACCTTGGTAGATCCTCGTTCTCAACGATTAGATTGGAATAAATACTTTGTTGCAGGTAAACGCGATATCTATAATCATATTCAAACAGGTTGGTGGCAATCTAGTGCAATGTTCCCTAACGACCATACAGATCGTTTAGACAATACCTCTCGCTATTTGGCAGTAGACTTTGGTCAACTTATTCAAGAAGGAGCTATCTTTTATGAAAAAGACGTAATGGACGTAATGGAAAACCAACCTATCGAGTTTGAAATGTTTGGTTATAACTTAGTGAGTTCTTATGCTGCTCTAGGTTGTGCTTTACCTGTGATGATTATGGAAATTGTAGCTTTGGACAATGCAGGTAATGTAGTAAAAGAAGGTGGACAAGATAAAGTGTTAGGACGTATTGAATCACAAGAAATACCTACCAATGGAGGTAATGCCGATGCGTGGTTCCGCTTTGCTTCTGATGGTACAGGTGTGAATACAGCTCTAACCCCTGAGGTACGTGTAAATCCAGGAACTTATAAGCGTCTTAAAATACGTATACGTACCAAATGGAATACTACAGCTTGTAACGACTTTGCTTTTGATGATATTACAGTATACCAATTACCAAAAACTTGCGGTTTCACTTATACCCTTACAGTAAATGTAGCTAATGATAAAGCTTTTGG
>ERZ773077.1256-NODE-1256-length-17813-cov-9.411139_pt1 | contig 17813 bp, 11 predicted proteins | sample MGYA00580612_ERZ773077 | MGnify/ENA primary metagenome ERZ773077 (study PRJEB29015, sample SAMEA2737971) | human oral metagenome | biome: human oral; feature: human-associated habitat; material: dental | place: China | collected 2021 ...
CGGGCTATCGTATCGATGCCGCCAAATGGGATGCAGACAAGCAACGAGTAAAGAATGGATGCACGAACAAGCTTAAGCAATCAGCTTCAGAGATCAATGCTGTGCTCTTGGGGTACTATACTGAGCTACAAGAGGTCTTCAAGCGCTTTGAAGTGGCTGAGATTATGCCAAGCCCTGCGGATGTTAAGAGCGCCTTCAATGCCCGCCATAGGTCTGACGACGTACAAGTGGAGCAGACTTCCGATAAGCCCGATGCTTCGGCAGAGTTCTACAAAGCCTTTGATGAGTTTGTTCGGGTCTGTGGTCGACAGAACGACTGGACGCACGCCACCTATGAGAAGTTTGCTGCTGTGAAGAATCATCTTAGGTCCTTTAGAGCAAACCTTAGCTTCTCCTTTTTCGACGAGGCTGGTCTGACGGAGTATGTCCGTTACCTGCGGGAAGTCCGTGAGATGCGCAATAGCACGATCGGGAAGCAACTCAGCTTCTTGAAGTGGTTCCTGCGTTGGAGTTTTAGTCAAGGGATACATAGCAACAATGCCTACGACACTTTCAGACCTAAGCTCAAGGATACGCAGAAGAAGATCATCTTCTTGACTTGGGAGGAGCTGACGAAGCTTCGAGAGTTCGAGATCCCTCCAGCGAAGCAGTCGCTTGATCGTGTGCGTGATGTCTTCCTCTTCCAGTGCTTTACCGGACTGCGATACTCAGATGTCTACAATCTCAGAAGAAGCGACATCAAGGAAGATCATATCGAAGTCACTACGATCAAGACTTCTGACAGTCTGGTCATCGAGCTCAATAAGCACAGTAAGGCTATCTTGGAGAAGTATCAGGATGTGGTATTTGAGCACGACAAGGCACTGCCCGTGATCACTAACCAGAAGATGAATGAGTACCTCAAGGAGCTTGCTGAACTTGCTGGTATCAACGAACCTATCCGCCAGACCTACTACAAAGGGAACGAGTGCATCGATGAAGTGACGCCTAAATATGCTCTGCTTGGTACGCATGCTGGCCGACGCACCTTTATCTGTAATGCCCTTGCCTTGGGTATTCCTCCTCAAGTCGTGATGAAATGGACGGGGCACAGCGACTACAAGGCTATGAAGCCCTACATCGATATTGCAGACGACATCAAGGCAAATGCCATGAGTAAGTTCAATCAATTGTAAGGCACGTATTCGACTCGGGAGAGTAGGGATCCTGCGATGAAGAACGATTGAGATGGGCGTAACCCATTGGTGCTATATAGGTGTGCGACCTAAGCCTTGCGCTATATTCCGTACGATGTTATACCTTTACAGATATACTAGTCATCGCATGAGTAGATGAAATCACCATATTATGGCAATGAATAGGATAAAGGCTGTACTGGCCGAGAAGCAACTAACGAGTAAATGGCTTGCCCAAAAGCTGGGTAAGGCGGAAAATACGGTCTCTCGTTGGTGCTCCAATAGGGTGCAACCCTCCTTGGAGAATCTTGTGGAGATTGCCAATGTATTAGATATAGAGGTAAGAATGCTCCTCACCCCCACAAAAGACAAGTCGATATAGCTACACGATGGCTAAGAAAAAGAAACTAGAAGGGGCTGGTATGCCCAGCCTCGAAACGATACTTTTCAACTGCCGAGAGTACCTCCGCAGTAATGCTTCGCTCAACGATAAGCGTGACCTCCTGCTGACGCTCGTTTTTCTGCGCTTCATTGGCGAGAAGTTCGAGGACGAGCAGCAAATTCTGCGTCAGCAATGCCTAGACAATGGTCTGACGGATGAGGACGAGATACAAGACTTCCTCGATCAGCCTGGTATGTATAGTGGTGTTGCCTTCGTTCCTCCTTCTGCTCGCTGGGAGGAGCTCATACTCCTCTCCCCGACAAAGCTCAACTCCTCGCTCGATGATGCTTTGATAGCCCTGGAGGATAGCGGTGAGGTCTTCAAGGGCTGTGTGCGCTTAGGGCTCTTCACTAGTATCAATCTCGAGGCAAACGTTATTAAGAAGGTGATGGATGAGGTGAGCAAGATCTCACACAAGACCTTTGGTACAGAGCGAGACCTCATCGGGCGGGTGTACGAATACTTCCTCAAGAGCTTTGCCATCAATGCTACCAAGGAGGAGGGCGAGTTCTATACTCCCCACGATATCGTAGAGCTGATCGCGGCCTTTATTGAGCCTTTTGATGGCACACTCTACGACCCCTGCTGTGGCTCGGGTGGCATGTTTGTGCAGTGTGCCAAGTATGTCGAGGAGAAGCAAGGTGACATCATGCAGGTCAATGTCTATGGACAGGAGGCGGACCCTGCCACTTATCGCTTGGCGAAGATGAACCTGGCTATGCGTGGGATCTCGCACCACCTCGGCGATCGCAATGCCTCGACCTTCTCTAATGATATGCACCGAGGGATGACCTTTGACTATATCATGGCGAACCCTCCCTTCAACCTCAAGAAATGGTACGACTCTTCTCTTAAAAACGATAGCCGTTGGGCCGACTATGGTTTACCTCCCGAGGGCAATGCCAACTATGCTTGGATACTGCACATGCTCTCCAAGCTCCGTCCTGAGCGTGGTGTGGCGGGCTTTCTCCTGGCCAATGGGGCTTTGGGGGATGGCGATGCGAAGACTATTCGGCAGAAGCTCATCGAAGCAGACAAAGTCGAGGCGATCATCGTGCTCCCTCGTGAGCTCTTCTATACCACAGATATATCCGTCACGCTGTGGATCCTCAACCAGAATAAGCGTGGTGGGCGCTGGCACGACCGTAAGCTCCGCTCTCGAGAGAAAGAAGTGCTATTTATGGATTTGCGTAGCTGGACGGACAACCCTGTCAAGGGCGAGCAGAAGAAGAAGGTAATGTTCACTAAAGAACAGATCCAGCGAGCCGTCTCTATCTATCACTATTGGCAGGCCGAGGGGACGGATGGTACGAACTATGCCCAGCCTGAGCTCTACCGCTCTGTAGGCTTCAAGGAACTGGAAAAGCAAGGCTTCTCGCTCGTCCCCAGTCGCTACATTGAGTTTGTCGACCGTGATAGCCAGATCAACTACGACGAGGTTCTGAGAGAGACTACCCAAGTAGTTCAAGACCTCCTACTCCGTCAGCAAAGTAATGGCGAAGCTCTACGCAAAGCCCTCAAGCACCTCGGCTATGAGTGTGAATAAGACGAAGTGGGTGCGCCTCGGGGACTATATCGAGCGAAGTATGGCAAATAATAGGGATTTGGCATACGGAGCAGACCTTATTCAAGGAGTAAATAGCGATGGTACATTTAGTCCTTCCAAAGCCAACACCATAGACATCAACCTCAAGCCATACAAAATTGTCCAAAATGGGGACTTTGTATATAATCCCTCTCGTTTGAACATTGGCGCTATTGCGTATCGAAGAGAAGGGCTGTGCATTGTGTCTCATCTTTATGTGGTGTTTCACTTAAATGAGAAAGGAGAGAAGTACATTATTCCTGAGTATCTCTATCTCTATTTTAGGCGTGATGAGTTTTTCCGACAAATTACATTCTTGAATTTCGGGAGTCAGCGACCAGAGTTTAATTTCTTTGAAATGTCTGACATTCGCATCCCATTGCCGAGTATGGAGGTGCAACGTGATTTGATCGCGACGTATGAGGGTTTGAAGCGTTTGGCCGAAGACAATGAAGCCTTGATTGCTCCGCTTACGGAGGCTTGTCAGGCATTCATCGTAGACTGTAAACGCCAATATCCCTCTGTCCCCCTCGGTGAGTATATAGAGGAGGTGGACGAACGCAACACAGAGAGAAAATACTCAGTAGAGGACGTGAGGGGGATTAGCATAGACAAAATTTTCATTGATACCAAAGCCAATATGGAGGGTGTTGTACTAACTCCGTACAAACTTGTTAAGCCATCGGAGTTTTGTTATGTTTCAGTAACCTCTCGCAATGGGGATAAAATATCTCTTGCTGCCAACAGCAGTGAGCAAACCTATATAGTCTCATCTTCATACGAAGTATTTAGATGCAAGAAAGCTCTCTTGCCTAAGTACATTTACCTATTGTTAAGCAGGAGCGAGTTTGATCGTTATGCTCGTTTCAACTCTTGGGGCAGTGCCCGAGAGAGTTTCAGTTGGGAGGAACTTTGCCGAGTGCAAATCCCCTTGCCACCCCTCGAAGTGCAGCAGTCTATTGTGAACCTCTACCATTGTATGGAGGAGGCGAAAAGCATAGCCCGAGAGGCACGTGAGAGCTTAGCCACGCTCTGCCCTACCTTGGTACAGTATGCCATAGAAGCCTAACAAGATGATACGAAGCGTATGAGTAAGATTTCGATACGATTTTTCAATGACCGAGAGGTGAGAGCCGTTTGGGATGAGGCCGAGTCCAAATGGTGGTTCTCTGTGTTGGATATCATAGGCGTGCTGAATGACCAAGACGACTATAATAAAAACAGAAACTACTGGAAGTATCTCAAGACGAAGCTCAAGCGCGAGGGGAGTGAACTGGTTAGTGCCACTAACCAGTTGAAGCTACTTGCACCTGATGGGAAAAAGCGACTTAGCGATACGCTCGATGATCAAGGAGTGGTAGCACTCGCTCAGAGCTTCCCTAATACACGTGCGATGCGCTTCGTGGAGTGGTTCGTCGGGGGCGAAGAAACGATTGATGGTCGCAGTAGATCCAAGGCATACGCTCTCTTTGAGAGTGGACTCTTAGAAGGTATTGAGGTCGGGACGATACAGGGCTTGCAGCAAATACACGCCTATCTCTTTGGTGGACTTTATGACTTCGCCGGGCAGATCCGGCAAGTCAACATCGCTAAAGGGGGCTTCCAGTTTGCCATGGCTCAGTATCTGCCTACCACGCTTACTCATATCGAGCAGATGCAGGAGCAGACCTGGGAGCAGATTATCGATAAGTATGTAGAGATGAATATCGCCCACCCTTTTAGAGAAGGCAATGGACGTGCTACACGTATTTGGCTCGACTTGATGCTCAAGAAGCAACTGGGGCTGTGTGTAGACTGGAGCCGAGTGGACAAATACGCCTATCTCGAAGCCATGAGAGCTAGCGTAGCCGATGCTTCAGCCTTGAAACGTCTGCTATACCCTGCCCTTACGGATAAGATCAATGACAGAGAGACCTTTATGAAGGGGATTGACTACTCGTATTATTATGAGCAAGCAGACTGAGCCTGCTCAGTAAGAATTAAGCCTATGAAGTTTTACGAAAGTGAGTACGAAGAAACTCTCATCGACCTCCTCTCAAAGGTAGGCTGGAGCTATACACACGGTAGCAAGCTACACCGCACGAATAGAGAGATACTCCTCATGGATGATCTCCGTGGCTTCTTACACGAGCAGTATGCTGAGCTGGAAGACGATGATATCTCTGCCATCATTGATCACCTTCGTCACTCAGGTGGGCAAACGCATTTTGCCCAGCTACGCTCTACCTATCGTCTCCTTATAGAGGGGTATCGTTATATGAGGCAGAGTGATGGGCGAGCCTTCGATATAGCTTATGTAGACTTTGACGAGGCAAGACATAATCGCTTCCGTGTAGTTAATCAGTTTGAAGTGGGCTATGGGCAAGGAAATGACATCCGCATCCCCGATGTGCTCCTCTTCGTCAATGGCATACCGCTCTGTATCTTCGAGCTGAAGAATCCTACTGATGCCACGGCCACGATAGCCGATGCCTTCGAGCAGATCCACACTCGCTACAAGAGGGACATCCCTCACCTTTTGAGGTATTGCCCCCTCTCTTGCATTAGCGACGCTACACGCAACAACACCAGGCTCGGCACGACCTATACACCTTATGAGCATTACTATGCCTGGAAGAAGGTGCACAACGAAGATCCAGCAGCTCAGAGCGGCATTGACCAAGTGCGGACCATCGTTAGTGGAGTGTACGAGCCCGAGCGTTTCCTTGAGATACTGCGCGACTATGTCTACTTCCCCGACGCTAAGAGCGACCGAGAAGAGGAGGTTGTGTGTCGCTATCCGCAATTCTTTGCCACACGACAACTGAGAGATCATGTGCTCAAGGCTTACGCCGAGGGCGATCGTCGTGGGGGAACTTATTTCGGAGCTACAGGCTGTGGCAAGACCTATACGATGATGTTTCTCGCCCGACAACTCTCGCTTCGCTCTCCCGAGTTAGGCTCGCCTACCATCGTGATGATTGTAGACCGAGATGACTTGCAGTCTCAGGCGGGTAATCTCTTTCTCCGCTCCGAAGAGTTTCTCTCGCTTGGTACAGCTAAGATTATTGAAAGCCGTGCCGACCTCAAGGCAGAGATGAGCCTACGCACCTCGGGAGGCTTTTTTATCTGCACGATACAGAAGTTTTGCGAGGAGACGGGACTGCTTAATGAGCGACGAAATATCGTTTGCTTCTCCGATGAAGCTCATCGCTCTCAAGTAAGGCTCAATACGAATCTCAAGGTCAAGGACAAGGTGATGGAAGGCAAAGAGGACAAGAGTGATGAGCTGGGAGCTTTCATCACGAAACCTTATGCTGAGCTACTTCGTACGGCTTTTCCCAATGCTACCTTTGTGGGCTTTACGGGGACGCCTATTGACGACACGATTCAAGTCTTCGGGCAGGTTGTCGACAGCTATACGATGCGGCAGGCTGTCGCAGATGGCATCACACGAGACATCAAGTATATCCCACGCATTGCCAAGGTAACTCTCGAGGCAGAGAAAGTACAGCAGATAGACGCCTACTACCAGCAGTGTGCCGAGGAAGGAGCTACTGAAGCCGACATTGCTACGAGTAAGAAGGCTATGAGCGCTATGGAGGTCATCTTGGGCGATGACGAACGTCTGGAGCGTTTGGCAGCCGATATTATAGAGCATTACACTCAATGCTGTGACAACCGTCCCGATGTAGTGCAAAAAGCGATGATCGTCTGTAGCAAACGGCAGATAGCTTATCGACTACTCAAGAAGTTTGAGCAGCTACGCCCCGATTGGTTCGAGGAGCGTAAGTCCCCAGATGATAGTCGCCTATCCCAAGAGGTGCTACAACGCCTTAGCCCCATGCCCACGATAGCCATGGTGGCTACTCGTAGTGGCAATGACGCTGCCGATATGTATCACTACCTTGGAGACAAACAACGTGTCAAAAGGCTTGATGAAGCATTCAAAGCTCCTGAAAGCAACTTCCGCATCGTCATCGTGGTAGATATGTGGATTACGGGCTTCGATGTGCCTTGTCTCACCTATCTCTATAATGACAAGCCCCTGCAGAAGCAAACCTTGATACAGACTATTAGCCGAGTGAACCGTAACTATCCAGGTAAAGACTTTGGCTATGTGATTGACTACATCGGTATTCACAAAAACATGATGGAGGCGATGCGTCGTTTCGGAGGGGAGGACTTCGGACCCAGTGAAGACGATGTGGCTCAAGCCTATGAAGCCTTACGCATCGAGTTAGAGATCATCAAGCAAGTCTTTTCTAGCTTTGATCTGACACCTTTTACCAACAAGGAAACGACACCCTTGGCTCGCTTGGACTGCCTCTCTCGGGCAGCTGAACATGTGATGATGATGAGTGAGATGCTCCATATTGATGGAGGCAAGGGGGGGCCTCAGAAAGTTAATGCCAAGACCTTCTTTCTTGCTCATGTGAAGCGACTCCGAGCTGCTTATGATATCTGCCAGCCCTCGAATGTGCTCTCATACAAAGAGCTGGCCCTCTCGCAGTGCTACATGGCTGTAGCTTCGTATGTACGTAAAACCTCGGGTGAGAAGCACGATGTAGAGAGCATGAATAGAGCGGTCGAACGCATGGTTTCGGAAGCTCTGCGCTGCAACTCGGTGGTAAGCATTCTGGAGACGGATGTCGAAGAACAAATCTTCAGTGCCGAGTTTACTGAGCAGCTCAAGGATATTAAGCTTCCAGCCACTAGGCTCGAGCTTCTCATCAAGATGCTCCGCAAAACTATCCGAGAGTACAAAGCCACCAACAAAGTGGCGGCTGAACGCTACGAAGAGCTACTGCGTAAGACGCTGGAGGCTTATCACGAGCGTAGGGCGGCTCTCTCTGCATCTGAAGTTTCAGCTACACAGAGTGAAGCTGTCACTGCTATCATCAACGAAGCCACAAGACAGGCAATGGACTTGCTCCGTCAGTTGGGTGAAGATAAGGAGAGCTTTAGAGGACTGGGCTTGACCTTCGAAGAGAAAGCCTTTTACGACATCTTGATGCACCTGAGAGATAAATACAACTTCGTCTATGGTGAGGATAAGCTTGTGGGCTCTCTTATAATCAATGATAAGTGTAAAGCTCTGGCTAAGAAGATTAAGGAACTCATTGATGTGCAGTCGACCTTTACCGACTGGCTCAACAACCAGAAGATACGTGCAGACCTTAATCAGAAAATCTTCTTCTGTCTTCGAGCTGCTGGCTATCCCCCTCAGTACAATAAGGAGGTCTTCGATCAAGTGATGGAGCAGGTTGAGCACTTCAAGAGCCATAGTAGAGAATAAATGTGATATTGAGGGGTATAATCCCTCTTTTTATCAAAGAGTAGTTAATTCGATATACATAATATTTTGTCGATATGGAAGAGAAACAAATCAAGACTCCACACGAGGTTATAGCAAGTGGAGGTAATGTGATAAAAACAAGAGATGACCACAGTCTAATTCTTGTCGGATCTGATGGTACAGTGCTAAATTCTAATGAATGTAGCTGGATTTCTGATGACAAGGACAATGCTGTGGATAACAAACTCTTTCGCTCACGGATAGAACCTTGGTTAACTTCACTTTTTCAGTCTGAACACTTATCTCTTTTGTGTGGTTCTGGAATCACAAATGCCATCAGCTCCTTAGCAGGAGCAGGTACTGGGACTACGATGGGTGAGACTACATTTACCAACTACAAAAATGAGATTGTATCTGCAGCTCAGGAATCAGCACAAGCCAGTGGTCGTGAAAAAGGTAATATTGAGGATCAAATAAGAGTTGCTAACGATTTGCTCCGAGGATTAAAAATTATAAAGGATCAGAATGCTGCCCAATTAGAAAAAGAGCTGAACTCCATCATTTCAAATTTCGCAAAGTCCATACTAAACTCAGAGAATGGAATAGCAACAGCGGAGGAAAATAAAAGAGAGAACGCTTATCGGGTATTGGTTAATTTCCTCCTAAGTTTTGCAAGTCGTACAGGGAATAAAGAAAGGTTAAGTATTTTCACAACAAATTACGATCGCCTTCTCGAAACCGGAGCGGAATTGGCTGGAATTCACCTGATGGATAGATTCGTAGGGAATATGATGCCTATATTTCGTTCTTCAAGACTCAATTTAGACATTCACTACAATCCCCCTGGTATTAGAGGAGAGCCTCGCTATTTGGAAGGTGTGGCGCGCTTGACAAAACTTCATGGATCAATTGATTGGATACAGAATGGTGGAGAAATACGCCGTATAGGGCTTCCATTTGGTGCAAAAGCTATTACCCCGTATCTAGAAGCTCCTGGTTTGGATAATGCAAATACCATGAAACTGATGATTTATCCAAATTCCGCTAAGGATCGAGAAACGGCTGAATATCCATACGTAGAATTGTTCCGAGACTTCGCAGCCTCCATTTGCAGACCTAATAGCACTCTGGTCACCTATGGTTATGGCTTTGCAGATGAGCATATAAACCGAGTCATCCATGATATGCTCACAATACCTTCAACGCATCTAGTCATTATTTCATATAATGACCCAATAGGTCGTGTCTTAAGCTTTTATTCTGAATCTGCACATAAAGATCAGATGTCGATATTGATGGGTGGAAATTTGGGAGATATTACGAATCTTGCAAATGACTACCTACCTAAATCCGCAATTGACAGAGCTACGATTAGAATGGCAGAACTGTTACAGCATCGTATGGGTGCTACTTCGGGTTTAGATAAGCAGGCTACAGCTAGACAAGTGTCGATTGTGGCAGATGTGTCTACTTCAGAAGAATAAGCTAATTAGAATATTAACAGCATGATCTATGGCAACAACACCCATTGAATATCTAGCCTCGCTCCGCATCGGCACGGTAGAATATATCTCACCAGACAGAATAGAAGTACAACTTGATATAGAGTCTCCAGAGAGTGTTGCGCTCAATACTGGAACACCACGCAACTTTCCTCGGATCAATGGCTATGTTATGATACCTGTAGACCTCGGTTTTGTCGTTGGGCAGGTGTCGTGGATTACAATCCAACGTTCTCCTTATCCTAAGCGGAGAGGTTTTCAAGACTTTGGATTGATTGATTTGCCTTTTCCTCTAAGGAAAATGGAGCTTCAGCCTGTGGGTACTCTTCACTCTGTCGAGGATGGTTATAAGTTTAAGCGTGGCCTTGAATCTTTCCCATCCGTTGGTGATATAGTCATATTGCCTACAGATGAACAGTTGTGCTCTATTGTTGAATCCGGAGATAACCGAAGAGTATATATTGGCAACAGTCCATTAGTGGGTAATGCTAAGGTGATGATTGACCCTGATCGTCTATTTGGGCGTCATCTTGCCGTGCTTGGAAATACTGGAAGCGGAAAATCTTGTTCTGTGGCAGGTCTGATTCGATGGTCGATTGAAAGTGCCAGAGAGAAGCTTGCTGATGGGAACAATGCTGATGGGAACAATAACAATATTGTAAATAGTCGCTTCATCGTATTAGACCCGAACGGGGAGTATAGCAGAGCCTTTGCGGATAAGCCAAATGCAAATATCTACACAGTTAATGTAGAGGGAGGTACAGAAAAGCAACTTGAAGTTCCGCTGTGGTTTTGGAATACAGACGAGTGGTGTGGATTTACCAAAGCCTCTCCCAAAACTCATAGGACGACCATTGTTCATTCACTGAAGTCAGTGAGGAGTGGGAATATCTTTGAAGGGCAAACAAAAGAGCGAGATCTAGCAAATTATGTCCGTGTCATTATTCAGGCTCTTCAGATAGAGGTAAAAGAAGGAGCACCATTCGAAAGGAAAAGATCCTATGGTTTCCATCCAATCTTAATGAAATGGTGTGCCGGTGTTGTTGCGGAGGGGGATTTTTCTGCTAGCTTAAAGGCTGCGATCAGTGTGCTTGATGAGAAGGTAAGGGATTTCCATATCCACCGATCAGGGGATGGATTTATTGATTACACCTATTCTAGAAAAGATATTGATGATCTAATTCGGTTGTTGAATAAGGTTTTTCATGAGGCTGGAGGAAGAGAGGACGAGTTTTTACCAATAGACGAGGATAGCCCTATCCCTTTCACTGGTGAGAATTTTGTTCGTTCCATAGAGGCTAATGCAGAGATACTGAGAACGACAGACTATATTGTGACTCTAATGCCTCGTATCAAAACATTACTGACAGATGTACGTGTCAAGAAAGTGATTGATAATAATACTCTCAAATTAAGTGATTGGCTGGATAGCTATATAGGAGCTAATAATAAAGAATCGCTGACAATTATTGACTTATCTCTACTCCCATCAGATGTAACGAGTATCATTACAGCAGTTATAGCTCGTATGATATTTGAAACACAGCAACGTTATCTCAAACTGAATAAGCAATGTCTGCCGACCGTTTTGGTTATGGAAGAGGCGCATTATTTTGTTAAACGCTACAATGATGATATAGAAAATATTGGACCAACCACTCAGTGTTGCAAAATATTTGAGAAGATTGCCCGAGAAGGACGAAAGTTCGGACTGGGATTGGTTTTGTCATCACAAAGGCCATCTGAACTGTCACCGACAGTACTATCGCAATGCAATTCATTCCTACTTCATCGTATATCAAATGATCGAGATCAAGAATTAATTCACCGGTTATTGCCAGATAACATGAGAGGAATTCTCCGAGAAATGCCATCGCTTCCCTCGCAATATGCCGTGCTATTAGGCTGGGCATCAGAGTTGCCAGTTATGGTAAAAATGCGGACGTTACGTGAAGAGCAACGTCCGCAGTCTAATGATCCTGATTATTGGGATGTTTGGACAGGGAAACAAAGACGGAATATAGACTGGATCAAGATTGCCAATGAGTGGCAAAAAAAGAAAGAAGAGTCTCCTGAGAATTAAATTGTACATGTATTTCATGTCAATACTTACATGTGTTTATGTCTGAGAGAGTATAATAGCTAGATTCCACCTCGAAGCTGGTCGTATAGTGCTATCTTGGTAGTTCCTGATGTCGCCAAGATGGTTATGTGATCTGCAGAAGTATATGGATGGTTGTTCGTTGGAGAAGCTGATGAGCTTCATGATGCGGGAAAGGCAAGCTTCATCATGCCTGGATGCTTAGTGTTTATCGCTTCTGATAATCTAAGGTTAGCTCAATAGCTTGTTGCTCAAGGATGATGATTTGCTGGGAGAACTGCTCTAAGCGTTGAAGCATTACCTGTGCTGCCTTAACCGAGTGGTAGCTGTTGATAGCCTTTACGGTTTGGTTATAGAGGATGCTGATCTTCTGAATCTGTGCTGTGATGCTGGAGAGCTCACGATAGTACTCCTCTGCAGATTCATCCTCGATGATGACCTTAACGCTCTCGTCTAGGAGTCGAGCTCGGAGGAAGTCTGATTTTGTCTTTGCCCCCGACCTTCGGTATAGCTCGATGAGCTTCTGCTGGTCTTCGCGCTTGGGTATCCTGATGTGCCATCTGTCCCATCGTGGGCAGGTGGCACATCTTCCGTCAGGCTTGTTCTGTTTCATCTTTTTCCTGGTTGCATTATCACGACTTTGGAGTGATTGATCCCCCAAAGGGGCAAGGGCCTTTGTGGTACAAATGGCAATTTGTGGGACAAAGACACACCTTGCCAGTATCAAGAAGGGATGCTTCATCGTCTCTACCGATCACTCTATTTCTTTAGCGCTCGAGTAAACTTAAACTTGAGACATCGAGATCTCGACATTGGCCTCGGATGATCGAGGTGCTGAGGAACGGGATTTGTTGATGAAGTCCTTACTTGCTAGGTCAACCTTTCTCATCATAAGCCTTGTAGTGAATTGGCATTATTCCGAAAGCTATATAGTAATAGGGTAAAAGCTATATAGTAATCGAAGTAATCCTATATAGGAATCACTTGAAAGCTATATAGTAATGAGACGAAAGCTATATAGTAATCAACTCAATCCTATATAGGAATGCCCCGAAAGCTATATAGCTTTTGTTCCGCCGTTAATTAGGAAGATGTCTCGTAGCCCGATCCAGCAGCCTCGTCCTTATCAAGAAGGCTCTCAATCATAGCGTAGGGATGAAGCGAGAGTATGAGTTTGGGAGCAGGGAGAGCGAATGAAGAAGGACTCTATTTGTTTACTCCTCTAGGTGAAGTTCTAGTCAAGAGAGCAAGCTGATGTAGCCATCTTTAGGCAAGGTAGAGCAAGAGCTTGGGGTGCTTCACGGCTCGTACGGCGATGAGCTCTATTGAGGGAGCTTGTGACCTTAGGGTAGTTGTTCCTCCAAAAGAAAAAGACGGTGCTATCCGAGCTAAGTACGCTACGATGGAGACTTGCTTGATGTCGTGTAGATGCATGCTGTTTTTTCTTTGGAGGTTCACCTTTGGTCGGTCGGACGTTTACTATAGACACCCCTTCCGTCGGACCATTCTCTATTTATGGTTGGTCGGATGGTCAGGTATATATAGCCTGCGTCTGACCGACCAATCGAAGAACTTAGTGGTGCCGCTCTGAGTTGTAGCGATAGCGTCCTCGCTCCTCTTTGATAATCATTCCTTTGCGGAGAAGGAAGCGAAGGAGCTCTTTGAGCTTCGTCTGGCGGTATGGATGACCAGTCGTAGCAGAGTAAGCACTGCTAAGTCTGACAAGTAGATCGCCATATCCTAATTCGGTATACTGACCGAACACCTCTCGTAAGGCTTTGCTGTGCTCCTCATAGGTGATTTCTTGGTAAGCGACAACTTGTGGGTGTAGGACGGTATAATCGCTGTCCAGCTTCGGTAAGCAGATGCCTTCGTCTTCTGATAATCTGAAGGCGAATGGCTGAAAAGCCTTTGAACGAATGATCGCGGGGGATACGATGCTTCTATCAGCGTCAGCATTCCTCTCGATGGCCCTTTTTCTTCTAGTTTATATCGGAGTAAGTGCGTAGGGAAATCGACGTATACGTGATCACGAAGTGTAGCGTGGAGAGGCTATCTAGAGCATCACGAAAGTATAATGTGCCGATCTCGAAGATATATGAACCCAAACCTTGGGCTAGTCAGCAGATCAAGGTGGGAGACAAGCCCATCATCCCCTCAGCTTCGACAGCCACTCCTCAAGCAGCTACCTTGCAGAAGGTCTGGAAGCACTGGGTAGAGTCCAGCGAGGCGGTTTACGGATAAGACTGACGTAGCTAAGCCAAACGGAAGGAGTGACAAGCTAATCACAGCTTGGCATAGTGGCATTGCTGCTCAAGAGCCTAGACTCGAAACTGTGATCATCCGATAAGACTACTCGTTCACGCCATTGTGCTCCTCTAAGTCTCTATTTGTGCACCTTAGCTATCCTTGGTGGGGAGAAGATAAGTGTGGGCTAGAGCTCCTGCTTTAACTTTAGGGGGCTTCTTCGTGTCGGGTAATGAGTCTTTCCGTCTGCTGTAAGGGGAGGTGCATTCTCCTATTGTACTTGATGGTAGTGAGGGTACTCGGCACTGCGGAGTTGAGAGAAGGGTGCTCCCTCGTGCGGTATGGCTACGGCAGTGTGAGCTGAGATGAGAGGGGACAGGACGCGGGATAGGAGTATAAAAGAAGCGACTCAGAGCATCACTCCTGACAGCTGTCTTCGGAGTGAACTCTGAGTCGCTTGGGCTTATCGTAGTCGAGCTACGTGAGGCTCTTGGCTGTAGTGGATGACTTAGATAGTATTGTCATTCCATTCACCTGCATCCTCGATGTCATCCACGTCTCCGCTTATGGAGAAGTTGACTAGGATATTCTGAGCACCTTCTAGCTCAAGGAAAGCTACTTCGGGACGCTCGTAGCGCTCTTTCTTTTGTTGTATATTCATATTCATCTGTGTGCTTAGCGCTTGATATTGAATTTGTGGGAGACGATGAGTCCATCTCGCTTCAGAGGCTTGAGCTTCTGCGCAATCCCTCTTTCTGTAGATCCAGGCTTACCGTCATACAATACGGAGAATACAGGGCCTTCGAGTCTACCGCCTGATTCAGTCTTGTACAGTGGTAGATATATGAGCCACTCTTTCTCGTCAAATGGATCAATAGTCTTGCGAGTGGTGAAGAGGAGGTTGATGTAGCGATCTGTATACCCTGAGCTCCCTGCATCTGTTGCGATCGTAGGAGGGACCAGTTTCTTCTTTCTCGTCCCCGGGATTTCTATACGAGTGGGGTGCTCAAACACAAGGTCACCACGGCCGACTTTGTCAATCTTCATCCCTTTGATTACATGGGGATCACTGTCGTTATTGTAGATTCGGGCCTTGATGATCGTGCCGAGCATTCTTAACTTCACGTTAGAGAAGACAATCTTGCCGTCAACCACGCCAGTAGGCTTCACTTCGGACGCTATGAAGATAGGACGGGTAATGCCTGTCCTAGCTCCCTGAGCGACCCAGTAGTCGATGGGCTTCGTTAGATCGAGGTCGGTAGGGAGTGTATAGCTAGTACGGGAGGTATACATAGGTTGGCTATCCCAAGCGCTTACGTTGCCACCCCGCACCTCAAATCCTACGACGAGTGTCATTCTTAGGGTTTCTGGATCGGTGTAGACCTTGGCTTTGTCTCGGCGTGCATGAGGTTTGAGGTGATCCTGGAAGAGTTTCTGGTTTGGGTCGATCTGATCTTGCTTGAAGTAGAAGGAGCTAACCATACGACCATCAGGGCCTGGCGTATTGTTTATACCCAGTACAATCTGACGCATCACATAAGGGGCATCCTCAGAGCTGGCATCTGGTTCGTCGTTGTAGAAGCAGACGAGAGCGGGGATGTCCGTGCCATTAAAGAATGGCGTGTAGGACGTGCGTCCATTCTTATCATAGGGCTGGAATTCGAGACCACGAGCTAGCTCTCCTGGGAGCTCAATCTGTCCGCTCATGGAGATGCTTACGCCACTCTTGTCCTTCTGTTCCTGCTGTACTGCAGGCTCATTGCTCTCCTTGTTGCAAGCACTGAGTAGAGCCAGAGAAGCAAGCATTAAGATACTTTTCTTCATTGAATGTTGTTTAATAACTGCTGTATGATTCTGTTTTCAGAGTCCTTGAGCTATACAGCTTGGCACAAGACTCCTAGGATCACTCCATAGAGGGTAGTTGCTTCTCTCGCTGATCCGTCAGGGATCACTATGGGTCAGAGAGCATAGCTACCAAGATGAAGAGGTGTCGTTTGTGCTAGTAAAGCAAAAATGAAAAGAGTGCGAGGGCAGATAATGGGCCATCCTCGATTTTTTCTTTTGTAGTGCGACCGGCCTCTTCAATTGCACTGCAAAGGTACAAAAAAATAATTATTCACACTTCATGTTAGCTCTTTAGTGCGGACAGGCGCATAATCGTGTATTTCCTTACTAGAGCTCTAGGTTGAGTAGCTGTAGCGGGTTGAGCTTGGCCAGCAGCATCTGTACGTGCGGGATGGACTTACCGAGCTTCGTCTTGAGGCACTGCAGGATGAAGAGGTCGATCTTGGCCAGTAGCTCCATATTCTTGGCCCCTTCGCCTGCAGGCCTGCTCCAACCGTCCTCGCTGAGGTACACGTCCAGCATGTAATGCAGCAGGTTCTCTATCTTCCAGTGATCACGAATGGCTCGGAAGACACGCTTGCTATCTTCCACCGAACTAATGCAATAGGAGATCTTTATCGTCTCCTTGCCCGAACGCTTGTCGTAGTGCTTACGGCTAAGCTGGTGGATGCTTTTGATCCCAGCCCAGTCCTTAAAGGCGTAGGAGTCCTCTAGCATTTCGGGGTTTAGGAGAAGGCTCTTCATCTGCCGCGTCTCAATGCGCCCATGCCCTAGGTCTTCCTTCTTGTTGAATGTGAAGCCCTTGTTTGTTCTCGGGAAGCTATCTTCGAGCTCTTGGAGTAGAGCAGGCTGATTGCTATTTACCTGAAGCTGGTAGTGGCTTCCGACCTCAAGGCCTTGCTCTGCGACCTGCCGCTGGCAGCCCAAAGGATCAATGGAAATGAGAGCATCGGCAACATATCGTTCATCCAAAAGCTGACGGATGGAGTCCAGCTCGTTGCGCTTGACGGGCACGGCGCCTACCGAGAGGTCAAGCTGAAGATGAGGGGCATAGGCCGATACGATGTGCGACCCAGTGTCAGGGCTGGGCTTCTTGACGCCACGCATAGTCTTGCCATCGATGCAGATCTGCCGCGTCTCTTCGTTCCACCGAAGTAGGGCAGCGCTCCAGTCCTGATAGGCTCGCTTGAAGCCCTGATGGGGGATGACTTGCAGGGCTCGATTGAGCGTGTCGTGTGTGGGGGGGGACATGCTCTCGAGCTCCTCCCCGAAGAGCTGCTTGTAGAGCTCCCTGAGACTGGCCTCGTGTGCTTGGGCGTAGTCATGCTTGGTGTAAGAGTCATGCTTGGAGATGCTGGCACAGAAGGCGATGAGAAGAAGGAGAGGTAACGGGTAGCGCTTGTTCTTATCGCTACGGTGGTCGTCGATTAGACTGAGGCTGCTAATGAGGCTAGAGGATTCCATAGCTTAAAAAAGTGAGTGTTGATGGAACAAGCTACGCAAGTTTGCCCGCCGAGCAACATTATGCGTCAGCCCTCGGGGATACGATGCTTCTATCAGCGTCAGCATTATCCCTGGCGATGAGTAGCACGCTTTCGGCTTTGTTGTTTAGCTCAGTGCCAATGTGCCCACGTGCAT
>ERZ773077.1258-NODE-1258-length-17801-cov-143.483151_pt1 | contig 17801 bp, 18 predicted proteins | sample MGYA00580612_ERZ773077 | MGnify/ENA primary metagenome ERZ773077 (study PRJEB29015, sample SAMEA2737971) | human oral metagenome | biome: human oral; feature: human-associated habitat; material: dental | place: China | collected 2021 ...
TGGCGGAGTTTGAAAAAGCCAATGCAGGCAATCTCGCCATCGACGCAGGCGGCAACCTCGCCTACCTCGCCCCCAACCGCGTGAATTTGGGACTCACGCAGGAACGCTGGCCGGACATCGTGTTCCACGAAACGCGCGAGCATTCGGTGAAATTGTAATAGATTTAAAAGGTCGTCTGAAATCCTGACAGGACAGACGATTAGAATCTTTTTTATGCAATCTACGTCTATGATTTGAAGGAATGTTGATGAAAAAACAAATTGTATTGGCTGTTGCCCTGCTTCTGACCACTGCTGCCGCAAATGCCGGCGGAGCCAAACTCTCCTGCGGCAAACAGAAATGGGATGGAACAGAATTAGGCGTAACCAAATGCCGTTATTCAGGTAACTCTTTATCTGACGCTTATACTGCTGCTTTAAAAAAAGAGGGGGGAAACGGAGTACTGCCCAAAACCCTGCCAACCCGTAATATGAAACGTCAAATAAACGAAGAAACGGAAACCTCCATTCAATGGACCGGCAAAAAAATAGTTAATGTTTGCGTAAATAGCGAGGGATTCGATTGTTTCGAATTGAAACAGCAAAAAGATCATGTGGATGTTACATTTACAGTCGCAACACCATAAATCTTGGTTTAGGTCGTCTGAAAACTCAGTATGGCAACAAGCATGGATACCTGATACAGCCGACCAATTTAGCCTAATTCGGAGAAAATCATGCAAAAACTGCTTTTAGCGGCAGTATTCATGGCAAGTATGCAATTTGCTGCCGCCGAACGCGCACCCATAGCAATTCCTAAAAAAGTACAGGAAGCCATCAATGAAGATAAACAAACCTGCCGTGAAATGGGGGGAAAATTCTCTGTTGGTCAAGCTTTGGATATTATCGATTTGAATAACGACGGTTATCATGATTTTGTCTACGACATGAGCAAGGTCACCTGCGCCAACGCACCTGATCTGGGCGGCTCCGGCGGCTGGGCGGTCACTGTTTTTGCAGGCCAACCGGATGGTTCTGCCAAACAGGCATTTCTTCATGGCGCAGTCGGAACAAAAATCATCGACAACAAACTTTATTTAGGCGTGGGTGGAGAGCTGTGCGGCGAAGACACACGCGGTAAAGTACGCGCACAATATCAAAATTGTATCCGTCCGCTACAATGGAATGCACGCAAGAAAGTGTTTGAGTTTGCGCCCGTCTCACAGAAAAAACCTTTCCCAAAAAGCTTGCAGCGTTAAGGATAAAATCAATCAGTCGGTCGTCTGAAACCCGTAAACTGCACCTTCACAAAGGTGCAGTTTTTTATCCCTGCCTGCAACTATGTGTGTGCTTCATCTTTTTAGGTATGACGACAACCATGAGTGTTGCAGTTTGAAATTCAAAAAGCCGAGTCCTGTAATATACAGAACCCGGCTTTATTCAAAACGTCCGAACAATCTCTTATACGCGCCCAAATTTTGCCGGGCAATTCAAGTTTTCAGACGACCTTTTAGCGTATCAAACCATCCGTTTTATTCAAACGGGCGCACTTCCAAACCGAACATACGGCGGGCAGTGTTCAGCATTTGGCAGCTGAAGCCCCACTCGTTGTCGTACCAAGCGAACACTTTGACCATGTTGCCGTCGGTTACTTTGGTCAACGTTGCGTCAAAGGTACTGGCTTGGGTGGTGTGGTTAAAGTCCATAGACACCAGCGGCAGCGTGTTGTAGCCCAATATGCCTTTCAGACGACCTTCTTCTGAGGCGGCCTTCATCAGCGCATTGATTTCTTCGACACTCGTATCACGCGCGGCTTGGAAGCTCAAGTCCACCAATGAAACATTGACGGTCGGCACGCGGATGGCAAGGCCGTCGAGTTTGCCTTTCAATTCAGGCAAGACCAAACCGACGGCTTTCGCCGCGCCGGTTTTGGTCGGAATCATGTTTTCCACACCGCTGCGGGCGCGGCGCAAGTCTTTGTGGCGCACGTCGGTCACGGTTTGGTCGTTGGTCAGGGCGTGAATGGTGGTCATCGCACCTTTGACGATGCCGATGTTTTCGCTCAATACTTTGGCAACGGGGGCAAGGCAGTTGGTGGTGCAGGAAGCATTGGAGATGACGGTCATGTCGTCGGTAATCACATCGTCGTTCACGCCGTAGACGATGGTCGCGTCAACGTCAGCCTCGCCCGGTGCGGAAATCAGCACTTTTTTCGCACCGCTTTCGAGATGGACATTGGCTTTGGATTTGCTGGTGAACGAGCCGGTGCATTCCATCACCAAGTCCACGCCCAAGTCGCGCCAGGGCAGTTCGGCGGGGTTGCGGGTGGAGAAGAACGGGATTTTGCGGCCGTTGATGATGAGGTGGGTTGCATCGTGGGAGATGTCGGCATTAAAGCGACCGTGAACGGTATCGAATTTGGTCAGATGGGCGTTGGTTTCGAGGCTGCCGCTGGCGTTGACGGCGACGACTTCAAGTTGGTCTTGCAGGTTGTAATCGTAGATGGCGCGTAATACTTGGCGGCCGATGCGGCCATATCCGTTAATGGCGACTTTAATGCCCATGTTTTTTCCTTTTGGGGTATAGGGTGGTTAACTGATTCGCACATTATAGCAAATTTGTAGTGTGATGTAATTAACATTTTATCAAATAAATCTTATTCAATTATATCTGCTTATTTTTATACCAAAAAGATAATAAATTATTTTATTCTACAAAATACCATATAAGGAAATTTATATTTCAATTATATTTAAAATATACGCATTTAATCTTGGTTTCCCGCTCTCTCAAAAAAGGGAAAACCTGCATCTTCCTGATTTTATTTATTTGAAAAAGATAATCTCTAACCAAAATCCGCTACATCACGCAACAAAACTCCCTGCCATTCCTTCTCTTTTATCTTAAAAATCAATAAATACAATTCCATTTCTGATTTCATAATAAATTAACAAACCCCTGCCCTCCTCCCAAAATCCCCCGTTTTCAAGGCATAAAGCGCGTTCTTAAGCGGAGGCTGCTTGAAGATTCCGTCCCACTGTTTTAAAATAAAAATGTTACGTTATATCAATCTGGAGAGAGAAAACATGAAACATTGGAAACTCGGCGTCATCGCTGCATTAATGTCCGGCGCAGTTTATGCAGCCCCGATGAACGTCGTTACCAGCTTCAGTATTTTGGGCGATGTTGCCAAACAAATCGGCGGCGACCGTGTTGCCGTGCAAAATTTGGTCGGTGCCAACCAAGACACCCACGCCTATCACATGACCAGCGGCGACATCAAAAAAATCCGCGGTGCAAAATTAGTCCTGCTCAACGGCTTGGGCTTGGAAGCGGCTGATGTTCAGCGTGCCGTCAAACAAAGCAAAGTCCCCTTCGCCGAAGCAGCCAAAGGCATACAGGCGCTTAAAGCCGAAGAAGGCGAACATCATCACGACCACGAAGGCCACCACCACGACCACGGCGAATTTGACCCGCACGTCTGGAACGACCCCGTCTTGATGACGACCTACGCCCAAAACGTTGCCAACGCCCTGATTCAGGCAGACCCCGAAGGCAAAACCTATTATCAACAACGCTTGGGCAACTACCAAGTGCAGCTGAAAAAACTGCACAGCGACGCTCAAGCTGCGTTTAACGCCGTTCCCGCCGCCAAGCGCAAAGTCCTGACCGGACACGACGCGTTCTCCTACATGGGCAAACGCTACAATATCGAGTTCATCGCCCCACAAGGCGTGAACAACGAAGCCGAGCCGTCCGCCAAACAAGTGGCTTCCATCATCCGCCAAATCAAACGCGAAGGCATCAAAGCCGTGTTCACTGAAAACATCAAAGACACGCGCATGGTTGACCGCATCGCCAAAGAAACCGGCGTCAACGTCAGCGGCAAACTCTACTCCGACGCACTCGGCGGCGCACCTGCCAATACTTATATCGGCATGTACCGCTACAACGTCAAAGCCTTGACTGATGCGATGAAAAAATAAAACCGCAGAATTCAGCGTGAGCGGATAAACCGAAAGGTCGTCTGAAACAAGCTTGGCAAGTTAAGCCAAAACCTGTTTCAGACGACCTTTTATAGTGGATTAACTTTAAATCAGGACAAGGCGACGAAGCCGCAGACAGTACAGATAGTACGGAACCGATTCACTTGGTGCTTCAGCACCTTAGAGAATCGTTCTCTTTGAGCTAAGGCGAGGCAACGCCGTACCGGTTTAAAGTTAATCCACTATATCTTTCTTTTTCGAAGCGCTGCGCCAGTGCGTATCCGCAACAACCGCAGCGTTGACGCTCAAATTTACTCGTCGTCTTCTTCCAACGCTTCTTGCCCGCCTTTTTCGGCAAAATGACCCAACAGCCAAATCAGAGCGCCGCCACCGGTAATCCCTGCTTTAATCCACATTGCAGTATCTTCCCCCCAGTTATAAATCCATGCTAAAACTTTCGGCACAGCATTCATATAATTCAAACCGAACGCTAAAAGACCCAGGATAAACAAAGTGCTGCCCAATCTTTTCATGAAGATTCCTTTCGATGAAAATCAGAAGGTTTATAAAGAAATACAAAAAAGATTACTTTCCGCGCAATATAGATGTAAAACGATATCATTATAGTCGAAACAAGTTAAAAAATATATTTTCACGCAAAATACATGGTTGAGAGCAAGCACCTCATTCCTTATCAAAGAACATATAGTGGATTAACTTTAAACCAGTACGGCGTTGCCTCGCCTTAGCTCAAAGAGAACGATTCTCTAAGGTGCTGAAGCACCAAGTGAATCGGTTCCGTACTATCTGTACTGTCTGCGGCTTCGTCGCCTTGTCCTGATTTAAAGTTAATCCACTATAAATACCCCCCTTTGAAAAAGCAGGTCGTCTGAAAAAACGCCCCCCTTCCTGAATCCCATCTTCCCTCATCTTCCCCAAACTGCCTGAAATACAGCTAAAAAATCCGTTTTCCCCACTTGCCAAGCCTGTTAAATTTTTTTACGATACAGCCATAGATTGTAAACAAAGGCCACAAGCCGACTGTTTTTTCAGACGACATTACCCCTGTCAGACCTCATTTCTATAACCGTAAGCCGCCAAGCGGCTGTTTTCATACCACATCAAAGCAAGAGGTATCAACGTGTCTGATTCCAAAACAAACGAACGCGCGACGTTTAGCAACCGCCGCGCGTTTATGGTTGCCGCCATCGGTTCTGCCGTCGGCCTGGGCAACATTTGGCGCTTCCCCTATATCGCCTTCGAAAACGGCGGCGGTGCGTTCCTCCTACCCTATCTGGTCGCGCTCTTGACTGCGGGCATCCCGCTGCTGCTGATCGACTACGCCATCGGCCACCGCTACCGCGGCTCGCCCCCGCTGGCTTTCCGTCGCCTCGGCCGCTGGTTCGAGCCTGTGGGCTGGTGGAACGTCATGGCCAATATCATCATCTGTATCTACTACGCAGTCATCATCGGCTGGTCGGCAAGCTATGCGTATTACTCGCTGAACGCGACATGGGGCGCAGATCCGCAGGCGTTTTTCTTTAAAGACTTCTTAAACATGGCAGGCCCTGAAGCCTTGGGCTTGGATTTTGTCGGCAAAGTCGTCGGCCCGCTGATCGGCGTATGGCTGTTTACCTGCATCATCATGGCTTTGGGCGTACAAAAAGGTGTGGCAGGCGCATCGTCGTTTTTCATGCCGCTGCTTTTGATTATGTTCATCATCATGGTCGGCATCTCGCTGACGCTGCCGGGCGCGGCTAAGGGCTTGGACGCGCTGTTTACGCCCGACTGGTCGAAACTTTCCGATCCCAAAGTTTGGGTTGCCGCATACGGTCAGATTTTCTTCTCGCTCTCCATCTGCTTCGGCATCATGGTGACTTACTCTTCCTACCTGAAGAAAAAAACCGACTTGGGCGGTACTGGCTTGGTTGTCGGCTTTGCCAACAGCAGCTTTGAATTGCTCGCCGGCATCGGCGTATTCGCCGCGTTGGGCTTTATGGCACAAGCCAATGGACAAGCCGTCAGTCAAGTTGCTTCCAGCGGCATCGGTTTGGCTTTCATCGCCTTCCCGACCATCATCAACCAAGCTCCGATGGGGGCGCTGATCGGCGTATTGTTCTTCGGTTCGCTGGTATTCGCAGGCATTACCTCGATGATTTCCATCGTCGAAGTCATCGTTGCCGCCATTCAGGACAAATTGAACATCGGCCGCGTCAACGCTACCCTGCTTGTCTGCATTCCGATGGGCATTATCTCCACCCTGCTCTTCGGCACGACCACCGGCCTGCCCGTTTTGGACGTATTGGACAAATTCGTCAACACCTACGGCATCGTCGCCGCCGGCTTCGTCTATGTTTTGGCCATCATCGCCCTGCGCAAACTGCCCGAACTGCGCGACCACCTGAACGCGCTCTCCTCCGTCCGCGTCGGTGCGATTTGGACTGCCAGCGTCATCTTTACCGTTGCCATGCTCGGCTATATGTTGTACCAAGACACAATCGGCCTGCTTAAAGAAAACTACTCGAAATATCCCAGCGATTTCCTCAATATCTTCGGCTGGGGCATGTCGATCGGTCTGATTGTCATCTCCGTGGTGCTGTCGCTTCTGCCTTGGAAGCATGGTCAAAACTTCAACGTCAAAGACGAACACGAACATGAACAAGGAGACAAAGAATGAGTACCTCGGCCATCGTCATGATGATTATCGCACTCGTCGTCATTTGGGGCGGATTCATTCTGTCCGTATGGCGGCTGCCTGAAGAATAGGCTTTTTTCCAACAAGTGTTGCAGACACCGCACAGGTCGTCTGAAACCCAAACGCCCCGAAACCGCGTTGTGGCTTCGGGGCGTTTTATTGCCGCCAAATCCAAGACAGACCAAGCTTTCCGTCTATCAGTCGAGTAACCGTACCGAACAAAAGCAACATTTGTTTACGCTAATTTTCCACAGGCGGGCGAAAGGTAAACAAAGGGCTGATTATAATGAAAATAACTCCGGCATCTGCCGTGTTTCACGAAAGGAAGAAACAATGACCATGAAACCACTTATGGCGGTATTGCTCGCCGCCAGCCTCAGCCTCCCCGCCATCCACGCGGAAGCGCGAGGCACGGCAAACCAGAAAAAAGCCACCCTCGCCGGCGCAGCAGCAGGCGCAGCCTTGGGCGGCCTGTTGGGCAACGACGGACAAAGCGCGATCATCGGCGCAGTGGCGGGCGGTTTGGCAGGCAACGCCTACGCCTACCACAATAAAAAAATGAATCAAAAAGACAACGATATCGCCTTGCGCGACCGCCGTTACCGCGAATCCCGCTACTACGGCTACGACGGTTACGGCTACGGCGATCCGTACTACCGCGATACGTACTACAAAAAACACAAACATAAACATCACCACCGCAAACACTACCGCGACTGGGATGATGATTACTACGATTACGACGACGATTAAACCCATCGTTTGACTGTCTGAACAAAAGGTCGTCTGAAAACCTGAAACCGGGTTAAACCGCCTTCCAACCTTGGGGATGTCCCAGCCATTTTCAGACGACCTAGACAAGCCGGATTCTGCTTCCCGCAGATTCCGGCTTTTTCCATTTCCAAGCTCATCGTTCATGGTTGCATGACGTGATGCCGAACAAACCGCCGCATACAGGGACAACGCCAAAGTGGCAATTTTGTCGAATTCCGCCTTTTCAGACGACCCCTTACCCTCCCCCTCAAATTTACCTTTTCCGTCCGCTTCGGTATCATACCGCCTGTCTGTTTATCCCTGACGGAATCCCGATTATGTCTGACTGGTCCCTCCCCGATTTCGAACGCAAAATCTGCCCGCCCGAAGAATTGGCGCAACGTCTGCACGAACTGCCCCGCCCGCTGGTGTTTACCAACGGCTGTTTCGATATTCTGCACAGGGGGCATGTTACCTATCTGGCGCAGGCTCGGTCGGTGGGAGCGGCGTTGGTGCTGGCTTTGAACACGGATGCGTCCGTGCGCCGTTTGGGCAAGGGGGACGACCGTCCCGTCAATCCGCTGGAAAACCGCGCGGCGGTAGCGGCGGCATTGGCAAGCGTGGATTTGGTCACTTGGTTTGACGAAGACACGCCTGCCAAGTTGATCGAGCAAATCAAACCCGACATCCTGATTAAAGGCGGCGACTGGCCGGTCGAAAAAATCGTCGGCGCGCAAGAAACGCTGGCACGCGGCGGCAAAGTGTTTTCCATTCCGTTCCTGCACCAGACTTCCACTACGAAAACGCTGGAAAAAATCCGCGCAGCCGAGGGCGGCAAATGACCGCGCTGAAACTGCCGCACAGTCGGGTTTTGGCGGAACTTGCCAACGGTCTGCCGCAACACGTTTCCCATCTCGCGCGTATCGCGGGCGTGAAGCCGCACCAGCTCAACGGCTTTTGGCAACAGATGCCCGCGCACATCCGCGGACTGCTGCGCCAGCACGACGGGCAGTGGCGGCTCGTGCGCCCGCTTGCTTTGTTTGACGAAGAAGCCTTGCAGCGTTTGGGCGCGGAACGCGGTTTTCAGACGACCTTAAAACACGAATGCACGTCCAGCAACGACGAAATCCTGAATCTGGCGCGCACTTCGCCCGAACAAGCCCATAAATCGCTCTGCGTCGCACATCTGCAAACCAAAGGCCGCGGGCGGCAGGGACGCAAGTGGACACACCGGCTGGGCGAATGCCTGATGTTCAGCTTCGGCTGGGTATTCGACAAACCGCAGCACGAACTCGGCTCGCTCGCCCCCGCCGTCGCGCTCGCCTGCCGTCGCGCTTTAGCCGCATCGGGTTTGGACATACAAATCAAGTGGCCGAACGATTTGGTCGCCGGCAGGGACAAACTCGGCGGTATCCTGATCGAAACCGTCCGCAACGAGGGCAAAACCGCCGCCGTCATCGGCATAGGCATCAATTTCGTCCTGCCCAAAGAAGTCGAAAACGCCGCTTCCGTCCAGGCCCTTTTCCACAACGCGCAGCTTGCCCGCGGCACCGCCTCCGTACACTGCATTCCCGCTTCAACGCTGTTGGACAAATTGTTGGGCGAACTCAATGCCGTGCTGACGCAATACGCGCAAAACGGGTTCGCCCCCTTCCTCGAAGAATACCAAACCGCCCACCGCGACCACGGCAGACCCGTCCTGCTCCTGCGCGACGGGCAAACCGTTAACGAAGGCACCGTACTTAACGTCGATGCGCAAGGCGCGTTGCACTTGATGACAGCCGCAGGCGAACAAACCGTCGTCAGCGGCGAAATCAGCCTGCGCCCCGACGACACGCCCCGCACCGCCGCGCCGCGCCCGCCCGAACGCCTCCTCCTGCTCGACGGCGGCAACAGCCAGCTCAAATGGGCATGGGTGGAAAACGGCGTGTTCAACGAAGTCACCCGCGCGCCGTACCGCGACTTGAGCAGGCTCGGCGAAGAATGGGCAGCGCGTTCAGACGACCGCACCCGCATCGTGGGCTGCGCCGTGTGCGGAGACCTCAAAAAAGCCCTGGTCGAAGCCCACCTGACCGCGCCCGTCCGCTGGCTGCCCTCCATGCCGCAGGCGCTCGGCATCCGCAACCACTACCGCAACCCCGCCGAACACGGCTCCGACCGCTGGTTCAACGCCTTGGGCAGCCGCCGTTTCAGCCAAAACGCCTGCGTCGTCGTCAGCTGCGGCACCGCCGTAACCACCGACGCCCTCACCGAAGACAACCATTACCTCGGCGGCACCATCATGCCCGGCTTCCACCTTATGAAAGAAGCCCTTGCCGCCAAAACCGCCAACCTCGACCGCCCCGCCGGCAAAGTGTACCCCTTCCCCACCACCACGCCCAACGCCATCACCAGCGGCATGATGGATGCCGTTTGCGGAGCCGTCATCATGATGCACGGGCGACTGCAACAAAAAACAGGCGAAGGCAAACCCGTCGACGTCATCATCACCGGCGGCGGCGCAAGCAAAGTCGTCAACGCCCTGCCCAAGCAGTTTGTTTTGGACAATACAGTAAAAATTGTAGATAATCTCGTCATTTACGGCTTATTGAACTGGGTCGCGCAAGAGCAGGAACAGCCTGATAAATTGCCCGAATAAGCAGCAATGCCGTAGCGCAGAATCAAAAAGGTCGTCTGAAACGCAACACCGCTTTTCAGACGACCTTCAGACGCAGCAAACTCCAGCCGGTTGGCTTTGACGCCGATCCGCCACAACCAATAACAACACAAAACCGCCCGCACACCGCAACGGCAACCAAACACAAAAAAGGAAAACAACTCATGAAATGGCTTTTCGCCGCCCTCGTGGCACTCAACATCATCGTCTTCGGCGGCATGATTACGCACCGCCTCAACAACGCCAAATCCCCCAACGCCGCGCCCGTAGAAGGCGGTACCCACGAACTCGCCCAACCCGAATCCCTGCGCCCGCAGCAAGCCCCCGCGCCTGCCGACAACGCGCAACCCGACTGGCTGCAAACCGACGAAACACAAGCCGACCTGCCCGAGCCTGAATCCGAAGAAGCCATAGCCGAACGCAAGAAAAAAGAAGAAGAGGAACAGGCGCGCCGCGAAAAAGAAAAAAAAGAACGTGAAGAAAAAGCCCGCCGCGAAAAAGAAAAAGCCGCCGCCGAAAACACCAATCCGAATGCTGCCGCCAACGAAAATCCCGCCGCCAAAAACGCATCCGCCGCCCGCCAATGTACGTCTAATGCCAGCGTTACCCTGGACGAAGACGACTACCACCGCATCAAAGGCCTGCTGACCCGTTGGCCGCACGCCGCCAGCCGCACCGTAGAAAAACGCGGCGCATCGAAAGACCACGCCGCCAAAACCTTCCGCGTCGTGCTGCCCGCCGACAGCGAAGCCATGAACCGCCTCGAAGCGCTCAGCAACAAAGGCTTCAACGGCACGCTTCACAACGGCGAAATCAGCCTCGGCGTCATGAAAAGCCGCTCCTCCGCCCAAGTCCTCATCTCGCGCCTGTCCGCAGCAGGTTTCGGCGGCGCGCGCATCGTCGAACAAGACGACAAAGGCAACGCCGCCGACAGCACCCTCAGCGTCTCCCGCATGACCGTCATCTTCATGTCGGTCGATGAAAAAGACGCACAGGAAATCCGCAACATCGTCGGCCGCTACGGCAGCCTGAATATGAAAACCTGCAAATAAAACCCAAAGGTCGTCTGAACGTTTTCAGACGACCTTTTGCAAAGATGCAACAGATTAGGCGGCAGTCAAATCTCGTTTGGAAAACCGAATAGGTTAACGTTGATATCGCTCCCGCCTTCACGCTACGAAACCGCCGACAAACCCTTATCCGTACAAAGGTTCTTGAGAAACCATGAAACCCGCCCAAACCTCCCTACTGTTCGCCCTTCTGCTCGGACTGCTGCCGGCAGCATACGCCGAAGACTACGACGACAAAGCCTATCAAAACCTGATTACACAATGCACGCGCAACCAGCTCGACAGTTGCGTCACGCTCGGCATTTGGACCCGCGACTATCTGGAAAGCCCCGCCGATGCCTACCTGCCGCTGAAAAAAGCCTGCGACGGCAAAAACATGAAGGGCTGCAACGTATTGGCAAACCTCTATTTAGACCCATACAGCGGGCTGGGCATGGACTACCCCAAAGCCCTCGAACTCTACCGCAAAGCCTGCAAAGGCGGCTATGAAAACGCCTGCCGCAACGCCAAAGAAACCGAGGAGGAAATGCGCAATCAAACGGCGGAAGACCGCGCAGCCAAACGGCAAGAGCGGCTGGAGGCGCTGCAACGTTCCTGCATGGGCGAAAACGATGCCGCTTGCAGGGCCTTACAACGCGAATTGCAACGCTGATACAGAAGCCGTGGTCCGTCTGAAACGGCTTTCAGACGACCTATGCTACAATTTCACGCATCCGAACCCATTACAGGAAACCTCATGGAAGCCACCGTCTATCTCGAAGACAACGAATACATCGCCTTATGCGACCTCTTGAAGCTCGCCGGACTTGCCGAAAGCGGCGGGCAGGCGAAAGCGTTTATCGCCGAAGGGCTGGTGTTGCGCAACGGCGAAACCGAAACCCGCAAAACCGCCAAAATACGCGGCGGCGAAGTCATCGAGTTTGACGGCGCGCGCTTGGAAATTGCCGATGGATACGACCCTGAAGAATAAAGCCGAAGCCCTCTTGGGCGAGCCGCTTTTAGACGAACCCGTCCGTCCCGAATCGTGGGAATGCTGCGGCAGCGACTGCGGCGACGTCTGCATCCAGACGATTTATTGGACGGAAAAAGCCCGCTACGACGCGCAACGGCGGAAATTGAAAGAAGTGGGTTGGACGGACGATGAAGACAGCGGAAAGGTCGTCTGAAAACGGTTCGGCTGGATGAAAACCGCGTTTTCAGACGACCTTTTATAGTGGATTAACTTTAAACCAGCACGGCGTTGCCTCTCCTTGCAGTACTATCTGTACTGTCTGCGGCTTCGTCGCCTTATCCTAATTTAAATTTAATCCACTATACTTTTCAAAAGCCACAGGTCGGAGACTTATATCCGACAAAACGTTTAGTGTTCTACTGATTCAAATCATTACGGCGGGATTTGAAATGTCGGATTCAAGAATCCGAACTACTGGATTTCAGACGACCTTTGTCCGACTCGGTTTTCGACATGACCGTCCCCATCCTTCATTCACCACACACATAACGCCCATGATAGACCTGCACTGCCATTCCACCGTTTCCGACGGTATGCTCTCCCCCGCCGAAGTCGTGCGCCTCGCGCATCAAAACGGCTGCACGCTGCTGGCGTTGACCGACCACGACCACACCGGCGGCATCGCCGAAGCGCGTGCCGAAGCCGACAAACTCGGGCTGCGTTTCGTCAACGGCGTGGAAATCTCCGTAACTTGGCGCGGGCGCACCATACACGTCGTCGGTTTGGATTTCGACGAACAAGACGAAAACCTGCAAAACCTGTTGGCGCAAGTACGGCAAGGTCGTCTGAAACGCCTTGAAGCCATCGCCGCCAAGCTCGAAAAGAAAGGCATTGGCGGCGCATACGACGGCGCGCTCGCGCTGGCGGCAAACAAAGAAATGGTCAGCCGCACCCACATCGCCGAGTTCCTCATCCGAGCGGGACACGTCAAAAACAAACAGCAGGCGTTCACCAAATACTTGGGAGACGGCAAATCCTGCGCCGTCCGCCACGAATGGGCGACGCTGGCAGACTGCGTCTCCGCCGTCAACGGCGCGGGCGGCATGGCTATCATCGCCCACCCCATGCGCTACGATTTGTCCGCCACCGCCAAGCGCAATCTGTTTGAAGAATTTAAAAACCTCGGCGGCGTAGGCATCGAAGTCCACAGTGGCAACTGCTGCAAAAACGACCGACTCAACTACGCGCTTTTGGCAGAACGCTTCGGCATGCTCGCCAGCGCGGGCAGCGATTTCCACCGCTTAAACGACTTCAGCGGCGGCATCCTCGGCGCATGCCCCGAACTGCCGGAAAACTGCAAACCGGTTTGGGAACATTTCAAAAGGGTTTAAACCGACAAACTTCGACAAAATATCCGGCAATTACGGTCAAATCATGTTGCTCGGTGCTGAGATGGCAACATCCTACGTTCCAAACTAAACCAACCAACCATCTTATCTTGCCTCTCTTTTATCTTGATTTCGCCATAAAAAAGGTCGTCTGAAAGCGGGAACAGTGCTTTCAGACGACCTTTTGTGTAGCAATCCGATTAGAACAGGGCTTGCAGAATCAGGTAGCAGGTCACGGACAGGATGGCGGCGGCAGGCAGGGTAATGACCCATGCCAAGCCGATGGGTTTCATCAGCTTCCAGTTGGCGTTGCGGTTGACCAAACCGATGCCGAGTACCGCGCCGACCAAAATATGGGTACTGGATACAGGCAGCCCCATAAAGGAGGCGGCCATCACGACGGCGGCGGCGGAAAGTTCGGCGGTAAAGCCCGAAGCGGGGTGCATTTCCGCCAAGCTGCTGCCGACGGTTTTAATCACCTCTTTACCGACAAACCACAAGCCGACAATCAAGGCGATACCGAATGTCAGCATGGCAATCGGCGGAACGGCGTTTTGAGAAGTGATGCTGTTGGTGCGCAATGCGTCCATGATGGCGGCAAACGGGCCGATGGCGTTGGCAATATCGTTTGCGCCGTGGCTGAAGGCGAAGCCGCAGGCGGTAAATACCTGCATCCATGAAAACATTTGAAAAGTGGATTTATCCAAATCTTTGCGCTTCAGGCTTTTGGCGAATACGAACGTACCCATCCACACTGCCGCGCCGATCATGAAGATGGTCAGGAAGCTGTTGACATTGCTCATGCCTAAGTGAAGATTGTTCAACCCTTTGAAAATCAGCATGGCGGCAATCATCATCCCGCCGAAAGAGGCAATAAAGGGAACCCAAGAATGAAGGGCTTTATAGGAGTCGACGTTGTTTTTGCGGTTGTCCAAATCGTACAGGCCGCGGTAGTAGTCGCTTTTCAGATCGGCGGGATCAAAATCCGGCTCGTCGTAGATTTGCGCGTCGTGTGCCATTTTGGTGGCGTATTCGACTTTTTCGCTTTCGCTCAAGGCTTCAAAAAACAGGCGGTGCTGTTCTTTGTAAGCCTTTTTTTCTTGCTTGATGCCCTTGAGCGTGCCTTCCGCCCAAGCGTTGTAATCCAAAACGTTTTTCTTCACTCTGGAAAACAGTAAATAGGAGACCGTGCCGCCCAAAATGGGGGACAAAACCCAAGACAAGGCGATTTCGCCCAATTTGCTCCATTGAATCAGATCACCCGCGTTCATATTGTTCATCACCGCCATGCAGACCGCACTGCCGACGATACCGCCGATAATGGCGTGGGTAGTGGAAACGGGCAGGCCTTTGCGCGAGGCGAACAAAAGCCACAATGCCGCTGCGAGCAGCGCGGACATCATGATAAAGACAAACTGCATGGGCTGAAGGTCGATGCCGTTCAAATCCACAATGCCTTTGCGTATGGTATCGGTCACTTCGCCGCCCGCAATCACCGCGCCGCTGACCTCGAACACCGCCGCAATCAGCAAAGCCTGGGGAATCGTCAGCGTACCGGAGCCGACGCTGGTACCGAAGGAATTGGCGATATCGTTGCCGCCCACGTTAAACGCCATGAAAACGCCGAACATGGTAGCAATAATGAACAATATGGAATGGTTGTAATGGGTATAGCCCAAGCCCCAGTAAATAAAATAGCCGACCATGCCCACCAGCATAGCGGCAAAGACAGCATTAATCAGCTTCAAGTTGGCACTCATCTGAGTTTGAGCCATAGGATCAGCTTCCTTAAGAATTGCGGATGTGTTTCGGACTATTGTAACCTTTTTGCAATCTTTCTTGAAACATTTATTTACCTTCGCCGCGCCAAATACCTGACAAATCGCAAAACCGCGTTAAAATGTTTTTTTACGGCCTAATCCGAACTACAACCCATGAATACCCAACTTTATATCGGCATCATGTCCGGCACCAGCATGGACGGTGCAGATGCCGTACTTATCCGTATGCAGGGCAATCAATGGCAGGGTGCGCTGGCTCATGCCTTTACCCCGTATTCAGACGACCTCCGTCAAGAGCTTCTAAACCTTCAAAATATCGGCGACAACGAATTGCACCGCAGCAATATCCTGTCCCAGACCCTCAGCCGCCTTTACGCGCAAACCGTCCACACCCTCCTCTCAGAACAAAACCTGCCCGTCGAAGCCGTTACCGCCATCGGCTGCCACGGGCAAACCGTCCGCCACGCCCCCGAACACGGTTACAGCATCCAACTTGCCGACTTGCCCCTGCTGGCGGAACTGACCGGCATTTTCACCATCGGCGATTTCCGAAGCCGCGATTTGGCTTCGGGCGGGCAAGGCGCGCCGCTGGTTCCCGCCTTCCATCAAGCCCTGTTCCAACATCCGCAGGAAACCCGCGTCGTCCTCAATATCGGCGGCATCTCCAACATCAGCGTCTTACCGCCGCAGCAAGCCGCTTTCGGCTTCGACACCGGTCCCGGCAATATGCTGATGGACGCGTGGATGCAGCACAACTGGCAGCAGTCATACGACCGCGACGGACAACGCGCCGCACAAGGCACTATCCTGCCTGATTTGTTGAACCGCCTGCTCGACCACCCCTATTTCAGACGACCCCATCCCAAAAGTACGGGCAGGGAGCTTTTCTCCTTAAACTGGCTTCAAGGTCGTCTGAAAGGCGGCGAAAAGCCCGAAGATGTTTTAAGAACCTTGGTTCGCTACACCGCGCAAACCATCCGCGACGCCGTCGATACAGCCGCCCCCGACACGCGCAATCTCTATGTCTGCGGCGGCGGCATCCGCAATCCGGTTTTGATGCAGGATTTGGCGGACCTGTTCTCCCCCGCTGTCGGATTGAACAGCACCGCAGCGCTCCACCTTGACCCGCAATGGGTCGAAGCCGCCGCTTTTGCCTGGCTCGCCGCGTGCTGGATAAACCGAACGCCAAGCAACCCGAACCATGCGACCGGCGCAGCCAAAGCCTGCATCTTGGGCGCAGGCCACTACGCCTGATGTCCGGTTTCAGACGACCTGTCCGATATTGGCTGCCATAGCCGGACAATCCGTCCGCGTCCAAACTCCGCCCCATCAAAAAAGGTCGTCTGAAAAGCGGCAACCCGAGTTTGAAACTTGGTTGAACCGCGTTTTCAGACGACCTTTTGACACGTCTCTTTCCATTATTCTTTTTTACCGGCAAGTCCGATGTCTTTCTCTTTATCGCCAACTTTCACTTGCGCCTTACCGGCAATCTCTTCAGCCTTGCTGCCGAAAATGTTCAAACGGTAGCTACCTTTGTCTTCATTGTTGAGCGTCGCGCGTCCGTTGATTGCCGAACCCGCCCCTGCTGCGGCAATGTTGGCGGCAGCCAAATCGACATTGTAATCAGGTGCCATGCCGCTGATTTTGCCCTGACCTTGTTTTTTCTCGAAATCAATGGTGTACGTCAGACGGCCGCTATTATCGTCGCCGTTAAACGCGATGCCGCGGTAGGTATAGCGGCCCAGTTGCGGCAGGTCTTTAAAGGCAATTTCCTTACCTTGCACTTCGCCGACTTTAAATTCATACGCCTGCAAGTCTTTCAGCTTGTTGCCGTCGGCAGGATCGGCTTTCTGCTTGATATATTTGGCAGCGACAGCCGAATTGTCTTGTTTGTAAACCATAAAGTCGCCGCGTTCCAAATCGATGACCTGTCCGTTGACGTTGATTTTGCCGACGTAGTCATAATAGGAAATCTTGTCGCGCTTCAGAAAGGCGGTGTCCAAATTGTCGCCTTTTTTAAGCGTTTGCACCTTATTGTTGGCACTCAGCTGCATCGTGCCGTTTTCGGGAACGCTCTCGAAAACGGTAATGTATTTCACGCCCTTAGCTTTAGGATCAAAGCCTTTGCCTATCGCATCGGACAGCGCGGAAGAGGAGCTGCCGCAGGCGGCAAGCGTAGAAACCAAAGATGCGGCAAGAACCAAGCGGACGGCTTTCATGGTTTTCCTTTCGTTTGAAGTTGTTTGATAACATATTCATATTATCGCACCAGCCCTCAATGACGTATGATTTAAATCAATATTCATCATTCCTATTCCGCCGCTTTGCCAGCCTTTGCAGTTTATACCGTCGTCTTTTCATTTTTGTGAAACCGTTACACAGTCCCACCGATTGCCAAACAAACCGATACCATGATGCTGCCGCCATCTGCCTCTACCGTTGAGGTCGTCTGAAAGCCCGCTGCACTCGTTTTCAGACGACCTTTTTCCAACCCTGCTACAATACGCCTTTTATTGTTCACGCCGATTTTGCCATGACCGAG
>ERZ773077.1261-NODE-1261-length-17772-cov-27.459333_pt1 | contig 17772 bp, 13 predicted proteins | sample MGYA00580612_ERZ773077 | MGnify/ENA primary metagenome ERZ773077 (study PRJEB29015, sample SAMEA2737971) | human oral metagenome | biome: human oral; feature: human-associated habitat; material: dental | place: China | collected 2021 ...
TCTGTTCGGCCAACTCTCGATGTATCTCTAGCGCCTCCTCGTAGTAAGCTTGGGCTTGCTTAAGTCGTTAGTGTCGTAGAGTAAGATGCCCGAGTTATTTAGGGTTAGCGCCACATATGGCTTGTACACCTCTGGATTCTGCTTGGCCAACTCTCGATATATCTCTAGCGCCTCCTCAAAGTAAGCTTGGGCTTGCTTAAGGTCATTAGTGTCGCGGAGTAAATTTCCCAAGTTATTTAGAGTTGTAGCCATATGTGGCTTGTACGCCTCTGGATTCTGCTTGGCTAACTCTCGACGTATCTCTAGCGCCTCCTCGAAGTGAGCTTGGGCTTGCTTAAAGTCGTTGGTGACGCGGAGTAAACATCCCAAGGTATTTAGGGTCAGCGCCATATCTGGATTGTACGCCTCTGGGTTCTGCTTGGCCAACTCTCGGAGTTCCTTTAGCACCATCTCATAAAGGTTTATAGCTTTCTCAAAGTCATTGAGACTTTGGAGTAGGTAAGCATACTTGAAGTGATGCTCAATAGTCGGAGCCAGCTCGATCAAACGCTCGTAGAAACCACGAGCCACCCCGAAGGAGAACTGGATTTGAGCCGCCTCAATCAGCTCCTGAAGGACTCTGACCTCCTTCTGCTTCTCTCGGGTCTTGAACCCCTCGTAAACAGTTGTCAGACTCTGCTCGCTCTCCCCTGTCAGTACCCTTTTGATTTCCTCTAAGGTTTCGGCAAGATAGCTGTCTCCCGCCTCCCTTAGTCGCCTGGCTTCTTCGGCGATCTTGTCGGTGTGTTCAAAGAGAAATCGCACAAACTCTGCAACTAGGCATTTCGTTCCCTCCGAATGTATGCGCCCGTTGGCGAGCATCGCCCCGAGTGCCAGCTCTGTACGCTCTAGTCCTTGCTCTATCGGAAGTTCTTTGAGGAGCGCTCGGATGTACTGTGGAGCCATGTTGAGTTCCTCCATTCGATTCATCAAGCCTTGCATTGACTCTTGTGTCCTGTGGTGTTCTAGCAGATTCTGCTTCTCGTTTTTTGCCTGCTCATCCGCTCTAAGCGTCATCAGGTAGTTGTGTGCTGCGGGTTGCTCGCTAAGCCTTTTCTTGAAGCAGTCAATAAAAGCTCGGGTATCCGCATCAAGTCTTTCGTAGCTCGTTGCGTTTTGGATATACCGCTCCAATGCATTATTTAAGCGGAGCCTGTCGCTGGAGGTGGGGGGTGCTGAGACCAATCATCAAGTGCGAATTGAAAGGCTTGATCAATGCCATTATCAGCCTCTGAGGTGTAGTATTTCTTGAGTTGAAGTCCGACTTTTAGGGCTGCTTTGAGAGCATATTCTCCGAGTGTAAAAGGATCCATAGTGAAATAATGCTATAATAATTAGATGGTTCAAAGGTAATAAGTCTTTACCTAATGAGGAGAGATGGCAATGAATCTATCGCATGCACATTCCTCCCTCCTCCTTACCCATCCTATACGCCAGTTCGGGATAAAAAAGTGCCCTAAAAAGATTGGTAATCTCGCTATTATTTTGTAACTTATAGTTGTAAATCAATAACTTACAAAACATATATAGCGATGATTGCCACAGACAAAGTTGCAGAAATATTTTGTATATTGGATGAGTTCTGCAAGAATTTAGATGCCGAGTTAGCTAAAAACCTACATATCGCCCCCATAGACGAGGGATATAAGCGCATGCGAAACCGCAAAGGGCAGATGTCCAAGAGTGAAATAATGACCATCCTGCTGTGCTATCATTTTGGCTCTTTCCGCAACTTCAAGCACTATTACCTCTTCTTCATCAAGGAGCATCTGGCAAGCTACTTCCCTAAGGCCGTATCCTACACGCGTTTCGTGGAACTCATGCCCCGCGTGTTCTTCGACCTGATGGCCTTCATGCGCATCCAAGGTTTTGGAAAGTGCACGGGCATTAGTTTCGTGGACAGTACGATGATTCCCGTATGCCACAACATGAGGAGGAAATTCAACAAGGTGTTTGATGGACTTGCCAAGAACGGAAAGGGAACGATGGGGTGGTGTCATGGTTTCAAGCTTCATCTGCTGTGCAACGAGATGGGCGATGTACTCACGTTCTGCCTAACTCCCGCAAACGTGGACGACAGGGACCCTAGGGTGTGGAGAGTCTTCACCAAGGTGCTCTACGGCAAAGTGTTTGCCGACAAGGGCTACATCAAGCAAGAATTCTTTGAGAACCTCTTCAACCAAGGCATCCACCTCGTTCACGGGCTCAAATCAAACATGAAAAACAAGCTTATGCCCTTGTGGGACAAGATGATGCTGCGCAAGCGATATATAATAGAATGCATCAACGAACTGCTCAAGAACAAGGCCAACCTTGTCCATTCACGACATCGCTCCGTACATAACTTTCTCATGAATCTCTGTGCGGCATTAGCAGCATATTGTTTCTTCGAGAATAAGCCCGAGGCACTGCCCGTGCGCATTGAAAAGAGTAGGCAATTGGAACTTTTCTAAGCAAACCCTTATCCCGAACTGGCGTAATATATAAAAGATAATGCTGCGGAATTGAGGGAATAAAGAAAATCATAAAATCCAAACTGCACACTTAAGAACCATAGAAGATCAACTTCATTGTAGCTTGTATTTAATCCCAAATGGAGTTAACAAACATATCTCAAGAGTATCTCAGATGACACAAGTGGATTTCAACCTTATTATGTTGGCAAACTTAAACTATTTCAATGCAAGAGCTTAACTCTTCCCTTTCTACTCCTTCACTGCCAATATAAACATCCTCACAAGAAGGGGTTGAGCAAAATATGCACGTAAATTCTTTTCTAACTCAAATCTTAGAGTCAAACAATCTCACCTTATAAATCACAAAACTCTATTAGTTGACCAATCTTTCTTTCCAGTTCTTTTAGGTCTATGAATTGAGAACTGCGATAAACCTCCTTGCCATCTAATATGAGTAATACGGTTGGACCTGAATATATAAGGAAACGACTAGCAATCAAAGGCACCTCTGTTATGTCAGTATAGAAAGACACAAGTTGAGGGTAGTCCTCCGTTAACGATCCAACTTTGCTAAACATAACATTGCAAACTCCACAATCGGGAGCCTTAACATAGAATAGGCAGAGGCGGTTTCTATTGATAACGAGCTCTATATCATTGATATTTGTTTGATGTTTCATTTATTTCGACCTTTACCTTAATTCCGCAGCATAAATTCTTGTAAGAACTCCAAGTGTCTGAGAAACAAAGTTCTCAAAACACTTGGATATGTCAGAAATTTCACCTATCTTGGTGCTGCAAACATAACAAGTAAGCAAAATCTGACATGGCAAAGGTGGCAATTAAAAACGAGAATATCACTTCTTTTGGTGGAATTTATCATATTATGGACGCATTTTCAAAGTTGGGCTTTGAAAAACTTACAGAATCTGTCTTGGGCAAACGTGGGTGTAGCGATAAGGCTTTTAGTCATGGAAGCATTTTCGGTTCTCTCTTCTTCAGTTACCTTTGTGGTGGAGAATGTCTTGAGAATATCAATACACTTATAGGGCAGTTCAGACAGAGACCTGGTACGCAACTGCCTGGTGCCGACACTGTAGGACGTGGACTTAAGGAACTTGCCGAAGAGAATATCGTCTATAAGAGCGAGATCTCTGGGAAGTCGTATAGCTTCAATGCAGCAGAGAAACTGGACACCTTACTTCTGCGAATGATACGACAGATGGGGCTTATAAAGGTAGGCAGCCATGTTGACTTGGACTTTGATCATCAGTTTATTCCTGCCCACAAGTTCGATGCAAAATATTCTTACAAACAGGATTTTGGCTACTTCCCTGGTTGGGCTTCCATTGGGGGCATTATCGTTGGAGGTGAGAATCGTGATGGAAACACCAATGTGAAATTTCATCAGGAAGACACGCTTCGTCGCATTATGGACCGAGTAATCTCAGAACTTGGTGTGACAATAGAGCGTTTCCGTGCCGACTGTGGGTCGTTCTCAAAGGAAATTATCCAAACCGTAGAGCAACGCTGTAACACATTCTATATACGTGCTGCCAACTGTGGCACTCGTTATGAAGAGTTCCGCCAACTGAAAGAATGGAAGAGCGTCGAGGTTGGTTATGAAAAATACGATGTCACATCCATCAACATGGACAACCTCATTGAAGGAAAGTCATACAGGCTTGTCGTACAGCGAAGTCCTTTAAGGGACAAGGGTGGTAAGAAACAGACGGATATGTTCGGAGTGATATACACATATCGCTGTATCCTTACCAATGACTGGGTATCAACCGAGAAAGACATCATTACATTTTACAATGGACGAGGAGCAAGTGAAAAGAACTTCGACATACAGAACAATGACTTCGGCTGGGCACATCTGCCCTTTTCCTTTATGGCTGAGAACATGGTGTTCATGATGGTTACCGCCATGCTGAAGAACTTCTATCTCTATCTCGTCCGTCGTATCAGTGAAAAGGTTAAGCCGTTGAAAAAGACAAGCAGATTGAAAGCCTTTATCCTGCATTTTGTCAGTGTGCCAGCGAAATGGGTGCGCACAGGAAGGCAGAACGTTCTAAACCTTTATACCAATAAAGCATACTACTCTGAAGTTTTCCTTGAATAAACAGCATTTCTTTGTGGCATTCATTTTCCCCATTGGCTTGGGTGGGGGATTTTATGCGCCTGCAAGGACTAATACCAGTCTAAGGTCGCTTCCTATCACATGTAGAGGCAAAAAGACGCCTCAACACACAAAATCATATCACAAGAAAAAGTGCTGCGGAATTAAGGTATATAAGGATAACACAACAAAGTAACAAAAAAACTGTAATCACTGATCTATCTCCCGAAAAATATGTATATTTGCTTGGATAATCAGTATAAATAACATTTATTGCATCCTAACATGAATAGACAATACATTCTAACCCGCTCTCTTGTTTGCTGCCTTTTGGTAATTGGTGTTACAGATGTTGCCAATGCACAGAGACGACATAAAGCGATCACTACAGAGCAAAGGCAGCCATTATTCCTTGTCAATGACACCTTTCCTGTTATCGGCTCAATGGCAAAGGTGGGTGAAAAGCAGATGAATAAAGGTTTAGTTAATTCTGCTATCAATGCCCTTTCAGGACAAGCTGTCGGTGTAAATGTCGTTACGAATGGTCAGGACCGTATGGCAATGTTGACGAGTGTGCGCGTTCGTGGTACCACATCACTTACTGGTGGTAACGACCCTCTGGTCCTCATTGATGGTGTTTCAAGTGATTTGGCAACGCTATCTACTATTTATCCAGCTGATATAGAGTGCTTTGCTATTCTTAAAAATGCGTCAGAAATATCTAAGTATGGTTCACGAGGAGCATCGGGTGTTATTGAGGTAAAGACAAGGCGTGGAAATGGTAGTAAGTTTCAGATTTATTATGATGGGGCGGTAGGCTTTGATAAAGTATACAAACATCTTCGTATGCTGAATGCAGCAGAGTATATTAGTGCTGCAAAAGCTTTAGGGTTAGATTACGTTGACAAAGGTTATGACACTGATTTTCAGAAAGAAATAGTACGAATAGGATTTGTCAATTCACATCATGTGGCTTTTAGTGGAGGTAGTGACAAATCCAACTATCGTGCCTCATTAGGCTATGTGCGTGGACAGACGGTTATAAAAACTAAGGATTACAATAACTTCATGGCTAAGTTGGATATCTCGCAACTTGCCTTTGATGAGAAATTGAAAATAGATTTTGGCGTATTCGGTTCTTCCCAGCAAGATGAAAAGATATTCGATCTTCAGGCACTTTCCTATTCTACCGCCGCAATGAATCCAACACTTTCATTCCATAAAGTTGGAAATGGATGGCAAAGGAACAACAACGCTTCACAGATTGCACCGACTGAACCACTGCTCTTTGAACGAAACGACGAGAAGAATCTTACGTTCAATTCACATCTACAATTATCCCTGCAGCTTCCTCATAACCTGCAGTTGTCTGCCTTAGGTTCCTATTCCTATACCTCAACGGAGAATGGGAAGTTTGCTCCTACATGGGTATGGGCACAGGGATTAGCTTATAGAGGAGAACGAAAGGCAGAGGAAATATTAGGTAATATCTCTCTTGATTGGAAGCATCGTTGGGGTGCAAACAACCTCTCTGCCACCATTCTTGCCGAATATCAGAAGAAGAAGATGGCTGCCTTTTGGACACAAGTAAAGGGATTAGCCAATAATTACTTTGGTTATAACAACCTTGGTGTAGCTTCAGATCGTCCTTACGGAGGTACGGGGAGCAGTTATGCCGACCCAAGTCTTGCCTCTTTTATGGGTACACTTACCTATACATTGCTCAATCGATACACACTTAATCTGACAACACGTGCAGATGGTTCGTCAATGGTTGGTAAAGACCATACTTGGGGTTTCTTCCCTTCTATCTCAGCAACATGGAATATTAAGAAAGAACGTTTCCTTCGTGATAACAATACGGTTAGTCTTATGGACCTACGAACAGGCTATGGTCAGTCAGGAAACCTTGGTGGAATCAGTTCTTATCTGACTTTAAAACAGTATATTCCGGTTGGTTTAATCTCATATAATGGAACACCAACGGTCACAATGGGTACCTTACGAAATAGTAATCCTGACCTACGTTGGGAAACACGTAGCACCTTTAATATTGGTGCTGACCTTGGTTTCTTCAAAAATCGATTATTGCTCACAGCAGAGTATTACTATTCTAAGACAACTGATATGCTTTATGAATATGACGTACCAGTACCAACTTTCGCCTTTGATAAGCTGCTGGCAAATATCGGTTCAATGTCTAATAGTGGTTTTGAGTTGGGCATAGGCATCGTTCCTATCTCAAAGAAAGACATGGAGCTCAATGTTAACATTAATATGGCATGGCAAAAGAATAAACTCCTCTCCCTCAATGGCAAACTCAATGGAAGGGATATGACAGCATCAGATATTACTCCTATCGGTGGCATGAATGGTGCCGGTTTCCATGGCGGTTATAATGATATTATTTATCAGATAGTAGGTCAACCGTTAGGTGTTTTCTATCTTCCTCATTGCAAAGGAATCGTTGACAACGGACATGGACACAACAAATACGACATTGCAGATTTGAATAATGATAACGTAATCGACCTCAGTGATCATGGTGACAGATATGTTGCAGGACAGGCTACACCAAAGATGACGTTGGGGTCAAACATCAGTTTTAGATACAAAGACTTCGATGTCTCCTTACAGATGAATGGTGCTTTCGGGCATAAGATATTTAACGGCACAGCCCTGTCTTATCTGAATATGTCGAATTTCCCAGACTATAACGTCCTTGCAGAAGCTCCAGCACGGAATATCGTTGACCAAAATGTAACTGACTATTGGTTGGAACGTGGTGATTATCTGAACTTCGATTATCTTACAATCGGTTGGAACACACCCGTTAGAAACAAATATATCAGTTCATTACGTGTATCTTTTAGCATCAATAACCTCGCAACAATTACAAGCTATAGTGGTTTGACACCGATTATTAATAGCTATGTAGTTGACAACACGTTAGGCATTGACGACAAGCGCACCTATCCCCCTTATCGTACTTACTCTTTCGGAGTAAGCATTAAGTTCTAAGCAATTGATTACAACAAAGCATACTATTCTAGATGAAACACTTACTTCGACCTCTATTTTTTTTTAGCATCCTCACGTTAACTGGCTGCCTGGACGAGAACTGCAAAGATTGTCTCGATACACAGCATGTCTATACAACAGACAATGACGTTTATATTAATGCTGTCGCTACCTTGTATAACTACATAGGAGGTGACAAAGATAGCGAGGGGCTACAAGGTACTTATCGTGGTGTGTACGACTATAATACGTTCACAACAGATGAAGCTATCATACCGGTCCGTGGTGGTGATTGGTATGACGGAGGCTTCTGGGTAGACTTATACAGACACAACTGGGCAGTAGATAGTAAACCACTTTACGACACATGGAAGTATCTCTATAAGGTCATTGTTTTCAGTAATGAAGCACTTGCTACAATCGACAAGAACAGACAGCTACTGACCGACAATCAATACAAGGCTTATCGGGCTGAAGTCAGAGCAATCCGCGCCTTATACTACTATTATCTAATGGATATGTTTGGTAACATACCATTGGTAACAACAGTAAGCGAAGATACTGAGAACACGAAACAAACAAGTCGCCCGGAGGTATATAAGTTTATTGTAAAGGAACTACAAGAGGCAATGCCACTGCTTTCCACTGGGCATAGCAACCTTGCAGGCACAGACTATGGACGTGTAACGCGCTCTGTGGCTAACTTCTTACTTGCCAAGTTAATGCTGAATGGTGAGGTTTATTCTGATTCAGATTGGACAGATAGTCAGCAACCTAATGGTAAACAAATTTACTTTACCGTTGATGGTCAGCAAATGAATATATGGCAGGCTTGCAAATACTACTGCGATAAAGTCACTGCTGATGGATTTACGTTAGCACCAGATTACCTTAGTAACTTCTCAGTTCACAACGAGACCTCACCAGAGAATATATTTATCATTCCTGTTGACAAGCACCTTTATAAGAACCAATTCCAATATCTCTTCCGCTCTCGTCACTATGCACACGGAAGCGCTTTAGGTACAGGGGCTGAGAACGGGGCTTGTGCTACGATATCTACTGTCAATACCTTTGGGTATGGGACGAATAATGTTGACACTCGATATGCCTATAACCTTTATTCAGACACAGTTCGAGTAGATGGGAATGTTGTATATTTAGAGAATGGGAAGCCACTTGTCTATATGCCGCTTGCCGTAGAGATAAACCTTACCAACAGTTCATATATTAAGACTGCAGGTGCGAGAATGGCGAAATATGAGGTAGACCGCACCTCATACAATGATGGAAAAAATCCTAACAATGACATTGTTCTCTTCCGTTATGCTGATGTTTTACTTATGAAGGCAGAAGCGGCTGTGCGTAACGGAGATAATGGCAACACAGAACTGAACCTTGTTCGTAGCCGTAGTGGAATGGGAAATAGAACAGCAACATTAGAGAATATCCTAAACGAACGTATTATGGAACTAATGTGGGAAGGCTGGCGTCGTAATGACCTCATCCGTTTCAACCGATTTCATAAGTCTTACGACATCCGTACAGCATCCGCAACGGAAGCCGACCGACATACTATCGTCTTCCCTATCCCATCACGTGCATTAGACCTCAATAAGAACCTAAAGCAAAATAAAGGCTATAAGCGGTAGCGATTAGATGAAGGCTATAAGCGGTAGCGATTAGATGAAGGCTTGTCAAACGATAAATAACTTCCAAGCTATAAGTATAGTCTCCCTTAATTCCGCAGCATAAATTCTTGTAAGAACTCCAAGTGTCTGAGAAACAAAGTTCTCAAAACACTTGGATATGTCAGAAATTTCACCTATCTTGGTGCTGTAAACATAACAAGTAAGCAAATATCTGACATGACAAAGGTAGCAATTAAAAACGAGAATGTCACTTCTTTTGGTGGAATTTATCACATTATGGACGTTTTCTCAAAGTTGGGCTTTGAAAAACTTACCGAATCCGTATTGGGCAAACGTGGAAGTAGCGGCAAGGCATTCAGCCATGGAAGTATTTTCGGCTCTCTCTTCTTCAGCTACCTTTGTGGTGGAGAATGCCTTGAGGACATCAATGCACTTATAGGGCAGTTCAAGCAGAGACCTGATACGCTGTTACCCGGTGCCGACACTGTGGGGCGCGGACTAAAGGAACTTGCTGAAGAGAACATTATTTACAAGAGCGAAATCTCCGGCAAGTCTTACAGTTTCAACACGGCAGAGAAGCTGAACACCTTACTATTACGGATGATACGGAGAATGGGGCTTATAAAGGTGGGCAGCCATGTTGACCTGGACTTTGACCACCAGTTCGTTCCAGCCCACAAGTTCGATGCTAAGTATTCTTATAAGCAGGACCTTGGCTATTTTCCTGGTTGGGCTTCCATTGGGGGAATCATAGTCGGAGGTGAGAACCGTGACGGAAACACCAATGTGAAATTCCATCAGGAGGACACGCTCCGTCGCATTATGGATCGTGTAACCTCAGAACTTGGTGTGGTAATAGAGCGTTTCCGTGCTGACTGCGGGTCGTTCTCAAAGGAAATCATCCAAACCGTAGAGCAGCGCTGCAACACGTTCTACATTCGTGCTGCCAACTGCGGCAGTCGCTACGAGAATTTCCAACAGTTGAAGGAATGGAAAGACGTTGAGGTTGGCTATGAGAAATGCGATGTCACATCCATCAGCATAGACAGCTTGATAGAAGGAAAGTCATACAGGCTCGTCGTACAGCGTAGTCCTTTGAAAGGCAAGGATGGCAGTGAGCAGACGGATATGTTCGGAGTAATATACACATACCGCTGTATCCTCACCAACGACTGGGTGTCTACCGAGAAAGACATCATTACATTTTATAATGAGCGTGGAGCAAGCGAAAAGAACTTCGACATACAGAACAATGACTTCGGATGGTCACATCTACCCTTTTCCTTTATGGCTGAGAACATGGTTTTTATGATGGTTACTGCCATGCTGAAGAACTTCTACCTCTATCTCGTCCGTCATATCAGCGATAAGGTCAAGCCATTGAAAAAGACAAGTAGGCTGAAAGCCTTTATCCTACATTTCGTCAGCGTACCAGCAAAATGGGTGCGCACTGGAAGGCAGAACGTTCTGAACCTATATACAAATAAAAACTACTACGCTGAGGTCTTCATTGAATAAACATCATTTTTTGTGGTTTTTCATACTTCCCCATTGGTTTGGGCGGGGGATTTTATGCTTAGAAAAGACCCAAAAAACACCGAAGCGCCTCATATCAAAATATAGAGCCCCCAAAAGACATCTCAACATATAAAATTTTCTCACAAGAAAAAATACTGCGGAATTAAGGCTTCAATCCATATTCTTCCAGTTTATTATAGAGTGTTGTCCTGCCTATTCCAAGCAATTCGGCAGCAACCTTCCGGTTCCCGCCAGCCTGCTTCAAAGCACGTATAATCCGCTCTTTATCTTCCTCTTCGTTGCGTAGGGAGAAGCCGACAACAGAGGTTGTTTCGGTTATTCCAAGTTCCAGATGCTCTTTCGTGACAAGTCCCGTCTGAGCCTGCAACACCGCACCCATGATTTTCTGCCGAAGTTCGCGCACGTTACCCGGCCATGAATGGATCAGTAACACTTTCCGCGCTTCGGAACTGAAGCCACTAACATTGCATTCCAATTCCTTATTGGCAATCTCACGGAAGAACTCCGCCAGCGGCATGATGTCCTCCTGACAGTCACGTAAGGGCAGAACGGTTATCTCGAAGTCATGTAGGCGGTATAACAAATCCTGTCGGAAACGCTTTTCATTGACCGCCTTTTCCAGATCCTCGTTGGTGGCGGCGATGATGCGGACGTTGAAACTGCGGTCGGACTTGTCGCCAACGGGACGGAACCGCCGTTCCTGTATGGCACGGAGTAACATCTGTTGGGTTTCCGGTGCGAGATTACCCACTTCATCCAAAAACAATGTGCCGCCTTCCGCCTCGTGGAAATAGCCTTTCTTTGTGTTTTCAGCACCAGTGAACGCTCCTTTAACGTGTCCGAAGAACGCCGATGGCGCAAGTTCTTTGGTGAGTGAGCCGCAGTCCACCGCCACGAAAGGCTTGCCTGAACGCTTGCTTTTATCGTGCAGTAGATGGGCAATATGCTCTTTGCCAGTACCGTTCTCCCCGAATATCAGTACGCTCATGTCGGTAGGAGCTACCAGCCTTATCCGGTGCATGATTTTCTGAAAGGCTGAACCGTCACGGGCAAATACGGGCATGCGGCTTCGCCCGATATTCCGCTCTTTCAGTATGGTGCGGAGCAAAGGCACGAGTTTGTCCTCCACGAGTTGCTTGGGTATGTAGTCCAGCGAACCGAGTTTCATGCTTTCAACCGCCGTATGTACTTCGGCATAGTCGGTCATGATGATGAACGGCTGCGTCATGCCTTCTTTGCGCATCCAGCGCAATAGGTCGATGCCGTCACCGTCAGGCAAACGCAAATCAGAAACTACTATATCATTGTCAGCGGCTTGTTGCAGAAGTTTCTTCGCTGTCGAGAGGTGGAAAGCCTGCACGGTACGGAATTTCTCCCGTGCCAGCAGGTTGCAGACAAACTCGCAATATACGATGTTGTCCTCCACCACGATGATTTTTGTTTTATCCATTGGCAAGATTCTCATCAATCCGGTTGTTAAAAGGCCGTCTGTTCAGACGGCCTTTTGCCATATGCGGGTTATGTCCTGCCCAGTAGTTTTTTTGCCCGTTCGATAACCGGGATGTCGACCATTTGTCCGTCTATTTGGAATACCGGTGAGCCGTTTTGTTCGTATTCGGTTAAAACTTTTTCGGCAAATTCGAGTGTTTCTGCCGAGGGGCGCAACATCAGTTTGGTAACGGCCACTTGTTTGGGGTGGATGCAGAGCATGCCGCCGAAGCCCATGTCGCGCCAGAAGGCGGTAAATGAGCGCAGGCCTTCATTGTCCGAAAAATCGGGGAATACGGTTTCAATCGGCGGGTGCAGGCCGTTGAGGTGGCTGTGGAGGAGGAGGTCGGTGCGCAGTCGGTTGAAAAATACGTCCGCCGCCGCCGTGCCGGTTTGGATGCCTAGGTTGTTGGACAGGTCTAGGCAGCCGTAGGAGAGGGCGTGCAGGCCGTGGGCGAAGGCCAGTTGGGGCAGGTTGAGTATGCCCAAAGCCGTTTCGAGGACGGCGATGACGGGTTTGCCGCTGCTTTGGTAGAGTGAGGTGATGTCGGCCGGGCGTTCGGCTTTCGGCAGGATGATGCCTTTTACCGCCGGCAGGTTTTGCAGAGCGGCGAGGTCGTCGGCGAAATGGGTGCTGTTTGCGGAGTTGATGCGGAGCCAAATCGGGCGGGCGTTTGCAGTGGCGCAGTAGTCGGCGATGTTGGTTCTGGCTTGTGCTTTGTTGGCAGGCGAGACGGAGTCTTCCCAGTCGGTAATGACTTCGTCGGCACCGATGCCGAAGGCTTTGGGGATGCGGTCGGGCTGGGTGGCTGGGACGAAGAGGAAGATTTTCGGTATGGGCTGATCCAACATGTTTTTTCCTTTTTCAGACGGCCTGTTTGCTGTTAATCGAACCGGTTTGGATTATACCGTTTTCATTATGTATTCACATTTTTGCTTTGCCTGTATTTTCAGACGGCCGGTGCCGCGCCTGAAGTGTGAGGTGGGACGGCGGGCGTGTGCTTTGACATTTGAAGGTGTGTTTCCGTATGTAAGGGGAGGCCGTCTGAAAGCTATCCGTTTCCGGAGGGAGGGCGGTTTGGGATGATTCGAACCGTTCTTTGACTGGCGGCGTTTTGAGGGTGCTGTTGTGGTCCGCACGGTTCGGGCGGATTTTCAGACGGCCTCAGAGTGCTTTTAGCGGTGATGGTTAAAAAATGTGATTATAATTGCCTTTTTGCGAAAGGAGTTTTTTATGAGTAAAACGATTATTCACAGTGATCAGGCACCTTCGGCGATTGGTGCGTACAGTCAGGCCGTCAGGGCGGGGGATACTGTGTATTTGAGCGGTCAGATTCCGCTCGACCCGGCAACGATGGAGGTGGTTGGCAGTGGTGATTTCCGTGTCGAGGCGCATCAGGTTTTTAAAAATCTGCGTGCTGTGGCGGAGGCTGCCGGCGGCTCGCTGGACGATGTGGTCAAGTTGAATGCTTATCTGACGGATTTGGGCAATTTTGCCGTGTTCAATGAAGTGATGGCCGAATATTTCTCTCAGCCGTTCCCCGCGCGTGCGGCGGTCGGTGTGGCCGCTTTGCCGAAGGGCGTTCAGGTGGAAGCCGAGGTGGTTTTGGTATTGAATGCCTGACGGCTGGCCGAAGGAGGCTGTATCGGCCTATGCTTGAAACAAAACACACAGCCTTTTTGCGGCTGTGTGTTTTGTTTTGCGGCCAGTCAATGGGCTTAGTGCTGGCAGTTCGGGCAGTAGAATGTGCCGCGTTGGCCGATGACGGTCTTTTCGATGCCGCCGCCGCATTGCAGGCAGGGTTGGCCTTGGCGGCCGTAGACTTTGTATTCTTGTTGGAAGTAGCCGCTTTTGCCTTCGCTGTCGACGAAGTCGCGCAGGGTGCTGCCGCCTTTTTCGATGGCGCGGCGCAGGGTTTCGCGGATGTGGTGTACCAGTGCCGCCGCTTCTTTGCGGCTGATTTGCATGGCGGGGCGGTTTGGGGCGATGCCGGCGGCAAACAGGCTTTCGTTGGCGTAGATGTTGCCTACGCCGACGACGGTTTTGTTGTCCATCAATACGCTTTTTATCGGGCTGCGGCGTTTTTTCAGGGCGTTGTGGAGGTAGTCGGCGGTAAAGCCGTTGCCCAGCGGTTCGGGTGCGAGGTTTTGCAGCAGGGGGTGGGTTTCTTCCGGGCCGGGATACCATGAGACGATGCCGAAACGGCGCGGGTCGTGGTAGCGCAGTAAGGTGCCGTCTGAAAATTCTATTTCGACATGGTCGTGTTTTCCTGCGTCGGGGATGTTGCCGGAGGTAAATATACGCAGGCTGCCGGACATGCCTAGGTGGATGAGCAGGATGCCTTGGGGAAGATGGACGAGCAGGTATTTGGCGCGCCGTGTGCAGCGCAGGACGGTTTCGCCGTTGAGGGTGCCGTCCAAATCGGGCGGGACGGGGTGGCGCAGTTTCGCTTGGCGGACGGTGGTGCGGACGATTGTTTTGCCGGTGATGTGGGGCGCGATGCCGCGCAGGGTGGTTTCGACTTCGGGCAGTTCGGGCATGATGTTTGCGTGGTTGGTGTGTTTTTATGTTTTCAGACGGCCTCTTGATGGGGATGAGGCCGTCTGAAAGTGTTTAGAGGAAGCTGTGTTCGGCTGCGGGGAAGGTTTTGTTTTTGACTGCTTCCACATAGGCTCTGACGGCGGATTGGATGTCGGGCTGGCCCGCCATGAAGTTTTTGACGAATTTGGCGGTTTTGCCGGGGAAGATGCCGAGCATGTCGTGCATGACCAAAACCTGCCCGTCGCAATCGACGCCCGCGCCTATGCCGATGGTGGGGCATGAGACGGTTTGTGTTACCTGTTTACCCAATTCGGCAGGCACGCATTCCATCAGGACGATGGCGGCGCCGGCTTTTTCGTGGGCAACGGCGTCGTTGAGCAGGGCTTGCGCTTTGTCGCCTTTGCCTTGGACTTTGTAGCCGCCGAAGGCATGGACGGACTGGGGGGTGAGGCCGATGTGGGCGCAGACGGGGATGCCGCGCAGTTGCAGGAATTCGGTGGTTTCGGCCATCCAGACGCCGCCTTCGAGTTTGACCATATGCGCGCCTGCGGCCATCAGTTCGGCGGCGGCGGCGAAGGCCTGTTCTTTGCTCTGCTGGTATGTGCCGAAGGGCAGGTCGGCCACAATCATGGCGTTTTTGCTGCCGCGTGCGACGGCGGCGGTGTGGTAGCACATGTCGTTCAGGCTGACGGGCAGGGTGGAATCGCGTCCTTGGACGGTCATGCCCAGGGAGTCGCCCACCAGGAGTACGTCCACGCCCGCTTCGTCCATCAGGGCGGCAAAGCTGGCTTCATAGGCGGTGAGCATGGCGATTTTTTCGCCTTCGGCCTTCATTTTATTCAGTGTGTTTACGGTAATCATGTTGTTTTAATTGTCTTTCAGGTTGAGGTAGTGGCGGTTGCCCTGCATGTGGCTGATGGTGCGCAGCAGCAGCTCGAAATGGTCGTCGTTGTCTGTGAAGTCCATTTCGTCGTTGTTGGCAATCAGCAGCGGGGCGTTGTCGTAAAGGTGGAAGAAGCGGCGGTATTCTTCGTGGATTTGGTTCAGGTAGCCCGACGGGAATAGGTTCAGCGCACCGACGCCGTTACGGGAAACCAAGCGTCTTTGTGCCGCTTCGTTGCCGGTTTGCAGGTAGATGACGAGGTCGGGCAAGGGCATGTCGGGCATGACTTTGTGTTTGATTTCCCAAAACAGGTTTTGTTCGTTTGCCTGTTGGTTGTCGTCCAAGACGATGGGGACGAAGATTTGGTCTTTTTCCAGCAGGAAGTCGGCCACCACGCGGCCGTTGCGCGTTTCTTCGGCGTTGATGATGTCGATGGCTTTCGCGCGGCGCATCAGGAAATGCAGTTCTGTCGCCAGGCCGTGGTTGGCGGCGTTTTGGTAGAACAGGTCGAGAAACGGGTTGGTTTCGGGGCTTTCCGTCAGGTAGAGGGCGTTGAAATATTCGGCCAGCCTGCGGGCAAGGGCGGATTTGCCGCTGCCGATCGAGCCTTCGACGACGATGTATTGGTAGTCCATATGTTTTCCCGGTATTTGTGGTTGGTCGGATACGGCGTGTTCTGAGTGGCGGATTATAAGGGTTTGCCGCTTGGCGACCAAGTTGTTTGTTTGTTTGGATTTTTGTTTTCAGACGGCCTCTGTAAGCGGCGTGATGCCGTCCGTTCCCAATGCTTCGGCCAGATCGCGCGCGCTGCCGTGCCCGGGCAGCGGGTAGTCGGGTGCGATGTCGGCCAGCGGGCGCATGACGAAGGCGCGCAGGTGGGCGCAGGGGTGGGGCAGGGTGAGGGCGGGGTCGTCTTTTGTTTGGCCGCCGTAGTCGATGATGTCTAAGTCTAAGGTGCGCGGGGCATTGCGGAAGCTGCGTTCTCGCCCGGCATCTTGTTCGACGGTGTGCAGTAAGGAGAGCAGGGCGTATGCGTCCAGCGTGGTTTCGATTAGGGCGGCGGCATTGACGAAGTCGGGTTGGTCGGTATAGCCGACGGGCGCGGTGCGGTAGAGCGGCGACAGGCGGAGCGAGGCGATGCCGGGGTGTCGGGACAGGCGTTCGGCGGCGAGGCGTATGGTGTCGGTGCTTTCGCCGAGGTTGCTGCCGAAGGCGATAACGGCGGTAACGGGGGTGGTCATGAGGTTTCTCCGGACGGCAACGGGCAAGGGTTGTCCGACGGGCTATGGTTGGTGTGGAAAGGCAGGATTTTGTCGTTTGGCGCGGGGTTTGTAAAGGAGGCCGTCTGAAAGTGTGTTTTCAGACGGCCTACGTGTGTTTCGGCGCATTGCGCGGTTACCATTTGCCTGTCAAACCAATGCGCAGGGTACGGCCCGGGGCGGGCATGTAGGAGCGGCTCATGGGGTCGAGGTAATAGCGGTCGGTCAGGTTGCTGCCTGTGAGTTCCGCGCTGAAATGTTTGTTGAATTTGTAGCGCACGTAGGCATCGACCACGGTAACGGGCTGCCAGTTGGCGTTGCCGTTGTCGCTGCGGAAGGCTTCACTGTTTGCGCCGTCGCGCTGCAGGTAGTAGTCGTGCCAGCGGGCGGACGGCTGCTGTTTGTCTTCGACGCGGCTGTGGAAGGTCAGGCGCGAACCGATTTCGAGTTTTTCGTTTAGAAACCTGCCGCCGAGGTTGGCAACGACCGACCAGCGCGGCTGGATGCGGTTGATCAGCCAGCCGCCGGAGAGGCCGCCGTTTTGGCAATGCGGCACGGGGAAGGTGCGGCCGTGGTAGATGTATTGTTCCACATCGTATTGTTGTTCGACGGCGCGGCGGTCGCAGACTTCGTTTTTCATGTTGCGCACCACGCCCAAGTCGCCGAAGACGCGGCCGTTGTCGAAGCGGGTTTGCAGCTCCAAGCCGCTGATAACTTGTTTGTCGTAATTGCTGATTTGCCAGGTGGTATAGTTGCGGTCGATGACGT
>ERZ773077.1264-NODE-1264-length-17763-cov-11.792636_pt1 | contig 17763 bp, 11 predicted proteins | sample MGYA00580612_ERZ773077 | MGnify/ENA primary metagenome ERZ773077 (study PRJEB29015, sample SAMEA2737971) | human oral metagenome | biome: human oral; feature: human-associated habitat; material: dental | place: China | collected 2021 ...
ACCATCCGGCCTTCCCTCTGTATCTCGGCAGGCGCTCATGCCCGCCGACGCCACCGGTGTCTTTGGGCCTTCGGGAGGCGGCGCTGCTCGATGCGCTTCGGGCAGAGCCCTGGCTCGCTTCACCATGGTTCCAGAAGCGGCACCGCAGCCATGTCTTCGACGCGGAGCTGCTTGTCGACCAGGAGGCAGTACCCGTAGGGGAGCGGGGCGCGGCCCGTGGCAGTCGTGATGTACCGGTCTCCTTCGATCCGCGACGCCGCGACTACGACTTCCGCCAGGTTGAACGGCTCATGACACGGGTGAGCACTCGTAAAACGGACACTCACGATCCCATGCTTGTGCTGGAGGAGGCGAACCAGTGTTTCTGACGAAGATCGATCTGGCCCCGGAGCGCCGCCTCGCGCGCAAGTATCTGGGTTCGCCCCAGGTCATGCACGCCGTCGTCATGGGCACCACCGGCGGTCATGAAGGGAACGGACCTGGACGCGTCCTGTGGCGGGTCGACCGGGGCGTGACGACGGCGCTGTACATACTCTCGCCGTTGGAGCCTGACTGCTCTCAGCTCGTCGCGGAGGCGGGGGCGGCAGGCGCCCAGGCGCGGACCCTGGACTACTCGCCGTTCCTCACCTCGTTGGATACCGGGCAGCTGTGGGCCTTCCGCCTTGCGGCGAACCCGTCCTACTCGACCTCGAAGGGACCGGGAGTGCGCGGACAGCGGTACGGGCACGTTACCGTTGAACAGCAGCGGCAGTGGCTCATTGAACGCACCCCACGACTCGGCTTCGAGCTCATGCCCGTGGACCATGCTGATGGTGAGGGAACTGACGAGGCTGTCTCGGTCGCGCACCGAGAGCGCCCCGTTTTCAATCGGCGACGACCAGGGGGTGGGGGATACGACCGCGTGACTATCAACCGCACCGTCTACGAGGGGGTTATGCGTATCACTGATCCTGAGTCCCTGTGCCGTGCGCTCGTCACCGGGATCGGCAAATCCAAAGCCTACGGCTGTGGGCTCATGACGCTCGCCCGGGTGCAGCAGGTCTGATCATGGTCAGAATGCTGCCGGTTCCGGTAACGGCGCTGCCCCGTGTCCAGGACCGGATGTCCTTCCTCTACCTGGAGCACTGCGTGGTGCATCGGGAGGATGGTGCCCTGACCGCGCGCAACGACCAGGGCACCATCCGCGTCCCCGCTGCCTCGCTGGTCGCCGTCCTCCTTGGCCCGGGAACGTCGGTCAGTCACCAGGCGATGAGCCTGCTCGGCGAGTGCGGGACGACGGCGGTCTGGGTCGGTGAACGCGGTGTGCGCTACTACGCGCACGGCCGCTCCCTGGCTACCTCCACCCGGCTGTTGGTGGAGCAAGCGGCCAGGGTCTCCTCTCCCCAGAAGCGACTTCGGGTGGCCCGCGAGATGTACTGCATGCGCTTCAGTGGCGAGGATGTTGACGGGCTCACCATGCAGCAGCTCAGGGGGCGGGAGGGGGCCAGGGTTCGTGAGGTGTATCGAGACAACTCCAGACGTACCGGGGTCCCCTGGGCCCGACGCGACTACCGTCCCGATGACTTCGAGGCGTCGGATCCGATCAACCAGGCGCTCTCAGCCGCGCACGCGGCTCTATACGGCGTCGTCCACGGGGTGATCGTCTCCCTGGGCTGTTCTCCGGGTCTCGGCTTCGTCCACACCGGGCACGAGCGGTCCTTCGTGTACGACGTCGCGGACTTGTACAAGGCGGAGACGACAATACCTATCGCCTTCGACGTCGTCTCCGAGGGGATGGAGGACCTCACCGGGACCACGCGGCGGCGCGTTCGGGACAAGGTCTTCGAGCTCAAGGTCATAGAGCGGACGGTCAAGGACATCTACCACCTGCTCGAGGTTGAGGATCTGGAGGATATGAGCATCAACGTAGTCTCCCTGTGGGACTACCAGCAGCGTGCTGTAGCCGGTGGAGCGAACTACGCCGGAGAGGATGCAGGAGGATGGTAGTTCTGATCCTGTCGGCAGCCCCCGCCTCGTTGCGGGGATCCATGACCCGCTGGCTGCTTGAGGTCTCTCCCGGGATCTTCGTCGGGCATCTCTCAGCTCGAGTGCGAGAGCAGCTGTGGGAACTGGTCCGCACATACATCGGGGAGGGGCGGGCGCTGTTGATCTGGTCGGTGCGATCTGAGCAGCGGTTCGCGGTCGCTTCCCTGGGGCATGAGCGTGAACCTGTCGACATCGAGGGGTGTCTTGTTATGCGCAGCCCGTACCGGCAGATCGGGGGAACGCAGGCGATTCCCGGTGCCGTTAAGCCTCCGAAGGAGTCATGGTCGATCGCCGCAAGACGACGGCGCTACCGGAACTCGGCGGAGCGGGCTCTAGGTCGGCACTGAAGGTAAACGCGGTCTGGTAGCATGGCTCATCGTTGGGATTCCAGGGATCCGCAAGTGTAAACCCCGCGCGAGCGGGGATGATCCGTCCTACATATCCCAGGGCAACATGTTAGAGTGGTAAACCCCGCGCGAGCGGGGATGATCCCAGGGCGCACAAGAGCAACAGGAGCATGGTCACGTAAACCCCGCGCGAGCGGGGATGATCCGGTCATCAGTAGCAAGACCAAGAACGCCCTCCTGTAAACCCCGCGCGAGCGGGGATGATCCCTCGCGCGGCCGTCTCTTCGTTGTCTTTGTGGCGTAAACCCCGCGCGAGCGGGGATGATCCCGGAGAAGATGGAGGAACGACTTGATAGTGTTAGTAAACCCCGCGCGAGCGGGGATGATCCGGCCGTCGATCCGACGCCGGAGGTGTCGCCGGAGTAAACCCCGCGCGAGCGGGGATGATCCTCGCTTGATTCTTGGCGGTGTTCAACTGGTTAAGTAAACCCCGCGCGAGCGGGGATGATCCGCAGACCGCTACTACCGCGCAGGACTCCGGCCCGTAAACCCCGCGCGAGCGGGGATGATCCCCCAAGGCGTGACACCGGGCACACCACCCGGCAGTAAACCCCGCGCGAGCGGGGATGATCCTATCATAGAGCTCAGGGTCGCCAATGACATCGAGTAAACCCCGCGCGAGCGGGGATGATCCCGCAAAGTAGGGAAGCGATGGGAGACCATCGGTGTAAACCCCGCGCGAGCGGGGATGATCCCGGGATAGACGTCCTCTACTCCCAGGAAATGCGGTAAACCCCGCGCGAGCGGGGATGATCCGCCAATCGATGATAAACACGCCATCGAAAGCGAGTAAACCCCGCGCGAGCGGGGATGATCCCCTCGAGAAATTCGGTGAGGACGCCAATGCCCCGTAAACCCCGCGCGAGCGGGGATGATCCGAGAAGCGCAAGAACGTTCTATCCACTATCGAGGTAAACCCCGCGCGAGCGGGGATGATCCCAACGAACAAAACAAAATCGTCGTCGGAATCGGGTAAACCCCGCGCGAGCGGGGATGATCCCTACAGGGATCAGATTGGGTAGCCACCCCACCAGTAAACCCCGCGCGAGCGGGGATGATCCGTTGTCGTAAAGGCCCTCGGGATTGGAAATACTGTAAACCCCGCGCGAGCGGGGATGATCCGGGTTTGCGCATCATGGCGGATAAGATGCGCTAGTAAACCCCGCGCGAGCGGGGATGATCCGTGGCCGTCCTCCGTGTACTGGTGGATCATTGGGTAAACCCCGCGCGAGCGGGGATGATCCGCAAAATCGCCGCAATCAACCTCATCATCTCCGGTAAACCCCGCGCGAGCGGGGATGATCCCCGGTTCCGTCGCTGGCCTGCGTGTTGGTGCCCGTAAACCCCGCGCGAGCGGGGATGATCCCGGAGCAGGGTTACACACCCCATAATCACGCCAGTAAACCCCGCGCGAGCGGGGATGATCCGCCCTCCCACGTGAAACGCGCCATGCATTTACCGTAAACCCCGCGCGAGCGGGGATGATCCCCCCGACCTATCGGGATCGAGTCTGCCCGGTGCGTAAACCCCGCGCGAGCGGGGATGATCCGACCGACGTCGCCACACAGACCAGCGCCGTCATGTAAACCCCGCGCGAGCGGGGATGATCCCCAAGCACTGGCGATCATTAAATCCGGCGACACGTAAACCCCGCGCGAGCGGGGATGATCCGCTTTCGCTGATCTAAAGCCCCTTATTTGCAACGTAAACCCCGCGCGAGCGGGGATGATCCTGTCCCGACTAGCAGTCGCCGCGCGCTGCGCGCGTAAACCCCGCGCGAGCGGGGATGATCCGGTGACTTCAGCATCAGCAGCGATGGCCTTGTTGTAAACCCCGCGCGAGCGGGGATGATCCCAGCAACTCGAATGGCAGCAACACGCAGGCCAGGTAAACCCCGCGCGAGCGGGGATGATCCGAAATAGCCCCAGCTACGCAATGTAGCTGGGGCGTAAACCCCGCGCGAGCGGGGATGATCCCGAATGAAATAGGGATTCATGATGCTCACGGCGGTAAACCCCGCGCGAGCGGGGATGATCCCGGCTGTGCCGCGAAAATACTGGTCCCCCGTCCGTAAACCCCGCGCGAGCGGGGATGATCCCTCTCCGCAATCAACCTCATCATCTCCGCCGTAGTAAACCCCGCGCGAGCGGGGATGATCCCCCGGTCGGGCATAGGACCTGCGCGAGAGCGCGGTAAACCCCGCGCGAGCGGGGATGATCCTCAATCACCCAAATCGGAATGATCTCATCGTTAGTAAACCCCGCGCGAGCGGGGATGATCCGGGGACCTCCCCGCGCTCACCGAGCTCGAGGCGGTAAACCCCGCGCGAGCGGGGATGATCCGTCGACAAATCCATCACCGACACCCGAAGAATGGTAAACCCCGCGCGAGCGGGGATGATCCGGCCGCCACCTCATGAGCGGAGACACCATCTGCGTAAACCCCGCGCGAGCGGGGATGATCCCCGGCGAACCATCGTCAGGGAGGCGACCTTCTCGTAAACCCCGCGCGAGCGGGGATGATCCGGCGAGGCGGACGTCGACCTGACCGACATGCTGGGTAAACCCCGCGCGAGCGGGGATGATCCTCAGTGGAAGGGCCGGGTCCTGGACGCCGAAGGGTAAACCCCGCGCGAGCGGGGATGATCCGCAGTCCAGGCTCCTCGGTCGAGGAGCCGGCATGTAAACCCCGCGCGAGCGGGGATGATCCGTGTGAACGTAGTGTCCCTGAGAATCACTCCCCGTAAACCCCGCGCGAGCGGGGATGATCCGACGCGCATTTGGGGCGAGGCGCTTACGATGCTGTAAACCCCGCGCGAGCGGGGATGATCCTTCGTCTCCTCCGGAGGAACGACGATCGTCGTAGTAAACCCCGCGCGAGCGGGGATGATCCGCGTGAGCGTATGGTTGTGGCCGAGGCGGGCGCGTAAACCCCGCGCGAGCGGGGATGATCCGCAAGCTCTCCGCAGTCAACCTCGTCATCTCCGGTAAACCCCGCGCGAGCGGGGATGATCCTTGCAGCAACTGACATCGGCAATTTCTTATACGGTAAACCCCGCGCGAGCGGGGATGATCCGGCGTATCGAGGAGGGTTCACCTATGCTAATCCGTAAACCCCGCGCGAGCGGGGATGATCCTGCGATGACGCGCCTGGGTGAGTATTGGTTGCGGTAAACCCCGCGCGAGCGGGGATGATCCCCTACGGAGCCAAGAGAATCGCCATCAAAAACGGTAAACCCCGCGCGAGCGGGGATGATCCTTAAAGTGATCGGCACCGTTGAGTCGTCACTCAGTAAACCCCGCGCGAGCGGGGATGATCCGACGACGTACGCTTGTCCTCATTCATCCGCTCAGTAAACCCCGCGCGAGCGGGGATGATCCCAGCCTGGCCGTTGAGCCCCACGATTCCGCCGAGTAAACCCCGCGCGAGCGGGGATGATCCCAAGACGGGTTTGACCTGGATCTCGAGGGCGATGTAAACCCCGCGCGAGCGGGGATGATCCGAATGTCCTCCTCCGCGCCGTCGCCGAGTCGACGTAAACCCCGCGCGAGCGGGGATGATCCTATCGTCGCATTCCTCGGGGAAGTCGATCCGCTGTAAACCCCGCGCGAGCGGGGATGATCCCCCGGTGGCTGGCCTCGACACCACGCCGGGGCCGTAAACCCCGCGCGAGCGGGGATGATCCGGGAATGGGGAGAAGCGACGCGGGCCGCACGTGGTAAACCCCGCGCGAGCGGGGATGATCCCACTGAGTTTCACCTCTGACGTCGGCTACGACGGTAAACCCCGCGCGAGCGGGGATGATCCGGCGGCCCGAGGGAGGCTCGAGGTGCTTTCCAGGTAAACCCCGCGCGAGCGGGGATGATCCGCCTCATGTCCTCCTGCCTGGGAACCTGATCCGGTAAACCCCGCGCGAGCGGGGATGATCCCAAATGGCGGGCCGGGCGCCCCACATGGTGAGGAGTAAACCCCGCGCGAGCGGGGATGATCCGTATACGGCCGCGTCAGCTGGCGGTGGTGGGGGGTAAACCCCGCGCGAGCGGGGATGATCCCGCCGTTGGCCATAATCGCGTTATACATTTGATGTAAACCCCGCGCGAGCGGGGATGATCCGGCCCCCCAGGCGGCCGGGATGGATGGGAACTCGTAAACCCCGCGCGAGCGGGGATGATCCGACAACCTCCATCTCCTCGGCATCCAGTCCCGCGTAAACCCCGCGCGAGCGGGGATGATCCGCAGCGCAGCCATCGGGTCGATGCTCATGTGTGGTAAACCCCGCGCGAGCGGGGATGATCCCAGTAGCGTCGCCAAGGAAAGGGATTTTCGTCCGTAAACCCCGCGCGAGCGGGGATGATCCCGTATTCGAGGTGCCGTAGTTGAATGCATTGATGTAAACCCCGCGCGAGCGGGGATGATCCGGGGTATGCGTTACCGTCTTCGGCACGCAGCACGTAAACCCCGCGCGAGCGGGGATGATCCCTGTGTCTAGATTTGGTCAGTTCTAGACAGACGGTAAACCCCGCGCGAGCGGGGATGATCCGCAGGTGTATGCGTCGATGACCTGCGACTGGGCGTAAACCCCGCGCGAGCGGGGATGATCCGGCCGAGCCTGTGGAGGTACCCGCCGCCGTCATGTAAACCCCGCGCGAGCGGGGATGATCCCGCGACGTCCTTCTCCGCGGTGTCCTTGGGGAAGTAAACCCCGCGCGAGCGGGGATGATCCCGCGGACCCGCGGTCCCAGTTCACGTCGACAGCGTAAACCCCGCGCGAGCGGGGATGATCCCGACTCGACGGAATTAATTCAAGCCTCACTAATGTAAACCCCGCGCGAGCGGGGATGATCCGCCATCCGCAGTCCTTCAGCGCTGCGGGAATCTGTAAACCCCGCGCGAGCGGGGATGATCCCGGTGATGCCTGGCAGCGCTACGAGACAAGCGGGTAAACCCCGCGCGAGCGGGGATGATCCCAGGCTCAAGCGCACCCCCTGGCAGGCCAGGGAGTAAACCCCGCGCGAGCGGGGATGATCCGGAGGCGAAGTACCAGGAGTCGTCCCGGAATGTCGTAAACCCCGCGCGAGCGGGGATGATCCGCCTCATGATTACCCCCGCTGACGCCGCGAACGGTAAACCCCGCGCGAGCGGGGATGATCCGGCTGTGCGTAACCCCTTGCATAGGAATTGGCAGTAAACCCCGCGCGAGCGGGGATGATCCCGAGCAGCAGTAGGTGAGTGTGGCGTCGACGAGGTAAACCCCGCGCGAGCGGGGATGATCCCGCGTTAACGCGCGTGAATCCGGCCCGAAAACAGTAAACCCCGCGCGAGCGGGGATGATCCCGTCACCCACTCGGCGTCGTCGCTGTCGCGGCGGTAAACCCCGCGCGAGCGGGGATGATCCGCCCCTCGTTCAGGGTGCACAAGGCGAACACAAGTAAACCCCGCGCGAGCGGGGATGATCCCTGCGCGAGCTCATAATTCGTGTCCCGCACAGCGTAAACCCCGCGCGAGCGGGGATGATCCCGCATATGACGCTGTCACCACGGACACAGTTAAGTAAACCCCGCGCGAGCGGGGATGATCCGTAGCCGATGGTTTCCCAACGCTTCCCCACCTTGTAAACCCCGCGCGAGCGGGGATGATCCTGCGCCTGGCCCTTCGCGTTGACGCAGCGATAAGTAAACCCCGCGCGAGCGGGGATGATCCCGTGCTCGGCACGCCGGTCTCTCACCCGCAGACGTAAACCCCGCGCGAGCGGGGATGATCCTACGGGACTGGTTTGCATACGCCAGGTGAATGCGTAAACCCCGCGCGAGCGGGGATGATCCGAGCCGGGGCATGAACGCTCTCGCTCGTGCGCGGTAAACCCCGCGCGAGCGGGGATGATCCGACTCAAATCCACCCCGGGAACGGCCACGCCAGGTAAACCCCGCGCGAGCGGGGATGATCCCCCCGTCACCGACTCCAAGCAGATCTCCTCCCCGTAAACCCCGCGCGAGCGGGGATGATCCCCAATGAGATCAATGCCCTGATGGGGCAGGAAGGTAAACCCCGCGCGAGCGGGGATGATCCGCCGGATACCCCACCGGCGGCGCATGGTACACCGTAAACCCCGCGCGAGCGGGGATGATCCCGGGTCCTCATCATCCTTCTCGGGGTTGGGGTCGTAAACCCCGCGCGAGCGGGGATGATCCCGGAACATTCACCATGCGCACAACACTGCCCGGGTAAACCCCGCGCGAGCGGGGATGATCCCATCACCACGGGTCTCAACGCTCGCTACACCAAAGTAAACCCCGCGCGAGCGGGGATGATCCGGAGGACATACACGGCGGCCAAGGTGAGTCACCGTAAACCCCGCGCGAGCGGGGATGATCCTTTGCCATTGCAACCATCGTGTAGAGTATTGCAGTAAACCCCGCGCGAGCGGGGATGATCCCCTCTTGGTGCCGTTCACCAGGCTCAGGACCCGGTAAACCCCGCGCGAGCGGGGATGATCCCGCTGAACAGTTATGGGATGGCGTCGCGACGACGTAAACCCCGCGCGAGCGGGGATGATCCCGTGGTCCAGCCAACCTTTCAGCTCATTGGCGCGTAAACCCCGCGCGAGCGGGGATGATCCGACCTTTGAGGTCCTGAACCTGGGAAACTGACGGTAAACCCCGCGCGAGCGGGGATGATCCCTAGGCGTTCTCACAGGTCGAAGAGTGGGGCGGGTAAACCCCGCGCGAGCGGGGATGATCCGACGGTGCCGCCGACGGGGACGCCGCCGGTCAGGTAAACCCCGCGCGAGCGGGGATGATCCGGAAGTAGCGAACTTCGAAGAGAAAGTCGACCGCGTAAACCCCGCGCGAGCGGGGATGATCCGGCCGCCGAACGGAACATAGCCTTCTCCGTCTGGTAAACCCCGCGCGAGCGGGGATGATCCCGACGCGTAGGCCGCCTCGGTCTCCTCGGGCTGGTAAACCCCGCGCGAGCGGGGATGATCCCTACGTCGGCGAGCTCTTCGCCGCCAGTCCTGAGTAAACCCCGCGCGAGCGGGGATGATCCGACGGCCGTGTCGGTCATGACGTCGAGGGCCTGGTAAACCCCGCGCGAGCGGGGATGATCCGTGGCGTGGAGACCGAAGTTGACCGCCCCGCAGGTAAACCTCGCGCGAGCGGGGATGATCCGTAAGCTTCGAAGCAATATTTCGCGGAAGACCCGTAAACCTCGCGCGAGCGGGGATGATCCGGACGACTGGCGCGAGCTCGCTGCCGAGACACGCGTAAACCCCGCGTGAGCGGGGATGATCCGGCTGGCCCGTCGTACGGGCAGGTCGAGGGCGGTAAACCCCGCGCGAGCGGGGATGATCCCTCGAACGCCCCGGTGGGTAGTGCCCCGTAGTGTGGTGTAGCGCGGTGGCCGGGGCGATCTTGGTGCCGGAGTCGGACAGGACCCGGCAGATCGGCCAGGCCTCGAAGCGCTCCTTGTGCCGGTCGATGTACTGGCAGATCAACGCAACGGGCGCTCGCACTTCGCTGTCCCAGAGACGAGGCCGTTTCACGGGGGAGGTCGCTCGCACCTGACTAGGACACGCCAAGGCGGTTGCTTTACGAATATATCTGGGATAGGGCAAACTAATGCCGCTGTTCGACACCAGGGCAAGGTCGAGCAACGGCGCCTCCCGTCCCCGCGGGGCCGTCTTTCCAATATCCCTAGCCGTCACGCGCCGGACCCTCGACAAGGTGGTTCGAGTCGCTCTGCGCGCGGTCCCCTCCCTGGATGGGGTTTGTGTCGGCCGCCTGACTTGAGGAGTTAGGACGATGAGTGTCAGAAGTGCCGCAGAGGCCATCTTCTCCCCACCGGTTCAGAACTGGCTGAAGCGAACGATCTACCGACACAACTGCCGGATGTCACCGCCCCGGTACCGTTCCGCGCTCAAACGCTGGTACTGGCTGTTCAAGTGCCGGCCCTGCCATCTGGAGGATCCGCGCACCATGACCGAGAAGATCCACTGGCTCAAGCTCTACGACTCCACCCCGCTCAAGGGACGCCTGGCAGACAAGTTCCTGGTGCGCCAGTGGGTCGCCGACACGGTGGGGGAGAAGTACCTTATTCCGCTGTTGGGCGTGTGGGACTCTCCCGACGAGATCGACTTCGACTCCCTGCCGGACAGCTTCGTCCTCAAGGCCACGCACGGCTCGGGATGGAACATCCTCGTACCCGACAAGAGCGCCCTTGACGAGGACTGGGCTCGTCGGCGGCTGCGGGAATGGCTTGGTCTGCGTCAGGCGATGAAGGGCGGCTTCGAGCTGCATTACGAGTACTGCGAGCCGCGCATCGTGTGCGAGCCCTTCCTGCGCGACGATACAGGGAGGCTGCGGGACTACAAGTTCATGGTGTTCGACGGCGTCATCCAGTTCGTCTTCACCGTGGACAGGCTTCCGGGCCGTGCGCTGCGGGGCACCTATCTTCCGGACTGGACCCGAGCTCCCTTCGAGTACACGTGTGAAGCCGACCGCGCCCCGGATGTCCCACCGCCGAACGGCCTGGAGACCATGCGCTCCCTGGCCTGCGAGCTCGGAAAGGGGTTCGCCTGCGCGCGCATCGACTTCTACGAGGTGGATGGAAACATCTACTTCGGTGAGATCACCTTCACGGACGCGGATGGACTGTCGGACTTTGCTCCTTCTTGTTACGACCGTGTTTTCGGGGATCGCATCATCCTTCCGGAGAAGAAGTCCTTCAAGGGGGTCATGCTGTGACGGTGTAAGAGGGAGATGGATCGTCTGTAGATTATCTACGAAAATCGATTGATCAGATGATGAGAGTTCTTCAAAATTCTGTCGATGCAATGAGTGTCTCCTTATTATACCGGCCGGATGCTTGCGTGTCTCAGCCTCCTATGTGTTACTATCCATCACATTAATTCAGGTGCTTCTTCGCCGAGTTCCTATGTCGGCGATAGCCCTTTCCTGTCAGCTCTGATCATTACTGGTGATACCTAAATGACGCTCGAGGACCTTCTTCATCTGACCCGTCGACGCATCGGCTCTCTCGCTCTAGCGATTGTCGTGTGCGTGCTGGCCTCAATGGTGTTCGCTTTTGCCTCGCCGAGCTCATATACGGCGACGGCTCAGGCCTACCTGCATGTCAAAGTGGCAGGAGATCCAGCAGAGAATGCGCTGTCTCATTACAGTGCGGAGCAGCTCGCCAGCATGAAGGCCGACGCCATGGTCCCCGTCTTCACCTCGGCAGCCGTCGCCCGGCGCGTCGTGGATTCCCTCAAGTTGGATGTCACACCTGAGGAACTGGCCTCCTCGGTGTCCGCCGCCCGGACCCCCGAGACGGTGTCGGTGCAGGTCTCCGCCAGTGCCTCCTCGTCGCACCAGGCCCAGGTCGTGGCTGATGAGGTGGTCCGGCAAGCCGGTGTTGAGGTCAAGGAGGTGGAGGGGGATGAGTCCCCCGTGGAGATCGTCCTTCTGTCCTCTGCTGAGTTGGTGAGCGCGACTCGCTCGCCCGCACTGGCGACCTGCGTGGCAGTGGGCCTGTTGGCTGGGCTCGTCTTGGGATACGCGTGGATCCTTATACAGGAGCTGCTCGACAAGAGTCTTAAAGAACCTGAAGAGGTCCGTGAGGCTCTGTCAGTGCCATTGCTCGGCGCGCTACCGCGGGTTCCCTCGCTGCGGTGGCTGAGCCGAGGGGCGGAGATCAAGATGGAGGAGCAGCTGCGTGCCGCCCGCACCAACGTGCTCCACGCGTTGTCCCAGGGCGACAGAAGAGTCCTGGTCGTCACCTCGGCCGGTCCCCAAGAGCGGACCTCGGTGACGGCTGCCAGCCTGGCACGAGTACTGGCCCTGTCCGGCCATCGGGTCGCCCTGGTCGAAGGCGATCTGCGCTCGCCGAGTGCTGTCGGACTCCAGGAGGGGCCGGGGCTCGCAGACGTGCTGGCGGGCTCGGCTCGCCTTGAGGACGCCCTGGTCAAAGGCCCCGTAGCGGGCCTGGAGCTCCTGCCAGCAGGCAATACGCCCGCGAATCCCTCCGAACTGCTGGGTGCTCCCATGATGCGCGATCTGCTGCGACGACTGGCATCGGATCACCTTGTGATCGTCGATGCCCCGCCCGTCCTGCGCTTCACCGATGGGGTGGTCCTGGCGACTTATGCCGGGGGAGTCATTCTCGTTGCGCGTGCCGGGCGCACGAGTGCGGAGGACTTGCGGGAGGCGGCTCTCGCCGTGGAGCAGGGAGGTGGCCGAACGCTTGGAGTGGTGCTCAACGATGTATCCGAGCCCGGGGGCAAGCACAAGGGCGTGCGGGGCAACGTCGTCCGCCCTGAGATCGCGGCTGTCTAGCCGCCTCGCTCGTGACGCGGACGACGTCTGGATGGAGGAAGTGAGTCCGCGATGGCCCTGTTGGTCAACGATACCTCCGGGAATCCCATCCCGGCTCCACCTCAGATGTCGTGACGTGAGAAGCTTTCGCAAATCATGAGACATTGCATCGAAAGTAAGGCGACGACGTCATCGGAGAGCATTTATGAATATGTCTGGGCTCGAATGTTTGCCCTAGTTATGTATGTTCTCAGGCTTGTCTGACGCCAAATCTTGTTGCTTCAAGTATTTACGCATTTCGATATGTGATTTCACCCCACAGTGTGGCCCTGAATGTGTTGATAAACGACGATTACAGCAAAATCGCTTCCGAATCTTCCAATCGGTGGTGCTGGGTGTTAGATTGGGAATGAGCCGAATAGAAACGGTAAATGTTCATGGTGACTGAAGGTGTGCCAGTCGCCATGTTCTCGAGTTGTTGTTGCCCGTGTCAGTAACAACAGCGATATCCCCGAGTCCGTCCAGCGAATCAGTTAGCACTGTTCGCTCGTCCGTAGATTGAAACCCTGATGACATCTGAAATCTGTCGCTCCCGCCAGTTCCGATCACTTGATCAGAGTTCTTTGCTCGTCGGCGGTGTGTCCCATGCCCGTCAGACGGTTCAAGGGAGCGAGAAAATCCATGGCTAAGACACGTGACGATTCGTATTCTGTCGAGAGCCGGTCGCCGAAGCGCGCTGAGGACCGGGAGCCCGGCTTTGGGCAGTTGCTCGCAACGACTCCCGGGGGGCGAGGGGCGACAGGTGTTATGAGCGCCTCGTCGGAGGTCGGCTCCTTGCCGCCTCCGCCTCCTGTCCATGTTCCGGCGTGGGCGAGCCCACCCGTGTGCCGGGTCGAGCCCATCGTCCTCATGATCGTTGACGTCCTGGCCACCTACCTGGCCTTGTACTGCGCAGCGTGGGGGACCACGAAGTGGGCGACAGCCACCGGTGCGACCGGCGGTCTGCTGGCCGTGGGCGTATTGGCGGTGGTCAACGTGGGCGTCTTCGCCACCTTCAAGATGTACAACAGTCTCTGGCGCTACGCCTCGATGACGGAAGCTCTGCGGATCCTCTACGCGACAGTCGTCGGCTCGGTCTGCGGGGACCTGCTCTTCTCCTCGGCCTTCGACGGCGGGCTGTCCGTGCGCTCCTACGTCATGGCCTGGGCGCTGCTCGCCATCATGACCGCGGGGACACGCCTCGCAGCCCGAGCGCTGTGGAGTAGGCAGGTGCAGCGCAGCGCTCGATCGGGCGCGCAAGACGCCCGCCCTCGCACACTCATCGTCGGGGCCGGGCAAACCGGGTCGTTGACCATCAATCGCATGCGCCTGGGAGATGAGGACATGTGCGGTGAGCCGGTGGCCCTGGTCGATGACGACGTGACCAAGCACGGTCGCCACGTCCACGGCGTCAAGGTATATGGGGCATGCGACGACCTCCCTCGAATTGCTGAGCAATGCAGGGCTGAGCAGATCGTGCTGGCCTGCCCCTCGGCGCTGGCCTCCCAGCGCAAGCGCATCCTGGCCATCTGCCTGACGACGGGGCTGCGGATTCTCACCCTGCCGAACGTGCGGGACCTGGCCCAGCAGCACGATGGCAAGATCGCACTGCGGGACGTGGAAATCTCCGAGCTACTCTCACGCGACGAGGTCGCCTTCGACACCACGAGCATGGGATATGTGCGCGGGCAGGTCGTCCTGGTCACCGGCGGCGGCGGCTCGATCGGCTCCGAACTGGTCCGCCAACTCATCGAGGCTCGACCTCGCCGGATCGTCATCTTCGACATTTACGAGAACACGGCTTACGAGCTGTTCCATGAGATGCAGCCCAGAGTCGCCGAGCTCGGAGTCACTCTCTCGGTCGTCATCGGCTCGGTGACGAATGAGCGAGTCGTCCGCGACTGCTTCGAACGGTACCGGCCGAAGGTCGTTTTCCACGCCGCGGCGCACAAGCACGTCCCCCTCATGGAGGACAACGCTCGCGAGGCGGTGGAGAACAACGTGCTGGGCACCTGGATGACGTGCCGTCTGGCGGAGGAGTTCGGATGCAGCCACTTCATCCTGGTCTCCACTGACAAGGCCGTGAATCCGACTAATGTGATGGGTGCCACCAAGCGGCTGTGCGAGCTGGAGGTCCAGGCTCTGGCCCGCACCAGTCGCACGACCATCTTCGCCGCCGTGCGGTTCGGCAACGTGCTCGGCAGCCACGGTTCCGTCATCCCGCTGTTCAGGCGACAGCTGCGCTCGGGCGGGCCGCTGACCGTCACCCATCCGGACATCACCCGCTACTTCATGACGATCCCCGAAGCGGCCCAGCTGGTCATCACCGCCGGCTCCATGGCCCATGCTGGAGAGATCTTCATCCTGGAGATGGGGCAGCCCGTGCGGATCTATGACCTAGCTGTCAACCTCATCAAGCTCTCAGGCCTGCGGGCCGGACGAGACGTCGAGGTGGCGTTCACCGGGTTGCGACCGGGCGAGAAGCTCTACGAGGAACTGCAGATGCACAACGAGGACCTGCACCCCACCGCGAACAAGTCGATCCTCGTCTCCACGGCGCCGCCGCCGACGATCCAGGACGTGGAGGAGAAGATCGCCCGGCTGACGGCCTGCCTTCTTCAGGGGAACGACCAGATCAAGCAGGAGCTGGCCCACGCGGTTCCCACCTACCACCCGAATTTCGATCACGGCACGAGTGCGTCGTCAACAATGAGGAAGGCCAGCTGATGCGCGTCGAGTTCTCACCACCGGACATTACCGATGCCGAGTGCCAAGAGGTGGAGGCCGCGCTGCGATCCGGCTGGATCACCACGGGGCCGCGGACCAAGAGCCTGGAGAAACAGGTTGCGGAGCGCTGCGATACCACCCGAGCCGCCTGCCTCAACTCCGCGACCGCCTCACTGGAGCTGACCCTGCGAGTGCTGGGCATTGGTCCCGGCGACGAGGTGATCATTCCCGCCTACACCTACACGGCCTCTGCCTCGCCCGTCGTGCACGTGGGAGCCACCCCGGTCCTGGTCGACGCCGGACAGGCCGACGGCGGCTACGGACTGGACCCCGATGTCCTGGCGGAGGCGCTCACGCCACGGACCAAGGCCGTCATCCCGGTCGACATCGGTGGGCGCATGTGCGACTACACGGCGCTGCGCGAAGTCGTTGACAGCCAGCGTCATCTCTTCGCGCCCACCGGTCCGATCCAGGAGGCGCTGGGCCGTGTCGCCCTGGTGGCCGACGGCGCCCACAGCTTCGGCGCCCGGCGCGACGGCACGTCGTCGGGCAGCGCCGCCGACTTCACGACGTTCAGCTTCCACGCCGTGAAGAACCTGACCACCGCGGAGGGGGGAGCCGTCACCTGGAGGCCGGACCTGGGGCTGGACGAGGAGCTCTACCGCCAGTACATGCTGCTGTCCCTGCACGGGCAGAGCAAGGACGCCCTGGCCAAAACCCGCCTGGGGGCCTGGGAGTACGACGTGGTCAGCCCCGCCTACAAGTGCAACATGACGGACGTGTGCGCCGCGATCGGCCTGGCCCAGATGTCCCGCTACGACTCCATGCTGGCGCGCAGGCGCCAGATCATCACCCGCTACGACCGAGCCCTGGCTCCTGCGGGCATGACATCGCTGCGGCACTACGAGAACGGAACCATTTCCTCCGGGCACCTCTACCTGGCGAACCTGCCGGACCTGGGCGAGGACGGGCGCAACGAGTTCATCGAGCACATGGCGCGCGCGGATGTGGCCTGCAACGTCCACTACAAGCCTCTGCCCATGCTCACCGCCTACCGGGACCTCGGCTTCGACATCGAGGATTTCCCGCGAGCCTTCGACCTGTACGCCAACGAGGTGAGCCTGCCTCTGCACACCTCCTTGAGCGACGAGCAGGTCGACTACGTCATCGACTGTGCCCTCGACGCGCTCGCGGCGGTGGGCCGATGATGAGAATGCCGCCCTGGGAGGCCCTGCCCGCCTCTCTGCAGACCGAGGAGGTGCGTCCCTACTACGAGGCGCTGTCCCGGCGCGGAGCGCAGCTTCGGCTCAAGCGCCTGCTCGACGTCGTCGGGGCGATGGTCCTCATCATGCTGCTCGGTTGGCTATTCGTCATCCTGGCGGCCCTCATCAAGCTGGACTCGCCCGGTCCCGTGTTCTTCCGCCAGCTGCGAGTCACCCAGTTCGGGCGCGAGTTCCGGATCGTCAAGTTCCGCACCATGACGCACCGGCCGGCCGACCCGGGAGACCAGATCACCCGGGGGGACGACCCGAGGGTCACGCGGGTCGGTGCCGTCCTACGCCGGTACCGACTCGACGAGATCGGCCAGCTCATCGACATCCTGCGCGGAACCATGACCTTCGTGGGGACCAGGCCGGAGGTGCCCGAGTACGTCCGCCAGTACGCCCCGCGTATGCGGGCCACGCTGCTGCTGCCGGCAGGGGTCACCTCCACGGCCTCCATCGAGTTCAAGGACGAAGCCCAGATCCTGGCGGCCGCTCCGCCGGGTCAGGACGCGTATCTCACGCAGGTCCTGCCCGCCAAGATGCGTCTCAATCTGCGCGACGTCCAGGACTTCAGCATCGGACGCGATCTGCGGCTCGCCTGCCGGACGGTGCTGGCGGTTGCCAGGTGAGACGCAAAGCCACGACAAGAAGGAACAGCGATGACAACAGACCCTCAGCTGGTGTCCATCATCATGCCGACGTACAACTGCGGCGCCTTCATCGCCGAGACTATCGCCACGGTCCAGGAACAGACGCATCCCAACTGGGAGCTGCTCGTGGTCGACGACTGCTCGACCGACGATACCGCCGAGGTCGTGGGGGCCCTGGCCGAGGGCGACCCCCGAATTCGGTACGTGCGCCTGGAGACCAACAGCGGAGCCGCCATGGCTCGCAACCGGGCGATGGAACTGGCCCGGGGGCGGTACATGGCCTTCCTCGACTCCGACGACCTGTGGCACCCCGACAAGCTCAGGCGCCAGATCGACTTCATGA
>ERZ773077.1271-NODE-1271-length-17683-cov-4.671148_pt1 | contig 17683 bp, 11 predicted proteins | sample MGYA00580612_ERZ773077 | MGnify/ENA primary metagenome ERZ773077 (study PRJEB29015, sample SAMEA2737971) | human oral metagenome | biome: human oral; feature: human-associated habitat; material: dental | place: China | collected 2021 ...
CGGGTCCGCGCCGGCCCCGCCGCCCTCGCCGTCATCCTGCCCGGCGGCGAGCGGCCGCAGGGCCAGCAGCCGCTCCACGTTCTCCCTCCAGCGCTGCGCGGTCCGCCCGACCACGCCCAGGGCCACCAGCTCGGCGTAGTACCCGGCCTGGAAGGCGCTCACGCGCAGGGCGTCGGGATCCTTCGGGTCCGGCTCGGCCAGCGCCCGCCCCTCCGCCATGAGGGCCGCCAGGCGCCGGATCTCGGGGCGGTCCAGGTCGATCCACGCCCCCGAGTCGAGCAGGACCGCCTCGTCCCCGTTGGCGAGCGCGGCCATGAGCCGGGCGATGGGGACCTGCTCGTCGCCGACCTTCACGTGCACCTTCAGGGAGAACCAGTCGGGGCGGTCCGCGTCCTCGTCGACGTCGGTGGTGACCAGCACCTCGCCGTCGGCCTCCCGGTAGTCGGGCACCTCCCCGACCACCTCCGTCTCGAAGCCCTCCATGTCCTCGAGCACCGGCAGGGTGCGGACCATGAAGTGGGCGGTGTCGATGCCCGACAGGCTGCGCCGCTTCCACAGCGCCCCGTGCTCGGCGGCCAGGGGCGCGAGGCGCGCCATGATCTCGCGCGCCAGGCGCCGCTCCCCGTCCATATCCCGGAGGGCGGGGCGGGGCGGGGAGGCCGGCGGCGCCGGGAGGCCGCCCGTCCCGGCCTCCTCGGCGTCCAGGTCCCCCAGCACCTCCTCGCGGCGCACCCGACCATCGGCGGTGCGGTAGCGCATGAGCCACTCGGTGCGGGCGCGGTGCGCGGCGCCGTCGACCGTCACCCGCAGAACGGCGTGCAGGGCGGCGGGCTCGGGCAGGTCGATCCGCGGGTCGTGGATGACCACGGGCACGGCGCGGCTGAGGGGCTCGAGGTACTCGCTCTTGAAGCGCGGCACGTCCGACGGCGGGACGGTGATCCGCCGGGTCGTGTCCGCCAGGAGCCGGGCGAGGACCTCGCCGGGGGCGGGCTCGATCGGCATGAGGACGAGGCCGCCGTCGAGGCACTCGACGACGAAGCCGTGGACGGGGCTGCCGATCCCGGCGATCGGGGGGTTGTCGGAGACCCGCCCCTCCAGGTCCGCCACGTTCTCGAGGTTGAGGGCCGGGGCGACCACGAGGGAGTCGTCCTGCGCGATCCGCAGGCTCACCCCGGCCCTGAGCCCCTCGGACACGCGCACCGGCCGCCCCCCGCGCTGCGCGGTGGTCAGCGCGAGCCCGGCCGCCACGCCGCGGCGCAGAGCCCCCCAGAAGCGGCGCGGGACGTCGTCGAGGGACACGCGGTCGTCGGAGTAGTAGAAGTTCCTGGGCACCATCCGCCCGATCTCCTGGACGGCCTGGAGGACGTCGTCGTCCACCTCCCCGTCGAGCCCGCCGCCCAGCACCTGGCTCCAGGAGGCGCCCTGGCGGTTCCAGCCGTTGCGGCCCCTGACGAGGGGCAGGAGGCTCAGCCCCCGCCTGCGGCGCGGCCAGTCGCTGGCCGAATCGTCCTGGCCGACCTCCAGGGCCATGGGGCGGGCGCCGCGGTCGCTCACGCGCAGCAGGTCGGTCAGCGCGCCCTCCCAGCCCGAGCCCGCCCTGACGGGGGCCGGGACCGCCTGGCGGCGGGCGGTCAGGAGCACGGCGACGGCGTGCTTGCAGTCGGCGCCGACCGGACAGGAGCAGGAGCCGGTCCACGCCGGGCGGGGGTCGTCGGAGGAGTGGCAGTAGACCATCGTCTGGTAGACGCGGCCGCCCGAGCCGCGCACCTGCCCGGTGAGGATGTCCCCTTCGGCGGAGATGTTGACGGAGCGGACGCGGCCCTGCCTGACGTAGCTGCGCCCGCGCAGGAAGGTCCGCTGGCCGACGCTCCCGATGATCTGGTCATCGCTCACGCGCGCGGGCCAGCCCTCCGAGGAGATCATGCGAACCATGGGCGCAGTCTAAGAGATCGCGTCATCGGGTTAGGACTTGCGGGTGGGATGCTGGTCTCAGCGGCGGGCGGTCCAGGCGCGGTGGATGAGGTTCCTGATGGTGATGATGGTGCCGGCCGGGGCGGTGAACGCCTCGATCACCCGGGTGCGCACCCCGGCGTGGACCCGGAGCCCGCGGGGGCGGCGCGCCCGCGGACGGCGTCAGTCGCGGGGTCCGCCGGCGTCCCGGCGGCGCCTGGACTCCTCGCGCACCCGCGCCGTCTCCCGCCTCAGCTCGCGCAGCTGGGCCCTCTCCTCGCGCAGGTGGGCCCGGTTCTGGGCGCGCAGAACCGCCCGGCGCTGCTCGGCCTCCTCCCGATCCAGATGCATCTGCTGGCGCATCTGGGCGCGCCAGTGGGCGCGGTCGGCCTCGATCTGCGCCAGGCGCTCGGCCAGGTAGCGGGCCTCGGAGACGGTCAGCCCGTGCTGGCGCACCCCCAGGTCGTGGCGCTGACGACGGCGGGCCCCGGCCCGCGCCTCCGCCGTCGGGACCGGGGCCGCGGGCGGCCCGGACGGGCCATGAAAGAAGGATTCGAACAATGACGTACGACCTGACCACCATTGGCGAGGGGCAGATCCGCTTGACCTGCGAGCGCGGTGAGCGACTGGCCACCGCCCGTTCCCTGCGCATGACCGCGGCCGGCTCCGAGGCGAACGTCTCGGGCCTGCTGGCCGAGCTGGGCCGCTCCACCGCCTGGGCGACCAAGCTCCCCAGGGGCGAGCTCGCCGACCGCATCGCCCTGGAGTACTCCGCCGTCGGCGTGGACATGCGCCACGTCGTCCTGACCGAGGAGGGCCGAGTGGCCCTGTACTTCCTCGAGCCGGGCGAGTTCCCGTTGCCCGGCAAGGTCACCTACGACCGCCTCCACACCCCCTTCCGCTCCATCGCCCCCGGGGACTTCGACATCGACTCCCTGCTGGACACCCGCGTCGTGTTCCTCACCGGCATCACCGCCGCCCTGACCCCGGCCACCGCCGCGGTGGTGCGCCACTTCGCCGACGCCGCCCACGAGCGGGGCGTCGACGTCGCCCTCGACATCAACTTCCGCTCCCTGCTGTGGAGCGGTGAGCAGGCCCGCGAGGTGCTCGAGCCGATCGCGCGCCGCGCCGCCATCCTCTTCTGCTCCCGCGCCGACGCCGGCATCGTCTTCGGCATCAAGGGCGAGGGCCTGAAGGTGTGCCGGGCCCTGCGCGAGGAGATGGGCGCGCCCACGGTCGTGTCCACCGACGGACGCGCCGGCACCTACCTGTCCACCGCGGAGGGGGACCGGGCCTTCGAGATCAAGTCCGTCCCGGTCATCGACCGCCCCGGCGCGGGCGACTCCTTCGTCGCCGGCACCCTGCACGGCTGGCTCGACGGTGACGTCGAGAGGGGCATCAAGATGGGCACCAAGGTCGCCCAGCTGGCCCTGACCCACCACGGCGACCTCACCCACGTGCGCCCCGGCGAGCTCGAGCTCTCCCTGGGCTCGGACATCGTGCGCTGAGGCACGGGAGGTCCACCGTCATGAGCACGCACGCGCACGCGGGGGCGCCGTCGGGGCGCACCGCGCCCGAGCAGATCGACAACCACCGCCTGACCCGCCACCAGGTGTCCCTCATCTCCATGGCGATCGTGGGCAATGTGTCGGAGTTCTTCGACATGTTCCTCATCGGGTTCATCGTCAACCTCCTCATCAAGGCGCCGGGCTGGCACCTGACCGGCCTCCACTCCGGCATCATCCTGGCCGGCGCCGGCCTGGGCACCGTCCTGGGCTCCATCACCTGGGGCCGCCTGGCCGACAGGCTCGGCCGCAAGACCGCCTTCATCTGGTGCATCATCGTCCTGGTGGTCTTCACGGCCGCCTCCGCCTTCACCCCCACCAACGGCTGGATCCTGCTGGCCATCTTGCGCACCGGCGTCGGCTTCGGGGTCGGGGGCCTCAACATCACCTCGGTGCCCTACGTCCAGGAGTTCGTGCCCGCCAAGCAGCGCGGACTGCTGGCCGGCCTGACCAGCGTGTTCATCCCCGCGGGCATCTTCCTGGGCGGGCTGGTCACCAAGTACTGCGGCGACGCCCTGGGGTGGCGCGGTCTCATCGCCGTGGGCTGCATCCCGATCATCCTGCTCGCCTGGGCCAGGTTCATCCCCGAATCGCCCCGCTTCCTCCAGACCCGGGGCCGCGTGCGGGAGGCCGAGGACGCCTACGCCTGGGCCATGGAGATCCCGGTCGAGCAGGTGGCCGACCTGCCCGCGCTGCCCCAGGAGACCTCGGCCTCCTACTCGGTCATCTTCTCCAAGTACCCCCGTCAGCTCCTGGTCGTGTCGCTCGGGTCCTTCTCCTTCATCCTGGGCTCCTTCACGGTCCAGTCCTGGGGGCAGACGCTGCTGGGCCAGTCCTTCAAGTTCGATCCCGGGACGGTGGCGACCCTGTTCATGTTCGTCTCGCTGGGCGACCTGCTCGGCCGGCTGGGCTCGGCGTGGATCTCCGACCGCATCGGACGGCGCTGGACCATGTTCGGCTGCGGCCTCATCGGCGCGGCCGGCGCCCTCATCGCCGCCCTGTCCACGCGGATGGTCCACGGCGACCAGATCGGCAGCGCCGGCTACGTGTTCTTCGCGGGCATCTTCATCGTCATGATGTTCGGCGACGGCGCCTTCGGCATCCTCAACGCCTTCGGCGGCGAGCAGTTCCCCACGGAGGCCCGTTCCACGGGCCTGGGCCTGGGCTACGGGATCGGTGCGATCGCCAAGGTCATCGGCCCGTACTTCGTCGGCGCCCTCATCGGCAACGGCGAACTGACCGCGGAGGTCGTCTTCCTGCCCTTCATGATCTTCGCGGTGCTGCTCCTGCTGGGCGGCGTCATCTACCTCTTCGCCCGCGAGACGAAGGGGGAATCGCTGGAGAACATCTGAGCGCCCCCGGGCGCACGGCGGAGCCGCCCCTCGCGATGGATGGCGAGGGGCGGCTCCGTCGCGTTCGGCCGGGCGCCTTCAGTGCTGCCCGTAGACGTTCTGGTAGCGGTCGTTGAGCCGGTCGATCAGATCCTGGTCGATGAGCGTGATCTCGCCGCCGGCGCGGGCGATGTGCACGGTGCGGGCGACCTCCTCGCACATGACGGCGGCCTTGACGGCGGCGCGGGCGTCCTTCCCGATGGTGAAGGGGCCGTGGTTGGCCATGAGCACGGCCGGCGACTTCGAGTCCGCCAGGGTCTCGACGATGCCGCGCCCGATGGAGTCGTCGCCGATGAGGGCGAAGGGTCCCACGGGGATGGGGCCGCCGAACTCGTCGCCCATCATGGTCAGGGCGCAGGGGATGGGCTCGCGGCGCGCGGCCCAGGCGGTGGCGTAGGTGGAGTGGGTGTGGACCACGCCGCCCACCCGCTCCATGTGCCGGTAGACGTAGGCGTGGGCGGCGGTGTCCGACGACGGCGAGAGGGACTCCGGCGTGCCGTCGTCGATCTTGTCCCCCTCAAGGGTGCACACGACCATGGTGTCGGCGCTCAGCTCGTCGTAGGACACGCCCGAGGGCTTGATGACGAACAGATCGGTCTTGACGGGCCCCTCGCCCCGGTCGACGACGACGCGCTCGGAGACATTGCCGGCGGTCCACACCACCAGCCCCCAGCGGGGCAGCTCGGCGTGCAGCGCCGCCACCTTCCGGCGGGTCGCGGCCACCGCCTCGCGCACCTCGGCATCCAGCTCGGACAGAACGATCGGCTCGGATGACTCGGCCAGATCTGGCAATTCGGAAAGTCGGGGCAGCTCGGGCAACTCGGGCACCATCCTCTCTTGTCTCGTCACGACGACGCCCGCCCGGCAGGCGGGCTCCGGTGACAGGGCCTGACGCGTTCCACTGTGCCGGGCTCGATTCCATGTGACGTCGGCAGCGATGAACGGATGTGCGCCTTAGTTGCTCGGTTCGTATGGTGGTGCGGGTGATCGGCGGTATGTCCTCTCGACTTATTCCTTGAATATATTAGGAATCTATTAGGTGAATCCGGGGCTCGCTCGGGGTGGGTTCCGTCGAATCGGTCTCCGGGAGAGGTGGCCGGGATGTGAACTTATGTTCACATCCGAGGATGCTCAGTGTCGGCGTCGGTAGCGGCGTCATCGCCTCGGGCGGGTGCGACTGGAGCACAACCTCATCGGCACGGCATCGACACAGGCGAGAACGGCCCCGGCCCCCTCCACCAGCGGAGGGGGCCGGGGCGATCGGAGCGGGCTCAGGCCTACGCGAGGGCCCGGCGCACCCTGGCGGCGACGGCGTCGCCGGTGAAGCCGTACTCGGCGAAGAGCTCCGCGGCCGGGGCGGAGGCGCCGAAGTGGTCGACCGAGACGATCACCCCGGCGTCGCCGACGCGCTCGCGCCAGCCCATGGCGATGCCGGCCTCCACGGAGACCGTGAGGGAGTCCTCGGGCAGGACCGAGGCGCGGTAGGCCTCGTCCTGGGCGTCGAACCACTCCAGGCAGGGGGCCGAGACGACGCGGGTGGGCGTGCCCTCGGCCTGGAGGACGGCGCGGGCGTCCGCGGCGACCGACACCTCGGATCCGGTGGCGATGATGGTCACGGCCGGGGCGGCGGGCTCGCCGTCGGCGCCGACGGCCTCGGCCAGGACGTAGGCGCCTCGGCGCACGCCCTCGGCGGCGGCATCGGCCGAGGCCAGGACGGGCAGGTTCTGACGCGACAGGACGAGGCCGGCCGGTGCGTGGGGGCGCCGCAGAATCTGGGCCCAGGCGGCGGCGGTCTCATTGGCATCGGCGGGGCGGACGACGTCGAGGCCCGGGATCGCGCGCAGGGAGGCCAGGTGCTCGATGGGCTGGTGGGTGGGTCCGTCCTCGCCCACGCCGATCGAGTCGTGGGACCACACGAAGATCGAGCCGATCCCCATCAGTGCGGCCAGACGGGCGGCGGGGCGCATGTAGTCCGCGAAGACCAGGAAGGTGCCGCCGTAGGCGCGGGTCAGGCCGTCCAGCGCGATGCCATTGAGGACCCCGCCCATGGCGTGCTCGCGCACCCCGAAGTGGATCATGCGGCCGTAGGGGCCGTCCCCCTCCTTCTGGGCGAGCCCGGCGGGCAGGAAGGAGGGCTCGCCGACCATGGTGGTCTTGTTGGAGCCGCCCAGGTCGGCCGATCCTCCCCACAGCTCGGGGACGGCGGGCGCCAGGGCGGTGAGCACCGCGCCCGAGGCGCTGCGAGTGGCCACTGATGCCCCGACCTCCCAGGCGGGCAGGGCCGCATCGAGTCCCGTGGGCGGCTCCTCGGCCAGCAGCCGGTCCAGCAGCGCGGCCCTCTCCGGGTTCGCGGTCCGCCAGGCCTGGTAGCGGGCGTCCCAGTCGGCGCGGGCGGCCGCGGCCCGCTCGGCGGCGCGGGCGCGGGTGCGGTCCAGCACGCCGTCGGTCTGGAAGAGGGCGTCGGGGTCCAGGCCGAGCGCCTTCTTGAGCCCGGCGACCTCCTCGGCGCCCAGTGCCGCGCCGTGGCTGGACTCCTGGCCCTGCTTGGTGGGTGCCGGCCAGGCGATGATCGTGTGCAGGCGGATCAGGGACGGCCTGGAGGTCTCGGCGCGGGCCTTCACCAGCGCCTCGTGCAGGGCCGTCAGGTCCTCGCGGTACTCGCCGCCGGCGGTCCAGTCGACGTCGAGGACCTGCCAGCCGTAGGCCTCGAAGCGGGCCGAGACGTCCTCGGTGAAGGCGATGTCCGTGTTGCCCTCGATGGAGATGTCGTTGTCGTCGTAGATGGCGATGAGGTTGCCCAGCTGTTGGGTACCGGCCAGGGAGGCGGCCTCGGCGGCGACGCCCTCCTGCATGCAGCCGTCGCCCAGGACGGTGTAGACGAAATGATCGAAGATCGATTCGCCCGCGGGGGCGTCGGGGTCCAGCAGTCCGCGCTCGTAGCGGGCGGCCATGGCCATGCCGACCGCATTGGAGAAGCCGGCCCCCAGGGGGCCGGTGGTGGTCTCCACGCCCTTGGTGTGGCCGAACTCCGGATGCCCCGGCGTCAGCGAGCCCGCGGTGCGCAGCGCCTGAAGGTCGGAGACCTCCAGGCCGTAGCCGGTCATCACCAGCTGGATGTACTGCAGCACCGAGGCGTGCCCCGCCGACAGCACGAAGCGGTCGCGCCCCAGCCACTGGGCGTCGGCCGGGTCGGCGACCAGCTCGTGCTGGTACAGCAGGTGGGCCACCGGGGCCAGGGAGATGGCAGTGCCGGGATGGCCGGAGCCGGCCTTCTCGACGGCGTCCGCCGCCAGCGCCTTGGCCACGGCGATCGCCTTGAGATCGAGGGCCGAGAGCTGAAGAGAGCCGGGGCTGTCAGGGCTGTCAGGGTTCACAGGGCTGTCAGGGGTCGTGGGGCTCCCGGTGGTCTCTGTGCCATCAGCGGTCATGGATGGGCTCCTTCGTGGGTTTTCATGAGATGGGTGCGATATGCGTTCGGTATCGGCCGAATTGGCCGAATCGGCCGATGTCCGCCTGCCGGCGGTGCGGCGACGGTTCTGCGGGAATCCTCGCGCGGCTGCGTGCACACGGGCAACTGGGCCGGTGGACGGATGTGCGATCCCGTGCTCCCTGCGCTCCCCATGCTCCCATGGTGGCCCCGTGGTCCGTAATCCGCGCAACGAGATGCCGCCCGACTGAGACGGCGCGTCCGGCCCTGGTCTCATTCCCTTATCCGGGCGAGGTCCGCCGCGCTCGCAGCGAGGCGCCCGGGTGGAAGACCGGGGCGATGCGCTCGGGCTCCCTTCCGGCGAGGGGGAGTATGCCCTCGAGCTGGTCCACGAGCAGTCCGACGGCGGTCCCGGTCACTCTGGAGACGTCCGAGTCGTAATGGGTGTAGTCCACGCTGGTGTGCGGCGAGTCGCCTGAGCCCCCGGCCCCGATGATCGAGATATCGACTCCCGGGGTCCGGCCGTTGGAGGTGAGCACATTGATCGCATCGTCTATCGAGGTGGCGGGGGCGGCGATGAAGGCGTCCGCGGGGCTGGCGCCGGCGAGGTAGTCGTCCAGCGCTGCGCGCATCGAGCGGAAGTCGCGGGCGACCTCCAGGGACTCCAGCGCCAGCCCCAGCGCGGATGCGCGGTCATCGAGCGCCTGGGTGAAGCGGTGCAGGAAGCCCATGGGCATGAGGTGCTCCGAGGTCGGGTTGATGACCAGGGCGCGTCGATGCCCGGCGTCGTGGAGCCTCTGCGCGCAGCCGGAGCCGATGGCCTCGAAGTCCGTGTCGGTGGCGACGACGCCGTCCGCGTCATGGCTGAAGCCGATGAACACCGACGGGATTCGCGATTCGCGCGCGGCCTCGACCCGGGGGTCGCGGTCGAGGACGTCCATGATGAGGATTCCGTCGCACAGCGCGGATTCGGTCAGTCTGCGCATGCCCTCGACACCCTCCTCGCCGCTGATGACCAGCAGCTCGTAGCCGTGGCGCCGGCAGGCGGCCGCGAGCGAGACGATGTAGCGGTACTGCCCGGGAGCATCGGTGCACCTGTGGTACGGCACGATCAGCCCGAGGATCCTGCTGCGGTTGCTCTTCAGGGCGCGCGCACTCGCATGCGGTCGGTAACCGAGCGCGCGCATCGCCTCGTGCACGCGAGCTCTTGTCTTTGGTGCAACAAATCGCTTGCCGCTCAGGACGTAGGAGACCGTGGACTGTGAGACTCCGGCGGCATGTGCGACATCGCGGCTAGTGGGTGAAGACGGCATGATGCGATTTCGGGTGATGTGTGGCGGGTGAGTTCATGCTCGGGACCTCCCTTGCGCTATTAGGTGTATCACGATACATTCAAGCTCCCGGGCGCAGCGAAGAGGCTTCGCCCACGATCCCGTCACGTCGCAGCCGGCAGACGCGAGCATCGATCGCATACGTGTGCGCATACGTATCGCCCGGTGCCGACCGCTGCCGGCGGAGGAAATGGAGCTGACATGTCCACGATTCAGCACAGGCTCATGGTCGATCGCCGCCGCATCCTGCAGGGCGCCGCGCTCGCAGCGGCGGCGCTGCCGCTGGCCGCATGCGGCAAGAGCGGCGGATCGACGGCGGACTCCTCGACCATCAAGATCCTCGACTACTACGCGGACGATCCCGATAACGGCATCTTCCAGAAGGTTCTCGAGGAGTGCGCCGCCAAGGTGGGCGTCACCGTCGAGCGGGAGAGCGTCAACGGCACCGGCCTGATCCAGAAGGTCCTGCAGATGAGCTCCTCCAAGACCCTGCCCGACCTGCTCATGCTGGACAACCCGGACCTCCAGCAGATCGCCGCGACCGGGGCGCTGGCCCCGCTGTCGGACTTCGGGATCGCCGCCGAGGGCTTCATCGAGGGCTTCGTCAGCGCCGGGACCTACCAGGACAAGCTCTACGGAATGGGGCCGTGCGCCAACACCATCGGCCTCTACTACAACCAGGACATGCTCTCCGCGGCCGGGGTGTCCGTCCCCACCACCTGGGATGAGCTCAAGACCGCTGCCAAGACCCTGACCAGCGGCGACACCTACGGCATCGCGTTCTGCGCCGCCGCCTCCTACGAGGGCTCCTGGCAGTTCCTGCCCTTCTTCTGGTCCAACGGCGCCGACGAGACCGACATCGCCTCGTCGGCCGCCGCCGGAGCCCTCCAGCTGTGGGTCGACCTGGTCAACGAGGGATCCGCCTCCTCCGGCGTCCTGAACTGGGGGCAGGGCGACGTCGGCGAGCAGTTCACCTCCGGCAAGGCCGCCATGGTCATCAACGGGCCGTGGCAGACCATCACCTTCGACCAGTCCGATATCAACTGGGCGGTCGCGGAGATCCCGGTGCCCAAGGCCGGCGACACCCTGATCGCGCCGCTGGGCGGCGAGGTGTGGACGGTTCCCCAGACGGGCAACAAGGACCGCCAGGCCAAGGCCGCCGAGCTCCTGACCGAGCTGCTCTCGGCCTCCAGGCAGTTGAGCCTCAACACCGAGCGCTACACGATCCCCACCGACTCCCAGGACGACGCGGACTACCTCAAGGAGCTCCCGCAGATGTCGTCGCTGGTCGAGTCCGTCAACAACGGCCGGGCCCGGACCGCGAAACTGGGGGAGGCCTGGCCCAAGACCGCCGAGGCCCTCTACAACGCCATTCAGTCCGCCCTGACCGGCAAGGCCTCGGCTCAGGCCGCCCTGGAGACCGCCAAGGCGGACTACCTGTCATGACGGCGGGTGAGACCGAGACTCTATCCGAGCCCCTGTCCGGGACTCCGTCCGAGACTCTGCCCGGGCCCGCTCCGGAGAGCCCGGCAGAGGGAGGGGCGGGCCCAGACGCTGGGCGGACCGCGGCGCGCCGATCGCTGCAGCGCCGGGAGGAGCTCAGTAAATGGTGCTTCCTCCTGCCGGCCCTGATCTTCATGGCCCTGTTCTTCGGCTATCCCATCGTCAAGAACGTGACGATGAGCTTCCAGGAGTACACCACCTCCACCTTCTACACCGGCCAGGCCCCATGGGTGGGCCTGAGCAACTACGTCTCGGTGCTGACCTCCTCGGTGTTCTCCACGGCCATGCTCAACACGTTCCTGTTCACCGTGGGCTCGATCGCCGGGCAGTTCACCATCGGGCTGGCGCTCGCGGTCTTCTTCAAACGGCGCTTCCCCCTCAACGGCGTCATGCGCTCGCTCATCCTGCTGCCCTGGCTGCTGCCGATGATCGTCTCGAGTGCGATCTGGAAGTGGATGCTGGACAAGGACAGCGGAGTGGTCAACCAGCTCCTTCAAGCGGTGAGCCTCCCGGCCGTGCCATGGCTGACCAGCACGAGCGTGGCGCTGATCGCGGTCATCATCGTCAATATCTGGCTCGGCATCCCCTTCAACATGACCATTCTGTACAGCGGGCTCCAGGACATCCCCGATGAGCTCTACGAGGCCGCCTCGCTGGACGGGGCCGTGGGGTGGAAGGCGTTCAGGTATGTGACCTGGCCGCTGCTCAAGCCGGTGGTCTCGGTGGTGCTGGTCCTCGGGGTGGTCTACACCCTCAAGGTCCTCGACATCATTCTGGGGCTCACCGGCGGCGGGCCGTCGAACGCCACTCAGACCCTGGCGACGCAGTCCTACAAGCTGTCCTTCGCCAACTTCGAGTTCGGACAGGGGGCGGCGCTCGGGAACGTCCTGGTGCTGGTCTCCGTCGTCTTCGCGGTCGTCTACCTCAGGCTCAGCCGGTCCGGGGAGGAATCATGATGACGTCCCGTACGCGCCGTTCCAGCCGCTCCGCCGTGAGCACGGCCCTGGGACTGGTCTTCCTGTCGATCATGCTGTTCCCCGTGTACTGGATGGTCAATGCCTCCCTCCAGCCGGGCGTATCCACCGCGAATCTGCGGATTCTTCCGCTGAGTCCCAGTCTGGACGGATACCGGGAGGCGTTCGCCAGCCAGGGCGCCAATCTCGCCACGAGCCTCGTGGTCTCCCTGGGCGCCGTGGCGATCTGCCTGTGCGTGGCCACGCCGGCGGCCTACGCCCTGTCCCTTCATCGGGTGCGGCGCTCCGGGGTCATCCTGTTCGTCATGCTGCTGAGCCAGATGATCCCCGGGATCATCATCGCCAACGCGCTGTACAGCGCCTACAACACCCTGGGAATCCTCAACACCGTCCCCGGACTGATCCTGGCCGATGCCGCTTTGGGGATCCCCTTCTCCATCCTCATCATCCGCGCTTTCATGTCGGCTATTCCGGTTTCGATCCTGGAGGCGGCCAGAATGGACGGTGCGGGGCGCCTGCGCATCTTCTTCTCCATTGTTCTGCCGTTGAGCAGGAATGCGCTCGTCACGGCTGCGCTCTTCAGCTTCCTGTTCGCCTGGAGCGACTTCCTGTTCGCACTCACGCTCGACTCGAATTCGGCCGCAAGGCCGGTGACGCTGGGCATCTACCAGTACATCGGGGGCTTCGTGGCCGACTGGGGCTCCGTCATGGCGACGGCGACCATGGCCTCGCTGCCCGCCGCGATCCTGCTGGTCGTGGCGCAGAAGTACGTGGCCGCCGGCGCGACGGGAGGCGCGGTGAAGTCCTGAAAGCGCTGACCGCTCTCAGGGGCGATCCGCCGGGGCTGCCGAGCGGCCGAGCGGCTGGGCTGCCGAGCGTCCGAGGAGTCGCCGGGAAATCGCCGTCGAATACTGTCCGGCCGTATTCGTGAGAATTTATCGAGTTCATCTGAATGCATGATAAAAAGGAATTCATATGCTGGAATACGTCACTATTGATCATGGCTTCGAGATCCGGCACGCGCATGAGGTGATGCGCGTCGAGCAGTGGGGGCGCGACTCGGTCCGCGTGCGCTGCGCGCCGCACGCCATCGCGCCCACGGACGCCGGAGCGCTGGAGGCCGCGCCCGAGCCGCGCGACTGCTCCCCGGCCGTCCGGGATGGAGAAGAGGTCCGCCTCGTCGTCGGCGGCCTCACCGTTGAGGCCCGCCTGGACGCCGGGGACGGCAAGCCGGCGGTCATGCTCCGCTTCCTGCGCACCGACGACGGCCGGGAGCTCCTGGCCGAGGATCGTGAGCACTTCTGGTGGCCGGGTTCGCACGTCTTCTACGGGCAGCGCTCGGGCCTGTACGAGATCCACCAGCGGTTCCGCGCCTACCCCGGGGAGCGGATCTACGGGCTGGGGCAGCACACGCACGGGCGGCTGGATCACAAGGGGCTCGTGCTCGACCTCGTTCAGCGCAATGCCGAGGTGTCGATCCCCTTCTACCTGTCCAGCCGCGGATACGGATTCCTGTGGAACAATCCGGCGGTCGGGCGCGTGGAGTTCGCCGAGAACGGCACCCGCTGGGTCGCGGACGCCGCACCGGGACTCGACTACTGGGTGACGGCCGGCGAGGCCCCGGCCGAGATCCTGGAGCACTACGCCGACGCCGTCGGGCACGCCCCGGTGCTGCCCGAGTGGGCCACGGGGTTCTGGCAGTGCAAGCTGCGGTATCTGGGCCAGGAGGAGCTGCTCGACGTCGCCCGGGAGTACCGGCGCCGGGAGCTGCCCCTGTCGGTGATCGTCACGGACTTCTTCCACTGGACCGCCATGGGCGACTACCGCTTCGACCCCGAGGAGTACCCGGACCCCGAGGCGATGATGCGCGAGCTCGACGAGCTCGGCGTCAAGCTCATGGTCTCCATCTGGCCGACGATCTCGCCCCTGTCCGAGAACTACGACGCCATGGCGGAGCAGGGCCTCCTGGTGGGCGCCGACCAGGGCGTGGAGTTCCACCAGGACATTCACGACAAGAAGATGCCGCGCTCCCTGCCGGTCGCCTTCTACGACCCGACCAATCCCCGGGCTCGCAGGTTCGTCTGGGAGACCGTCAAGCGCAACTACTTCGACCTGGGGGTGCGGGTGTGGTGGCTCGACGCCTGCGAGCCGGAGCTCAACCCCGGACACCCGAGGAACCTGTCCTTCCACGCCGGACCCGGTTCGGCCGTGGTCAACATCTACCCGCGCGACAACGCCCGCACCTTCTGGGAGGGCAACCGGGATGCCGGTGCCCCCGGCACCGTGCTGCTGTGCCGCTCGGCTTGGGCGGGGCAGGCCAAGTATGGGGCCGCCGTCTGGTCCGGGGACATCGCGCCGACGTGGGAGTCCCTGGCTCAGCAGGTTCGCGCCGGCCTGAGCATCGGCATGTCCGGAATCCCCTGGTGGACCACCGATATCGGCGGCTTCCACGGCGGCGATCCGAGCGAGGAGTCCTACCGGGAGCTCTTCGCCCGGTGGTTCGCCTACGGGACCTTCTGCCCGCTGTTCCGCCTGCACGGGCATCGCGAGCCCCGCGGCGAGCTCGGCTCGCCCATGACCGGCGGCCCCAACGAGGTCTGGAGCTACGGGGAGCGGTGCCTGGGCGTCGCCCGCGAGCACATGGAGCTGCGCGAGAGGCTCCGCCCGTACATCCAGGAGCAGATGGCGGCTGCGGCTGAGCGCGGCACGCCCCCGATGCGCCCGTTGTTCCTGGAGTTCCCGGACGATGCGCGCGCCTGGGAGACCGACGACGAGTTCCTGCTGGGTCCCGATCTGCTCGTGGCGCCGGTGACGGAGCCGGGCGTCACCAGCCGCGGGGTCTACCTGCCCGCCGGAGCCGACTGGGTCGAGATCCACTCCGGCCGGACCTTCGCCGGGGGAGCGGACTACGAGGCGGACGCGCCGTACGAGTACATCCCCGTCTTCCGCCGCGACGGCGCCGAGATCGGCGTCTGAGGTCGGTCCGGCCCTCCTGGCCGGTCATGGTTGCTTACTACGCTTCTTCGCCCCTTACTACGCCCCTTACGTCCGTACAGTAAGGGGTAAAGGAGCGTAGTAAGCGGCCTGGGCGCCTCAGGCCCAGGCGGCCGGGTCCGCGATGACGCCCTCGAGCAGGGACCAGGCCCCTCCGGTGGCGCCCGGGGTCTCGTCGTCGGGCGCGGGGAGGATCTGCGGGGCGGACCAGCGCGAGGCCAGTACTCGGCGGTCGAGGCTCTTCTGCAGCGACGGAATCAGGAGCCCGGTGAGCGGGGCCAGGTGACCACCGAGGACGACGGCCGGGATGTCGAGGATATTGATGGCGGTGCCCAGGGCGATCCCCAGGGCGTCGGCGGCGGCATCGACGGCGCGCCGGGCACGTTCATGATGGGGTGAGGCGTCGTCCTCGCAGGCCTTCAGCAGCTCTTCTGACCCGGCGCCGCGAGGCAGACCGGCGGCGTTGAGGATGGCGCGTCGTCCCGCGAAGCGCTCCAGGCAGCCGCGATTCCCGCACCCGCACTCGGGGCCCTTCGGGTCCACCTGGATGTGGCCGATCTCCCCGGCGAAGCCGTTGGCGCCCAGCCAGACCTCGCTGTTGCGCACGATTCCGGCGCCGACGCCATTCTCCCCGGACAGGTAGATGAAGTCGCGGTGCTCCCCGGGGGCGCCGGGGCGCACTCTGGCGGTGGTCAGTGCGGCCAGGTCGGCCTCGTTCTCGACGACGAGGCCGGCGCCGAGGCGGTCCAGGACGGGGGCCAGGACCTCGGCGGGGCGGATGTCGGACCAGCCGAGATTGGGTGCGCGCAGAAGGGTGTTGTCGCGCACCAGGCCCGGCAGCGCCAGGGCGGCGCCCACCAGGCGCGCCGAGCCGACGGCTCCGATGGCCGCTATCGGCTCGAGCAGGTCGGCCAGGCGCCCCAGGACGGCCGGAGCGTCGGAGGAGGAGAAGTCGTCGACGACGATGCGCTCGGCCAGGACCTGGCCGGCCAGATCGACGGCGCGCACGGCCATGCGGGAGACGTTGACCTCCAGTCCGAGGGCCACGAAGGTGCCCCTGGCCGGGAGCAGCGGGACTGCGGGGCGGCCGGGTCCGGAGGAGGCGACGGGGTCGAGCTCGCGCACCAGGCCGATGGCGACGAGCTCGTCGGCGAGCCGTGAGGCCGTCGAGCGGGTCATGCCGGTTTCGGCGGCGATGTCGGCGCGGGAGACGGGCTCGGGGGAGGAGAAGACCCGGCTGGCGAGCAGTGCGAGATTCGATGTGCGCAGACTGGACTGACGGGCCGAGGGGACGGCGTCGGGCGGGCCGCCCCCGGTCCGGTCGCGGCGGGATTCGGGGGAGGGCGACTGCGTTCGTCGTGCTCGCGTCCGTGTGCTTCGTGCCACGTCTTGACCCTACTCCGATGTTCCCGGTTAGTCGCGATCAAGAACAAAGGAGTCCTGGGAGGTGCTGAGGGGTCGCTGCTCCTCAAGGGCCGCCGAGGAGGGCGACGGACGTGCTGGTGGGGCGACGGGCGGCGCCTGCGGTCCTGGCCCCCTGGTCGGCCTCGCGTCCAGCCCTTGACCGGCGACGGGCGGAATGCCATAGTTGTTTCAATAAACAAAATTGGCTCAAGGAGGAGCTCATGGTTCGCAGGCCCACCAAGGAAGACAAGTTCTCATTCGGATTGTGGACGGTCGGCTGGCTCGCCGCCGACCCCTTCGGCGAACCGACTCGCGCCGCTCTGCGCCCGTGGGAGTACGCCGAAAGGCTCGCCGAGCTCGGCGCCTGGGGCATCACCTTCCACGACAACGACGTCTTCCCCTTCGACGCCGACGACGCTGAGCGCGACCGGATCGTCGCCCGGCTCAGGCGGACGGCCGACGCCGCCGGCCTGACCATCGAGATGGTCACCACCAACACCTTCACCCACCCGATCTTCAAGGACGGGGGCCTGACCAACAACGACCGCTCCATCCGCCGCTTCGGCCTGCGCAAGATCCTGCGCAACGTCGACCTGGCCGCCGAGCTGGGCGCCACGACCTTCGTCATGTGGGGCGGCCGCGAGGGCGCGGAATACGACTCCTCCAAGGACCTGAACGCCGTCTTCGACCGCTACAAGGAGGGCCTGGACACCGTCGCCGGCTACATCAAGGACAAGGGCTACAACCTCAGGATCGGCCTGGAGCCCAAGCCCAACGAGCCCCGCGGCGACATCTTCCTGCCCACCGTCGGTCACGCCCTGGCCCTCATCGCCGAGCTCGACAACGGCGACGTCGTGGGGCTGAACCCCGAGGTCGGCCACGAGCAGATGGCGAACCTCAACTACACCCACGCCCTGGCCCAGGCCCTGAACGCCGGCAAGCTCTTCCACATCGACCTCAACGGCCAGAAGGGCCTGAAGTACGACCAGGACCTGGTCTTCGGCCACGGCGATCTGCTCTCGGCCTTCTTCACCGTGGACCTGCTCGTCAACGGCTTCCCCGGCGGCGGCCCCCGCTACGAGGGCCCCATCCACTTCGACTACAAGCCCTCGCGCACCGACGGCATCGAGGGCGTGTGGGAGTC
>ERZ773077.1274-NODE-1274-length-17614-cov-8.743152_pt1 | contig 17614 bp, 20 predicted proteins | sample MGYA00580612_ERZ773077 | MGnify/ENA primary metagenome ERZ773077 (study PRJEB29015, sample SAMEA2737971) | human oral metagenome | biome: human oral; feature: human-associated habitat; material: dental | place: China | collected 2021 ...
TACTAATGCTTATATTATAAAATTTTCCTTATGCTATATAAAGCAAACCCAGATTATACTCTTAAATATAGAGGAAATCTAATATTAATCAGAACACTCCTCCTCAATTGCTTTTGAGAAGGATGCAAGATCGATTTTTAGCATCAAGCCCGATTGCCCAGTATGAAATCATGAAAAATGATTTGCACATTTATGAGCTGCTTCCTGATAATACGCGTACAATAGAGTTGAGTCCTGTTGGGACGCTCGGTGCTAATACTCTTCTAGGACAAGTTGATATTAAAAATATTTTAACTACTTCTCGTGGAAACGAGGTGATGGCTGATGCTACTACTGCATTAGCCTTAGAATGAGCGATTATGCGAAAAAATGGAAACATGAATACAATTCGACTAGCGACACATCACAGAATTATACGATGACAAAAATTTGATCAAGAATGATTTACTCCACATTTTCGAGCATTCCATTATTGTTTACTATGAAGACAAACTGATAGAATGAATTTTGAATTCGATACTCTCAAAGAAAGCATCGAATTATATCTACGAATATTGCAATCTTTCAAACAAGAAGGTTTTTGAATTTCGGATATCAAGGTGGAAATTGCTAATTTAATGATTGCAGAAAAAATTTTAGCGCAATACCCTCTTCACCTTGATAAGAAAAAGGAGTTAATGAGAAATGATGTCGGGATTTTCCCAGTGTTAAATTTTTCGATAAATTCTCATGCAAAAACTTGCGAAGAATTAAATGAAATCGAAAATTATTTGCACGAAAAGGGCGTGCATGTCTCATTTAATACATTAAGAAAAATTCACCAATATGTTCTTGTAGATTTAAAAAAACGCTTTCCTGATGTAACTTTTTTGTTTGATGTTGATCGCGTGAAATGAAGCGGTTATTATGATGGTTTAAGCATGCATATTTCTGCAAAAAATAAGGATGATTTAGAAATGAATTTAGTGGATGGAGGCTTTTCTAATTGGACCGAAGAAATTCTGGGTGACAAAAAGGAAAAATTTTTTGCAAGTTGACTAGGTACGGAATTATTTTATAAATATTTTAAATAAACATTATGAAAATTCCTAAAAAACTTCAAACGGGAGACACGGTCGCGATTATTTCGCCATCTTTTGCGGGGCCTAATATTTTTCATGATCGTTATGCTGCTGGTTGCAAACAGCTAGAAGCAGCATTTGGGGTATGTCCGATTTCTATGAAACATACTTTTATAACACCCAAAAAGAGCATGAAACATCCAGAACTTCGAGCACAAGATTTGATGGATGCTTTTAAGAATCCTGACGTTAAAGCTATTATTGCAAGCATTGGATGAGAGGATTCTATACGACTTTTACCATATATTGATTTTAATATTATTCAAAATAACCCAAAAATTTTACTCGGCTACTCGGATATCACTATTTTGCATTTTATGTGTTATTATGCCTGACTTCGCAGCTATTATGGCCCTACAATTATGGCCTGATTTGCTGAAAATAATGGTATTTTTCCATATATGCAACAATCACTACAAAAAACCTTATTTTCTGATGAAAAAATTGGGGAAATTACTGCTAATTCATCTGGTTGGACAAATGAATTTTTGGATTGGACTCATCCTCAAAATCAACAAATTTCACGAAAATTACAGCCGAGTCAGCCCTGGAAAATTCTACAAAAATGAAAGAAGAATTCTTTTTCTGGTAAATTATTATGAGGATGTTTAGATACATTTTATTTTTTATGGGAAACTAAAATTTGGCCCAAAAAAGATGATTGGAAAGGGAAAATTTTATTTTTTGAATTATCAGAAGAGAATATGCCTGTTGATATGTTCAGGCGAATTATTCGTTCACTGGGCGTTCAAGAAATCTTGCAAAACCTTAATGGAATTTTGGTTGGAAGATATCCAAATGAAAATGATTATAATGAAACACTTTTACAGGTGATTCAGCAAGAATTTTGACTTTATAATTTGCCTATAATTACAAATATGGATTTTGGGCATACCGATCCAATGTTTACTATTCCCATTGGTGCAGAAGCAAAATTTTGGTGTGACTCAATGACGCTCGAAATTTTAGAATCATGAGTATTATAATTTAAAAAAATTTTTATGAATGCAACTAAAAAAATTCTCACACATTTTTTTGAAAATTATTCTAAAAATGTTGATAATGCATGAAATATTGGATACTGGAAATTATCTGATACCATTATTATGCATATTATACAACAACATCTTGAAGTGATTGACATGAAGAAAGAAGTTGTTATTTTGGATGCTGGCTGTGGAACTGGGTGTTGGATAAAACGCATTATTGAGTTGAATCCAAAACGAAAATTTAAATTTATTGCATATGATTTATTTGATAGTATGCTTGGGGTTGCGAGAGAAAAATTGAGTCAATATAAGAATGTATTATTTATTCAGTGAGATTTGCAAGATATGAGTGCATTATCTGATAACTCTATAGACTTTTGTATAAGTATTTATAGTCCGATTAGTTTCGTAGAAAGACCAGAATTAATGATACAGGAAATTGGACGCGTACTCAAAAAGAATGCCACGGCATTAATTATGGGGCACTCTTTTCATAATGCACTTGATTCAAAAATTAATAACTTTCTTTCGGGTTCGCAGGAATTGGATAAATTATATGAAAATCATAAGGTGCAATGGAATGATTCCTTGCCATTGCTGCACACTTTTTCAATAGAGGATTTTCAAAAATTAGGCAATAAACATAATCTTTTTTGTGATCAGGGATATGGAATTACTATTTACGCAAAGCCCACAAACGAAGATTGGGATTCAAGTAATGTTAAAATATGAAAATTATCTCACAAACTCAGAGAAGATGAAGTATTTTTTCATGCTGTTTTAAAACTCGAATTGGAAAATAATTCTAATCCCACTTTGATAAATAGATGAGTAAATATTTTGGCAAAATATATAAAAATTTCAAATAAATAATCTTGGCAGAAATTTTGATGGCGTGAGAGATTAATGTTGACACACAATGGAATTAACATCGTGATACTATTTCATGCCTTTTTTATTCTTTAAGAAAAAACAGCTTATGAAAATAATTTATTATTGTTGAATCATTTTCTAGTCAATATGTGGCAGAGTGTCGGATTGGTATTTTGAACTCTTATTTTTGTATAGCACCTCAAATGAAAGATACTTTAATAATAATGCAAACTCGAATTAGGTGATTTTACTATCGGTTATTTTATGGTTAGGATAAATTTTAAGGTCAAATTTTATTCTCGAGATACTGGAGGAACGGGAGTTTTCCAAAAAACCCCTTAAGAATATTAAAAATAATAATAATATTCTTCTCATTATTCCTATAATTATCAAAATGGCGTGCAAACATACGAGAATATGCGAAGAGAAAAATATTAGACTTATCGAAGATGAAAATTTTGATTTATCAGTTCAAATACTGGTGGTACATGTATAGATTTTTACGATAATGATGAGTGTTATAAGTCCTAAATCTTGCAATGAATGTAAAAATTTTCTTCAAAAATAAAATCCCATTTATTGGGATTTTATTTTATAAATTATTTTTGGATTTGAATGGTTACTTTTGCGCCATTTTCAAGTTCAAAAGTTTTTCCAAGATCTGGGCTAGTAATACGATTAGTAAGCGTAGAAAGTGTTTCGTTCGTAATCATCGCACCAAATTTTTCAAGAATCTGAGAAATTTCGAGATTTCCGGTACCTTCATCGTTGTGATGTGCCGCGATGTGCAATGAAATCTGATCAGTAACTTGATAATTTGCCTCCTTTCGCATATCTTGGATTTGACGGATAATATCGCGCGCATATCCTTCCAACAAGAGTTCTTCCGTAAGATTTGTATCCATTGAAATCACCGTTCCATAGCCACCTTCAATATCAGTTACGCCTTCCATTGCAGTATATTCAATCGTGAATTCTCCTGATTCCAATCGGAATTCTCCAACCTGAATGCTTCCGTCCGCATTCTCCGTGAAATCACCATTTTTAGCAGCGATAATAATTTTTTGAACATCTTTTCCAAATTTTGGACCAATTTTTCTCGCATCTGGTTTACAGATTTTTTTGGCAAGATTTTCTGGATTTTCAAATTTTACGGATTTTACATTGAGTTCATTTTTGATAATTTCCTCATAATAATGGGAAAGTTCTGTTGGAATCGTCACACTTGCGAGCGGCTGGCGCACACGAATATTTTTACGAGAGCGAAGCGAAAGTCCAAGAGAAACAAAATTTGACGCGAGTTCCATATCGCGATTGAGTTCGGATGAAATAAGATATTTGTTCGGTAAAGTTACATATTCAAGGTGTACGGATTCTTTTTTGGTAAGCCCTTGGAACATACTTTCCGCAATGAATGGCATAAATGGCGCGAGCAATTTTGAAACTTCAACCAACACAGTGTAGAGCGTATTGTATGCAGAATTTTTATCAGCAGTCATCTCTGTTCCCCAGAAACGACGGCGAGAAAGTCGTACATACCAATTTGTCAATTCTCCCATATAATCCACAATCGCACGAGTTGCACGAGAAACATCATACGCGTGCATTGCGTCATGAACTTTTCCGATAAGAATCTGTAATTTTGACAAAATCCAGAGATCAAGCGGATTACAAATTTTTGTTGTCATCAAGCGGAATGGATCTGCGTTTTGGATATTGCAATTGTAATATACTGTTTCAGCATCAAGTCCGTGATATTCTTTGAGTATTGGACGAGCCGTTCCAGCATGCGCTACGATGAGAATTTTTTTGCCAGCATATTTTTGAAGAATATTTTCATACGCTGCCAAAATTCTTTTTTCAAATTGTTCAATATTTTCGACACTGTTATTTTTGTACGCTTTGCGAAGTGTTACCATGTCGGCTTCTGATTCAGAAAGTCCGAGCATTTCGCGAACTTCTGCTATTGTTTTGTTGGCGTATTCACCAGCTGTTTGCTCGATAAATCCATTATCAACGATATATTCACCTGTATATCCGAGTTCTTCCCCGATAATATGCGCCGTATCGCGCGTACGGATTCGGTCCGTATGGATAATAACATCAAAATTGATTCCCTGATTTTTGAGGGTTTCGCCAGCCGTTTTGGCTTGTTTTTTTCCTTTTTCTGTGAGATTTGGATCATCGGTTCCATCGCTCATTTTTCCGAGCACATTAGCTTCACTTTCGCCGTGTCGCGCGAAGAAAATTTCCGTTTCGTTCTTTTTCCAATGATCGATATTGGCGTATGTAGTGAAGAAAGAATATGTGTTCCAGATTGGAAGCATCACATTTTTGATGGTTTCGATCATTCCCTCTTCCTTAAAATCCATGTCTCCACCGGACAAAAGTGGCGAATTGAGCATATAAAATCGAATCGGATCGGCCCCATATTTTTCGATAGTGGCGCGCGGATCAGGATAGTTTCCGAAGCTTTTTGACATTTTTCGGCCGTCATTTCCATTAATAACTCCCGTGGTAATCACATTAGTAAAGCTTGGTGTTGGCTCAGTTTCGTTGTTTGGATTGAGTAGAACCCCGAGAACATGCATTACATAGAACCATGCACGAACTTGCCCGACATATTCTGCGATAAAATCAGCTGGGAAGCTTGCTTCCATTTCTTTTTTGTTAGCGAATGGATAATGCATTTGCGCATATGGCATCGATCCAGAATCCATCCAAACATCGAGCACTTCCTTGATTCGTGTCATTGGTTTTCCTGTTGTTGGTGAGGCGAGTTTGATTTCATCAATGTATGGGCGGTGCAAATTGAGTGCTTGTGCTCGGTCTGAAAACGCAAAATATGTTCGCACAAAATCTTCTACCTTTCCTTTGTTGGAAGGCATTTTTTTCTTGAGAGATTCGTATGATTCATCCAAGAGAATTTTTTCCATCAAAACAAATGGATCGCCATGTGTACAAATCACGATTGTTTTTCCAGCATTTTCTTTGATGATTTTTTCAAGACTCTCGCGAATGCGTGCTTCGGCTTGTGGAAGGGTTTCGTCGCCAGCAACCGCATCATCCCACTTGAGATCAGAACATTTAAATTCTGTGTCTTGCCAACTTGGTTTTTGTAATTCTTGGAAATTTTCGACTTTTGAAATTTCGATATTTTTGGCTTTTGAAAGCGGAGAAATAGTATCCAGACAACGATTAAATGGGCTTGAATAAATCGCGTCAATTTCTACTTTTTCAAGAAGCTTGGCAATTTCCTCGGCCTGATTTTTTCCAAAATCTGTGAGATTGGCTTTATTGAGAGAATCTTGTTTTTTGGCGTCGTTGTAGTCTGTGCGGCCATGACGAACCAAAATAATTTTTGTCAATTGTGCAAACGGCTTGTTGTGCTGGAAAATTTCTTCGCGACTTGCGGCTACGAGTTTTTCGTCATATTCTCCAATCCAGATCGGCATTGGAGCACCCCAAAATCGTGTTCGAGAAATACACCAATCTGGCGCAGATTCGATACCTTTGGCGAAGCGGCCATATTTGAGATATTCTGGGAACCAATTGATTTTTTCGTTGGCTTCGAGAAGTTTTCTTTTTTGTGACTGAATATCGATGAACCAGCTATCCTGCGCGCGTTGTACGAGCGGTGTGCCAGAGCGTGGACAGAATGGAATTCGGTGCGTGATAGATTCATTTTTAAAAAGCGTTCCATTAGCCTTCATGGTTTCTGTATTGGCTTTGTTGGCATCAAGATAATGCATTCCCGCCAAATGTCCGAGCTGTGCTGTGTATTTTCCTTCATCATCAAGCGCTTCAGTGATGGTAATTCCCTTTTCTTTCCCAAGCAAATAGTCGACATCACCAAATTCTGGAGCCGTATGCACGATACCTGTACCATCTGTATCAGTCGCAAAATCCGCAATATATACACGATGATCGGCAGGATTATTGGTTTTATTTTTATAAAAATCAAATGGTGGAACGTATGAAAGTCCTGCAAGGTCCGCCCCCGTCATTTCTTGAATTACTTCATATTCGCCTTTTCCTTTGAATACAGTCTCAGCACGATTTTTGGCAACGATAAAATGTTCGTCGTTATTTTTTACGAGAATATATTCGATATTTTCACCAACCGCGAGCGCCATATTGGCAGGAATTGTCCAAGGCGTCGTCGTCCATGCGAGAATTGTTGTATTTTCAGGAAATTTATCATTTTTTTCTAGAACAAAACGCACCGTGATGGCTGGATCATTCACTTCCTGATAAGTATCATCCATCGCCACTTCAAAATTGGAAATTGGCGTCGAAAGCTTCCAGGAATAGAGTGAAACACGTTTTCCTTTGTAGATGAGCCCTTTGTCCCAAAGTTGCTTAAAAACCCACATCACGGATTCCATATAATCCTGATCCATCGTGCGATACGCGCGATCCATATCTACCCAACGTCCGATTTTATCAATATACCAATCCCATTCTGCCGAAGTGGTGCGAGTATAATCATAACATCCGTCGATAAATTCTTTAATTCCGCGTTCTTCGATTTCTTTGTTGGAAGCAAGTCCAAGCTTTTTTTGAACTTTTTCTTCAATTGGCAAACCATGGCAATCCCAACCCCAAACACGATCTACGCGTTTTCCTTGCATTGTCCAGTAGCGCCCAACCGCGTCTTTGACAACAGACGACAAAAGAGAGCCATAATGCGGCGTTCCCGTGATGAATGGAGGTCCATCATAAAAACGATATGGATTGTCTTCTGGACGAGATTCGATTGATTTTTTAAAAGTATCGTTTGCTTTCCAGAAAGCGAGAACTTCTGATTCCAAAGCAGGAAATGATTGCTTTGGTGAGATATTTGGAAAATGTGACATAATAAATTTTTTAAAAAATTAAAGCGTATAATTTTTGATTTCGAGAATTTTTCCGAGTCCAAGTTTGAAACATTCTTTTCCGTTAAATTCTTCAATTCCCAGAATTCCGCGATATTCCATCACGGCGGTCGGAGATGTTGCTTTGTAGCCGTTGACAATGTGCACGACATCAAATTTTTTCGGTGTGCCGTCTTTTTCAAAAAGACGTGATTCCCAGAAGGGCTTGGCTTCGCGATAGCGATGCGAACAGCCTTCCGTGACAAGTTTTTTGAATCCATCGCCACAAATTCGAAGTGTGAGAATTTTTTGCATACAATTTTAAAATTTTCAAAAATAAAAAGCCCACAAAAAATGTGCGCTTTTGGCAGGAAAAAATCCTGAGTTACCACCCAAAGCAGTGCTCGATTTTATTTTTTAACGAAGATTTGCGACTTCGGAAAGTTCTAGTCAGGCGAGGCCTTTTCTTCTTTCAGCTCGTGGTTGATAGCCACTCGGACGCTTTTATTTTTTTCATTTTATAAAATTTTTTCGTTTTTGCAAATTTTTATGCAATCAATTTTAAAAATTTTTCTTCAAAAATTTTTGTGTCAAATTTTCGTGCTTGTTCAATACATTTTTCTGGTAAAAATTTCCCGTCGAGATTATTTTGGTGGAAAATTTTGAATTTTTCCGCAAAATCTTCCCCGAATTTATCATCGAAAAATCCGCCTGTCACGCCATCAATATTGGTCTCCAACAATCCACCTCATCGGTAAGCGAAAACTGGCTTCCCTGCAGCCATCACTTCGATTGGCACAATCCCAAAATCTTCCTCGCCCGGAAAAATCAATCCCATGCTGTTCTGCACGAGATGCACGAGTTCATCGCCATATTTTGGTCCGACGAAAGAAATATTTTTTCATTGCACCATTTTTTCGAGCGTTTCACGATAATCGCCCGCACCGATAATTACGAGATTTTCTTCGAGATTATTAAATCCGTTGATCGCGATTTCGATTTTTTTAAATTCTGTGAGCGCCGAAATGATAATATAATATTTTTCGAATGGTTTTTGGAAATTATTTTCGCTGATTTTCGCTCCAAATCGCGCTGTCTCGACTGGCGGATAGAGGATCTCAGAATTTCTTCGATAGTATTTCATGATACGATTGGCGGTGTTTTGGCTGTTTGCAATCAAAATATCTGAACGCTGTCCCGCCGAAAAATCCCATTTTCGATTTTCAAAAAGCATGTGTTCAATCATCGGTCGCAAAAAATATTTTTTCCATCCAGAAAAAAGCCCCAAATCGCGCTTGTATTCATTGGTCCAGTCCCACATGTATCGGGCTGGCGAGTGACAATATACGACAAATTTTGTCTCAGGCTTGGTGATGGCGCCGTGTGCAAATCCGCTCGAGCTACAAATCACGAGGTCGTATTCTGAAAAATCTAATTTTTCGACTGCGCGTGCCATGTGTGGTAGGCAAAAACGCTGTTTTCCTGTGAAATTATAGATTTTTTGCGTCCACAAATCCCAAACTTGTGGCGAAATTCTGGATTTTGGGAAAATTTTTCCGCATTTTTTCTCATCGTAAATAAGCGTGAAAATATCTGCTTCTGGAAAAAGTTTCATAAAATTTTCTACCACTTTTTCCGCGCCACCCAATTTCACGAGCATTTCATGAAGAATTGCTACTTTCATACACAAAAATTCTAAAAATAAATTATTTTCATTGTATTTTTTTTTCAAAAAAGGCAAATTTTTTCCCTCATTTTTTCTAAAATCTTCAAAAAATTCTTAATGCAAAACTTTGCAATAGTATTATTTGAGAAAATTTTACCACTAATTTTACTTATTATTAAGCGATTTTTATTATTGCAAATATTAGCAATAATATTTTTTGATAAAAAATAAGCCCCGAAGGACTTATTTTATTTTTCTTTGACAAGAACGGTGCCAAAATATATTTCACGAATATTTTGTTCGTGCGTATCAATATTTTCTGCGATTTTAATATATGAAATATTTGCTTGAATATCATATTTTTCACCGATTCCAATAAATTGCAACTTCATTGATTTTGAGTTTGTTTGTTTGAATTCATCAACAATTTTTGCTATAAAATCGCTCAAATCATAGGTCTCAATCACTTCGCCATAATGCGTGAGTACAAGGTTTTTCCTATCAATCATTGCGTAGAAATTTTGAGATTTTCTCAGTGTATTGTCGTGATCAAATCCATCACTATATTTGTTGGCACCGCCAATTGACCAGTCATAACCTGAAATTTTTTCACTTCTATCTTCCGATTTTTTGGCTGTTAAATCATAATTTCTCACATTGTCAGGAATGGTTTCATGAGTACCATAAATTACCTCTTGTAACAGCAATTTTTCCGCGATTTTTTCGTGAATTCTGTACGAATTTTCTGGATTTTCGAGAATGCTTTCAAATAATTTTTTAATCAATGCACAATCACTCGATTTGCACAAATAATTGATTTTTTCAAGAATTATTTTTGAATTTTCATAATCGAGCATTTCGAGATTTTCTGTAACAATTTTCCCGTCGCGATAGCGGCCAGTTTGTTCGAGTTTTGCTATCAAATCGTTGTATTGAAGTGTTTTTGGAAGAGCGAAAATTCCCCACGGCCCAATTGACATAAAAAGTGCAAGACATGAAAACATCATCGGAATTATCACGAGGCGCTTTCGCTTTGCAATCATCAAATAGAGTGAAATCATGAGCAAAATACCACCGATAATTACGACTAAATAACGATTTGTTGTGAGTCCATATTGTGCGATACGCAAATAAATCGCATAAAAAAGCATAAAAAGCTGGAAAAATACCGCCCACGGCAAATATTTTTGAAAAATTTCGATGACGCGATTTTTCCCTTCCAGATGCCGAGTTTTCATATATGTGTAGTATCCAATCGCTGAAAAAACAATCACGAGATACGAAATAATTCCGTGTGGCCAATTCCAAAAATTCAGAAGTACGCGCGCGCTGTACGCGTATAAAATTACAAAATACAAAATCACAAATGGTACGCCAATATTTTTGATGAGAAAAATTTCAGCTTTTGTGAGTGTATGATTTTCTGCATTTTGTGCATTATAATGAGGAAAATTGGCAAGCAAATAATACGAAGGAAAAAGCGTTATCGAGAAAAGATTCCACCAAGCATTGAGCCGCGAAAAATCAAAAAATGTAAAATTTTCGTAGAGATCAAACAATTTTCCAACCGACCAAATCGCGATACTTCCGAGCAAAAACACAATGATAGAAATTCCTGCCGTGAGAAAAATATTGCTTACCACCGATTTGAAAAAATTGTCATAGCGAATTTCGGTTGCATCGCGCCATTTGTACGCCACCCAAAAAGGAAAAAGTCCAAACGCAAAAAGTCGGATCACAATCATTGTGAAATTTTCGTCGTACCAAGTTGAGGTGTTATAATTGAAATAATAAAAAATCCCCAAGTACGCGCCCATCACAAGATAGAGCCACGCAACGGCATTATTTTTATATTTTTCACGCAAAAGTTCGATGCTGAGTGAGAGAAAAAATCCAAAAAGCATCGTGAGTGAAAAATAAAATGCTGCTGATTCTGGCGTTTCTTTTACAAAAATATAATACGACCAAAACGCAAAAAATCCGAGTGAAAATAGCGCCGCCATCGGAAAACGGCTGAAAATATTTTTCAACGGAACAACGATATTCCGCGACAAAAATCCATCTTTCATAATATAAAATTAAGAAGCATTTTTATTATATCTAACTTTTGCAAAAAGTAAAAAATAAAAACGCTCAAAGGCGTTTTAGAGATCATCTTCAGGAACTTCTTCCACAACTGGTGGAATTTCTTTGGGTGAATTTTCAGTGTGCTTGGTTGCTGGCCCACCACGCCCAAAAATATATTGTACCAAAAACACCCGCATTTCTGTTTCGAAAAAATTATTTTCTTCGGGCAATAAAACCGTGATTGTATAGGTATAATCGGTCGCATTCGTGTTACTCATTGTGTATTCGACATCAATTGGAAAAAAACTATTGATTTTCCCTTCTATGACACGCAGCGCGTGGCTGATTTCTTCTGATGGCGTCGTTTTTGCAAATGGAACGAGCAATTCGTAACTATAAAACCTTCGACGAGAAAGATTTTCTACCGATTCAGAATAAATCACTTTGTTTGGCACGTACACAACTTCTCCTGTTTTATTCGTGATTTTCGTGTGATTCAGCGTAATTTCTTCGACCATTCCCTCAATCCAAAGCCTGATCGTACGCACACGAATTGTATCGCCGATTTCAAAAGTTTTGGAAAGCAAAATCGAAAGACTTCCCAAAAGGTTCGTGAACAAATCCTTGTACGCAAGTACAAAAATGGCACCACCAATCCCCGCCCCTGTCAAAATATTTCGTGTATTGATGCCGAGCGCTTCCAGCATAAAAAACCCGACCAACATCACGATTATGGTGTTGATGATGAACTGAAAAATTGGTAAAAATCGGCGAATAAGTTTGGTTTCAATTGCACGCGAATGGCGGATTTGGTAAAAAATGGTCCCAACAATACTCCACACAAATCCACCCGCCAAAAAAAATTCGATCACATGATACGCTGTCTCGATGTGCCCCAGAACTTTTGGCGTCCAGTGCATATATCGCACGGAATAATGATACAAAATCACCACCAAAAAAAGCGACATGATCCAACCCAATATTCCAAAAAGATGTTTAAAATACCGCGAAAAGTACATATTAAACAATAAAATCAACTGAATTTTTCTCATTGTAGCGTAATTTTTTATTTTTTGCAAATTTTGCAGAATTTTTTCAAATATTTTTTCAAAAAATCTTTATACAATAAAAAAAATAATCGACAAGTGCAACTCGAAAACAAAATTGATTTTTTTTAAAAAAGCGTTAAATTGAGGCATAATTATAGAATTTTTACAAAAATTTCAGCAATGTCCTTTCATCTGGCTCACATTCACGATTATGAACGATTTTTGGTGATAGACATGGGAACATATCGTGTGCGAGCCGGTGTTTATAAAGTAGAAAAACAGCAGTTGAAAGAAATCGGATACGCGACCGTTCGCCAGAATCGTAAAAATTTTTCTGGTGGACAGATTTCTGATATGCAAGGCGTTGCTGCGACGATTGAACAGGCTATTTTGCAGGCCTCCAAAGACCTGGATCACATTCCAGAAGATATTATTATTTCGTTTCCGTCGAGCGATTTTCTTTTTGATTCTATCACGACGCAGTACACGCGTGCTGACCCATCATCGACACTCACAATGCAAGAGCTTGATACAATGATTAAAAAAATTGAATCACAATCGTATGCTCGTGCTCGTGAAAAAGCCCGTATTCGTTCGGGAGTTTTTCAAGATGATTTGCGCCTTATCTCATCAACTATCACATCGGTCGCGATTGATGGCAAAAAAATTACCAATCCTGTGGGGTTTTCTGGCGGAAAAGTGATGCTGACGGTGCTCAATGTTTTTGCGCCAGCGAGCGAGTTTAATATTGTTCGATCTATCATTGCTTCACTCGGTCGAAAAATGATTTCCCTTATTCCGATGCCACTGATTTTTCCAAAAGTAGTGGAACAAACCGAATACATCAACGAACGCGCGTGTTATCTTGATATCGGCTATTCTCACACAACAGTGCTTGTGATGCAGGACAACGAAATTAAAACTTTTGAAACTTTCCCGGTTGGGGCGCGGATGTCTATGGAAATGCTTCGTGATGAGCACAAGACCTCTTCCCTCTTGGGAATTGAAAATATTTTGGTCAGTGAATCTGAAATTCGTGAACCGAAAAATCAGGAAATTTTGAATGATTTTTTTGAATATATTCTTGATATGGTTTGGGCGTTTTTGGAACAAGAAAAGCTCAATGTGCATTTTACCAATCTTTTTTTGCACGGAAATATTTTTGAGAATCCTGCGATTTTTAAAATTTTTGGAACTGCGTTCGAGGAAAATTGTGGTTACAGCGTCCGAAAAAAACGCCTTTCTTCGCTTGTGAATCCAGAATATCGCCACGACGAATCTATCACATATGGACTTGCTCTGACTGCTTCGGAGCTCTTGGTAGTCAAAAAGGACCCATTGATTCGAATACTTCGTTACGTTTTATATAGTTATGAATAATTATCACACGATTACCATTTCTGCAGAAATGTCTCGAACGGCCGCGATCAAATTTATCAAAAATTCGTTGGCAGAAAATCCTGGCGTTATTGTCGTAGATTTGCTCGAAGCAGGATTTCCGTTGCATCGAGATTTTTTCTTGGTGCTTTCGAGAAAATTTCCACGCGATCGATTCATTTTGCGGGTAAAATCCGAAAAAATCGTCGAACTCACGCGCTCGCTTGGCTTGCAGGCGGAAGTTGCGGGCATTCGTGCTGAATTTGAACGCGCCTATACTGGGCAAAATATCGCGACACACAATATGAGTATGATGGAATATTTTCTCTACGAAGTGCGTCGTGGTTGGCTTTGGCTTAAATTTGTAATTTTTGAACGCAAAAAAGACGAACCAAAATTACTCCATTACAAAAAAAATAATTTTCAAATGGCACTCATTGTGGCAGGATTGATTCTGTCAGTTGTGCTCTTGTTATTTATTTTTCATTTTGCGATTTCTAAAACCATCGTGACGATTTCTCCACAAGTTTCTGTTCGTCCTGTTTCGGCAAATATTGTCTATCGACTTGAAGGTGCAACTGGTTCTATTCTTGAAACCAAAAATGTTTTGCGTCTCAAAAAATTGGAAATGCCGGTGGAACTTTCACAAAAATTTAGCGTAACTTCTGTTGATGCGAACTCTTCTCGTAATGCGCACGGAACTGTAACGATTTATAATGAATTGACTACGCAACAAGAACTTCGTCCGTCGACGCGATTTGTGACGGATGATGGCGTCGTTTTCCGCACGAAAGATTGGGTGCGTGTGCCAGCAACTCGTTCACTCAACGGAATTACCGAAATGGGCGTTGTGGAAGTGGAAGTAGTGGCTGATGTAAATGATGAATCTGGAAAACTGATCGGTCAGCGCGGAAATATTGCGGCGGGAACAAATTTGATTATTCCTGGATTGAAATTTAATCGCGATAAAGTCTATGCAAAGGCAAAAGATAATTTCTCTGGTGGTGAAAAACCGAGCGTGCATGTCCTCACAGAAGATGAGTTAAAATCTTTTCAAAATACGCTCAGCGAAAAGCTTCAAAAAGAATGACGAGAAAAAATTGAACAAAGCCTTGCAAATATCAAAAACTCCACAGGCGAAGATTTTGCACTTCTCATTCCGGATACTCTCAAAATGGGCGAAACTGGCTATGAAATTATCTCCGGTCACAAGGTTGGCGATGTAACTGATGAAATCGAACTCAAAGCACGCACCAATGTAACTGCAACAGTTTTTGACCGAAAAGCAACGATTGATTTTTTGACAGAAAAATTCCGAGAAAATCTCCTTCGTGGAACCAATAAAGAGCTGGCGATTCATCCTGATACACTTCGGGTTTCCAACGTGATTTCCCGCGCAGAAGATGATTCTGAAATCAAAGCGACACTCGAAATGAATGCTTCGACCGTGTATGATTTTGAAAACGCTTCCAATGAGCTGACTCGTCGTCTCAAAATTATTATCGCAGGAACTTCTGAAAAAGATGCACTTGATCATCTCATCAACGAGTGACAAATCAAAGAAGCAACGATTCAGAATACACCATTTTGGCTTCGTAGCGTTTCGAGTAGCCCAGAAAACATCGAATTTGTCATCAAAAAATAATCTAAAAATAGACCCAAATTGGGTTTATTTTTTGTAAAAATTTTACTTATGAAAAGATTTGACAAAAAGAAAATCCAGGTTATACTTAAAAAGTAAGGATTTTTATATCATAAATTACTCGTATGAAAAATAATCTGCACACTTCTGAATTTTGATCAGAAAGCTTTTTAGAAAAATCAAAAAGTAAGATTTCTTCGCTTCGATCTCACACTTCTGCGATGGTGCTGAGTGTAATGATGGTATCAATGCCAGTGGCGAGTGCTGAGAATGAATCGTATGAGAATTTTTATAACTATGAAGGGGCGACTATTTATCACCCAGCATTTGGCTTTCCAGTTTCTCTAGAAGAAGAAAAGGCGTGTGAGCAGATTTTGGAAGAAAAATTTGATGAGAGTGCCACGGAAGAAAATGCACAAGTCCAAAAAGATTATGCGACTTGCACAGAACTCAATAATGCATATCTCGCATTTTTGAAAGAAAAAAAAGAGGAATTGGATGAGCTCAATCTCGCAGAACAGCAGGAAAAAATGAAAGATGCGATTCATCAACATCCACATGTTGCTGGAAATACAAAATAAAAAGCGAAAATTTTCGCTTTTTATTTTTATAATTTTTATTATAACTGAAACTATAAAAAAGTTTGAAATAATTCTACAAAATGTGATTGCAAAAAATGCCCGCGATGTCCAAAAATGTGCATCTCAGATTTTGGTAAATATTCAAAATATTTTTCTGAATCCTCAAAATTAACAATATCATCATCACGACTCGCCCAAATATGGATTTCATCGCATTGTGATGAGATTTTTTTGAGATTTTTTGCTTCAAATGAGAAATTACCGGTATTATGCAAAATGCTTTCAGGATGGCTCCAAACAGGCGCTATGAGGTGCAAAGCACGAATCTGGCGAATAAAGGTATTTTCTGATAAATATTTTGCCAAAAAAATTCCCCCGAGTGAGTGTCCAATGAGTGAAATTTCTGCATTGGTGTCAAGTAAATCAATATATTTTTCGAACCAAATTTTCCACGCATCATAATCCGCATTGGTTTTGTCTGGCAAGGAAATTCGCTTCACATCATAATTATCAGAAAGCCCATGCGCAAGCCAATCTTTCCAGTTTTTTCGTGGCGGGCAAAACGGCGTTCGCTCGCACCATTCCAGATATTTTTCGCGCGAGCTGAACACTTCCCCGCCCCCAACGATCCAAATAATCGGTTTTATTTTTTCCATATTTTTCGAATTAGAATACTCGTATTATAAAAATTTTTTCAAAAAACCAAAACAAAAATACAAATTATAAAATATTGACAAAAAAATATTTTTGATTATAAAATATTCCCATTTCGTGATTTTCAATTTTCAAATTTCAGAAAGGATGCAAAATGAAAAAATCGAAAAAAATGTCAGTTCAGGAATGTGAGGAGATTTCTCTTGGAGAATTGGCTCAAAAGGCGACCCATGTGGTCAATTTTATGCAAATACAAATCGTTGGGAAAGATTTTCCTAATGACCTGGGGAAAATTTTAGAAATTTTTCTAATTTTGCACGCGGCGAAAATCAATAACCTGAGAAATCCGATTATTGATGAATTAGCTTTATATAAAGATGCATTCCAATCGCAATTACGCGACCTGGATAAGCGGAAAAATAAAAATTTTCTGATTCGTTATTATCCGCGAATCATGTTTCGAAAAATGCTCGGTAAATATATCGAGCAGCGCTTTGAGACGCGCGCCGAAGCGAAAAAATTTTTAAACACACTCATCTTTGAGAATCGAACGATTCGATTTCAGTCTTCTCATGACGAAAATGAGTGAGACGAAACAATCTTGATTCTTGAGCCTCTCTCAGAGAGGCTTTTATTATTGAAATTTTTCCTAAAATAAAAAATCCCCGAAATGAGGATTTTCTTATTATGCGAGTTGCATATTTTCTTCTAGCGCTTTGATGCGATTGTCAAGTGAAGG
>ERZ773077.1276-NODE-1276-length-17580-cov-27.166961_pt1 | contig 17580 bp, 14 predicted proteins | sample MGYA00580612_ERZ773077 | MGnify/ENA primary metagenome ERZ773077 (study PRJEB29015, sample SAMEA2737971) | human oral metagenome | biome: human oral; feature: human-associated habitat; material: dental | place: China | collected 2021 ...
GCCGGGACTGGAGTCCCGGCCCGCCGAGCGAGATGATTCGGTTTCCCGTCGAAACAGGGCTCAGACGAGGGCCTCCGCCACGTGCTGGGCCAGCTTGGGAACCGGCACGTAGCGCGTGAGCTGGGTGATGTGCCGGGGTTCGAGTTCGGCGATGCTGGAGACGCCCAGCAGTTTCATGGTGCGGACCAGTTCCTCGTGCAGGATTGCGATGGCGCGGTCGACGCCCGCGCGTCCTCCAGCCATGAGACCGTACAGGTAGGCGCGCCCGATGAGGGTGAAATCAGCGCCCAGCGCCATGCAGGCCGCGATATCGGCTCCGTTCATGATGCCGGTATCCACCATCACGGTGGCATCCTTGCCGATTTCCCGGACCACGTGCGGCAGCAGATGGAAGGGCACTGGGGCACGGTCGAGCTGGCGGCCACCGTGGTTGGACAACAGGATGCCGTCGACGCCCGCATCGACGAGTTTCTTGGCGTCGGTGACGGTCTGCACACCCTTGATGATGATCTTCCCGTCCCACATGCCACGGATGACGTCGAGGTCCTGGTGGCTGATGGTGGGATCCATGGCGGAGTCGAGCAGCTCCCCCACCGTGCCGCCAGTGGAACTGAGGGAGGCGAACTCCAGCTTCGGGGTGGTCAGGAAGTCGAACCACCACCAAGGGCGGGGCAGGGCGTCGAGCACGGTTCCCAGGGAGATCTGCGGCGGGATCGAGAAACCGTTGCGCTTGTCGCGGAGGCGGGCGCCCGCGACGGGGGTGTCGACGGTGAACATCAGGGTGTCGAATCCCGCGTGTTTGGCCCGTTCCACCAGGCCGTAGGAGATTTCCCGCTTGCGCATCACGTAGAGCTGGAACCAGTTCCGGCCCAGCGGGTTGGTGGCCTTGACCTCCTCGATGGAGGCGGTGCCGAGGGTGGACAGCGTGAACGGGATGCCGGCGGCCCCGGCGGCTCCCGCCCCCGCGATCTCGCCCTCGGTCTGCATCAGGCGGGTGAATCCGGTGGGTGCGATTCCGAACGGCATGGACGACGGTCCGCCGAGGATCTCGCATGAGGTGTCGACGTCCTCCGCCGGGTGGAGGATGTCTGGATGCAGTTCGATGTCCTCGAAGGCGTGACGGGCCCGGGCGATGGAGATCTCCCCCTCCGCCGCGCCGTCGGTGTAGTCGAAGGCGGCCCTCGGGGTGCGGCGTTTGGCTATCTTCCTCAGGTCCCAGATCGTCAGGGAGTCCTGGAGACGCCGCTTCTTGGCGTTCAGGGTTGGCATCTTGAAGTGCAGCAGGTCGAATATCTCACTGGGCTTCGGGAACTGGCGCTTGACCATGAAGACCTCTTCCTCGGGGCTGGTTGCTCTATCGCTCGCGGCAACGCCCACTCGACGTCACCGCCGGTATTTATGGTACCTGAATATAACTTAATTGGGTTAGGGATGCCTGATCTATCTTCCCGTGTGCTGCGGCGACCCGGTGGAGACCCTGCCACGGAGGGACGGACGTGGCAGGACCTCGGGGGATTTCGCGTGGAGGTGGGATCGACATCAAGACGTTGCGGTCCGCTGGGGTGCTGTGTGGGGCGACCCGCCACGGGTCACGGGGAGAGCAGTGGTAGGCCGGTGAGAAGCTCCTGTGCAGCGAGCACGGTCCTCGGGATGAACTCGGCCACGGTCATGCCGACCACATCGGCTGCGGCCGCCAGATCCGTCACGACCCGTCGGACATCCGTGGATGTCAACCCACCCGGAACCTGTCCGAGGCCGAGAACGACCTCGTGGCTGTCGACGGTGTCGACGTCGAGGTGGATCGCGACCTTGGACGCCCCCGTTGAAGCCAGCCAAGTGAGCAGACCCTCGGTCGAGACTCTCAAATCGTCTGGAGGGAACGTGGCCAATCCCCACGCGGCGACGTTTGCGTATGCGTCCTCCTCCCAGGAGTGCAGGCCTGCAAGAGCGACCCGGGAAGGATCAAGAGTGGCGGGGAGCATGTCGACGATCTCCGGGGCACCGTGCCCAAGCAGTGTGCTGACCGCCATGGCGTGATATCCGGGGTAGCCGGTTTCGGGCGTGTCCACGTCGGGGTGTGAATCGATCCAGACGACCGCGAGGTCATTCCCGTATCTTTCGGCCAGGGTGGAGAACGGCGCGACGCTCACCGAACAATCGCCTCCCAGGGTGAGCACGCGTTCGGCGTCGTGACGGGACAGCGCATCGAGCGCATTCCCGAGTGATTCGAGGATGGCGTCCCGGGACTCGATCCCATTCACGACGTCTTCCTCGTCGCCGGTTGGGACGTCGACGAATTCCGTCGGCCCGGAATGGGCGGGCAGAATCGCCTGCAGCACCTGCGCCCCCACCGCGTATCCGCGCCTGGCGGCTCCGAGTGGCACCTCCGGCAGCAGGGAAGCGACCACGTCACGACCGGCACCCTGCCACTGCGGCCAGACCAGCCGGAGGACGCGGGCGTTTTCATCCGTGAATGTGATGCTCATGCAATCATGGTCTCAGGAAACCCCGGAATCAATGATCGGGAAAACCAGGAAGGAGCGGGCAGTGACAGTGACACGACCCGTAACCATCGCTCTCACGGGAGTCACGGGGAAGCTCGGTGGGGCCGTGGCGAGTGGACTGCAGGACTTGGCTCCGCAGCTGAGGCTGCTGGTGCGCGACGCCGGCCGGGCGCCCCGGCTCGAGGGGGACGTGGCCGTGATGGAATACGGCGACGCGGAGGCTTCCCGCAAGGCACTGACCGGGGTTGACGTGCTCTTCATGGTTTCCGCCGGGGAGAACCCGGACCGGGTGCATCAACATCAGATCTTCGTGGAAGCCGCAGCCGCCGCGGGGGTCGGGCACATCGTCTACACGTCCTTCCTGGCGGCCGCCCCGGATGCCACCTTCACCCTGGCCCGCGACCACTGGTACACCGAGCAGCACATTCGCGAATCGGGAATGGCGTGGACCTTCCTGCGCGACTCGTTCTACCTGGATTTCTTCCCCGGGATGGTGGACGAGCACGGTGTGATGCGCGGCCCGGCAGGCAACGGCCGCGTGGGCGCGGTCGCCAGGCAGGACGTGGCGCGGTCGGCCGTGGCGGTCCTGCGCGACCCGTCGCCCCACGCGGAGCGCACCTACGACATGACGGGTCCGGAGGCCCTCTCGCTCACGGACATGGCCCGGATCATCGGTGAGGCCCAGGGACGGGAGGTCACCTACCGGGAGGAAACCGTGGAGGAGGCCTACGCCTCGCGCGCCCACTACGGTGCCCCGGCCTGGCAGGTCGACGCCTGGGTGTCCACCTACACCGCGATCGCCTCCGGGGAGCTGGACGTGGTCTCCGACAGCGTCCGGGCCCTGACCGGGCGGTCTGCCATGAGCATGGCGGATCTTCTCGGGCAGGGCTGACCCGATTGGGCCCAGCTCCCGTGAAGCGGAGCCGGGGGCTGTGAAACAGTGGGGCCATGCAGAACCCACTGATCACTGTTTCCCAGCTGGCCACCCTGCGCCAGCAACGAGACGTCACCCTCCTCGACGTCCGGTTCGGAGGGCCGGGAAGTTCGGGCGGCCGGGAGCAATACCTTGAGGGACACATCCCCGGGGCGGTTCTGGTGGACATGGACACGGCACTGGCCTCCCCGAGCGTTGGTCCTGGCGGACGGCATCCGCTCCCCCACCCCGAGGCCTTCGAGGCGGCGATGCGGGCCGCGGGAGTCAGCAACGACCGGCCCGTCGTGGTCTACGACAACTGGTGGTCCATTGCCGCTGCCCGGGCGTGGTGGCTTCTGCAGCACCACGGGCACGGTGACGCGTTCGTCCTCGACGGCGGTCTCGGGGCCTGGCTGTCCGCCGGTCTTCCGGTGGAGCAGGGGGACATTTCTCCGGTGCCGGGTGATTTCCGGCTGGGAAACAATCCTTCCTCCGCGGTGCTGGATGCCGATGGGGCGGCTGGGATGGCCTCGGCCGGGGTGCTCCTGGACGCCCGCCCCGGGGACCGCTTCCGGGGCGTTGGTGAAACCGTCGATCCCGTGGCGGGGCACATTCCCGGGGCCCGCTCGCTGCCCGCGTTCGAACTCGCCGACGAGCTCGGATTCCTGCTGCCGGCCGACGAGTTGCGGGAGAGGTTCGAGGCAGTCGGTGCCGGTGAGGGCAGGGTCGGGGTCTACTGCGGCTCCGGCATCCAGGCGGCACACGTCGCCCTGGCGGCGGTGGTCGCAGGGCTGCCGCTCCCGGCCCTCTACCCGGGGTCGTGGAGCGATTGGATCACCGATCCGACACGCCCCATAGCCACCGGGGCGTGAACCGCGGGACGCGTCCCTCGGAATCCGGGCGACGGAATCACGACCGGCCTGCGAGGGGCGAGGGGGTTTCAGTTTCGCCCGGCCCGGTGGTCTCAGCACGACCTCGGGACGCCGGTCGGGTGGTTCACCGCCGGTTCCTGTGTTTTTCCCTGGTCCGGATCTCCATGTGGATGGGTGAACCGACGAAACCGAATTCCTCGCGGAGCCGGCGCTCGATGAAACGCACATAGGTGGCGTCGAACTGGCCGCTGGTGAACAACGCGAAGGTGGGCGGGCAGTTGTGCGCCTGCGTGCCGAAAAGGATGCGCGGCTGTTTGCCGCCGCGCACCGGGTGCGGGTGGGAGGCGGCCAGGCGCCCCAGGAAGGAGTTCAACCTGCCGGTGGAAACACGCGTTTCCCAGCCCTTTGCCGCAGCCTCGATGGCCCTGCTCAGCTTGTCGACGTTGCGTCCGGTCAGCGCCGAGATGTTGACCGTGGGCGCCCACCGGAAAGCCACCAGATCGCGTTCCATCTCGCGCTCCAGGTAGCGGCGGCGTTCCTCGTCGGTGAGATCCCACTTGTTGAAGGCGATCACCAGGGCCCGTCCCGTTTCCTCGACGTTCGTGAGGATCCTCAGGTCCTGGTCGGTGACCGGGGTCGAGGCGTCGATCACCACCACGCAGACCTCAGCGCGTTCGATTGCGGTCTGGGTGCGCAGGCTGGCGTAGAACTCGTGCCCCGAGGCTTCCCTGACACGCTTGCGGATACCCGCGGTGTCAATGAGCCGGTACACCGTCCCGCCGACCTCGACGATCTCGTCGACGGGATCGACGGTGGTTCCGGAGACATCGGAGACCACCGCCCGCTGCTGCTGGGCCAGCTTGTTCAGCAGCGAGGACTTGCCCACGTTCGGTTTCCCGACGATCGCGACCCGGCGCGGCCCGCCGACCTCGTCGAAACTCTCCCGGGGAGCCTCCGGCAGGACCGCGAGCACCGCGTCCAGGAGATCACCGGAGCCCCGGCCGTGCATGGCGGAGACGGGATACGGCTCCCCCAGCCCCAGATTCCACATGGTGGCGGCCATGGCCTCGTGGCGCTGGTCATCCACCTTGTTCGCGGCCAGCACCACGGGTTTCCTGGAACGCCTGAGCACCTTGACCACGGCCTCGTCCTCGTCGAGGGTGCCCACGGTGGCGTCGACGACGAACAGCACCGCATCAGCCATCGAGATCGCGAGCTCCGCCTGCTCCGCTATCTGCTGCGCCATGCCCCTGGCGTCCGAGACCCAGCCGCCGGTGTCCACCAGCACGAACTCGCGACCATTCCAGTTCGCGTCGTACGAGACACGGTCACGGGTGACGCCCGGAACATCCTGCACCACGGCCTCCCTGCGGCCCAGGATGCGGTTGACCAGCGTGGACTTGCCGACGTTCGGACGACCCACCACCGCCACCACGGGCTTGATCGTGGATTCCTCGCTCATGCTTCGCCTCCTATCGCGGACCGACGCATCATCGTAGCCGCCCACCCCCAACTTCCAGTGTTCCGCTACACTGGCGGCGTCCTGTTCCCGACGAAAGGCCCGGAAATGACAGGCTCGCAGCACCGCTGACCCCGCGCTGCACCGTAGAGCCAGTTCCGCGCTCCGGTCCGGCGCATCCAGCCGTTCCCGGGAGCCTCCATGCCTTCGTCCATCGTTTTCTCCGGCGTTTCCTACGCCTTCGACCACTCCCCCGCGCCCCTGCTGCGCGACCTTGACCTGACCATCCCAGCGACCCGGGTCGGTGTCGTCGGACGCAACGGTTCCGGCAAATCGACCCTGCTGCGGTTGCTCGCGGGGGATCTGCAACCGACCGCGGGCACCGTCACGCTTCCCGGCAGGACCGCCCGGCTACCGCAGGATCTCCTGCAACGCGGCGAACACACCGTCGCCCAGCTCCTCGGGGTCGACGCCAGGCTCCGCGCCCTGCGCGCCATCGAGGCCGGGAGCATCGCGGAATCCGACTTTGAGATCGTGGGGAACGACTGGGACGTCGAGGCCCGTTCGCTGGCTCTGCTGGCGGCCCGTGTTCCCAGCTTGCGTGGTGAGGATCTGCTTACCCGCAGGGCTGAAACCCTCTCGGGAGGGGAACTCGTATTGGTCGCCCTGGCCGGACTGGAATTGGACGGGGCACATGTCCTGCTTCTCGATGAGCCGACGAACAATTTGGACGCCACCGCCCGGGCAAGGCTGTACGACTGGATCCGGGGATGGCGCGGCGGGCTGGTGGTGGTCAGCCACGACGTCTCCCTGCTCCGCCTGATGGAGATGATCGTGGAGATCCATGACGGCACCGCTACCGTTCACGGCGGCAATTTCGATGCCTACCGGGATCAGCTGCGAACCCAGCAGGAGGCCACCGAGCGGGCCGTCAGAACCGCCGAGCAGAAGCTGCGGGTCGAGCAGCGGGAACGGATGCGGGTGCAGGTGGCCACCTCCCGCCAGGACCGCAAGGACCGGCAACGGTTCACCACCATCCGGCAGGGTCCGCGGCTGTCCGATCCCGAGTCCAAGTCGAGTGCCGAGGGGCGCCGGAGCCGGGCGAACAAGCTGGCGGCCCGGAAGGTCGACGAGGCCCGGGACGCGCTTCGAACCGCGGAGAAATCCGTTCGCCGCGAGCAACGGATCAGCGTCGATCTCCCAGAGCTGAGATCGACACGGGGCAGGGGGCTAGCGGAACTCGTCGGCTCCAACCAGAGCATCCACGTCACCGGTGGGATGCGCCTGGGGCTGGTCGGTGACAACGGCGTGGGAAAATCAACCCTGCTCGGCCGAATGGTGCGGGACGCGACCTCCGGCCGGATCGGTTTCCTGGACCAACGCCTCGAGCTGGACGCCGACCTCCCGGTGATCGAATGCATCAAACGGGGCTGCCCGTCGGCCCCACCCCACGAGATCCGCGCCCGGCTGGCCCGGTTCCTGCTGCGCGGAGATGTGACGGAACGTCTCGTCGGCGCCCTGTCCGGGGGCGAACGGTTCCGGGTGGCGCTGGCCCGGGTGCTGCTCGCCGATCCCCCGGTGGAGTTGCTGGTGCTGGACGAACCCACCAACAACCTGGACCTCGAGAGCGTCGATGCCCTGGTGGATGGCCTCACCACCTATGCGGGGGCGCTGGTGGTCGTGAGTCACGACACCGATCTGCTGGGGCGCCTCCGCCTGGACCGGGTGGTGGAGTTGTCGCGGGACGGTGAACTGCACGACCGGGATGGTGCGGTCTCATGACCACGACCGCACCCGAACTCCAACCCTGATGGGTCAGTGGAGGTGCGGTACGCGGCGGAACTGGTGTTGGCCCGGATTCAACAGTCCTGAGCCGCGTTCTCCACGACGTGAAACGCCGGTTCCTCGTAGGGGTGCGCCCGCCGCAGGGCGGCGACGACGGTGGCGCGCAGGCTTCTTGGGAAGGTGACCTCCACCCGGTTCTCCGCCACCATCTCCAGGTCACCCACCTTCCCGATGGCGGGATTGGCCCCCTCCAGGGGCCGGAACCGGCCCATCCCTGAGGCCACGAAAGCGCAGGAGTCGTAGTTTCCGATGTGCCCGGCCCCGACCGCGAAAAGAGCGTCCAGCACGTGGTCGGTGTCCGGGACGGGCACGTAGAACACGAGAACGTCGAGGGGCTCACGCATCGGGCACCAACTTCAAGATCTCCGCCACGACCTCGTCGAGGCCCAGGTGCGTGGAATCGATGACGCTCACCCCGCAGGCCGCCTCGGTGAAATTGGAGACCGTGGAATCGTCGCGGTCCCGCCTGAGAATCGAATCCGTCACCGTGACCTGATCGGCCCGTTCCCCCAGCTCCGCGGCCCGCCTCCCGATGCGCGCCGCCGCGTCGGCGGTGAGCAGCACCCGCACCTCGGCGTCGGGGGCCACCACCGTGGTGATGTCGCGTCCCTCCACGACCATGCGGCGGTCGTGTTCCGCGATGATCCGGCGCATGCGTTCGGTCAGCACCCGGCGCACCTCCGGGACGACGGCCACCGCCGAGACGATCGCGGAGATCTCCGGTTTCCGGATCTCCTCGGTGACGTCGCGGCCATTGATGCACACGCGGGGCGCATCCGGGTCCGTGGTCATCCGCAGGTCTGCTGTTCTGGCAAGTTCCCCGATCCCGGTTTCATCGGTGCGATCCAAACCCCGCCGGGCGAACTCGCAGGCCACGGCCCGGTACATGGCTCCCGTGTCGAGGTAGGCGAGCCGGAGCTTTTGCGCAACCAGTTTCGCGGTCGAGGATTTCCCTACCCCGCTCGGCCCGTCCAATGCGATCACCAGTTCATCCATCAGATTCCCTCCCGGTCCAGCCAGGCCCGCCAGCCGCGCAATTCCAGGTCTTCCCGGAACCGTTCCGCCTGGGGGCGTTCCACGGAGATGGACAGGTAGCCCACCTCTCGGACTGCGTCGTGGGTCAGTTCGAAATCCTCCACGTTGAACCCGAAGTCACCGACATCACCGAACAACCTGGTCAGTGCGCGTGGCTCGTCGGGGACTTCGACAGTGACCGCCGCGAGTTCCTTCGGCGCCTGCCCGTGCTTGCCGCGCAACGCCATGGCGCCGTGCTGCCCGAGGGCCAGGAAGGCCTCGAGGGGTTCGGCCTGGTCGAGCACCCCGATCAGGTACTCGAGATCGGCGGCCACCTCGTTCAGTTCCCTCCGGATGGCCGCGGAGTTGGTCGTGATGATCTGCCGCCACAGTCCCGGATCGGAACCGGCGATGCGCGTCACGTCCCGGATGCCCTGCCCCGCCAGGATCAGGTTCTCCCCCGGAACCCCGCGCAGATGCGAGGCGGTGAGGATGCTCATCAGGTGTGGCACGTGACTGACCTGGGCGACGGCCTCGTCGTGGAGGTCCGCGTCGAGTTCCACCACGCGCGCCCCACAGAGACGGGCCAGCCGGTGGACCAGGTCAACGTCCTCGGGGCTGTTGCCGGCCTGCGGGGTGATCACCCAGGTGCGATCCGTGAACAGGTCGGCGGAGGCGGTCAGGGGCCCGGTGAGCTGGGAACCGGCCATCGGATGACCGGGAACGTACCGTTCGGGACGGTCGCTGGCGGCCGTCACTGCCCGGATGATGGAGGATTTCACCGATCCGACGTCGGTGATCACGGCCTCCGGGTGGCGTTCCAGCATCCGCGTCACGACACCTGCGATCGCCGCCGGGGGTGAGGCCACCACGATTGCGTCGACCGGTTCGTCATCCGTGGCCACCCGTCCCGCCCCCAGCCCGGCGGCGATCCTGGCGTGCGAGGAGTTCAGGTCCTCCAGCAGGACATCGGCCCCGGCCCTCGTCAGGGCCATTCCGAGTGAGGAACCGACCAGGCCGGTCCCGACGATCCTTACCCTCATCGGTCCGACTCCGGCATGTTCAGCGGGCGCGGCCCCTGGTAATCGGGCCCGTAGGCCCCAGGCGCGGGGCGTCGTTTGCGGATCGGTGCGCTGACCCCGGGGGCGAGGCGACGGGAGAGCACCAGGAAACCGGTGTGGGCGGAGGTGCCGTGGCCGGGGCGGATCGCCAGGCCCTCGGCGTGCCAGTCGCGCACCGTCGTCTCGGTCGCGGTCGGTTCGGTGAAACCACCGTGGGCACGGAAGGTGTCCATCACCCGGCCGAGCTGCGTGGTCGTCGCGACGTAGCAGCAGATCACCCCACCCGGGATGAGCCGCTCCCCCACCGCGTCCACGCACTCCCAGGGGGCCAGCATGTCCAGGATGGCGCGATCGATGGGCTCGTCCGCCATCACCTCCACCAAGTCACCCACGGTCAGTTCCCACGCAGGATGTTCCCCGCCGATGAAGTTCCCGACGTTCCTGCGGGCGACGTCGGCGAACTGCTGCCTGCGTTCGTAGGAGTGCAGTTTCCCGCCGGGACCGATGGCCCGCAGCAACGCCAGCGACAGGGCTCCTGAACCGACCCCCGCCTCCAGGACCCTGGCCCCGGGAAAAATGTCGGTCCACATCACGATCTGGGCGGCATCCTTCGGGTAGACGACCGCTGCTTCCCGGGGCATCGCCACCATGTATTCGTTCAGCAGGGGCCGCAGCGCCAGGTATTCGGTGCCGCCCGCGGAGCGCACCGTCACGCCCTCGGGGCCGCCGATCAGATCGTCGTGCCTGACCGCCCCCTTGGTGGTGTGCCAGACGGCACCCTCTTTCAGAACCACTGATTTCCTGCGTCCCTTGGGGTCGGTCAGCGTCACCCGCTCCCCCACCACGAGCGGTCCGGTCCGGACCCCCGACAGATTCACCACTGATTCCTCCAGATCTTCTCCAGGCCCGCGAAATCCAGGCCCGTCAGGCCGCCCTCGCGCAGCACCCTTCGCGGCGCCGCCCCGGGGCGACCCAGCAACGGCACGGCCAGGACCACCGCCCCCGTGGCGGATGCCGCATCGGTTCCCGGCACCGAGTCCTCGATGATGACCACCTCCTCTGGTCCCACCCCCAGACGCCGCATGGCCTGGAGGTATCCCTCCGGATCCGGTTTGGGATTTTTCACGTCATCCCCGTCGACGATGAACTCGAACTCGGGCACCACCCTCGCGATCACCGACATGATCCGTTTGTTGCTGGAGGTGTACATGGCGCAAGGCACCCCGTGGGCGCGAATGTCGGTCAGCAGTTCGCGGGCGCCGGGCAGGAACGGGATCTCACCCGCCTCGAAGCGGGCGCAGATCCGTGCGTGCAGTTCCTCGTAGGCCTGGGCGACGGTGATTGCGCCCGAGCAGGACTCGGAGATCCGCTGCGCCGTGACGGCCGCGGGCTCCCCGATCTGGGCCTTGAACTGCTCCTCGGGCCACGATGCGCCGTGCCGGGCGAGCATGTCCTTCTCGTGTTCGATCCACATCGGTTCCGAATTGACCAGGGTGCCGTCGAAGTCCCACAGCACCGCACGCAGTCGTCGCTGTTCCATGATCCCTCAATTGGCGTTGAAGTACTTGGCCTGCGGATGGTGCACCACCATCGCGTCGGTGGACTGTTCGGGATGCAGCTGCAACTCCTCGGAGAGCTCCACCCCGATGCGTTCAGGTCTCAGCAGGGTCACGAGCTTCCTCCGGTCCTCCATGTTCGGGCACGCCGGATAGCCGAACGAGTACCGCGACCCGCGGTAGGCCTGGTCGCGGATGGCCGCGTCCACCGTGGATTCCTCGGAGACGAAACCCAGCTCCATGCGCACCCGGTGGTGCCAGAACTCGGCCAGGGCCTCGGTCAGCTGCACGGAGAGGCCGTGCAGTTCCAGGTATTCGCGGTAGCGGTTGGACTCGAACAGCCGCTGGGTGCCCCTGGCGACCTCGGCGCCCATGGTCACGAGCTGCATCTCCAGCACGTCGGGGCCGAGCTCCCGGGTTTCGTCCGCGTCGCGGAAGAAATCTGCCAGGCAGAGCCGGGAATCGCGGCGCTGCCTGGGAAAATCAAAGCGCGTCAACTCCCGGGACGGATCGTCCGGATCCCCGACGATGAGGGTGTTTGCCTCGCTGTGGACGGGGAAATAGCCGTACACCACGGAGAAGTTCGCCAGCTGCTCAGTGGTGATGCGGTCCAGCCACATCCGCAGACGCGGCATACCCTCCGTCGCGACGAGTTCCTCGTAACCCGGGCCATCCTTGACGGGTTTGAGCCCCCACCTGCCCAGGAAAGTGGCGCGGTGATCCAGCCACTGGGCCACGTCCGCGACGGGCAGTCCCTTGACCACCCGGGTGCCCCAGAACGGCGGGGTCGGCACGTCGATGCGGCGCTCCACGTCGTCGGAGCGGCGGGTATCGATCTCCCGCTGCTCAACCACCTCGGTCTTCTTGTAGCGGCGTTTCTTGGGTTCCGGGAGTTTCGCGCCCGGCACTCCCTGTTTCACCGCCATGACGGCGTCCATCAGGGCGAGCCCCTCGAAGGCGTCCTTCGCGTAGCGAACCTCCCCGTCGAACATGTCGTTGAGGTCGTGTTCCACGAAGGCTCGGGTCAGCGCGGCCCCGCCCAGCAGCACCGGGTACTTCTCCGCCAGGCCGAGGCGGTTCAGTTCGGCGAGGTTGTCCTTCATCACGAGCGTGGACTTCACCAGCAGACCCGACATGCCGATGGCGTCCGCCCCGCTGGTCTCGGCAGCGTCGATGATGGCCTGGATCGGTTGTTTGATACCGATGTTTATGACGGTGTAGCCGTTGTTGCTGACGATGATGTCGACGAGATTCTTGCCGATGTCGTGGACATCCCCCCGCACCGTGGCGAGCACCAGGGTGCCCTTCCCGCTGCTGCCCTCCACCTTGTCGATGTGCGGTTCGAGGTGGGAAACGGCGGTTTTCATTACCTCGGCGGACTGGAGCACGAAGGGAAGCTGCATCTGCCCGGAGCCGAAGAGTTCACCGACCACCTTCATGCCGGCCAGCAGGTCCTCGTTGATGATCTCGAGGGCGGCCTTCCCGGTCAGGGCCTCGTCCAGGTCGGCCTCGAGCCCCTTGGCCTCCCCGTCGATGATGCGGCGCCGCAGCCGCTCCGCCAGGGGCAGGGCGGCCAGTTCGGCGGCCCGGGAAGCCCGCACGGAGGCGGCGGTGACCCCTTCGAACAGTTCCAGGAAGCGGGTCAGCGGGTCGTAACCGTCGCGGCGGCGGTCCCAGACCAGGTCGAGGGCCACCTCCCGCTGCTCCTCGGGGATGCGTTCCATCGGGATGATCTTCGCCGAGTGCACGATGGCCGAGTCCAGTCCGGCGGCGACGCATTCGTGCAGGAACACCGAGTTCAGCACCATCCGGGCCGCGGGGTTGAGCCCGAAGGAGACATTCGAGACCCCGAGGGTGGTTCGCACCCCCGGGTAGCGGCGTTTCAGCTCGCGGATCGCCTCGATGGTCTCGATGCCGTCGCGGCGGGTTTCCTCCTGCCCGGTGGCGATCGGGAAGGTCAGGCAGTCGACGAGGATGTCGCCGATGTCCATGCCCCAGGTTCCGGTCAGCTCGTCGATCAGGCGCGAGGCGACCCGCAGCTTCCAGTCGGCGGTGCGTGCCTGCCCCTCCTCGTCGATGGTCAGGGCGACCACGGCGGCGCCATGCTCCGCCACCAACGGCATGACGCGGGCGAAACGGGATGTGGGGCCGTCGCCGTCCTCGTAGTTGACGGAGTTGATCACGCAGCGTCCGGCGAGTTTCTCCAGACCGGCCTGGAGGACCTGCGGTTCGGTGGAATCCAGCACGATCGGCAGGGTCACGGCCGTGGACAGTCTCCCGGCCAGCTCCTCCATGTCGCTGATGCCGTCGCGGCCGACGTAGTCGACGCACAGGTCCAGCACGTGCGCGCCGTCGCGCGCCTGCCCCTTGGCGATCTCCACGCAGTCGTCGGTGTTCCCGGCCAGCATCGCCTCCCGGAACGCCTTGGAGCCGTTCGCGTTGGTGCGTTCCCCGATGTTGAGGTAGCTGAGGTCCTGGTGGAACGGCACTTCCACGTACAGCGACGAGCAGGTTCGCTCCGTCGTGACCTCGCGGGGACGCACCTCACGGCCCCCGAAGCGTTCCGCGAGCAGCCGGATGTGGGCCGGGGTGGTTCCGCAGCACCCGCCGATCACGCACAACCCGTAGTCGTCCAGGAAGGTCGCCAGGGCGTCCGCCAGCGCATCGGGGCCGAGCGGGTAGACCGCGCCTTCCGGGGTCAGTTCGGGCAGGCCCGCGTTGGGCATGGCGCCGATGCCGCAGGACGCGTTGCGGGACAGGTACCTGAGGTGTTCGCTCATCTCGGCCGGCCCGGTGGCGCAGTTCAATCCGATCACGTCGACGCCGAGGGCCTCCAGGGTGGAGCGGGCCGCCCCGATCTCGGAGCCGAGCAGCATGGTGCCGGTGGTTTCGACGGTGACGTTGACCAGGATCGGCAGATCCACCCCGAGCCTGGCCCGGGCGCGTTTCGTGGCGATCACCGCAGCCTTGGCCTGCAGGAGGTCCTGGCAGGTCTCGATCTGCACGGCGTCGATGCCGCCCGCGATCATGGCCTCCACCTGGGCCTGGTAGGCGTCACGGATGTCGGCGAAGGCAATGTGCCCCAAGCTGGGAAGTTTCGTCCCGGGACCCACCGAGCCGAGGACGAAACGCGGTTTGTCGGTGAATCCGTCGGCGGTTTCCCTGGCGATGCGGGCCCCGGCCCCGGCCAGCTCCACCAGGCGATCCACGATGCCGTACTCGGCGAGCGCGGCCAGGTTGGTGCCGAAGGTGTTGGTCTCCACGCAGTCGGAACCTGCCTCCAGGTAGGCGCGGTGAACCGCCGAGACCACATCGGGCCGGGTGAGGTTCAGGACCTCGTTGCATCCCTCGAGGCCCTGGAAATCGCGTTCGAGGTCGAGATCGCCCTGGGCCTGCAGCATGGTGCCCATGGCCCCGTCGGCCACGAGGACACGGGAGTTCAGCAGGTCGCGAAGTTTGGTCACGGCGGGTCATCCTACCCGCCTCGCGCCAGCCAGGCCTCGATCAACTGGCGCGCCAGCGAGACGGGTCCGGGAAGGGTGAGTTCTCCTTCCGCCACGGCCCGCCGCAGTTCCTTTCTCGTGTGGAAGGAACCCCAGGCGAGTTCCTTGCCGTCGAGGTTCGGTTCCGTGCCGTCGGTTCTCGCCTCGAAACCCAGCATCAGGGATCGCGGGAACGGCCAGGGTTGGGTTCCGAAGAACCCGAGACTCCGGATGGCCAGGCCGGTTTCCTCCCATATCTCCCTGTGGCAGGCCTGTTCCGCCGATTCCCCCGCCTCGATGAACCCGGCCTGCACGGAGACGCGGTTGCCCGGCCAGCCCCGGGCGTGCGTGAGCAACAGGCGGTCGGCGGGGTCGGTCACGGCAAGGATGACCGCGGGGTCGGTACGCGGGAAGAGTTCCCGGCCACATTTCGGACAGCGGCGCGCGGTTCCGGCCCGGTCGGGTGTGGTCTGCTTCCCGCACCGGGGACAGACGGGATTGCTGCGGTGCCATTCGTAGAGGGCCGTCGCCATCATGGCGAGCTGTGTCTGGCCCGGGGGGAGGTCGAGGGTCCGCAGGTCCGTTCCTCCCTCACCGTCGCTGCGCGCCCACCAGATGTGGCCATCCATCCGGCCCAGCAGCAGGTCGTCCGGTCTCCGGTCGCCGTCGAAGATCTCGGAGACCAGCTCGCCGTCCGCCGCGGGGATCTCCAGCCCGGGACCGAGCCTGAGGCATCTGGACAGCGGGTCGTGGGCCAGTTGCGTCAATGCCCGTTCGTGGCCGCGCGTTTCCTCGAGCCGGTCCAGGGCTGCCCGGGTGTTCCAGTGGTTCACCCCTCGAGGTTATCCGCTTGCCCGGCCGGTTCCCCGTCATCCCGGCCGCCCGTGGAATCCTCGTCCTGTGTGGGATTTTCCCGATTGTCGACGATCGTTTCCTCGTGCCCCGCTGCTGGGTGCTCGTCCCCGGGCGTGTCGGTGGTCTCCGAGCCAGCGGGTTCCTCCATCTTTTCCGTCCCCGCCGCGATCGCGGCCTGGTGGAGCCGGGCATCGCGACGTCCGGCCAGCCAGAGATAACCGATCACGGTGACGACACCGCCACCGGAGAGGAAGAGCCACCACGGAAAACGCGGCAGGTCGGAATCCCGCAGCGCCTTGTCCACATCCTCCTGGGGGGTCGGAATCACCCGTTCCCCGGTGACGAGGATCCGGTGGGTGTTGACCCCGAGCGGGGTGCAGGTGACCAGGGTCAACAGGTCGCGGCCCTCCTGCGGGTACAGGGCCTCCTGCTCCTCGGGCGCCACCACCTGCGTCTGACGCACCTCGTAGACCAGCACCTCTCCCATCACCTCGATGGTGAAGGTGTCGCCGGCGCGCATCCTGTCCAGATTGGTGAACATGGTGGCCTCGGCGAGGCCGCGATGGGCGGTGATGACAGAATGAGTGGACTCACCACCCACCGGGAGGGACGTGCCCTGCAGGTGCCCGGCGCCGCGGAGCAGCGTCAGGTCGGAGGTGCCGTGGTAGACGGGAAGATCGACGTCGATGCCCGGGATCCGGATCCGGGCCATGACCTCCGCCGGGCCCTTGAGCAGTTCGTGGTATTCATTTCCGGCGGTCTCCCCGGCGCTCCGGGGAACGTTGGTGTTCGGGGCCAGGATCGCCCCGGACCTGAGTTTTTCGTTGTAGGCCCGGGCATCCGCCAGGGCCTCCCCGGCCTCCGCCCGCCCGGTTTCGTTCCCGGTTGTCTGTCCCTCCCTGCGCAGCGAATCGTTGTAGGTGTCGATCAGCCGCGACTGCTGGTACTGGGAGAGCCACGAGGCGGCCGGGGTGTAGCTGAGAAGCACGATCCCCGTCAGCGCACACGACGCGGCCAGCCATGTCGTCAGGCTCGGCCTCCAGCGTCGTGGGCGCCGACGGGAATGCGATGTCATGGTTTACCGGTGTCCCTCTCAGGCCTGCTTGCGACGGGCGGCCGCGCGGCCGATGACCATCACCGCGCCGCCGATCACCAGCAGCCCGATGCCACCGGCGGCCAGGGCGACCTGACCGATGCCACCGGTCAGGGGCAGCTGGGGAACGGCCTGTTTGGTGTTCGCGACCGGTTTGTAGTTCTTGCCGGCGGAGATGGGCTGCGCCTGGGTCTCGGTCACACCGGCCTCGACGGTGACCTGCTGGGTCTCGGTCTTGACGTAGCCCGCGGGGGCCTCCGTCTCGACCAGGTAGTAGGTGCCCGGCCGCACCACGGGGAAGAGGATCTTGCCATCGGGCCCGGTGGTCAGTTCCGCGAGGGCGACGTCCTGGTCCGGGCAGGCCTCGCTGGTGCAGAGCTTGAACTTGGCACCGCTCAGGAAACCCTCGTTGCTTCCGTCGTACTTGTAGACGGTGAGCTGTCCCCAAGTGGTGGTGGCGCTCTCCTCGACCGAGTCGATCCCGTTGATGGTCACCTTGGCCTTGTTGGTGAAAACCCCGTTGGCGGCCTGCGACACGTCGGTGACGTCGGTGATCAGGGTCAGGACCACCTTCTGTCCGCCGTTGGCCTTCAGCTTCGCGATACCGTTCGGGGTGAAGGTGCAGGTCAGGTTGCCCGTGCACGAGTAGTCGTCGTTGTTCACGAAGTTGATGCCGTCCTTGACGCCGAGCGTGACCCGGCTGTTGTCGAGGGTGAGGCCCGCCGGCAGGGTGTCGGTGATGACGTAGCTCGTGATCTCGGTGCCCTGTCCACTGCGCGGGATGTCGGTAGTGATGGTCCATTTCACGTCATCACCGTTGTACTTCGCCTGAACGATCGAGTCGTCGACGGTTTTCTCGATGCCCGCCACTGAGTTCTTCGGGTACACGTGGACGTCGTAGTTCCACTGGTTGTCGTCGGTGTAGT
>ERZ773077.1281-NODE-1281-length-17569-cov-25.316718_pt1 | contig 17569 bp, 16 predicted proteins | sample MGYA00580612_ERZ773077 | MGnify/ENA primary metagenome ERZ773077 (study PRJEB29015, sample SAMEA2737971) | human oral metagenome | biome: human oral; feature: human-associated habitat; material: dental | place: China | collected 2021 ...
TTACCGGTGCAATATCATAAAGTGATAGCTCGGAACCTGCCGGCAACTGTAGTTTCAGCAATAATGCTAATGCTTGACCGATACCGCCTGCGGCACCTAAAACTGCAACTTTCATTTCATTCTCCTCATGTAGTAAGAAATGGGTAGTTAAAAATTTGTGAAAATTGTACGCCTACAAACGTTTAAATTCAAACAGACAAATTCAAATGTGCGATCTAACTCAAATTTTTTCTTTTTCCCCGTAAAAAAGGTCATAAAAAACGCCTTAAATTTCCACCGCACTTTCACCTTATAAAGTAAATATTTATTTGCTAAAAACGCTATTTTTATGCAAAATTCAGCCACTTTAATCTGATAAGAGAAAGGCTCATGTTAAACGAAAATCCGGATAACCTGATAAAAGCATTCAAAGATCTATTGCGCCAAGAAAAATACGGTTCACAAAGTGAAATCGTCACCGAATTACATAAAATGGGATTTAGCACGGTTAATCAATCGAAAGTCTCCCGTATGCTCAGTAAATTTGGTGCGGTTCGTACCCGTAATACCCGTATGGAAATGGTCTATTGCTTGCCAAGTGAATTAAGCGTGCCAAATACGCGGAGTTCCTTAAAAGATTTGGTGTTAGACATCGACCATAACAACATGTTGATCGTGATTCGCACGACGCCGGGGGCTGCACAACTTATCGCACGTCTGCTGGATTCCGTGAGTAAAATGGAAGGCATTTTGGGCAATATTGCTGGGGATGACACCATTTTTGTGACACCAACCAAAGAAACCGACATCAATAACTTAATGTTGCGTATTCAAGAGTTATTTGAAAATACCCTTTAAGTTCGACAAAAACAGCAAAACCGCATGAAAATTCTCATTACTGGAGCTACCGGTTTTATCGGAAGCGCATTAATTCCTTCGTTATTGGCGAAAAATCATCAAATTACCGCCTTGGTGCGCCATCCGGCAAAAGCCAAACAGCAACTCCCCTATCCCATTGAATTCATTAATACGTTGGATTACTTTCAGCATTTTAATCAATTTGATGCGGTCATTAATTTAGCCGGAGAACCAATATTTTCTCGTCGTTGGACCCCTACGCAAAAAGTGCGGTTAGAATCTAGTCGAGTTTCGTTAACAGAAAAACTGGCACACCTGATAAATCGTAGCGACGATCCGCCGCAATGTTTTATTTCCGGTTCCGCCACGGGTTATTACGGTGATTGTGGCGAACAACTTATTGATGAAAATACACCCCCGGCAAACGATTTTGCCGCTCGCTTATGTCAAGATTGGGAAGCCGCAGCCTTAAAAGCCAATACGCGAGTATGCCTCGTGCGCACCGGCATGGTACTTGGTACACAAGGTGGTGCATTGGCAAAAATGTTGCCGTTATATCGTTGTGGACTAGGTGGAAAACTGGGTTCTGGCAAACAGTTCTGGGGTTGGATTGCCTTAGAGGATATGGTACGTGGCATTTTATTTTTATTGGAAAATACCGATTGCCGGGGCGCATTTAATTTCGTTGCACCACATGCCATACGTAACGCCGAATTTAATGTGTTATTAGGTGAAACCTTGCGCCGCCCTCACATGGCAACCGCACCGGCATTTATATTGAAACTGCTGCTCGGTGAACGTGCAGATTTATTACTCGACAGCCAAAATCTCATACCGCAACATTTGCTAGCTCAAGGGTTCCAGTTTGAGCATCCTGATCTTGCTCAATTCCTCCAGAAAGAAATCGTTGCTAAATAAAATCTCTCGAATTTTCCACCGCACTTTTCCAAAATACGCTTTTCGACGTATAAAAAAGTGCGGTGGTTTTTGCTAGAATTTCTCCCAATTTTTTATTGTTCTTAAGCCCATAAATGGCGATAATACACCGCTTATACGAACGAATTGAACGCTATGACACATTACATTCTACTGATCATCGGCACGGCATTGATTAATAACTTCGTGTTGGTGAAATTCCTTGGACTCTGCCCTTTTATGGGCGTCTCAAAAAAAATTGAAACCGCTATCGGCATGGGCTTGGCAACAACCTTTGTGCTGACAGTGGCGGCGCTTTGCTCCTATTTAGTGGATAATTATATTCTCGCGCCATTAAACGCAACATTTTTACGTACACTCGTTTTTATTTTAGTCATCGCCGTGGTGGTGCAATTTACTGAAATGGCGATTCACAAAACCAGCCCAACTTTATATCGTTTACTGGGCATTTTCCTGCCGCTTATTACCACCAACTGTGCCGTGCTTGGCGTGGCGTTGTTAAACGTGAATCTTGCGCATAATTTAACGGAATCGGTGGCTTACGGCTTTGGTGCCTCTGCCGGTTTTGCCTTAGTTTTAGTCTTATTTGCCGCATTGCGTGAACGCTTGGTTGCCGCTGATGTGCCGATGCCATTTCGCGGTGCGTCTATCGCTTTGATTACGGCAGGCTTAATGTCTCTCGCCTTCATGGGCTTTACCGGATTGGTGAAACTATAATGGCGACTTTCTATTATGTTCTCATTGCCATTGTTGTATTGGCGCTGATTTTCGGCGCCATTTTGGGCTTTGCGTCAGTAAAACTGAAAGTCGAAGCAGATCCTATTGTCGAAAAAATTGATGCGATTTTACCGCAAAGCCAATGCGGACAATGTGGCTATCCCGGTTGCAAACCCTACGCAGAAGCCATTGCCAATGGGGATATAATTACGAAATGTATTCCGGGCGGCAGACCAACTGTCATTAAAATTGCCGAACTCCTTGGTGTTGAACCACCGGAAACAGACGATTTAGCCGAAGATCCTGCGCCGAAAGTCGCCTTTATTGATGAAAATATGTGTATCGGCTGCACCAAATGCATTCAGGCGTGTCCGGTGGATGCCATTATCGGTAGCAATAAACTCATGCATACCATCATTCCTGATTTATGTACCGGTTGTGAGCTTTGTGTTGCGCCCTGCCCGACCAGCTGTATTTCCATGATTAAAGTCGAAAAAAATATTGATACTTGGGATTGGAAATTCGATCCTAATCTAGTGATTCCGATTGTTGATACCACATCGGCTGAAAAGAAAATTATTGTGGGGAAATAAATGGCGGATGTATTAACACGTTTTAACAGTGGCAAACTTTGGGAGTTTGACGGTGGTATTCACCCGCCGGATATGAAGTCCCAATCCAATGGCACACCCATTCGCACGCTACCCTTGCCCGATGATTTTTATGTGCCGGTAAAACAACACGCCGGTACTGCAGGAAACCTGTTGGTAAAACCTGGGGATCAGGTTCTCAAAGGGCAACCTCTGACACAAGGCGATGGCTTGCAAAGTTTACCTGTTCATGCCCCCACCTCCGGTACAGTGATTGATATCGCGCCTTATGTCGCGCCACATCCATCCGGGCTGACAGAAACCTGCGTACATATTCAAGCAGATGGCTTGGATCAATGGCGTCCACAAGTGCCAATCGAGGATTTTTTCACCCAAACGCGGGAACAGCTCATTGAAAAAATTTATCAGGCAGGCATCGCCGGCTTGGGTGGTGCAATTTTCCCCACTGCGGCGAAAATTCATTCGGCTGAAAAACAGGTCAAACTGCTGATTATTAACGGGGCAGAATGTGAACCCTACATCACCTGCGACGATCGCTTAATGCGCGATCGTGCCGATGAAATCATCGAGGGTGTGCGTATTCTGCGTTATATTTTGCGCCCTGAAAAAGTCGTTATCGCCGTAGAAGACAATAAATTAGAAGCAGTCTCCGCCTTAGAACATGCATTACATGGCGCGAATGATATTGACATCCGTATCATTCCGACAAAATATCCGTCTGGTGCGGCAAAACAACTCATTCAAGTGCTAACCGGCATGGAAGTGCCAAGCGGACAACGCTCTTCCAGCATTGGCGTGCTCATGCAAAACGTGGGAACCGCCTTTGCCATTAAACGTGCCGTACTTGATGATGAGCCGTTAATCGAGCGCGTTGTTACCCTCACCGGTGATAAAATTCCAACCAAAGGCAATTATTGGGCGCGCTTCGGTACCCCAATTTCGCATTTATTGCGCGAAACCGGATACCAATATGACAACCGCTTCCCGGTCTTCATGGGCGGTCCAATGATGGGCGTCATTCTACCTGATTTAAATGCGCCGATGACCAAAGTGGCAAACTGCTTATTGGCACCGGATCATTTTGAATATGCACCACCGGAACCGGAAAAAAGCTGTATTCGTTGTTCTGCCTGTTCCGATGCTTGCCCGGTAAAACTGATGCCGCAGCAACTCTATTGGTTTGCGCGAAGCGAAAATCACGAAAAATCGGAAGAATATTCTCTCAAAGACTGTATCGAATGTGGTGTGTGCGCCTATGTTTGCCCAAGCCATATTCCGCTTATTCAATATTTCCGCCAAGAAAAAGCCAAAATTTGGGAAATTAAACATAAAGCAAAATTAGCCGAAGAGGCGAAGATCCGTTTTGAACAACGCCAAGCGCGCCTAGAACGGGAAGAACAAGAACGCAAAGCGCGTTCTCAACGCGCTGCCGCAGCACGCCGCGAAGAATTAGCACAGCAAAAAGGCATCGATCCGGTCGCCGCTGCCTTAGAGCGTTTAAAAGCGAAAAAAGCGGAAGCTGCAGAAAATGCGCCAGTTGAACAAAAAACCCTTATTGATGAAAAAGGCCATATTCAGCCCGACAATAGCGACATCATGGCACAACGCAAGGCACGCCGATTAGCACGTCAAGCGGAACAGGCGGAGACTGCCGCTTCAAGTACCGTTGAAACTACCCAAAGTGCGGTTCAAATTTCAGATGAAAATCCATCGGAAGCAGATCCACGCAAAGCCGCCATTGCCGCCGCGCTCGCACGTGCTAAAGCGAAAAAAGCCGCACAGCAAGGGGACGCAGTCGCTTCAAGTGCCTCTGAAACAGCACAAAGTGCGGTTCAAATTTCAGATGAAAAACCTGTGGAAACGGATCCGCGCAAAGCTGCTATTGCTGCTGCGCTCGCACGCGCCAAAGCGAAAAAAGCCGCTCAGCAAGGGGAAACCGTAGCCTCTGCTGAACTGACAACAGCACAAAGTGCGGTTCAAATTTCAGATGAAAATCCGGCAGACACGGATCCACGCAAAGCCGCCATTGCCGCTGCTATCGCACGTGCTAAAGCGAAAAAAGCCGCTCAGCAAGGGGAAATCATAGCCTCTACCGAACAAGCAACAGTCCAAAGGGCGGTTCAAATTCCAGATGAAAATTCAGTGGAAACGGATCCGCGCAAAGCCGCTATTGCGGCGGCTATCGCACGTGCTAAAGCAAAAAAAGCAGCGCAGCAAGGGGAAACCGTAACCTCTACCGAACCTGAAACAACCCAAAGTGCGGTTCAAATTTCAGATGAAAATCGAGCGGAAACTGATCCGCGCAAAGCCGCTATTGCTGCCGCTATCGCACGTGCTAAAGCGAAAAAGGCCGCACAACAGGTACAACAAAATGAACAGGATTAAGGAATATACATGTTTAAGATGATCAGTTCCCCCCACACCCATTCAGGTAAACTCACGGCGCGCGTGATGTTTTGGGTGATTCTCGCCATGATTCCGGCAATCATTTTGCAAATTTATTATTTTGGATTTGGCGTATTGATTCAATCAGCGTTAGCCATCGGACTGGCGTTATTGCTGGAATGGAGCGTCTCGCTATTACGCAAAAGACCGGCGCTGAGCGATATTTCTGATTTTAGCGTCATTTTAACCGCACTGATTCTTGCTGTGGCGATTCCGCCTTATGCGCCTTATTGGATTATTCTTATTGGCACATTTTGTGCGGTGATTTTGGGCAAGCACGTTTATGGTGGTTTGGGACAGAATCCGTTTAACCCTGCCATGGTGGGTTATGTGGTGCTGCTCGTATCGTTCCCATTACAAATGACCACTTGGATGCCGCCCATTGCGTTATTGGCGGAGCCGCCGACCTTTCATGATGCGGCATTGTTGATTTTCTCCGGACTGACTTCCGACGGTTTTAGTCTTCATCAATTAACGGCGTCCATTGACGGCATTACGCAAGCGACACCGTTAGATACCGTACGAACCTTTTATTCTTCTGCAAGTTCCTGCATAACCGATGCGATATGTTCCGAAGCGGCATTTTATGAATTGACTAACTTACCGATTTTCACGCAAAACGGTTGGGATTTTGCGCAAGGTTGGTGGCAAATTAACTTGGCCTTTTTACTAGGTGGCATCTTTTTAATACTGAAAAAGGTGATTCACTGGCAAATTCCGGTGGCGATGCTAGGAAGTTTTACGCTATTGAGCTTGCTCACCGAACTCTTCGGCAACGGTGCACACTTAACCGCACCGGCACAGTTATTCAGCGGTGCCATGATGTTCGGTGCATTTTTTATCGCCACCGATCCTGTTACCTCCTCTATTACGCCACGAGGCAAACTGGTATTTGGTGTTCTCGTGGGGAGCTTACTATATTTAATCCGTTTTTACGGCAATTACCCTGATGGTGTCGCATTCGCTATTTTACTCAGTAACATTTGTGTGCCATTAATTGACCACTACACCCGTCCGCGCGTTGCCGGCCATCGGAAATAAGGACTTCGCCATGCAAACCATTAAAGTTACTTCAAAATCCGCTATGTTGTTAGCGTTCGTGGCATTTTGTTGCACGGCAATGTCCAGTGGGGTTTATTTTTTAACTAAAGATAAAATCGCTCAAGCAATGCAAGAGCAACAACGCGCGTTGTTATTGCAAGTAATTCCACAGGATTATTTTACCAACGATTTAACACAAGATTGTTATGTTCCGAAAATCGATGCATTGCAAAATGTCGCTATTCAAAAAATCTGTACAGCCAAAAAAGACGGCAAAATCACCGCTTATGCCTTTGAAAGCGTGGCCCATGACGGTTACTCCGGTGATATTCGTATTTTAGTCGGCATGAAACCGGACGGCGAAGTGCTTGGTGTGCGAATTACAGAACATCATGAAACACCGGGGTTGGGCGATAAAATCGAAACGCGCATTTCCAATTGGATTTTGAGTTTTGATCATCAAGTCATCAGCCAAGAGAAAGCGGCAGAATGGGCGGTAAAAAAAGACGGTGGGAAATTCGATCAATTTGCCGGCGCCACAATTACGCCACGTGCCGTTGTCAACCAAGTAAAACGCGCGGCACTTGCCATGTTGGATAACTTGCCGAAAGAGAAAGAATAATGGATAAATTAAATGAGACCGTAGAAACCTCACAAGCAAATGACACTCAAAGTGCGGTTAATATTTCAGATAAAAATAACATTTGGAAAACAATCTTCATTCAAGGCATTTGGACCAACAACTCTACGGTGGTACAACTGCTTGGCTTGTGTCCATTATTGGCAGTCTCCAACTCCGTCACCAATGCTCTGGGTTTAGGTTTAGCCACTATGCTGGTGCTTACTTGTACCAACACGGTGGTATCCATTTTCCGTAAACACATTCCAAATGCAATTCGTATTCCGATTTATGTCATGATCATCGCCAGCACAGTAACGGTGGTGCAATTACTGATGAACGCTTATACTTACGAACTTTATCAATCGCTCGGCATTTTCATTCCGCTTATCGTCACCAACTGTATTGTAATCGGTCGTGCGGAGGCTTTCGCCTCTAAAAACAGCATAGCCCATTCTGCATGGGATGGTTTTTCTATGGGATTGGGCATGTTGCTTGGTTTAGTCGCCCTTGGTGCTATCCGTGAAATTATCGGCAACGGCACCCTGTTTGACGGCATTGAAAATCTGCTAGGCGATTGGGCGGCATTTATGCGAATTGAATTTTTCCATAGCGACAGTAATCTGCTACTTGCCATTCTTCCACCAGGAGCGTTTATTGGACTGGCATTGTTATTAGCCTTAAAAAACATCATAGACAGTAAAAAATAATGAATAAAGAAAAAAGAATTGAGATTCTAAAACGTCTGCATGCCGCAAATCCGCACCCAACAACGGAACTGAATTTCAGCTCGCCCTTTGAATTATTAATTGCGGTGATTTTGTCGGCACAAGCCACCGATAAAGGGGTGAATAAAGCGACGGATAAGCTGTTTCCCGTTGCCAATACGCCACAAGCGATTTTGGCATTGGGCGTAGATGGCTTAAAGGAATACATTAAAACTATCGGCTTATTTAACAGCAAAGCAGAAAACATCATTAAAACCTGCCGTGACTTAATTGAAAAACATAACGGCGAAGTGCCGGAAGATCGCGAAGCGTTAGAAGCACTTGCGGGCGTAGGAAGAAAAACCGCGAATGTCGTTTTAAACACCGCATTTGGACACCCGACTATCGCCGTGGATACCCATATTTTTCGCGTATGTAACCGCACCGGCTTTGCTCCCGGCAAAGATGTGGTGAAAGTCGAAGAAAAATTGATTAAAGTCGTGCCCGCCGAATTTAAAGTAGACGTCCACCATTGGTTAATCTTGCACGGACGTTACACTTGCGTAGCACGTAAACCTCGCTGTGGTGCGTGCATGATTGAAGATTTATGCGAATATAAAAATAAAACAGAATATTAAAAATACAGGAAAACTTATGACAACAAAATCAGAAAGACAAACTTGGTCCAGTCGCTTAACTTATGTCCTTACCGTTGCCGGCGCAACCGTAGGCTTTGGCGCAACATGGCGCTTTCCTTATTTAGTGGGAGAACACGGCGGCGGCGCCTATGTCATGCTGTTCTGTTTAGCCATGATTTTAATTGGGATCCCAATGATTTTAGTGGAAAACGTGATTGGCCGTCGTTTACGTGTCAACTCCATTGATGCCTTCGGTGACAAAATCCACGATAAAGGCAAAGGCATTTCAAAATACTGGAAAATGATCGGCTACATGGGCTTACTCGGTGCATTCGGGATCATGGCTTATTACATGGTGCTTGGCGGCTGGGTGATTACCTATATCGTCAATCTTATCAGTGGTACCCTCGATATTTCTGCGCCGATCACCAAAGATGTTGCCAAAGATTTCTACGATTTACACATCAGTAACAGTCCGGTTGAAATCATCATGTACACCGCACTTTTCGTGTTGGTGAATTACATTATTTTGGCAAAAGGCATTATCGGTGGTATCGAGCGCTCAGTGAAATACTTAATGCCATTGCTGTTTATTTTCTTAATCGGCATGGTCATTCGCAACGTGACCTTACCGGGCGCCATGGAAGGGATTACGTTCTACCTCAAACCGGATTTCTCCAAAATCACCGCTGAATTATTTATTTTTGTATTAGGTCAAGTGTTCTTCGCTTTAAGCTTAGGTTTTGGTGTGTTAATCACCCTTTCTAGCTACTTAAATAAAGAAGAAAATTTAATCCAAACGGCGGTTATCACTGGTTTCACTAACACTATTATCGCCGTGTTAGCCGGCTTTATGATCTTCCCATCCTTGTTTACCTTCGGTATTGAACCGAACGCAGGCCCAACCTTAGTGTTCCAAAGCTTGCCGATTGTGTTCTCCCATTTATGGGCGGGTAAATTCTTTGCGATTATCTTCTTTGGCTTATTGCTTATCGCTGCGTTGACCACATCAATCACCATTTACGAAGTAATTATTACAGCCCTGCAAGAAAAACTCAGAATGCGTCGTAGCAAAGCCATTATCTTAACCCTCGGCGGGATTTTCCTTTTAGGTAACGTGCCGGCAATTCTCGGCGACAATCTGTGGAAAGACGTGACCTTCTTCGGTAAAAGCATTTTCGATGCCTTCGATTTCGTCAGCGGCAATATTCTGTTTATGTTAACCGCACTTGGTTGCGCGCTTTTCGTTGGTTTCGTCTTAAAAGATGAAGCGAAAAAAGAGCTGTCACCAACTCCAAATTCTACGTTTACCAACATTTGGTTTAACTATGTGAAATTTGTCGTGCCGTTTATTATTTTGGTAATTTTTATTAGTAATCTGATTTAACAAAAAAAGTGCGGTGAATTTTCACCGCACTTTTTTATTTCATCCTAAGAAATTTAGCTATTTGCCTTCCGCCACATTTTTCTTTTCTTCCAATTCTTCCCAACGCATAAACGCGGTTTCCAGTTCTGCTTCAGCATCTGCCAACGCTTTCAGTTTGGCATCCGTCACATCGTGAGATTGTTGGAAGAAATTCGGGTCACCGATTTCGGTTTGAAGTGCGGTGATTTTTTCTTCTAAATCTTCCAACAGTTGCGGAAGTTGTTCCAGTTCGCGCTGTTCTTTGTAAGAAAGTTTGACGGATTTGGGTTTATTGGAAACCGATTTATTTTCTACCGCACTTTCTTCTTTTTTCGGCTCAATTTTTTTCTGTTTTACAGCATCCTGTTCGGCTCTTTGAGCAAAATAATTGGCTTGTTGCTGTTTAGCATCAAAGAAGCCACCAACATATTTATTCAACACACCATCGCCTTCAAAGATGTAGCATTCCGTCGCAGTGTTGTCGATAAATTGACGATCGTGGCTGACGATGATCAATGTGCCTTGGTAATCGGTGAGGATTTCTTCCAAAAGCTCCAAGGTTTCTACGTCCAAGTCATTAGTCGGTTCATCGAGAATCAATAAATTATTCGGTTTCAATAATAATTTTGCCAATAACAAGCGGTTACGTTCACCACCGGAAAGGGCTTTTACCGGCGTCATGGCGCGTTTCGGTGGGAACAAGAAATCTTGCAAATAGCCCAACACATGGCGTTTTATGCCGTTGACTTCCACGTCCTGCTTGCCATCGGCAACGTTATCCATGACGGATTTTTCCGGATCAAGATCAGCACGGTATTGGTCGAAATAAGCAATGTCTAATTTAGTTCCGCAGCGAATGGAGCCGCTTGTCGGTTGAATTTCACCGAGCAACAATTTGATAAAGGTGGTTTTACCACACCCGTTCGGGCCGACTAAAGCGATTTTGTCGCCGCGTAAAATGGTGGTACTAAAATCTTTAAGTAATTGTTTGCCGTCAATGTCGTAACTGACGTTTTCCATTTCAAACACGATTTTACCGGAGCGACTGGACGTGTCTAATTGCAATTTTGCGGTGCCCATCACGTCACGACGTTGGCGACGTTCTTCGCGCATGGCTTTTAACGCGCGCACGCGCCCTTCATTACGGGTGCGACGGGCTTTAATGCCTTGGCGAATCCAGACTTCTTCTTGTGCTAAGCGTTTATCAAACAGCTCATTTTGTAACGCTTCTACCCGCAAGTTTTCTTCTTTCGCGGTAAGGTATAAATCGTAGTTGCCGGGGTAAGACACCAATTTGCCGCGATCTAAATCCACGATGCGGGTCGCCATTTTTCGAATGAAAGAACGGTCGTGAGAAATAAACACAATGCTCCCGTCAAATTCCATCAGGAAATTTTCCAGCCATTCGATGGCATCCACATCCAAGTGGTTAGTCGGCTCATCTAACAACAACACATCCGGGTTACACACTAAGGCGCGCGCCAAAGCAGCTTTACGCAACCAACCACCGGATAAATCAGCAAGTTTCGTATTCGGATTTAATTCAAGTTTTTGTAACACTTCATTGATTTTATTTTCAAACTGCCAGCCATTAGCATGTTCCAATTTCGCTTGAATTTGGGCAAGTTGGTTTAACGTCTGCTCGCTGTAATGCTGCTCTAGCTGCACGGAAATATGATGGTATTCCTTCAATAAATCCGCCAAATGCTCAATGCCTTCCGCCACATAATCAAACACATTGCCTTCTGCATGGCGCGGCGGATCCTGCTCTAAACGGGACACGACCAAGTCTTTTTCATACTGCACTTTGCCGTCATCCATAATGACATCACCGGCAATAATTTTAAGTAACGTAGATTTGCCTGCGCCGTTGCGCCCGACTAAACAGACGCGTTCGTTAGGTTCAATATGTAACTCCGCATGATCCAATAAAGGGGCGTCGCTGAAAGAAAGATATCCGTTGGTTAAGCTGATAAGTGCCACAAAAAATCCTTTAAAAATAAAAAAAATAGTCATGAAATGACTTATGCTTCGACAAGCTCAGCAACCGTCATTTCATATTAATGATAAATAACGACCGCACTTTAAAGTTGCTGATACACCTTCAATGCGTACGCATCTGACATACCGGCAATGTAATCGCAAATCACGCGTTTTTTACCGTTTTCTTCTGCATTCCGCCAGCGGTTGGCTGTATTGGTTGGGAGTAATCGTTGCGGATCCGAATCAAAAATTTGGAACAGCTCCGTCAAAATACGCTGACCTTTATATTCTACACGTTGCGTTTCCACGTTATTGATCACGTATTTCTGGACAAAATTTTTGAATACTTTCAATACACCCACCACTTCCGACGGTAATTCGGCGTTATAACGCAACAGCGGATCGCTAAACTCAGGCTGAATTTTCCAACGCACATTGGTGATGAAATAATTTACTAACGCACCGATAGCGTTTTTGCGTAAGTAATGTTGATCGGAAAACAGTTTTGTACTGATATCTTCAATATGTTGTCGCATCCAATCTGATTGACAGTCTTTCAATGCATTCAAGGCCTCTTGCCATTGCTGCACATTGACCACACCGACGACGATGGCATCTTCCAAATCATGCACGCCATAAGCGATGTCATCCGCTAGCTCCATAATGCTACAGTCGAGGGATTTAAAACGAGTCTTTAAAATCTCTTGCGGATTTGACCGCACTTTTTGGAGTGAACCGAATAACGCACGATCACTTTCAGAAAGCGGTTCGAGCAACCAGTTAAACATGTGAAGATCGTCACGGAATAATCCTTTCCCGGGTCGCCAGTCAGCGATTTTGACATAACGAGGATCACTGTGTTGGCTTTCAGCGAATTGATCATATTGCGCGGAAGAGACATCCAAAATGGTCGGGTATTTCACAATGCCAAGAAGGGTACGACGGGTTAAATTCATCCCCGCATTGGGCGTGTAAGGTTCAAGCTTGGTGAGCAACCGAAAAGTCTGTGCATTTCCCTCAAAACCGCCATTATTGCGCATCATATAATTGAGTGCGACCTCGCCACCATGCCCAAAAGGCGGATGGCCGATGTCGTGCGCAAAACACAAACTTTCGATTAAATCATTGGTGGGCAACAAAGGGCTAAGTTGCTTTTGCAACTCGCTTTTATCCTGAGACAGTTGTTGTGCCAAGGTAGCAAAGGCTTCAGCAAATTTGAGTTGCGCCACAAGGCTGCTGCCGATTTGTGCCACTTCCAAAGAATGGGTTAAGCGAGTGCGGTAGAAATCATTTTCGCCCACCGCATGAATTTGCGTTTTTGCTTGTAAACAACGAAAAGCGGCGGAATGAAGAATACGCCCGCGATCACGACGAAATGGCGGGCGGTGGTCTTTTTCCCGTGGTTTATCGTCAATAAAACGTTGCTGCCAACGGGGATTAATTTGATTTTTCATGCTATACCAATGCGTAGATCAATTTGAAGACAAAAGGTGCCAAAATTGAGCTAATGATACCGCACAATACTAAAGAAATGGAACTGTAACTCCCTGCTTTTGCATTATTTTCCATGCAACTGACCGTGCCTAACGCATGAGAAACAGCCCCAACGGATAAACCGATCGCTTCTTGATTTTTTAAGCCGATTTTTTTTAAGAGTAAATAGCCGAAAATGGAGCCTTGCAAACCGGCAACGACGACTCCAACAGCTGCTACAGAAGGAATCCCGCCCAAATTTTCAGAGACTGCCATGGCAATCGGTGTAGTAATAGATTTCGGTAAAATAGTCGCCACAATATCCGGTTTCGCCCCCAGAAGTAATGCCAATACGGCGCCACTAAACATGGCTAAGAGAGATGCGGACACAGTGGTAATTAAAATAATCTGCCAGTGACGGCTGATTTGTCGAAGTTGCTCATATAACGGCACTGCTAATGCCACAATACTCACGCCCAATAAATTATTGAGCGGCGCATTGCCGGCCATATAGGTGTCATAAGGCAGATGAAATGCCAGCAAGACAGCCACTAACATTAGCACGGTTAACACAAAGCTATTTAATACCACCGATTTCCAGCGTTGATTGATTTTCACCGCCAAAACAAAAGCAAGAATTGTCAATAATGTGTAAGCATAAACAAGATAAGACATCATTCCTCCTTCGCCCGTTTTTTCATGATTTTATGTTTGAGGTGTGTAAAGGATTTGAGGGAAAACAGATAGTCGGACAGTAAACCGATCACAACCAAGGTCACGCAAGTACTGACCATATTCGGCACTAATAATTCTTTCATTTGATCCATGAGCAAGCCGGAATATTTGACGATTCCCACACTGACCGGCACAAATAATAACGCCATATAACGAATTAAAAGACGGGAGGAAAACATCACCCATTCCACTTTGACGATACGTAACACCAAACAGGTAAACAGCAGCAATAATCCCCAAATACTCGATGGAATACCAATAGGTACGTAATGGGCGACTAAACCGCCAAGATAGAGCATAAGATAAAGAATGAGCAACGATCTTGCTAATTCAAACGCTTTCCGATACATAAACAAACTCAACTTTTTTTTAAACTTTAAAATAAAGATATAAGGTCATTCTACGCCTATTTTAGTACTTAGGTTAGTACTTCGGGGGAATTTTTTATGACAAATTTTCTGCGTTTGTTAGATAGGCTCCTCAAAGCCTCATTTTATCGTTGATAAATTGCCGCACTATAACGATAATTGGCAAACTTCACCCACCTGTTTTATATCGTAAAATTTAGGATAAAAAATGTTTAACCTTATTATTGCTGTTCTTTGCAGCGTTGCGGTGTCTGTCTTACTAAAAGTCGCGCGCAAACGTCATATCGAGATTCAACAAGCCATTGCCTTTAACTATATTGTGGCGTTGTCACTGAGTTGGTTTTTATTGAAACCGGATTTCAAAGGGCTTGAATTTACTGACTTTATCGCACAAAGCGAAAATACGCCGATTTTCTTAGCATTAGGTATTTTATTGCCAAGCGTGTTTATTATTATGTCCAAAGCCGTAGAATTCGCTGGTATTGTACGTTCTGATGCGGCACAACGCTTATCCTTATTTTTACCCATTCTCGCTGCGTTTTTAATTTTCCACGAAACCCTAAGTCAATCAAAAGTCGTTGGTATTGTGTTGGCATTTGTCGGGTTGTTTTGCCTTTTAAGTAAACCGAATCAACAAAGTGCGGTCGCTTTTCGAGGTATTTTGGGCTTAGTCGGTGTGTGGTTTGGCTATGGCATCATCGATATTTTGTTTAAACAAGTCGCAAAAAGTGGGGGAGCATTCCCAACGACATTATTCATTGCGTTTTCCTTGGCTGCCTGCATTATGTTTATTTACTTGTTATTCAAACGAACTCAATGGAATGTCGCCAGTTTTGTGGGCGGCATTATTTTAGGGGTACTGAATTTCTTCAATATTCTATTTTATATTAAAGCTCACCAGAGTTTTGGTTCGAATCCAACATTAGTTTTTGCCGGCATGAACATTGGGGTGATTTGTTTAGGTACGATTACCGGCGCATTAATTTTTAAAGAAAAAATCAGTAAAGTTAACTGGTTAGGCATTGTATTCAGCTTGTGTGCAATTTTCTGTTTGTATTATCTCGATAAAATCTTGGCTTAAATTTGAGAAAAATAATGGCAAAAAACAATTTCAGCTTTTTCATTTATGACTATGAAAGTTTTGGTGTCAATCCGGCAACCGATCGCCCGGCACAATTTGGCGGCATTCGTACAGATGCCGATTTTAATATTATCGGCGAGCCCGTTGTGTTGTATTGCAAGCAAACTAACGATTATTTGCCTGCTCCGGAGGCTGTGTTAGTGACAGGCATTACACCACAGGAATGTAATGAAAAAGGTCTACCGGAACCGGATTTTGCCGCGCGGATTTTACAGGAATTCAGCCAACCAAATACCTGTGTCATGGGATTTAATAATATTCGTTATGACGATGAAATGACACGCTATACCTTTTATCGTAATTTTATTGATCCTTATGAATATAGCTGGAAAAACGGTAATTCCCGTTGGGATTTGTTGGATTTAGTGCGTGCGTGTTATGCCTTGCGCCCCGATGGCATTGAATGGCCTTTAGATGATGAAGGCATGCCTAGTTTTCGTTTAGAAAATTTGACAAAAGCCAATGGAGTAGAGCATACCAATGCGCATGATGCTATGTCTGATGTATATGCTACTATCGAAATGGCAAAATTAATTAAGCAAAAACAGCCAAAGTTATTTCACTATTTCTTTGAAAATCGTGGAAAAAAAGAGATTGAAAAACTCATTAATACCGCAGAAATGACGCCGTTAGTGCATGTGTCGGGAATGTTAGGAAATTACCGCAGAAATACGACATTAATTGCGCCTTTAGCATGGCATCCAACGAATAAAAATGCGGTGATTGTATGTGATTTAACAGCCAATATTGATGATCTGCTAACAAAATCGGCAGAGGAGTTGCGTGAAAATCTTTATACAAAGAAAGAAACGTTGTTAGAGACTGGCGTGCTTCCTGTTCCGTTAAAGCTCATTCATATCAATAAATGTCCTATTGTAGCACCGGAGAAAACCTTATTGCCTCAAAATGCCGAACGTTTAGGGATTAATAGAGCATTATGCATGCAAAATCAACAGCGTTTGTTGGCATCTCAGGATGTTCGTCAGAAAGTCATGGATATTTTTCAACAAGAACGTGAGTTTGAAGCCTCTGATAATGTTGAAACTGCACTTTATAATGGCTTTTTTAGTGATGCAGATAAAAACAATATGGCGATTTTACGCACTTTGGAGCCCGAAAAGCTCGCTGAACATAATCTGAGTTTTCAAGACCCAAGAATCCCTCAGTTGTTGTTTCATTATCGCGCGAGACATTTTTATCGCACATTAAACCGAGCTGAACAAATTAAATGGCAAAAATATTGTCGGAAAAAACTAGACTCTGAAATTTTACAATTTGAGCAAAGCCTTCAAGCATTAGCCGCACAACATGCAAACAATGAAGAGAAGCTGATATTATTACAAAAAGTTTATGAATATGGCAGTAAACTCATTGGTTAGAAAGTGCGGTTAAATTTTTTAATGTTTTTAACAGTATAAAAGAGACAACGTCACTAAATAGCCCGTAATCAGAAAACACGCTGGATAACATTCAGCGTGTTTTTTATGTATTTTAAAAATCTCACATAATCAATCTACCAACCGACTCAGATTTTACGTAGCGCAATCTCTATCTCATGTTATTTGCGAATTCATTTTCTCTTGAAAGAAAATTGACAATTCAAAATGAAAGTCTATAACTTCATTTTTTATTTGTGACATACCTTATTAAAACAAGATTCTGTCTAGTTTGACTAGCACGTGTGACTTGTGCATAAGTCTGTGATCTTCTTAATCCGTAGCTTTTGCTTACCCGATAACTAATTTCGCATAATGTATATTATGTTAAATAATATATTATCAAAAGTCACAATTTAACTTCACTACTCTTATTACCGTGTAACATTATCGCATCGAGATTTTTGAGATTTTGAATCGTTAACATCGTTAGACGTTAAAATCTATTTTCAGGAAGGAAGAATTGAATGGGATATG
>ERZ773077.1287-NODE-1287-length-17518-cov-5.663746_pt1 | contig 17518 bp, 13 predicted proteins | sample MGYA00580612_ERZ773077 | MGnify/ENA primary metagenome ERZ773077 (study PRJEB29015, sample SAMEA2737971) | human oral metagenome | biome: human oral; feature: human-associated habitat; material: dental | place: China | collected 2021 ...
ACTTCGGCGGTGCTGTCGCTAACCCCATCAACGAGCTCTGTAAGCTCATCGCTCAAGTTCAAGACAAGGACGGACGTATCACCATCCCCGGCTTCTACGACAAGGTCGTCGACCTAACGCCCGAAGAGCGTGAGATGATCCGTCAGATCCCCTTCGATGAAGAAGCCTACAAGAAGTTCCTCGATGTGGATGACCTCTTCGGTGAGAAGGGCTACCATACGCTCGAGCGTAATAGCTGCCGTCCTTCCTTCGACGTGTGCGGTATCTGGGGTGGGTATCAGGGCGAAGGCTCGAAGACTGTCCTTCCTTCTAAGGCTTATGCTAAGGTCTCTTGCCGTCTCGTAGCTAATCAAGACCACAAGGAGATCAGCCAAGCACTCGTAGACTACATCGAAGGTATCGCTCCCAAGTACGTCCGTGTGAAGGTCACGAAGATGCACGGTGGCGAGGCTTACCTCTGCCCCATCGACCTACCTGCTTACCGTGCAGCCGAAGAAGCTGTCGGCGTAGCCTTTGGCAAGCGTCCTCTTGGCCTACGAAGTGGCGGTAGTATCCCCATCATCGCAGCCTTCGAACGTGTCTTCGGGATCAAGACCATCCTCATGGGCTTCGGGCTGGAAAGCGATGCGATCCACTCACCCAACGAGAACCTTCCCCTTGACATCTTCTACAAGGGTATCGAGGCCGTAGCCGAATTCTACAAGGTCTACCCCAAGCACTAAGCACCCAAATTACACTGAATGTCCATCCTTATTAAGAACGTCCTTCATCAGGACAAACTCACCGACGTCCTCATCGAGGGTAACCGCATAGCCCGTATCGCCGAAGGTATCTCTGCTCCAGCTGGAGCAGAGGTGCTTGACGGCACGGACAAGGCGATCATCCCCGGCTTCATCAACACGCATACGCATGCTTCGATGACGCTCTTCAGAGGCTACGGAGATGACCTACCACTGATGACTTGGCTCCAAGATTATATCTGGCCCGTCGAAGCTCAGATGACGGCCCATGATGTCTACGTAGGCGCTCGCCTCGCTTGTCTGGAGATGCTTCGCTCGGGGACGACCTGTTTCCTCGATATGTATATGCACCCGCTCGAGACAGCGAAGGCAGTCGAAGAGATGGGACTACGTGCACACCTCTCCTACACGCTCTTCGATCAGGGCAATGCCGAGCGTGCAGAGCTGGATCGCAAGCGAAGCTACGAGTACTTCGAGCGCTTCAAGGAGTTTAGTGATCGTATCACCTTCACCCTCGGACCGCATGCTATCTATACGGTGAGTGGAGAACAGCTCCAGTTCTGCCACCAGTTTGCCAAGGAGCATAACGTAAAGATCCACCTGCATCTCTCCGAGACAAAGGGGGAGATCGATGAGTGCGTCCGACTGCATGGTCTTACTCCTGTTCGCTACCTTGATAAGCTCGGTATCCTTAGCGAGCATCTGGTCTTAGCGCATATCGTTTGGATCGATGACGAAGAGATGGATCTGCTGGCGAAGCACAATGTTAGCGTGGTGCACAATCCCGCCTCGAACCTCAAGCTCGCTAGTGGCTATGCCTTCAAGTACGAGGAGATGAAGCGTCGTGGCATTCGCATCGGAATCGGGACGGATGGTTGCTCTTCGTCGAATAACCTAGATATGGTCGTGGCGATGAAGTTAGCTTCCTTCCTCGGTAAGGGCTGGAGATTCGATAGTACGGCATGCAAGGCGGATGATATCTTTGCGTCCGCTACGAGTGTCGGTGCGGATATCCTCGGTATCCCCGCTGGACGAGTCGAAGAAGGTGTGCTGGCGGATGTCTGCCTCGTGGATCTCAACACCCCCGAACTCGTACCTCTGAATAATCTCACCTCCAACCTCGTCTATGCGACCTCAGGTAGTAGCTGTGTCAACACAGTCATCATCGACGGGCGCATCCTCATGCGAGACAAGTACGTCCCAGGGCAGGAGGCGATCATCGCTGAAGCTCGAGAGGTCGCACATCGTCTCTTCAAGCACGCTTAGATGTGGGGATCTTCCCTTCTAAACCAAGTAGCACACGTAGCCTTCGGGCGAAGATTGAGCGAGCGGCTTTGGCTCTTCGCCCTTGTCTTCCTAGCCCAGCTACGTGTGCTACTTGCTTACATTCCTTACCAAACCGAAGTCCCCTCAAGCGAAGTTCTTCCACTGGTACTTGACCAACTCCTTCGCATAGGTGGCTGGGCAAGTCTCCTCACGCTCCTATTCGCTCTTCCCTCACAGAAGTGGCTAGTTCGCCTCTTGGGCTGTCTCTTTGCTAGCACGACGCTTCTCCTATCTGCCTACGAGCTCTATCTGATCGGGCTCTACCACGTCACCTACAATATGGACTTGGCGCAGATCATGCTCTCGACCAACTGGCGTGAGGGGAGCGAATTCCTCGACAGCATCACAGCGAGCCAAGCTATAGCCGTCCTCCTCGAGCTTTTACCCGCCATCAGCTTTGCCTTCGTCACTAGTCTCTTTACCAAGAAACATCCTATCCTATTTAGCCTCTTGGGCTATATCACGGGGACGACTCTCATCTTTCTTGGCCCCGTAGCCCATCTACCTAGTGACCTGACCTATTACAAGAAACACATCAGTTTCACGGGACTTTATACTTCGGGCTTTGATCGTCTCATCTATAATACTCTCGGAGCACACGATGCCACGAAGCGTATCGCAGAGGAGCAATCCAAGATACGTCAGAATCAGCGAGCAGTCGAAGCTCTCACCATCCCACGACCTATCTCGAAGAAGCCTCTCCATGTTATCCTTATCCTCGGCGAATCAGCTCGTCGAAGTAGCATGCACTGCTATGGCTATCCCCTAGAGAATACCCCTTACGCAGACAGCCTTCTTCAAGCGAAAGAGCTTCTTGCCTTCACTGACGTAGTGTCGCCTGCTACGGCGACCATCCTATCGAATACCCGTTCGCTGACCTTCTTCACTTACGAAGAGGGGCAGAAGCCTTGGTATCAGTTCCCCTCGCTCATTCAGGTGCTCCGTCAAGCAGGTTATGCTACGGCTTGGATTGCCAACCAAGAGATCACGGGCGAGTACTCCATCTCGAACCTCCTCGGTCGTCAAGCAGATATTCTCACGGGCAACCCTTCATTCTTCAAAGGACTAGGTGGTGAAGGTGTTTTCAATCGCCCAGACCTCTACGACGAGGCTATACTACCGCTACTCTACCATTATGATAACCTACCGGATAGTCTCCGAGTAAGCTCACCTCTTGGACTCTTCCAAGTAGTCCACTTGATGGGATCACACATGACCTATAGTGAGCGCTATCCCGAAGCCTTCGCTCGCTTCACTCCCGATAGCCTCCCCGAGCCGAAGGATGAACGGAAGGACGAGATCATCGCTAGCTATGCGAATAGCCTCCTCTATACCGACTACATCATCCATGAGATTATCCAAGCCTATCGTAAAGAGAATGCCCTAGTGATCTATCTCTCCGATCATGGAGATGCACTCTTTGATGAAGATCACCCAGAGCTTATGGGACATGCTCTTGTTCCTCGTGCAGTAGAGATCCCGCTCTTCGTCTACTTCTCTCCGCAGCTACGCAAGGAGCGTCCCGATCTATGGCGACAGCTAAGCCGTCAGCGAGACAAGCGGATCTTATCCGACCTCCTCACCCATGCCCTAATTGATCTATTAGGTATTCACACCGAATATACCCAGCCTCGTTTTAACTTCTTCTCACCCACCTACGACGATCGACGACAGCGCATCGTCGTAGCCCCCACTTCGAACAAGAAGATGGTGATGTGAGTATATATACACCCTTTCTAACGTTGAAAAATGAGGTGACTTCTCTTTTCATCAGTCTTGGTGAATGCAAAGGGGCATCTTTAACTCTACTCTATCTATAACTAGCCTCCCAGATCACTTCGAGTCTTTTATCCAAGACGCTTCCCCCTCTTCCCTTATTATTGCTATATTTGCTATACCCTTGAGGTACGAAGTATTAGCAACATTCAGCAAGATATATTCCAATTACTATGCTTGACCAACATTATCACGAGGCAGCGAACTACCTCGCTTCTCGTCTCCCTAAGGACACAAAGACCGCCATCATCCTCGGTAGCGGACTCGGTAATCTCGGTGAAATGCTCCAGCATCCCACTGTCATCCCCTATAGCCAGATCCCTCACTTCCCTCACTCGACCGCTATCGGTCATAAGGGGAATCTCATCGCAGGGACGCTCTCTGGCGTACCTGTACTCTGTATGCAGGGTCGCTTCCACTACTACGAAGGGTACCCCATGGAGCAGGTGACCTTCCCCGTACGTGTCATGAAGCTCCTCGGCATCGAGAACCTACTTGTCTCCAACGCTGCTGGCGGGATCAACCAATCCTTCCGTGTCGGCGATCTCATGATCATCCGTGATCATATCAACAACCTTCCCAATCCGCTCATCGGCCCTAACATGGAGATGTTTGGTCCTCGCTTCCCAGATATGACCCGCCCCTATGACCGTGAGTTTATCACGAAGGCAAAGGCTATTGCTCAGGAGCTCGGTATCCATGTACACGAAGGGGTCTACGTTGGTCTTACGGGACCCTCGTATGAGACCCCTGCGGAGTACAACTATTGGGCACGCTCGGGTGGAGATGCTATCGGTATGAGCACCGTCCCTGAGGTCATCGTTGCTCGTCACGCTGGGATCCGTGTCTTCGGTATGTCCGTGATCACTAACGAAGGATGGCACTTCGATGACGACTTCGTCAATGATGGCGATGACGTGATCCGTGCTGCTAACGCTGCCTCCGAACGTATGGGGCGCATCTTCAGCGAACTCGTTCGCCAGCTCTAAGTCGCCTCTTTCAGGACAACCAACAATAGCAAATCCCCGCCTTTCTCTAAAGAAGGCGGGGATTTGTGTATAGGAGGGTCTACAAGCATCCCAACCAGAGTGCAGAATACTTAGTAAGCTAACATCTTAGATGCTCAGCTCTCTCAATAAATGACTTAAATCAACGTCACTAAAGCAACGTTGATTCAGCATGAAAGCAACGTTGCTTTTTATCCTATCCAACGTTGCTTCTCTCAAAGAACAACGTTGCTTTCTCCAGATCCATTGAGAGCAATCCTATCGCATCATATCTATCGAGCAAAGAGGATCAAAAGGCTTGATCTCCACGAGCTAGCCTAAGGTCAATTCGATGGATACCCTATACAGAACAACGCATCTACCCAATAGCAAGCCCCCTCACCAGCATTCTTTAGCTGGTGAGGGGGCTTATAACATCGACTATCTCTAGTAAACGAGGAGAGAACGGAGAAGCTCCGCACCAAGTCGATCATTCAACGAACGCAACAAAGCTGGAGCACGAAGGCGTAGATCCTGAGCAATGGTCGAGGAGGAGGTACGCAGGTAGAGGGTCTCATCCTGGACATCTGAAGAGAGTACCCAGCGGTAGGCCGGACCAATGATCTCGGGTAAAAGCTCCTTAAGGCGATGAATCAGTAGTTGCTCATGCAACTCTGGATCTTCGTCCCAAAGAGCCCCAATGGCCTCAGTTAAGGTAAGTGTCTCACTATGCTTCATGACAGACTAGGCGTCGAGGTTTGTGATCTCCCCTTCATGGACAGCGAAGAGACGGAAGTCTTCTCCCCACGACCGGACGATCTCATCGAGGTACTTGCGATTCGTATCAGTGATGAAGATCTGACCGAAATCACTTCCCCCGACCAAACGAATGATGCGCTCCACACGCTCAGCATCGAGCTTATCAAAAATATCATCGAGGAGTAGGATCGGACGCTCGGGATTGGTCTCTGAGAGGAGTGAATACTGAGCGAACTTGAGAGAGATCAGGAAGGTCTTATTCTGTCCTTCGCTACCGACCTTACGTATCAGCTCCCCATCGAGAAGCATAGGGAGGTCGTCCTTATGCAGGCCGATCGTCGTATAGCCGATCAAGCGGTCACGCTGGCGTGTCTCACGGAGAAGTTCTAGGATGTGCCCCTGGTGCTCCTTGAGAGTGGATTCATAGCCAAGGGAAACTTGATCCTGCCCCCCACTGATCGCTGTATAATACTGCTGGAAGAGGGGAACGAAGGCTTCTACGAAAGCCATACGACGCTCATAGAGGATTGGGCTCACCTGCTCCAGCTGGAGATCTAAGACATCAAGGACAGAATCAGAGGCCTGCTGTCCCTTGAGGAGGCTATTGCGCTGCTCCAGTATGCGATGATACTGGGCAAGAGCTGCCATATAAATACTATCCTGCTGGGCTAGCTGACGATCGATGAAGCGCCTACGCTCATCACTTCCTCCAAGGATTAACTGATAGTCCTGTGGGGAAACGATGACCAAGGGAAACGCACCGATATGCTCGCTTAGCTTGCCATACTCCTTCTTATTTCGCTTAAGGATCTTGCGATGTCCTGGTCGGATCTGAAGGAGTAGCTGGCGCTCATCCCCCTGATCACTCTGGTAGATCCCCTCGAGCAAGGCAGCATCCTGTCCTCGCCGTACAGCTAGCGCATCTGTAATCGCCAGGTGACTCTTCGTGAAGGCCAGGTAATGGAGAGCATCGAGCATGTTGGTCTTCCCCATACCATTCAGACCAATGAAGCAGTTCACCTTAGGAGAAAAGTCACAGGTCGCAGAGGCTATGCTCTTGAAGTTGAGAAGATGAAGACGCTGAAGGATCACGGTTAGAGGGATTAGTTCGCTGGGGTTTCTTGCTGTCGAGCCATCTGCTCCTTGGTGGAGAGCATACCACAGGCTGCCGAGATATCTTCCCCTCGTGAGGTACGGATAGTCGTGACATAGCCTAGGGCTTCTAGTTGGCTTTTGAAGGCTTCCATCTTCTCACGCGCCAAGGGACGTAGAGGGACATTGGGGATCTGATGGAAGGGAATAAGGTTCAGACGGCAGGGAATTCCTCGGAGGAGACGAGCTAGCTCCCGAGCGTGCTCGGGACTATCATTGACCCCGTCGAAGACGATATACTCAAAGGATACACGACGCTGTCCCGTAAAGTCTGCCTCACGGATCATCTGTAGGGTATCAACCAAAGGCAGTCCTCCCTCTGCAGGCATCAGCTCTAGGCGTCCCTCGTGGAAAGGATTATGAAGGCTGACAGCGAGGTGACAAGTAGTCTCCTTGAGGAAGCGCTCGAGACCACGCCGCACACCGACCGTAGAGAGCGTAATGCGCTTAGGCGACCAAGCCAAGCCCCATGTACTCGTCATGACCTCGATACTCTTCATCACGTTGGTCGCATTATCCAGAGGCTCTCCCATCCCCATATAGACGATATTGGTCAGTTGAAGGGACTCCTCGACAGAGAGTACCTGATTGATGATCTCTCCCGTAGAGAGATTCCCCTTGAAGCCCTGCTTACCAGTCATACAGAAGAGGCAGTCCATCTTACAGCCTACTTGGGAAGAGATACACAGGGTAGCTCGATCCTTCTCAGGGATGAAGACGGCTTCCACGAGACCACCAGCCTTGACCTGGAAGAGATACTTACGTGTACCATCCTTTGAGAGCTGACTCATCACGGGAGCAGAACGTCCTACCTCGAAGTGCTCCGAGAGGAGTGCACGATTGGCCTTAGAGAGGTTAGTCATCTCATCGATCGAAGTGACACGCTTATCGTAGAGCCATTGAGCGATCTGTTTACCGGTGAAGCGAGGCATACCGAGAGTAGTCACCTCTGTAGTTAGTTCGTCTAGGGTCAGCCCTAGGAGCATTCGTTTGCCTGTAGGCATGGGGAGATAGTCTTGGGATAAATCGAAGGAAAGAGGAAGGCTGTCCGAGGGGGAGACCCTACGGACAGCCTTTCTTATAACTCGTCAGACCAGCTAAGGGTTTACGCTATGTGATCTAACGGTGAGATAATGTAAGGACTAGAAGAAGCGGGCTCTATTGTCCTCGATCTTTAGACTCTGCAGGAATCCAGAGAAAGCACGGAAGCTATACTGGCGTGCTAGACCCATCTCCTGCTGGCGTAGCTGTGCCTGAAGTGCCTGCTTGTCTACTGGAGTCTTAGAGAGAGGCTGGACAACCATCACTTCAGCATTGCTACCAGCGAAAGGCTTAGAGAGCTTACCGATAGCCGTGGTCATCGCATAACCATTGAACTCAGCAGGCTCACTGCCACGAACGAGGTAATTCACATCGACCAGCGTATCGACCTTCGTCTGAAGCTCGGCAGCATAGGCATCGAGCGAAGTGAGCTTCTTACCCTCGAGACGCTTCACGAGGTTCTCTGCCTTCTTCTGAGCACTGAGGTAAGCGATGATCTCATCCTTCACAGCAGAGAGTGGTGCGATACCTGCTGGGGTGTGCTTGCCTACCGCAGGGATCACGATATAGTCCGTACCACAGGTGTAGAGCTTAGGGCTGACTTCATTGTCCTTAGCATTGAGCGCCCAGCTAACGATCTGTCGGGAGCTTGGGATCTGTCCGAGAGCAACAGACTGTGTAGTGACAGGGATATTACGAGCGACACTGAAACCTTCCTTCTCTGCGAGCTTAGCCATGGCATCAAAGCCACCACCAGCACCGAGGATACGGTTCATAGCTGCATACTTGGCATTATATGTCGCAGGAGAGAAGCTAGCAGGGATCGAGAGATAAGCTAGCTGATAGACTTCGACAGCAGGCTGAGGATTCTCTGCCTTGAGCAGGATAGCGATAGGCGCTTGTCCAAGACGAACGACTGTACCGACAGGTACCTTGTAGAGGGTATCAAGAGCAAGTCCTGCACTTGCAGCGATCTGAGCAAGGCGAGCTTCAGAGAAGGTGCTATCTACCGAGCCATACTGATTGGGGAGCTGAATGAGCCCACCCTGAGCAGCAGTCTGAGGATCGATACTGTTAGCCTTCGCCACTTCAGCGAAGTTAGCTCCACCCTGTAGGAGACGATAGAGACTATCGGTACGTCCCTTGATGCTATCGTTAAGGACGATCATACGGACGGAGAGACCAGAGGTAGCCATCTTCTTGCCCGTGACCTTCACGATGTCGTAGCGATCGCTGACGAGCTGAGGATCATTCACTGCACCAGCCTCTGCACTCTTGACGAAAGCGATCTGGTCAGCGCTAAGACCTAGCTCATCGAGCTCAGCACCGGTGAGGTAGCTCTTGGAGAAGAACTTGGAGGAAGATGAGTAGCCACGTAGGATGGACTCGACATTAGCCGACGTAGCCGAGCGAAGCTCAGCGACAGCCTTCGCCTTCTCTTCTTCAGCAGCCTTATAGTCAGCCTGTGAGGGGACTACCTGCAGGCTGATATAGCTAACCTCAGCCAGCGGATACTGCATCTTGTAGGTATCCTTGTGCTCGTCATAGAACTTCTTCACCTCGGCATCACTAGGCGTAGCCGAAGCATCCGTGATCATCGCAGCAGAGCTACGCACGAGAGCCACAGTACGGCTCTCATTACCAGCGGTGAGCTCTCGGTCTACATCATTGATCTTATAGGTACGAGCGAGGAGAGTCGTCAGCTTCTGCTGGAGACGCTGAGAGCGGATCTGCTTCTGAAGTTGCTCAAACTGACCCTGCACCTGCATGAGCTGACCACGCTGCTCAGCAGGAGCTGCTTGGATCTGCTTATCAGAGAGTTGCTTGATGAATTCATTGATCTGCTTCTCGTCCGTTGTGCCAAAGAACTGAGACGCTAGTGGCGAAGGGGCGATCCCCTTACCTACGAGGAGGGCATAGAGCTCATCATCGGAGACGTTCAGACCGACTTTATCAGCGATCTTCGTCAATGCATAGTCTGCGATGTACTCTTGTGCGAGTTGGTTATTGAGCTGCATACGCTGCTCATCGGAGAGTTGCTGTCCCTGAGCCTGACTTTGGGCTTCGAGATCTTTCAGTCGTGCATTATACTCTTCGATGGTGATGTCCTTCCCGTCGATCGAGAGGGCGGTACGAGCGCTCTTGTTCCAGAAAGCCTGCCCGCTGGTGAAGAGGTCTCCCACCACGAAGCCGGCGAGGGCGATCCCGAGGATCACCACCAGGAGTACGGAGCGACTACGTATCTTCTCTAATACTGCCATTGTTGTTTATTACCTATAGGATTGAACAGTGTTTACTTTCAGTCTTTGAGGGACAAAGATACAAACACTCTGACGAATACTCAAACGCTTTCGTCCTCTATCCAATGCCTTTACCTAGTCAGCCACACGATCTTTTGATCAGTCACTCCCGAAGAACCTATCCCGTCATCTCCTCCCCCATCTATGAACAGGGATTAACCTGCTGACTGACAAGCTCTCCCCCACCCTATCACCCTACTAGCTCTCTCCCATCGGCTCCCATCGTCCAAGCTAAAAGGGGAACTCATCAAGCCCGTCCTAAGGAGCTGTTAACTGGAAAGGTAGCTTCGACAAGAAGCATTCATTGGAAACATCCTATCCCATCACCGCTAACACAGATAAGGGTCACTCTGCTACAGCTTACTAGTAAAGATCAGCTCCGAATAGGCTCCTCCCGACCAGTCCATATATATGCACTTATAGAGTGCAACGTTGGGATCTCTCCATTACAACGTTGGGACAAAAAAAAGCAACGTTGCTATTGACAGATTGCAACGTTGCTTTCATCATGTTAATTAGGAACCAAATAGAGGAATAGTACCTAAAGAATCACAAGCAAAGCTAGGAAGGAAATCCCACAAAGTCTAGGATCAACCTATCCTCCCATACCTATTACCTCCACCACAACAAGTAGGATAAGAGGATGAGACTCTTGCTATTCGGTCGCCAAAAGAGGTAGAGGGACAGCCACGCGATAAAAGCCCCAAGCCGCTTCCTCCTCCGTCTGCAGTAGCTCACCGATTGCCCTCCCAAGGAAAGGATTCTCCACTTGCCCCTCCTCAGGATAAATCACAAGGCAACGAATAGGCTTTTCAGGACGCTTCTTGAAGAGCTTCCGATCACGAGCATAACCAGAGAGCTGCCTAATGATATAGGAGTCGATCTTAGTCTTCTTCCCCAAGCGAGGAATATACTTCGCATCCATGACTAGATGAGAATCTTGACAGACAAAGTCCGGATATCCCGTATTGCCCTGTTGCTGATATAAGACCTTATCTCCGTAAGCCTCCCGAAGCAATCCCAAGACATAGTGCTCATAGAGCAGAGCCATATCCAACCAAAAGACTGGACAGTCTTCGTCTTGTCTCTGTATATTAGTGAGACTGTAATCATAGCGGCGCAGGATCATCTGAGCTAGCCGTATCGCTTCAGAATAGATATGGAAAAGCTTCTGATACTTCAAGTGCTTGATCTCCCACACCTCGATCTCATCACTAACATAAGCGAAAGAGGCTAAACAGTGCTTGAGGGTATGCTCCAGAGTCTGTCGGCTTTTGTTCTTCGGGAATCCTTGTAAAATCTGATTCACAAAGATGAGAGCCTTTTTCAGCAAACGATTTTCTGGAATATCTACAGAATACTCTTGGTAACGACAAAAGACCTTGTCAGGTCGCTTACGCAAGACATTCATACGATCATTCCGAAGCACCACAATCTGCCCTTTCACCTTCTTCAGGTTCTCCTCTCGACAAACATAGTCCTTCTTCAGTCCACCTCGTGTGATTTCCCTCACTACCGATAGGAAGTGGACTACGATGAGTGGACTAAGCACACTCTGCAACTCTGGAGCCTTGATACGAGGCGCCTCCATATCGATCTCATAGATCTGGGAGAAGGACTCCAGCTCACTACTAGACTGAAGACAGCGACTAAAAAGCTGTAAGAAATCGATCCGATCACACCCCGCTTTAGGAGTAATGATCAAGGCCTCCTGCTCGTCAAACCACTGCGCACCGATAACATAGGAAGCGTAATATCCAGCTCCCTTATCCGCTCCCTCTTCTGGATCTTCTTCTGAGAAGGTGCCATTCCATAGCCATCGGAAGAACCAACGATCAGACTTAGACCCAGGAGATGAAAGACACATCCCCTCCTTCCAGTTATCATGGATGGAGGAGATGCTAGCCAAACGTTCATGCTCTTGATGTCGCATTAGGCTTCCCCTTCGTTAGCCTCTTCCTCCTGAATGACTGGCGATACGAGATTCATCCCCTGCTCCCAGGCAGAGAAGTACTCTTCGTCCTTTTTCCTCCCTTGTAAGATACCATCCTTGATATACTCACGGATGAGTGGAACGACCTCATAGCGCACCTTTCGCTTGAGATCAGCTAGATCTTTAGCCATAAAATAGCTGTGTCCGACCTTCAGATCCTCCAAGTCAAATTGACCAGTCTGATGGGTAGCAATAAAGGAAGTCTGATCATTGGAATCCTTCCCATTGATCTCATCGAAGAGGATCAAAGCCTTTGCTCGTAGCTTTTCATCCTCAATACTTGCCTCCACCTTCTCTCTGCTGGTCTTAAGTGTGATAAAGGCAAAGCGTCGACGAACGGCATAGTCGATCGATCCCGTAGAGCGGTCGGTCGTATTCATCGTACCCAGGATATGGAGATTAGCTGGCACCGAAAAGTCTTCCTTTGAATAAGGGAGCTTAACCGTAATAGGATGATCTCCCCCACCCCTACGTTTATCAGCTTCGAGAAGTGTAATTAGCTCACCGAAGATCCGTGATATATTTCCTCGGTTGATCTCATCGATGATTAGGATGTGGGGCTTAGTCGGAGTCACCTCATCTATTTGGTATTCTTTCTTAACCGCCTTAATAAAAGCACTTGCATAGGCAGGCCAATTATTCTCCATGCCTTCTCCAATAGCCTGTGCTTTAACTTTGTCTATATTGAGAGGAGATGGAGAATACTGCTCTGTATTATGACTAATTGCTCGGACACTTCGGGTACTTATAGTTCTGTTGCCCTCTTCCCACCAAACCAAGAGTTTTGATTTACCAGTACTAGTAGGAATCTCACGCCGGTTCTCATAGCCTCGTATCTTCTGTAAGTAATCATCAATACAAGCAATGATATCTATTCCTTCCGTAGCTTGTGCCTGCTCACATATCCGCCTGAAGATACCTGCCTCAACATTATAAACAACTTGATTTCCCTGAAGCTCTGGTTTGAGACCTTCGACGAAGTCTTCATAATCCATCGACTGATGGAAGGTACAGAAAGCGATCTGACCTGCCTCTCTCAGACGCTCATACTCTTCCATCACTTTCGCATGATCCCCCAGCTCTATGAAGTCAGGATTGCACAAACGCACAGCGAGAGAAGCCGTGGAGTAAGTCTTCCCTACACCAGGTGCTCCTTGTAGGATGATGTTCTTCTTTTCCTTGAGGAGCTGAACATATTCATCTAGCATATCTGTAGACTGCTTATTCATCATTATATCTGTATATAGTCGATGTATATACGACCATTGTGGTTTGGCTGGATCAGGCTTACAACACCTAAAGGTGCCTCGGAACAATTTGGGGTGAGGAGGCTGATCTTCATCTGGTATGAATCGCAAAATCTCTACGTTTCGGTAATTAATATTTCTATACTTTGCTTGCAGCTTCTCGCTAGTATAATTCGGTCCAACAATCTTGCATAAAGCTAAAGCTTTCTTCCCATCCCGCACAAGGACTATTGATCCTTCTGGAACTTTTTTGAAGTCTTCACATTGTTTATCTTCCCATTCTGTTATACCGATAACAGGTTGTGCTTCATTGAGCATAGGCATTGGATCGCACCATGGACTTCCCGGACCATCAGGATGGCTCATATGTATATGCCAATAGACCTGATTCTTATTGTTCATAGCATATCATCTTAATTCCTACAAGTGGCTAAAGCTAATACTTTACGGTAGCAAAGATAAAGGAAACATGCTTTATACCTTTACCTTGACAGAAACGAAGCGAGGCAGTATCCTAACGTGGATACTACCTCGCTCTATAAGATTGGGTTTCTTGGAGAGATCTTATTCGACCTTACCCTTGATTCGAAGCGTGAAAGCGCCGTCACGTCCATTGCTGTAGACAGCGATATTCTTAAAGAATGGACCAGGGCGACTAGCAGGGTTAAAGGTCACCGTGATACGCCCCTCCTTACCTGGAGCGATAGGCTCTTGGCTATACTCCGGTGTCGTACAAGCACAAGGTGTAGCGACACGTGTAATGACTAGAGGAGCATCTCCGATATTCTTAACGATGAAGGTATGAGATACCTTCCCATTAGCTTCCTTAATGATCCCAAAGTCAAACTCTGGAGCAGCAGAGCTAATGACAGCTCCCTTACCAGACTGAGCAAAGACAAAACTAATAGTGAGGAGCAATGCTCCGAATAATAATCCTAACCGTTTCATAATCATTCTACCTGTTAAAGGTTCAGGCTCTTCCATAGAAAAGCTATTTAAAATTCTTCACAAAGGTACGCAAAAATAGCTAATTCAGCTATTCAAAGCTCAATGTCAGCATCAAAGCTCGCCCATGAGCAGCTCGTATAGCCTCCGTATACCGATAGCGATGATCCTCACGAAGATCAGGACGCTGATGCTTGATCACGTCCACTAGCCCGTGATAATAAACTAGCTGAGGAGATAGCTTGAAGTAGGCAAAATAAATATCACATCCGCCACCGATCGTTAGCCCAAAGTCCAATGGACGGAGTCGAAGTAGATCCCCCTGCTTCCCTCCTAAGTGCATCGAAGTGAAAACACCAGCCGAAACGAAGGGACGATAGTTTCCCCAGCGCTCAGCCCCCCACTTCACTTCGAGGGGAAGCTGGATCGCATGAGCACGGAGCGTATATTGCTCGACCTGCTTTTCTCCATCAGTGTAAGCGATGGGAACACTCCCTAGCAGAAGACTCGGCGATAGACGGAGCTCCCAGCCTGGAGTCATCACCCAGCCACCGATAATCCCGACATGAAAGCCGGGCTGGTAGTTCGGTGTATCAGCCCAGAGCCTTTCGCCTGATGAGAGGGATCCACCATGACTATCCATGCGAAGGTCTGAAGTATGCACCCCCAAACGAAAGCCGAGATAGCTACGTCGGAGATCTAAATAAGGCTGTCGCTTGATCGCTCCCTCCTGGGCAGACAGCGCCGAAGTAGCACCAAGGAATACACCGAATCCTAAGCACCAAAACAAAGAGAGCCTCCAGCGACAACACATAATATATAGGAAGAGGGGGTTAGCGAACCATAGCCTTGCGCAAATGCTGTAGAGCATAGCGCATACGACCTAAAGCCGTATTGATACTTACACCTGTCATCTCGGCGATCTCTCGGAAGGTCTTATCCTCCCAATAGTGTAAGCGTATCACTTCTCGCTGTACGGGAGAGAGTGAGTCAAGGCCTTCGCCGAGCTCACCTAAACGCTCACCATGGATCATTGCTTCCTCTGCCGTGAGATCTTCACTTGGGAGCTGAATCGACAGTAGTAGATCCTCTCCCGAAGCCCCTTCGATAGCCTGCTCTTGTCCTCGAGCACGCAAGCGACGGAAGTGATCCATAATAAGATTGTGTGTAATGCGTCCAAGCCAGCTACGGAACTTACCTTCAGCCGTGTAGCGACCTTGGCGGATGGTCATCATCACCTTAATGAAGACATCCTGAAAGAGATCCTCTACCAGCTCTTCATCAGAGATCCAGTAGCGGATAGCCGTATGCACATAGGCATCATAGCGAAGAAGTAGCGCATCGAAAGCATCATTGTGCCCCGAGGCGTAGAGAGCGACGAGCTGGTCATCACTCATCTGGGCATATCGTCTCATATTCGTCTTTATATTAGTCCTCACCCCTACTCTACGAGAGAGACTCAGGGTGAAGCATGATAGACTTCAGTTGCAGATATGTAATCCTTCTTCTATAGGCGCGCTATGTCGATATGTTAAATGTACAATGCGAATATAAGAGGTAACTCCAAAGGTCTACCTCTTTGGTACAAATTAAAAGATATGTTTTGACTTAAGCAAATTTCTTGACAATTAGCCAAGGAAGATCATAGCCCCTTCTCTCCATCGAATCACATCAGTTCGCTAGACGCTTCAGACGATCAGCAATGCGTTTATCCAGCAATGGTGAAAGGACAATAAGCGTCACAGCTGCTAGGATCAGAAGTGTACCTAGGGCCATCACACCTGTCACCGTCTCGTCAAAGACTAAAATACCGATGATGATCGCTGTCAAAGGCTCCATTGCCCCCAATACTGAGGTGAGTGTAGACCCAATACTCTTAATCGCTCGTACCAAGGCTAGATTGGAAACCAAGGTAGGAAGCAAAGCCATCGAAAGAAGCAATCCCCCCGACTTCACATCTCCAATTGGCTGGAGTCCCTCAGCTAAACTGGCATTGACAAGGAAGAAGACGCCCGCCGAAAGAAGGACATAGAGAGTGAGCTTCTGATTATCCTGAACACGGAGTAAGGGGACATTATTTACTGTCACAAGATAGATAGCATAGCACAGTCCAGAGAGAAGCACCAGAAGAATGCTCACTAGCGAAGTAGACTCTGTCGCTCCACCACGTAGAGAAAGTAAAGCTACACCAGACAGGGCGAGGACAATCGCTACTAGAGTGAAAGGAGATGGCTTCTGCTTAAAGACCAAAGCCATGATCAGTGTCACTCCCACAGGGTAAAGGAAGTGGAGCGTCGTCGCCATCCCACTGCTCATCCCACCATAAGCCTGAAACAGGAGGGCTGCTGAGCCATAATAGAAGAATCCCAAGAAGGCAAACCAACCCAATTCCTTTAAACTTACCTGAAAAGAGATCCGACGTAGCTTCATCAATAGTGCCACCAGCATGGATGCAAAGAACATTCGGTAAGTGAGAATACTATCCGTCGTCATCCCTCCCGCCATAATCGGGAGTGTGAAGAGGGGAAGTAAACCGAAGGTCGAAGAGGCAAGCATGCCAAAGAAGAAGCCCCGAAATCGATTCATCATTATAGAAGGTTAGCTAAGTGGACAGTAAGGATTGATGCGTAGTAAAAGGATAACCCCCGCCTCGCGACTCGTAGAGAGTAGACGAAGCGGGGGCTATGTGATCTTATATGGGGAGGTTCACTCCCACAAGGGCGAAGATTAAGCTTCTTCGGCGACTTCTTCAGCTACGGGAGCTTCAGCAGCAGGAGCTTCTTCCTTCTTCTCTTCAGCCTTAGGAGCATCAGAGAGTACTTCTACGGGGATCTCTACAGCCACTTCCTTGTGAAGGCGGACGGTAGCCACGTAGTTACCTACTTCCTTGATCGTCTTGACGAAGATAAGCTTGCGCTCAGTCTCCAGTCCCTGAGAGGCGAGAGCTTCTGCGATCTCAGCAGCCGTCACAGAGCCATAAAGGCTACCCGTAGCGACATTCGTATGTGCGGTGATCGAGATGCGAACGCCCTGGTACTTGGTGGCACGCTCCTCAGCTTCCTTCTTGATCGCCGCGATCTTATGAGCACGCTGGCGAAGGTTTTCAGCGAGGATCTTCTTCGCAGCTTCCGTTGCGATAATTGCCTTACCGGTGGGGATTAGAAAGTTGCGACCGTAGCCGTTCTTTACTGTGACGACATCGTCCTTGTAGCCGAGACCGACTACGTCTTCTTTCAAAATAACTTCCATTGTA
>ERZ773077.1289-NODE-1289-length-17488-cov-4.844376_pt1 | contig 17488 bp, 25 predicted proteins | sample MGYA00580612_ERZ773077 | MGnify/ENA primary metagenome ERZ773077 (study PRJEB29015, sample SAMEA2737971) | human oral metagenome | biome: human oral; feature: human-associated habitat; material: dental | place: China | collected 2021 ...
ATAATCCTATATCAATATTTTGCTCTTTCAACTGATAATAAAATTTCAAAATTTCTGGAAGCTCTAATGAATTATCTTTTAATAATTATTTAAATAAACCACTTTACTATCCGGTCAATGCTGGAGATGTGAATGAGTTTGGGCAAAAAGTAGATACTCTTGCTAGTGCTTTAACTAAGCAGGTAAAACAAGCTTACTCAGGTGAAGAGGCTGCTGGTAGCGTATTAACAGCCACCACAAAAACAGGCGGAGATCCGAAAAAATCTGAAATTGAAGAAGATGCTGTTTTATTAGGTAAAGCAATGCAATTGGCATATTTAGGGGAAGTAAAAGGTACAAAAGCACCACCAGTATTTAAAGCTTGGGTGAGTGACCGTGATTTTGCTAAACCAACAGTCCCAACCGCCGAGGCTCGAGTATTACTAACAAAATCACAACTAAGTGATTTGAGTGATGTAGTAAAGAAAATTGCGGATGCGGCAAATAGCGGGTTAATTTCACCAACAGATATGTTTTCACAACTTCGTTCAGTAGCTGCAGCAATGGGACAAGATCCAAATAAAATTAAGGAAGATAAATCAACTAAATTGGCAGATTTAGGTTTACTTGGTGAATATTTGGATGGTATTCCTTATAAGAGTCAAGTGACAGGAATTGATGAAGATACCTGGAAAGGTATGAGTGTGCAGGAACAAGAGAAATTTATTCGCGATCTGCATAGTAAGTTACGTCATTATCGTATTTTTAACGAGGACCAATCTCGTTGGATTTCTTTATCAGAAGGAGCCGATCCTCGCGATAATGTATATCCAGTACCATTGGATGCCTTACCATAGAAAAGGATATAGCGTGCTAACCATTAAAGATTTATCCATAACTCGCGGACAAGGGGAGCAAAGTTTTACGGTTTCCCTACCGCATTTATCTTTGGCTGAAGGTGAGGTCGTTTCACTTTGTGGTTCGAGCGGTTGTGGAAAAAGCACGCTATTGGAAATGATGGGGCTAATTTTAAAACCTGATAACTTGAGCCGATATGAATTGAGCTCAGCTACGTTAAGCATGGATTTAGCCCCCCTTATTCTAAGTAATAAGCAAAAGACTTTGGCTGAGATTCGCTCTAAAAATCTTGGCTTTATGTTACAAAATGGTGGGCTATTACCTTTTTTAAGCGTATGGCAAAATATTCTGCTACCTTGTCAAACAAATGGGATTTTAGCTGATGAAAGTTGGTTACATCATCTATGCGAAAAACTAAACATCAATCATTTAATGACAAAATATCCAAAGCAGCTTTCTATAGGTGAACGTCAACGGGTCGCTTTTGTTCGTTCTATTGCCCATAAACCACTTTTATTATTAGCGGATGAGCCGACATCTGCATTAGATCCCCACCACTCAGAGGTCTTATTTCATTTAATGCTATCCTTAGCAAAACAGCAAAAAATAGCCGTACTGCTAGTAACTCACGATTGGGATTTAGTGCAACGTAATGAACTTCGTACTTTTAGTGCAAAATTGGATATGTCTTTACGTCAGTCTTGTTTTATTGAACAAGCCAATAATGACTAGCAAGAATAGGGTATCTTGATGAAAAATAGATTTACATTATTGGCAAAATTAGCACTAAACGATATTTTCTATGATCGTAAGGTTTCTTTTTGTATTATTGCTTCATTGGTAGCAGTAATTGCTCCTTTATTGCTTCTATTTAGTTTGAAATATGGCATTGTTTCTCAATTACGTCATCAGTTGGTTAATGATCCAACCAATTTAGAAATTAAAATTGTTGGTAATTTAAATCTTTCTCAAGACTGGTTTGATTGGCTTAAACAACAGCCGGAAACCCAATTCTCTATTCCATTAACGCGTTCACTTAATACAATTATTGATTTGAAGAAAGAGGCAAATTTTGTTCGTAATGTGGAGTTAATTCCAACCACTTCAGGCGATCCAATTACTCAACAATCTTTGCAAAATGAGAATTCCATTATTTTAAGTGCATTAAGTGCAGAAAAACTACAAGCTAAACAAGGTGAAAGTATTACTTTAGTTGCAACTCGAAATGAAAATGGACAAGAAGAAAAGTCATTATTGCAATTAAAAGTGCAGGCTATTTTAAATGAGCAACAATTTCCTCGTGCTGCAATTTTTGTGCCTATGTCATTATTAATTGGTGTTGAAGACTTTCGCGATGGTATGAAAACGGAACTTTTCCCTGCAGCAAGTGGAAAGCCAAATGATAAACTCCGTAAAAATTTTGCTAGAGCGAGAATTTATGCTAGAAGCTTGGATGATGTGGCACCTCTAGCACTAAAGCTACGTGAACAATTTCATATTGATACTCGAACGGAATCCAAAGCGATTGAAAATGTAAAAGCGATTGATAGTGTATTAAATGTTATTTTTATGGTTATTGCTTTTACTTCTGTAGTGGGCTGCGTGCTATCTCTTATTGGCGCATTTCTTGCAAATATTGATCGAAAACGTAAGGATATTGCTGTTTTACGTTTAATAGGTTTTCAACAAAGTGCGGTTGGTATTTATTTAGTTTTTCAAGCAATCGTACTCAGTAGTATTGCTTTCATTTTATCTTATGGGCTGTATTTGTTTGGCTGTCAATTATTTAATCAAATACTAGGAACAAGCTTAAGTGGCTCCCATTTTGTTAGCCGTTTGGCTCCAATACATTTATGCTTGGCTTTTATTTTCTCTTTTCTACTTGCTGGCGTGGTTGCTGCTATAGGGGCAGTTCGCGCAGTAAAAATTCAACCTGCGGAGAGTCTGCGAGATGTTTAAATATCGTTTTTCTTTATTAGCATTAATTATGGCCAGTACGGCTGTATCAGCCCAACCTTGGGAAGAAAAATTTTTTAATCCGAAAAAATTAGATGGTGATATTGTATTACCCATGCCTTGTGAAGGGAGTATGGTTTTTCGAGTAATTAAAACTAACACCAAAAAACCATTAGAAGATATTAAAGTCACTCTCGGTGGCAATAGCAATGATGAAGATGGTTATGCGCAATATGCTACGCCAAATTATATTTCGGGTAGTTTTGCCAATGAAAAACAAGAACGCTATTTCTTAATGGGAAAATATGAGGTGACAGAAGCTCAGTTTAATGCCGTAATGAAAGGCGAGCAATGTCCTTCAGTAAATATGAAAACCAGTTTACCCGCAATTAATATGAGTTGGTTTGATGCGGTAGAATTTACCCATAAATATAATGAATGGCTACTTAAAAATGCAGCAGATAAACTTCCAACGGAAGATGGAAGTAAAGGTTTTGTCCGTTTGCCAACTAATGCTGAATGGGAATTTGCTTCTCGAGGTGGGGTTGCGGTTGATGAAGCTGCATTCCGTGAAAATACCTTTCCTATGCCAGATGGTATTGCTCGTTATGCATGGTCATCTAAAAATGCTAATGGTCGTTTGCAAGTTATAGGTTTACTTGAGCCGAATCCACTTGGTTTATTTGATACATTGGGGAATGTTTCTGAAATGGTATTTGACGGTTTTCGTGCTAATAAGCTAAGTCGCTATCATGGTCAAGAGGGAGGCATGATTGCCCGAGGTGGAAGCTATATTAAAGGAGAAAGTGAAGTCAACAATACTTCACGTATTGAGGTTCCTTATTACGATAATAATGGCGCGATGAAGAAAAAAGATATGGGATTCCGTGTAGCAATTACCGCACCTTTATTAACATCAAATAATCGTATTAATCAATTACGTCAAGAATGGTCTGCTTTAGGCTCAGATAGTAAAGAAAGTAATGATCCAAATATTGTCGGTAAACTGGAAAAATTAGCGTCGAACGTTGAAGATGAAAAACTTAAACAAGAAATTACTAAGACCAAAGATGAATTGCGAGCAGCAAACCTGGCACGAGATGAACAGCGAGATGCCGCAATTCGTTCGGCCTTACAATTAGGTGGATTCCTTTGTGCTAATGTTTCTGATTTACAGGCAGAAGTAGAACAGCAAGAAACAGCAGTAAAAGCTTTTGCTGAGGAAATAAAAAATGAACAGGATACCGATTTAAAACAAATTTATCAGCAAAAAGAATCTGATTTTAAACAACGATTACAAGAAGCTGAAAAGGCTAGAGATTTTGTTGTGCAATATTATGCAGGCACAATTACTAGTACATTTGACACTTATAGCCTTGCTAATGTAAAAGAACAAGTGGAAAGCACAAAATCCATGATGAATGAGAAAAAACTTGCTAATGGACAAGCGACGAATTTGAGCCAGTACCTTGATTTATATTGGAAACATTTAAGCCAATATTATCAGAATGGCAAAATTACCCGAGAACAATGGTTACAGCAATGTAATCAAATTAAACCTCAAACTCACTAATGATAAATAAGGAAAATCTTATGAAATTGAAAAAGACCTTTGGTGTACTAATTTTATCTAGTTCATTAGCCCTTGCAGGCTGTGCTGGTACAGGTAGTAGTTCAAGCAGCTTAGATAGCGGTGATGATGCTAAATTTTTTAGCTCATCAGGCTGGGGTTCTTGTGCTTGGGGAGCTGCAGGAGGTGCTGCATTAGGTGCTTTAACAGGATTATTGACTGGTGGTGATACTGAAAGTACAGTAGCGGGTGCCGTAATTGGTGGCGCTGCAGGCTGTGCAGCTGGTATGACTTCAAACTACTATTTAGAAAAGCAACGTAAAACTTATGCGAAAAAAGAAGATCGCCTAAATGCTTATATTGCTGATGTTCGTCAAAATTCACAGATGGTACAAAAATCTACTGCAAAACTAAATGCTGCAACAGCTAAAAATAACCAGTTGATCGCAAAAGTGAATAGTCAATTAAAATCAGGAGCAATCCAAAAAGCTGAAGCAAAACAACAGTTAGCCCAAGTTGATGCTGATATTAAAGCTGCCCAAGAGCGCTTAACTGCAATGAAATCTAATTTAAATATGCTTAGCGAAGCCGCTAGATCTGAACGCTCTTCTGGTAGTGCAAGCAAAAGATTAGATCAAGATATTCTTCAATTAAAAAAACAAGTTTCAACTTATGAGCAAGCATTACAAGCTCAAGTAAAACAACGTTCAGCAATTCAAGTTGGCTAATAAGGGGAGGGGGATGTGAAAATAATTAAATTATTAACCGCACTTTCAGCCACAGCATTATTAGCATCTTGTTCTGCAACGCCAGAAGAATGTAATCCCAATGTAGAACAAAGCATTTGGGGAAAAATGGCTTGTGTTAATTCGGGTAGTTATGATGCTCGCGTTCAACGTAAAGAAAGTGAATTATCACAAGAGCAAGCTAAGAACGCGGAATTATTGGCTAAAAACAAGCATGCCCAAGAAGCTAAAAATAAATCAGCTAAACAACTTAATCAAAAGAAAGCCGCATTAGCTAATTTAAATAAAGACTTGCAAAATAATGCAGCTTTACTTAAACAAAAAGCAAAAGGTAATAGTGAAGTATTAGCAAAAATTCAAGAAGTAGAACAACAGATGAGTCAAGTAAATACTTCTGATGCTTCTGATGAGGCAAAAGCGAAAGAGTTGCAAGCGTTACAGCGTAAATTAGCAGCTTATAAAAAAGCACTTGCTATCAAGTAATCATAAGGATTAAGAGCTGATCTTTTCAGGTCAGCTCTTGTTATTAGAATAAGAATATCATTCGTTTTTATTCTAATAATACAGACTCAAACATAGAGGACTTTATGCAACGTTTAGCACGTTTTAAACTAGATGAGATTAATCAAAATGCCATTATGTTATTTGAACACTATGATGAAATAATCAAAATAATACGATCTCATCTTCCACCAAGTACAGCAACTTTATTTGCTAAACCAGAAATAAAATCAGATCAAGTTACTGTGGAATGGTATAGCGAATTAGAGGGTCAGCCTTATCTTGTATCCAGTAATGAATCTGGAAATACGATATTACAGAAAATAGCACCACTTATTCAGCAGCGTTTAAATGCAATTAATAGTCTTACGCAAAGTCTTACACAGAAAGGCTTAATTACGCCTGAACAAAACGCTTGGTTAACACAATTAGTTGAAGGTGCTAGTCATGATACCAAACAAATTTATTTAGTAAATAATGAACCGGTTATTACTGGTTGGGGTATCGGAAAAAAAGTAGAACCACCGGCTCCGCCACCGATTGTCCCTGTGGCAACACCTAAACACCGTTGGTGCTATTGGTTATTATTACCGCTTCTTTTATTGCTACTCGGTTTATTGGCTTGGTGGTGGTTTAATCGTGAACCTGTTGTTCCCCCTAAAGTGGAACCGCCTAAGGTAGAAGAACCGAAAAAAGAAGAACCAAAAATTGAGGAGCCTAAACCAGAACCTCCAAAAGAAGAGCCAAAGGTTGAAGAGCCTAAACCGGAGCCTCTAAAGGAGGAACCAAAGGTTGAGGAGCCTAAACCAGAGCCTGTTCAAGAGCCTATTAAGGAAGAGCCGAAAGTAGAACCTCCTGTTGTTGAGCCACCGAAGGAAGAGCCTAAACAATCACCACAAAAAGTGTGTAAGCCGAAATACAAACCAGGTGAAACACCACAGATGGTAATGATTTTTGATAATTCTGCATCAATGCTTTATAGTTTGTTAGAGAACTCACAAACTATAAGTAATTTTGAACAGCGTTGGGATGCGTATGGTGTAAGTAATGAGGAGCTTGAGTATATGCGTCGTTTACCAAATCGCTTAGCCACTGCCAAAAAAGCCTCTTCCAATATTATTAATAGCATTGGCAAAAATGTAGATATCGGCTTAGTCTCATTAAAAACTTGTCCGGCTGCAACTAACCATGGTTTCTATTCACCAGGTAAACGTAATGCACTTAAAGCCAAAATTCAAGCAATGAAACCAGGAGAAGAGAATAGCGGAACTCCTCTATATAATGGATTACAAATTGCAAGCAGCATGATTGATGGTGTAAAACGCGATGCCTTTATTTTGCTTCTAAGTGATGGCAAAGATAGCTGTACTACAGCAGATATTTGTGGCCTAGCCAATCAAATAGCCAAAGAAAAACCGCGTTTAAAAGTGAATGTGGTTGATATTGGTGGGGCTAGAGCTGCCAACTGTGTAGCCAGCGCTACTGGCGGAAAAGTATTTACCGCAAATAATCAGAAACAAGTTGTGAGTATGGTGAATCAAGCTATTAAACCTATGACTAAAACTGATGAGTGTGAATAAGGAACGCTTATGCAACGTCTAGCTCGTTTTAAATTGCAAGAAATTAATCAAAATGTGACCGCACTTTTTGTCCATTATGATGAAATAATTAAAATCTTGCGTAGCCATTTGCCACCAAGTACCGCCACTTTATTTGCAAAACCAGAAATAAAAGCCGATCAGGTTACAGTGGAATGGTATAGCGAGCTAGAAGGCCAGCCAGTCTTGATTACTCAAGAAATGCAAGAAGATAAGCGATTTAAACCAACAATTTCACTGATTCAACAGCGCCTAAATGCGATTATGACATTGAATCAGGAGCTTATGACTAAAGGTGTACTGACACCCGAACAAAGTGCTTGGTTAGCTCAATTGGTGGAAGGGGCGACTCATGATACCCGTCAAATTTATTTAGTAAATAATGAACCAGTTATTACTGGTTGGGGTATTGGAAAAAAAGTAGAACCACCGGCTCCGCCACCAGTTGTTCCCCTTACTGCACCAAAACACCGTTGGTGCTATTGGCTTTTACCGCTTCTTTTATTACTACTAGGCTTATTGGCTTGGTGGTGGCTCAATCGCGAACCGGTTGTACCGCCTAAAGTAGAACCACCTAAGGTCGAAGAACCGAAGAAAGAAGAGCCTAAACCAGAGCCACCGAAAGAGGAGCCTAAAGTAGAAGAACCAAAACCGGAGCCGGTTCAAGAACCACCAAAAGAAGAACCGAAAGTAGAGGAGCCCAAACCAGAACCGAAGAAAAACTGCCGAGTAGTGGAAAAACCAACTGATGCACCGCAACTGGCTATTATTTTTAATAATGCTTCAGGGATGCGCTATACCTTATTAGAAAGCGCAAAAAAAGTAGCGATTTTTGACGAAAAATTAAGAAATCCAGCAAAATATGGCATCACGCAACAAGATGTCTATTATATGTACCGTAAACCAAATCGGTCCGTAGCTTCTAAAAAATCGGTAGCGGAATTAATTAATAATATTCCAACAGCAGTGGATATTGGTTTAGTCGAACTAAAAAGTTGTTTATCTACCTCGAAAAAAGCATCTTATGCTACCAATCATGGCATATTTACTGCGGCACAACGCAGTACATTAAAAGCTAAACTTAATAAAATGCAGGTGCGGGAAAATCAGGTTCCAGGCACACCAATTTATGAAGGGTTACAAAAAGCCTTAACTATTATTGATGGTAAAGAACGTGAAGCGTTAATTGTGTTAATTACCGAAGGTAATGGTGATTGCACTAATAGAAACGTCTGTGAGCTCATTAAAAAAGAAGCGAAAGAAAGACCAAAATTAAAAATTAATATCGTTAATATTAATTCGCCTTGGCATAATACGGATTGCCTAGCTAAGACAACTGGTGGTGAAATTCTAAACGGTGATATGACGAATCAAGTTAAATTAACTGAAGCCATTAAGAAATCAATGGAACCAGTACAGCAAGAAATCTGTGATGAATAATGGAAAGGGTGTTTAACGCCCTTTTTTTCAATATAAGAATTCTTTTAAATTTTTTCTAAAAAAATAACCGCACTTTATCGCGCGGTTACGTTATTCTATAAGCATTTAGCTGGCTTTGGCAGACCCGCCAGTTTGGTTGCTTGTTTAGCAGGTCCGTCAGGGAAGAGTCGTTGCAAATAGCGGCTATTACCTTTGTCGGCACCTAGTTTTTCTGACATTGCTTTTACCAGCATTCTAATCGCAGGGGAGGTGTTATATTCTTGATAGAAATCACGCACAAAATAAATCACTTCCCAGTGAGCTTCGGTCAGTTCTACATCTTCTAGCTGAGCAATGTGTTTTGCTACATCCTCATTCCAATCAGCAATATTAAGTAAATAGCCAAAGGAGTCGGTTTCGATTTGTTTTCCTTGTACGGTAATCATATTAATTCACTTCTTTAAAGCTGATCATTTCGTTATCGGAGTAGTCAGACGTATCTTCATCATCAAATTTCATTGGTTCGATGCGTTCTTCATCAAATGCGGTATCCCCTTCAATGCCATCAAGCGATTGGCCATGTTTAATGCCTTTGAAATCGAAGAGTTTTGGGTCACATAAGTGTGACAACGTAATGTTTTGCATCGCACTAAACATGGTTTCTAAGCGTCCAGGATATTGACGATCCCAGGTATTCAGCATTTCTTTCACTACTTGACGTTGTAAATTAGGTTGAGAACCACATAAATTACAAGGGATAATTGGGAATTCTTTGGCTACGGCATACTTTTCAATATCTTTTTCTTTACAATAAGCCAATGGACGAATCACAATTTGCTTGCCGTCATCTGAAATTAATTTCGGTGGCATCGATTTTAGTTTCCCACCGTAGAACATATTCAGAAACAGGGTAGCCAACATATCATCACGATGGTGCCCAAGTGCAATTTTTGTTGCACCAAGTTCGGTTGCTGTACGGTATAAAATACCACGACGTAGGCGAGAGCAGAGAGAACACGTTGTTTTACCTTCTGGAATTTTCTCTTTTACAATACCATAAGTATTTTCTTCAACGATTTTATAATCCACACCAATACTTTGCAGATATTCAGGTAAAACATGCTCGGGAAAACCTGGTTGCTTTTGGTCTAAATTAACTGCAACGATATCAAATTTAATCGGTGCGCTTTGTTGTAAATTTAATAAAATATCGAGAAGCGTATAGCTGTCTTTGCCACCAGAAAGACAAACCATCACTTTATCACCATCTTCAATCATGCCGAAATCAGCAATTGCATTGCCAACATTACGGCGAAGACGTTTTTGCAATTTATTGAAATTATAAGTTTGTTTTTTATCTTGGTTTTGTTCTGTCATATTGATTTACTTTAGCTAATAAAAAAGCCCTGAATCAACTTCAGAGCTTATAAATTCTGTGGTGCCTAGGGTCAGTTTCTTTCTGTATTGTTTTTAAAAGAAAAATTCTGACTTTGGCGTAATTTTGGCGTAGTTGCTCTAAAAAGGATTTATAAAAATATCCTTGTTTTGAGCATTATACCATATAAGTGAGAAGTGCCAATGGTGGGAAATTTGAAAGGTTATTTGATGCGTTTGGCGTTAATCCTGCACCAGCGGATAACTTCGCCGGCTATCCATCGAGCGTGTGATTTTTCACTTAATCTCACACCCTTTGGGAATGTTGGGTCTTTGACGATAACATTCGCAGTCCGCTGATACTTGCAGCCAACTAATGCCGCAACGTATTCCAAAGGGATTAAGTTTTGGCTTTTTTCTGTAAAAGCGGAAACAGCCATCACTTTAATTGCTTCTGACATTTCTTCTTCCGCTTTTTCTGATAGAGTTATTTTATCCATAAAAGCTCCAATAGTAATCCATTATTCTTTTGATTTAAACAAGGCTGCTTGTATTTCATTTACTGCCTTGTAAATTCTGTATCTTTGAGAGATTGGAATTGCTAATTCACCGGGATACATTTTTAAAAAATAGTACCCATTTGCAATCCAAAATTCTGCTTTATTTCTTTTATTTGTCAAAGTAAATCCATCAGATACCCATTCTTGAGGATTACTCTCCAAGCTATCTAGCAACTCTTTCCATGGGCTTACAGGCTTACGTTTAAGCAATCTACAAACAAATAGAGATGTTTTATACATTTCTTTACTCCAATAAAAAACCGCACATAAAATTGCGGCAATGTTTGTTACAATAAATACTTTTATTCATAAAAGCATTAATTGAGAGGCTTAATACTGAAATAACTATCACTTAATACAACACCTTGATGTATGTATTCAGCGGTAGGGAATATTTGTTTAATAATCTCTCTAGCTTTCTTTTCATTAGCTTGCCCATTAAAAGATATGGACAATATATCAGCGCCGCTGTGTTTGCTATACATAATTGACGCTTTGTCGCTTTTAAAGCCAAGAGTTGCACCCCAATCAAGGTTAAATTCGAACCCGTGCTTTTCTAGCTTTTCAATAATTTCTTCCTTTTCCATGCTTATTTCCTTTTAAAATAAAAACCGCTCATAAGAGCGGTTATAACTATTTATTTTAGTTAGCCCACTTCATCTAACTTATCCCACTTTTATAAAAAAATGGGGGGAGAGGAGATTTAATGGGCTGTAAATGGGTTTTATCCCCCAAGATAAGGCTTAGGGCATTCCCAAATGTAATTTTTAAATTCTATACATTTATCTAAAGTTAATACGCCTTTTATGATTTCTAACTCTTGATTAAATGCTTGCCCCCATTCAAACCCATAAAACCTAAAATCAACATTAAATTTTTTGCTTAATTCAACCATTTCAGGAGGACTTAATACCCATGCAGCTGAGATTGGTACGACAACGATATACCCATTCTCCAACTCATATCCCTCAATGATTTCATTTGAGTTGTCGCAAAAAACACGTCGAGCCCCTTTGATTGTTTGCCCTCTAATGTTTTTGATTTCTAACGTGCCCAATTCATCAATGTCACACTCGCAACCTTCGATGCACTCCGTTAAAAAATGCGTTATATCAGCGGATTCGCCTCTAATTTTTAAATCTCCTACACACCAATTTGGCATAATTTATTCCTCCATTCGAATGGAAAACCCACCGTGACGAAATACAACATTATGATCATCCTCAGTAAGTTTTTTCATTAATTGATATGTTTTAGGACATCTGCCAGAACCTTTTTCTTCGTTGAGTAAACGTTCTAACTCATCCCAATGTTCCACTAGTTTTGCCCAAATTGGGGAAATCTCTTTCATCTTATAAAGATAATCTCGCATTTTCGGTACTCGTTCTAATAACTTCACGCAACGAGATAAATCGCTCGGATCAAGCGGATAACTTTTACGTCTTGGTATCACATCAAAACCAATCACAAACGCCATACATTTACTACTTAATCCGACATCTTCGTCATTAGCTAACCATTGGATTATTTTTTTCTGCATACTTACTCCATCATACTCTTCATAAAATCAAGCCATTTTTGAGCATCTTCTTTCGTCCGAAAACAGTTGCCACTTTCAATTAATTCTTCGTCATAACTATTAATATTCAGTATTAAATTTTCAATTCTGCTACCATATACATAATAAAAACGTTCGCCAAATTCAGGCTTAAATGGTTTAGGCAGCGTAACGGTGATTGTGTCGGATTTTTGCACTGCTGACTCCTGGTATATCTCAGGGTGTCCAAAATCCGAACTCCACGCAACATAAGAATCACTTTGCTCACTACCCAATAAGTAGCTACCATCTTTAGCTTTGCCTATGATGATATATACATCTTGCCCATCAAGACTAACTTTTAAATCTTCCTGATACGCCTTTTCCAGTACCTGCTCGGATGTTAGTTTAGGCTCTTCCCACATGCTGACAATATCCCATTCACTTTAGCGGTTTAGCCAGTATTTGCCATCTTTGCTCCAATTACATAAATTGCGCCCATACTCCCCAACAATATAGCTATTGCCATCTTCTGTACCGACTTTGCTAAGACCGACTACATACGCTTTTTGTCCGTTGCGTAACTGCACAAGCGCACCATTCAGCGCCTCTTGTAAATCAAACGGTTTCATAAATTCTCCTTAAAAAAAGACCGCACTTTGCGGTCGTTGGTTATTCTGCTGGTGGTGGAGGGAGTGGTTGCCAGTGAGATATCTCATCATCCGCATAATCAAGCCAGCCGCCTAAATCGGCATCATATCTTGTTATTGCTATTGATGGCTCATAGTCTGGACAATGCACAATAAAATAACCATCCTCTACCGGAGCGCATTTGTCTGACTTAATCCATCCGTTGTTGTCTTTGCTCATTTGCCATCTCCATGTAATTAATCATCCTATCGCCAATCCACTTAATAACGGGCACTGCCATGCTATTCCCGATAGCTTTATAGCGCGGGCTATCCGGACAATCTTCGGCGGGTTTATTGCGATACGGGATTTGTGTATAACCAGGAGGGAATCCTTGTAATTTTTCACACTCCCATGGGGTGAGTTTACGCACTGTTACGCTATCAAATACACCGTGAGTATCCGTAGCGGTTAATGTATAACTTACCCCGCTATCATCAAATCCGTTACCGTTTCCGCCATTGTGAGGTTGTCTGCCGATAGTGTTACCCGCAAGAGCAATGCGAGGGATATTATTACCGCCAGTCCCCATTCTGGCCGTTAGCGTCGGCGTAGTATCATCATCTTGTATGCGTACTACGTCGGAGCGGTGAGCAATATCAAATAAGATATTTTCTTGCCCGTCGTGTACTACAAGCGTTTCCGACCCACCACCAAGCGCACCGCCACTAGCAGTTACTACCCCCCCACTGCGGATCGGATATACGTTCCAAAGCTACTCTCAGTGTAGGCGGTAATATTTTTTTCCGCGCTTCCGCTCGTCTCAATATCCCAGCACAGGCTTTTGCGCTCAATGAGTATTTGGGCGACACTTCTCGGTCTAGCACTTGCCACAACAAACACCCGACAGCGTCGTTGGGCAACTCCGAAGTATTGAGCATCGAGGATTCGCCACGCGATAGTGCGGGCTGAATGCACATAACCAGAGTTTGTCCATCTTGCCCCTGCCGGTTGTAATGGCTCACGTTCTTGAGCCAATCCAGCCAGAAAGTGTCCGAATGCGTTGTCCTTTGTGGATAGTACATCCGGAACGTTTTCCCACAACAAAACGCACGGTTGCTTACCGTCTTGGCATCTAACATAATCAATAGCCTCTAATATGTGTATTAAAGTTAACGTGAGATTTCCTCGCTCATCATCTAACGAGTTTCGCAAACCAGCGATCGAAAACGCTTGGCAAGGAGTTCCGCCGACAAGCACATCAGGGGCGGGGATTTCTCTGTTTATAATTTTTTGAGGTAAGGCGGTCATATCGCCAAGATTTGGGATGTCTGGATAATGATGAGCAAGCACGGCGCAAGGAAATGGCTCTATCTCAGAAAACCAAAGTGGCGTCATCAAGCCTTTCCACGCAACGCTTACCGCCTCAATCCCTGAACAGACTGAGCCGTAAGTCAGCATTTTTTATCACCTTTATACGGCTTTAAATCCACCACCGGCAACACATTAACCAGTGGTTGCGGTGTGTTGTAATCTTGCTTTGCGCTAAATTGACTGTTAGCCCACTTGATAAAGTGATTAACATAATTTTGTACTACGCACGGGTAATTAGCCGTTTCAGCTATTCTGATAATGTCGCTTCTCAGCTCGGAATCAAACAACGGCCAGTGTTTTTTAGCGTCATCTATTGCCCGCGTAACGGATGTTGCAAGTACGTTATTCATTCTCGTGTAAAAATAACATCCGAAAATATCCACGAAGCGGGAATATTTGATGCTGATTTCGATTTCATTCATTCTTCGCACCTAAAAAATACCCACTCCGAAGAGTGGGTGTATTTATTAAATTTCTACCGTGCCAATATTTACTTTGATTTCGGTATCTTTTAGCGCATCAGTTAATTTGTCGGCAAATTCCTTCGCAATGGCCTCTTGCATTTGCTCTGCTTTAATTAAACGCGCCACCAATACAGGCGCATTGCCACCGGTAAGGATGGACAGTCTAAGCGTAAATGCTTGGCTATCTAGGCCTTTGTATGTGTGCGTGTTAAACACAAAATACTTCGGTAATTTCAATTTGCTTTTGGCTTCTACGCTTTCCATGGCTGATTTAGATGCCGCAAAGTCGCCGACTTCGTGTTCTTCGTTACGCGCATAATCAAGCGTAATTTTGCGCACCGCTTGGACCGCACTTGTTAGAAGCATTTTATCTTCATCGTCGGTATAAGCCGTGATGTAATCGCTCCAATCTTCTAGCCATTCGGAAAATTCACGCTGATCGCATTTTGAACCTTGGATATCGCATAACGCTTTAAACGCAGCGGTCTTTTCCATTCGTAACACTGCGCGGTGTTGAGCGTGTAATGGTGCTTCGTGGCTACCAACATCAAACACGATTTGAGCACCAAGATTTTTTTCATCAATAAAACATTGTGCATCTTTTTGTTCGTGCGCTTTGGCGTAAGCAATCAAACTATCAAAGTTATAAGTGCTGAACGTGGCGCGGAAGTTATTACGGTGTTTATTGTGCTTCTCGAGCGAATGCACCGCCATGTTTTCCGGCAGAATTGCGATAGGATAATCACTATTTCCGACACGGATGCTTGATAACACTAAGTCTTGGATTTGCTTTAAATTTTGTTCCATTGTTGGATCTCCATTTGTTTATTGTTGATAAAAAATTACCGATAATTAATGCGATTAATTAGGGCGTTTTAATGTTGCTTTTTGTTCAAACGCCCGATCATCACTACCTTGAAACATTGGCATTTGATCTTTATCAGGGGTTACACTTAATGCGCCGCCTTTATGAACAAACATCGGTGTTGCGGTGGTGTCTTCTTCGGCTGACTTACCGCGCTTAGTCGGCTTGACATAACTCAGCTTGTGCTGAATTTGAACTGACGGATTGTCGCTATCTGCTTTCTTTAAGGTAAATTCAATTTTCACTGAACCTTGTTTATCATGCGCCAATACACCTAACGCAACTTCGGAAAGTGCGGTAGCAAGTTTGTTTTCAAAGATTCCCGCGTCTAATTCGCCTAAGAATTCATGAACATCTGTTTTAGCCATTTTGTTTTCTCCTGTTTGGATTGATTTTAAGTAATAAAAAAGCCACTATTTGTTAGTGGCTTGGAATTCAGAACGGAATATCATCATCGAAATTGTCCGCACTTTGTTGTGTCTGCGTTGGCTTTGTGCCGTTTTTAGCATCAGCATAAGCGTTGCTGGTGGACATCTTATCTTGGTTATCACCGCTTTGCCGGCTATCAAGCATTTGCAGCACATCGCCTTGGATTTCGGTTGTGTAGCGGTCTTGCCCGTTTTGGTCTTGCCATTTGCGGGTTTTAAGTCTCCCCTCAACATAGACTTTAGAACCTTTGCGTAGGTACTCCGCTGCAACCTCAGCTTTGCGTTTATAAAAAATAATACGGTGCCATTCGGTGACTTCTTTCACCTCGCCCGTTTGTTTGTCCTGCCATCTTTCGGATGTAGCCACGCTGATTATCGTAACCATCTCGCCCGTCGGCGTTGTTCGTGCCTCAGGGTCTTGCCCGAGATTCCCTACGATAATGACCTTATTAACTCCCGCCATGTCTAACCTTCTTGTATTAGTTTATTAAATTGAGCTAAATAGGCTTTTTCGGCGCGCTCATGCGTCCAGTAGTCTATTTTTATGTTTGCCGGGGAAATCCCATCTAACTGCTCCCATCTAACCGTTGCTGGTGGCAATAACTGATTTTTTTCGGTTGCCAACATCGCAAGATCGATTTTTTTAATCATCTGATCGTCAAAAGACGTCAGATTAAATCTCTCCCATATCGCAACTTGAAATCTCGCCTCAATACTTGCGTACTTGATGCCAAGCAGTTTTTTTAGCGGGGTTGGTATGTCTTTAACGTAAGCCTCGGTTGCGTCGTGCAGCAAAAACTGCAACGCAATGTCAGGTATACCCATCTCCTCTAAGATGCAACTACCAAGAACGCAATGTTGCGCTACACTGTACGGCAGTATCGTTTGACCGATAAACCGATTCTCAAAGCTCAGATTGTGGGCGATATCTCTTATATCGATTTCCCCCGGATCTGGGTTGTTGTAGTCAATAGTGTGACCGTAATATGTATTAATTTGATACATTTTGCTCCTCGTCATCTATGTAGCTCTATGCCATTTCTTTCATCCTGTAAAAGTGCGGTCGTTTTTTCGAGATATTCTTGCGATTCCGCGTTTAAATTTGGCGGAGCATCACCAAATTCAGCAATCCATTCGGCTTTTGCTTTTCGCTCGGCGGAGATTTGCTCACTCACTCCATTATTGTAATAGTCGGTGGCGCTTGTATGTTGTGTTTTTATCGACAATGTCGCCGACATGTACAACATCCATATCAAACCCAAAATTGCGATAACTACAGCAATGATTAATTTTTTCATTTTTGCTCCTTGGTTTTTTTTCGTTCCGTTGGTCAAAAAAAAGCCCTCGTTTTACGGAGGGCAAACCTAAGGAACCAATTTTATAGGTCACATAAGTTTTAAGCCCTCATGCTCGGCTGTGGGGTTGTTAAAGGTGGCTCTTGTAGGGATTCGAACCCTATGCACTTTTTACAATAATCACACACTGTTAATTGATAATACGCCTTTCGGCGACCTGCTAATTTCCCTTTGTCATTAGCAAACACAAGAGCCGTTGAATAAGTGCCTTTCTTTATGCTTGTAAGGCTCAAGCCCTCTTGTATGCGACTACAGCGAGGAGTAAAATTCCCCT
>ERZ773077.1296-NODE-1296-length-17451-cov-5.795585_pt1 | contig 17451 bp, 9 predicted proteins | sample MGYA00580612_ERZ773077 | MGnify/ENA primary metagenome ERZ773077 (study PRJEB29015, sample SAMEA2737971) | human oral metagenome | biome: human oral; feature: human-associated habitat; material: dental | place: China | collected 2021 ...
CCTTCTACGGTCCGACGACCCTCACCTTCGGGGTGCACGACGGCGAGAGCCTCGATGACCCGAACGGTCTGCGATCCACCCTCCCCCTGTCCGTCGAGGTGGAGGCCTCCGGCATGGTTCCCCCGGAGCTGCGTCCCTCACGGGTTGAGGTGGCCAAGGGGGAGCAGGCCATCACCGTCCGGCTGAGCGACATGGTCAAGGACCCCGACCCCGGAGACGACGAGGCGATGACCTATTCGCTGGTTTCCGCCCCGGACACGCTGAAGCCGACGATCGTCAGGCAGGAGATGCAGATCTCCGCCGCCCCTGAGGCCCCACTCGGCGATGCGGGAGAGGTCGTGGTCCGGGTGCACGACGGGAAAACCGATCCCCTGGAGATGAAGATTCCCGTCACCGTGGTGGACACCACGCGGCCCCTCATGACCACGACAGAGCTCACCGAGTCCGATGGGCGCGTCGGCCAGGCGAAGGTCTTCGACCTCACCACCGCCGTCACGAACCCGTTCGCCGACCAGGGCGGGGCCATCACGATCAGCGGCGCCGCCACGCGGCAGGGAAAGGCCGAGGTCTCGGTCAGCGGCACCGACCTGTCCGTGACACCCACCGAGATCGGCACCGTCGTGGTCAACTACACCGCATCCGACGCCACGGGGGACGCGTCCCGGCAGGTCACGGGCCAGGTCAGGTTGATGGTCAAGGGCACCCCACTGGCACCGACGGGCCTGACCGCCCGGTCGGACGTCTCCCGCACCGTGGAGCTGGCCTGGACCCAGGGCGACCTGCAGGGCGGAACCCTGGACCACTTCCAGGTCTCGTGGAACGGGGGCAGCCAGAACTGCGGAACCGTCACCAACTGCCGTATCACCGGGCTCACCAACAACACCGACTACACCTTCACGGTCGCCCAGGTCACCGATGTCGGAACCTCCGAGCCCTCGAACCCCGCCCAGGCGCATCCCGACGTGCGCCCGAACCAGCCGGCGGTGCCCACCGCCACCGCCGGCGACCGGGAGATCGCGATCAGCTGGCCCGCCACCCAGGTGCCCGACGGGGGTTCACCGGTGGAGAAGTACAACATCCAGGTCTCGCCCGGGATCGGTGGGCAGACGGCGTTCTCCACCAGCGACACCTCCCGCACCTTCACGGGACTGACCAACGGCACCGCCTACCGGTTCCGCGTCCAGGCCGTCAACCGCTACGCGGACAACAACGTGGCCCGCGAGGCCGACTACCTGTGGAGCGACTGGTCCACCGCAGAGATCCCCGCCGGTGCACCGTCGGGGCAGGGCGCGCCGACGGTGAGCATGAGCAGGGCGGCCGCCGGGGTGACGCCGCGGGCGTCGCTGTCCTGGGGCAAACCCGCCAACATCAACGGCGACGACAACCTCACCTACGAGGTGACCGAGAGCAGCTCGGGTCAGGTCGTCTACACGGGGCAGGACACCCAGACCACGGTCAGCATGAACGCCGACTCCTCCGACAAGACCTTCACCGTGCGTTCCACCAACAAGTCCAAGAAGTGGAGCGACCGGTCCCCGGCCTCGAACGCGGTGCGTTTCTACCAGCCACCCTCCGCCCCCACCGGCTTCTCGCTGAAACCCACCGGGGTTCCCAACCAGGTGACCTTCTCCTTCAACGCCAGCTCCGGGAACGGGACCCGATCCGACGAGATCAGCTACCGGTGGAACGCCAACGGCGCCAGCGGCACGGTCTCCAACGGCCAGACGGTCACCAACGGGGCCTTCGTCAACGGCCGCGACGTCCAGGTCACCCTCACCCCCGTGGCCAACGTCAAGGGGGAAACCACCGAGGGAGAGTCGGCGTCGGCCTCCGTGAACGCCTACGGCCCCCCGTCGGTTCCCAGCATCTCCGCCTCCGGCGGATACCGGTCGGTGGCCTACAGCTGGAACGCCGACGTCAACAGCGGGGGCCGCAGCTCCACGGTCACCATCGACAACCAGCAGGTGGCCGCCAGCGGCAGCGCCACCCGCGACGGCCTGGGTTTCAAGGACTATTGGTGCGCGACGATCACCGTCACGAACTCGGAGGGCCAACAGGCCAGCAACCAGGCGTGCGGCGCCACCTGGGCGCCCCCCGTAGCCAGCGACCGCAGGGGGGCGGAGACCACCGGGTGCCCCGCGAGCTGGGGCAGGTGCGACGTCTACGAGGTTCAGCTCGAGCGTTTCAAGCCCAACAGCACGGTGCACTGCAACATACCCAGCACCACGGGTGAGGACGGCAACGTCGACATCCAGGTGGATGCCAATGGCTCCTGGGGTTGGGCCCAGTACAAGAACACCTGGCGGATCGGCACCCAGGAAATCGTCGGTAACGTCAGCGAGTACTGCACACAGAATTGAGTGGCGGGAAGGAACTACCATGACAGTGAGCCCCGAGAACGCGGCCTGGTTCGCGGACACCTTCGCCAAACTCACCGACAACGTGGGGCGGGCGCTGCTGGGCAAGGCATCGGTGATCAGGCTGGCCCTGACCTGTCTGCTGGCCGAGGGGCATCTCCTGCTCGAGGACGCCCCCGGCACGGGCAAGACCGCCCTGGCGCGGGCCATCGCCGCCACGGTCCAGGGCAGCCACAGCCGTATCCAGTTCACCCCCGACCTGCTCCCCTCCGACATCACAGGCGTCACCGTGTACGACCAGGAGAAGCGTCAGTGGGATTTCCACAAGGGGCCTGTCTTCGCCAGCATCGTGCTGGCCGACGAGATCAACCGCGCCTCACCGAAAACCCAGTCGGCGCTGCTGGAGGTGATGGAGGAAGCCATGGTCACGGTCGACGGGGTGCGCCACCCGGCAGGCCGTCCCTTCATGGTGATCGCCACCCAGAACCCGATCGAGCAGGCCGGCACCTACAAGCTCCCGGAGGCCCAGCTGGACCGGTTCCTGATGAAGACCAGCGTCGGGTACCCCGACCGTGCCGCCACGTCGCAGATCCTGCTGGGCGCGTCCCAGCCGGACCGGTCGAAGTCGCTGACCCCGGTGATCTCCCAGCAGGCCCTCATCGAGATGAGCGACCTGGTCAAGGACAACTACATCGACCCCACCATCGTCGACTACATCCAGGACCTGGCCGAGGGCACACGTCAGGACAAGGACACCACCATCGGGGTGTCCACCCGGGGGGCGATCGCCATGGTGCGGGCGGTCCGCATCTGGGCGGCGGCCCATGGCCGCAACTTCGTGACGCCCGATGACGTGAAGGAGCTCGCGGCCCCGGTGTGGACGCACCGGGTCATCATGGCGCCCACCGCCGAGTTCGCCGGCTCCACCGCATCCCAGGTGATCTCCCGGGTACTGGAGAGCGTGGTCGCACCTGTGAACCGGGCGGGTTGAGGGGATCGTGGGATTCACGACGTTGTGGAAACGGATCCCGGTGCTGTGGGGACGCCTCCGCGGCACCGCGTTCGTCGCCGCGGTCACCCCGCTGGGTTGGGCGACGCTGATCGTCGGTGGCGCCACCACGATGATCGGTTGGTCGTACGGCTGGCTCGAGTTCCGCGGGCTGGGTTTCCTGGCATTGACGCTGCTCGTCCTGGCGGTGCTGCTGACGTTGCGGCGCCCCAACCATGACGTGACGCTCGAGCTGCACCAGCCGCGGGTCCCCGTCGGGGAGCCCGGCCTGGGCCGGGTGCTGGTGCACGGTCGTCCCGGCGGCACGCCCGCGGCGACCGTCGAGCTGCCGGTGGGCAGGGCCGTGGCGCGGTTCCGGGTCGCGTCGCTGGGGGAGAACGACGAACACGAGGAGCTCTTCAGCATCCCGACCCGGCATCGGGGCGTCATCCCCGTCGGTCCCGTGCGCACGGTGCAGGCCGATCCCGTGGGGCTGATCCGCCGCACCCGGGTGTTCAGCGAACCGATGGAGCTGTTCGTCCATCCCAGAATGGTTCCGGTCGAGGTCGCCGCCATCGGTTTCCTGAAGGACGTGGAGGGCATCACCACCGCCAACCTGTCGAGCTCCGACGTCAGTTTCCACGCCCTGCGCGACTACGTCCCCGGCGACGACCGCAGGTCCGTGCACTGGCGCGCCACCGCCCACACCGGACGTCTCATGGTCCGCCAGTTCGAGGAAACCATGCGCGCCCATCTGCTGCTGGTGCTGTCGAACCTGCGCAGCGACTACGCGACCGAGGACGATTTCGAGACCGCGGTCAGTGTGGCGGCGTCACTCGCCGTCGCCGCGTTGCGGGAGGAACGGCAGGTCACCCTGTACACCTTCGAGGGTCTGGTGGCCTTCCCCAACACCATGGGTCTGCTCGACGAGCTGTGCCGGGTGAAGCTGATCGACGAAGGTCCCGCCCTCAGCCAGGTCGTGCTCCGGGCCGGGCACGACACCCCGGGCGCGTCGGTGGCCGCGTTCATCACCGGAGACACGGACCCGACGGGGCTCAGAGCGGCGCAGCTGACGCTGCCGTCGCAGATCAGGACCTTCGCGCTGCGGGTCCGGGCCGGGATGGAGATGGCACGTCGTCAGCTGGGCGACCTGACCGTGATGGACGTGCCCTGCCTCGACCAGTTGTCGATGGTGATGCGGAGCATCACGTGAGGGCCGCCGGGTTCCGATGCCTCGGGGTCTGGCTCCTGCTGATCCCGTCGGTGGTGGCGCTCCAGCCCGCCTTCGGCGGCTGGACCGGGTTCCTGCCCGGGCTGGCGGGGATCACCCTGGGGGTGCTGGTCGGATACCTGACCGGCCGGTTCAGGATCTCGCTGCTGTTCACCGTCCTCGCGACGCTGGCCACCCATCTGCTGTTCGGTGGGGCGGTGGCCCTGCCCCGGACCACCATCGCGGGTTTCGTGCCGACGCTGGACACCATCCGGCGCCTGGTGCTGCTGAGCGTCCAGAGCTGGCGCGACCTGCTGACGGTGGCCACCCCGGCCGACGACTTCACCGGTCCCGCCGTGGCGCCGTGGCTGCTGGGGCTGGTGGCGGGCGTCGTCACGGCGACCCTGGCGACGCGCACCCGCGCCGTGTTCTGGCCGCTGCTGCCGCCCCCGTTGACGCTGGCCGCAGGCATCGCCCTGGGGGTTCACACCGCACCGACCGCATCGTGGCTCGGCACCGCCCTGGGCGTGGGAATGCTGGCGTGGGTGTGGCTCCACCAATCAGCGGCCCAGCGTGCCGACAACGCCGACATCCTCGTCAATCACCGCGCCGAGACGTCCCAGACGCTTCGCCGGGCGGTGGCGGCGGTGGCGCTGCTCGGGGTCGGGACCTGTGCCGCGATCACGGCCACAGGCATCACCGGGGGCGACGCCAGACGCGATGTGCTGCGCGACCACATCGCACCCCCGTTGAACCTGCGCAACTATCCCTCTCCCCTGATGAGTTACCGCCGCTACGAGGTGGAACAGAAGGACACGACCCTGTTCACGGTCACCGGCATGCCCCAGGGGGCCCGGCTGCGGCTGGCGGTCATGGACACCTACGACGGCAACGTGTTCAACGTCTCCCAGGAGGCCAATCACTACCTGCGCACGGGACGCAGCATCACCCAGGACGTCAGGACCAATGCGGACCTGCAGGTTTCGGTGGGCGACTACAACGGCGTCTGGGTGCCGTTGGCGGGCTCCCCGCGCTGGCTGGAGTTCACGGGGGAGCGGGCCGATCTGATGGCCGACGGCACCTACTTCAACCAGAGCGCACAGCAGGTTCTGGCGACGGCCGAGACGGGTCCCGGCGACACCTACCGGTTGGAGTCCTCCGTGACCGCGGAACCCACCGAGGAGCAGCGGGCCGAGCTGGGTGCCACGACCTCGGGGGAGGTCCCGCTGGCCAAACTGGAACAGGTGCCCGAGATCATGTCGTCGCTGGCCGTCGAGTACTCCGAGGGCAAGTCCACCGCCTTCGAGCAGATGGTGGCCATCGAGACCAAGCTCAGGACCGATGGCTACTACTCGGACGGTTCCAAGGACAGCAACCGCTCCCGCCCCGGGCACACGACCGAGCGCCTCTCCACGATGTTCCAGAGCCCGATCCTGGTGGGCGACGACGAGCAGTACGCCACTGCGATGGCCATCATGGCGAACCAGCTGGGAATTCCCGCGCGGGTGGTGCTCGGTTTCTACCCCGAGGAGAACCCGGGAGACGTGTGGGAGGTCAAGGGCACCCAGGCCCACGTCTGGGTAGAAGCCAACTTCGCCGATGTCGGATGGGTGAGTTTCAACCCCACCCCCGACCGGGACAAGCAACCCAACACCGAGGTTCCCCGGCCCAAACCCAAGCCCAAACCGCAGATCGACCCGCCACCGAACCCGCCGGAGAAGATCCCCGAGGAACCGGTGATCCCGGACCGGGAGGCCGACGACCGGGATGGCGACGACAACTGGAACATCGACTGGGGGCTGGTTTTTGCGGCACTCGGTGCGGTGGGAGGAGTTGGGGTGCTCTCGTCCCCGTTCCTGGTGGTGCTGGGGTTGAAGATTCGCAGGGCCGGACGTCGTCGCAACGCCGCCACGGCCCAGGATCGCCTGGTGGGGGCCTGGGACGAGATCGTGGACCGGGCGCGGGATCTTGGATTCCAGCCCGCGCAGAGCAGGACCCGTCGTGAGACTGCCGCCGAGTTGCAGCGCCTCCACCCCGGGATTGCCCTCGCCGAGACGGCGGAGCGGATCAGCACAGCCGTGTACGGACCCGTCCCGCCCGAGATCCCGGTGGCCGAGACGGCCTGGCGGGTGACCGACGGCATCACACACGAGCTGGTCAAGGACCTTCCGTGGTACCGCCGGGCGCTGGTGGCGCTGTCGCTGCGTTCGCTGCGCCGAACGAAGGTGGAGCCCAGCATCACACCCGAGGAGGAACCTGATGGCGAGTAAGCAGCAGATCCCCGAGAAATTCACGGGGGCCACGGTGACCACCATCCGACGGGCTTCGGCTCGTTTGCTTCTGGCCCTGCCGGAGGTCCTCCTAGCGGGGGTCGTGATCGGACTCCAGCTGTGGGCCAGCAAGCTCCACGTGAAGATCGACGCCGTGTGGGTGGTTATCTGTTCCGTGGCCTTCGGAGTGTGGCTGCTGATCAACGGTGTGATTCTGCTGTTCCAGTCGCGCACCATCCCCGCGCTGATGCTGGGATTCGAGTACAGATCGGTGGAAACCGGTCAGCGTGCCGGCGGCAAGGCCTTTCTGGGGCGGCTGCTCACGGCCCTGCTGTTCTACCTGACCCTTGGGATCATGGGGATCCTGATGGCGGCCACCTATCGGAACGGACAGTCACTGGTGGATCGCTGGCTCGGGCTGGTGGCGATACATCCGAAACGAATCCGCGACGTCTTCGACCCGGCTGCGCTGGTCCCCCCGGCTCCTCCGGCACGTGTTCAGCAGGTGACCATGCCCGGGATGATCTCCTCACCTCCGCTGTATTCTTCGCCCGCTGCTCCGCCGGGCCCTCAGCAACCCGGTCCGGCCCCCACAGCGTTTACCGCTGCGCCCTTCGCCCCACCCCAGGCAGCTCCGGCCGGGCAGCCCAGCGTCCTCAGGAGCCTGCCGGGTTTTCCCGCACCCCAGGCGGCCCCTGCGACACCATCACCCATCCCTTCACCACAGGCACCGGGCACGGCGCCACCGGCTCCACCCGTGGATGAGACCGAACTGGATGCGAACCTCGCCGTCCCGACCGGAATCACGATCCGTTTCGACGACGGAACACCCCTGCTGCTGGAGACCACCGTGGTTCTCGGACGCAACCCCATCGCACCCGATGGTTTCCCGGACGCCCGGTTGGTCGACCTGCCGGATCCGTCGATGCAGATGTCGAAGACGCACGTCGTGGTCATTCCCGAGGCGGGAAGGGCGAAGGTCATGGACGTCGGTGCCCGCAACGGGATCATCCTTGAACTGGACGGGACGAAAGTGCGGATCCCCCCGCAGCAGGTGATCGATCTTCCCGACCAGGCGACGGTGCATTTCGGCGGCCGATCCTTCCAGGTGGTGTCATGATGACCGACGAGGCAAAAACCGGCACGGACAAGCCGAGATTCACGGTACGTCACGGGGGCTGCTCCGACCGGGGGCAGGTGCGATCGCGCAACGAGGATTCATTCCTGGCGGCTGCCCCATATTTCATCGTCGCGGACGGCATGGGTGGGCACTCCAATGGTCAGGATGCTTCCCAAACGGCCGTGGAGACGTTCCGACCCCGGAATGACCTGATGTGGGCCACCTCCGAGGGGGTCATCGGCGGAATCAGCAAGGCGGCGGCGGCGATCCGGAGACTCCCTGGCACAGGACGCCCCCCGGGCAGCACCATCGCAGGGGTTGGGCTCAGTATCCAGTCTGGTCATCCCTGCTGGCTGGTGTTCAACATCGGTGATTCCCGGGTGTATCTGCTGCGCCGCGGGCTGCTGACCCAGATCACCGCCGACCATTCCGTACGTCACGAAGGACCCGGTAGCATCAGCCGCAACGTCATCACCCGTGCGCTGGGGGGCGGACTGACACAGCCACTGCATCCCGACCAGTGGCTGATTCCCGCCTTGCCGCAGGACCAGCTGCTGATCTGCTCCGACGGGCTCTACATCGGCCTGACACAGCAGTTGATGACGGCGATCCTGCTGGGGGACGGCAATCCCCAGACAAAGGCCGAGGCCTTGGTCGATGCTGCCAACGCAGCCGGGGGACGGGACAATGCAACAGCGGTGGTCGTGGTCGCCGACGACGTCGCCCCGGTGTCCGGGACGGCCATGAGGATCAACGAGGCCACGGTGCGCGATGACGAGACCGAGACCGCTCAGGAGGAGGAACTGGTCCCATGACCAAACGATGGGCCCCCGGAGCCGGCAAACTGCTGGCCTGGGAACAGGGCGTGGCACTGTTGGACAGCGGGGTCAGTGACGAACAGGCCGAGAAACTCTGGGAAACCGTGCGACACGAGGCGAAGCTCGCAACCTTCCTGCAGGCCCTGATGGAAGCCACAGGCGCGGGATTGTTGAACATTCCACCCTTCGCCGTGGCGATCCTGGACGAACGCGGAGCTCACGTGGCTGTTCGTGGAGCATGGTTCGTTTCGGTGCGTACCGTCGACCAGGAAATCAGGCTCAACGGCGAGAACATCACCACGTGGGAGGAGAAACTGGTGGCGGGAGCCGTCGGGGTGGAACTCCAGACATCCGGCAGCCACGACCGGAACCTGCCGCTCACGGGTGGAATCGTCGACGCCGGCCGCGTGCTGTGGTCCTGGGGGGATAACTCACCGTTCCCGCCGGCCCCGACGGCCCCAGTGGAGGTGGCGGTCGAGACAAGGTCCCCAGGTGGGCAGAAAGCAGAGGCCCTGGTCGACCACGTCCCACCCATGATCCCGAAGGACGACCAGAGCCACCAGGATGACCGGCCCAAGGCACCCGAACACGAGCACGAGCCCTGCCGGGACACCGGGGGGGACGACCAGAGCCACCAGAATGACCAGCCCAAGGCACCCGAACACGACCAGAGCACTGGGGATGCGGGCGTAATGATCACGGTTCCGAAGAGGAAACTGCCCGATCCGGGAAACCCTCGGGAATCCAGAGGACAGACCACCCTGGTTGTGCCCGTCGATCAGGACTCGGCCGCTCCCGACGGTCCCTATGCCCACCTGTGGGACGACTCGGCGGAGGTGGCAGATCCCGGGACGAGCGGTGGGGAGAACATCGAGGCGAAACCGGACGAGCCGAATGTACAGCCCAGTAACAAAACCACGGCCGGCGAGTTGCGCGACGGATTGACCGTTGCCGCAGACGACGAGATCCCGATCGCCTCGTTTCCCAGTACCCGCGGCCCGCAGGTACTGGCATCCTTCTGCGCCGCCGGACACCCCAATCCCCCGCAGCGGGTCCAGTGCTACGAGTGCGAGGCTCCGGTCAGCGGCCAACCCCAGTTGGTGGAACGACCGCAATTGGGGTGGCTTCGCATCACCGGAGGCGAGACGGTGCCGTTGCGCGGCCCTGTGGTTGCGGGACGCAACCCCAGGAGCACGGCTTTCTCATCACCGGAGCCACCACGTTTGATAGCTCTACCCCACCGGCACATCTCCAGCAACCACCTCGCCTTCATCCTGGAAGGCTGGTCGGTGCTGGTTCGTGACCTGGGGTCCAGCAACGGCTCCTATCTGCGACGCCACGGCAACCCACCCGTCCGCCTACCGGAGAACGACACCCTCCTGGTCCCCGGAGACGTAATAGACCTGGGACACGGGGTGTTCATCAACCTGGATCGGATTCCCTGACATGCCACCACGCAAACCCGCCCCGGAAATTCCCGGATTCACGCTGATCGACTGGCTGGGCGGCGGCGGTTTCGCCGACGTTTTCCGGTACCGCGATCACAGCCTCGATCGCGAGGTGGCCATCAAGGTTCTGCATCGCGGCGGAAGCACCGACAGGGCACGTCAGGCTTTCCGCACCGAGGCCAGCCTCATGGCCAAGCTCAGCAGCCACCCCAACATCGTCAGCGTTTTCCAGATGGGGGTGGCCGACGACGGCCGTCCTTTCCTGGTGATGGAAATGTGCGCGCCTCAACACCTGGGAGACACCAGTTCCCGCAGACCCTACAGCCCCGCGAAGGCGATGGAGCTGGGAATCCAGATCGCAGGCGCGGTCGAGACCGCCCACCGGCTGGGAATTCTTCACCGCGACATCAAGCCCTCCAACATCATGTTCACGGCCTTCGCCCGGCCCGCCCTGACTGACTTCGGCATCTCGATCTCCTTGGATCAGGGGGTGTCGGCACAGCTGGCGATGAGCCCCCTGTGGGCGCCACCGGAGCAGTTCGGAAGCTCGGCGGGAAGTATTGGCCCGTGGAGCGACGTCTACTCCTTGTCGGCGACGGTCTGGGCACTGCTTGTGGGTCACAGCCCCATGTACCTTCCAGGTGAGTCGAACGACCGGCTGCACCTGGAGGCGCGGATCAGGACCATGCAGGCGCCCCGGACCCTGCGTCCCGATGTGCCCGAGGAACTGGAACGGGTGCTTGCGGTGGGCATGGCCAAGGAAGCGCACGCACGCTTCCAGACCGCCATCGAATTCGCACGGGCGTTGCAGAGCGTCCAAGGTGTGATCAACCAGCCCGTCACATCCATTGACGTGTTCACCGAACCCGGGCAGGACCAGTACGACGAGGAGGAGCTGCTCGACGAGGGCACCCGGATCTCAGGGTTCCAGTTGATCGACCCCGACCAGGTGGATCGGACCAGCAGCGCCACCGGCCCCACCTCCGGTTCGACGACGCTGGAGAGACGGGACTCCACCGGTAGCGGGTACGGTTCGAAACCTTCAGTTCCAGCGGCCGTGCTGCAACACGGCCGCGGCATCGCCGCTCCCGGTCTGCGGGACTTCACCTTCACGGGCAAACCTCCGGAGCAGCTGCCGAAGGAGCCCGTCGATGTGCCTCGTTCCGCATCCCCGGATCCCGGGACCCCCGTCAGTCGACGTCCCCCCTGGAAATTGATCACGTCCGTGGCTGTCACGTTGGTCGTGGTCGTCGGGGCGGTCCTGGTGTTCACGCTCAATCAGGGGCAGGGAGCCACCACCCCAGATGTCACCGCCAGCACGAGCCGCAGCGGCCACCCGGTGGATCCCCTCGTCATAGTTCCTAAGGTCACGGACTTGACGGGACGCATCGACGGCGACAAAGCGACGTTCACGTGGACCAACCCCGCTCCCGAACCGGGCGATCAGTTCCGCTACACGCTGCTGGATCCCCGCACCGGAACCGCCTACGAGGCAACCAGCGAAACCACCGTCACCGTATCGAAACTTCCGGGTGATACGTGCCTGGAGGTGGCGTTGACCCGCAGGAACGGTCGGAGTTCCGAACCGGTCAAAGGGTGCGCGGCATGAACACTCTGCAGATCGACTTCGCCGGCGAGGTGTACCAAGTGGAGCCGGGGCAGGAGTTCATCATCGGGCGCACCGGTGATCTCGCCATCGAGGACAACCCATACCTGCACCGCCAGTTCCTGTCCATCCGCCACGACGGACAGATGTGGTGGGTGCACAACGTGGGCAGCCGTATCCCGGCCCGCCTGTCGGACATCAACTGCTTCACCACCAGCACCCTTCCACCCGGTGCAGGCCTGCCGCTGGTGTTCGAGTCGATGCTGCTGACCTTCAATGCCGGACAGGTCGGTTACGAGATCGAGGTGTCACTGGCCTCCTCGGCGTTCCAGATGGTGGTGCTACCGGAGGAGGACTTAGGAGACACCACCATGGGGGAAACCCGCTTCACCCATTCACAGCTGCTGGCGATCCTGGCCCTCGCGGAGCCCGTACTGAGCCGGGCTGGGGTGGGAAGCTGGCAGATCCCGTCGGCCGGTGAGGCGGCGGCGCGCCTGGGATGGACCCAGACCCGCTTCAACCGGAAACTCGACAACGTGTGCGACAAGCTCGACAAGGCCGGGGTGAAGGGACTGCACGGCGGGGTGGGCTCCTTGGCCAGCAGTCGTCGCGCCAACCTCGTGGACTGGGCGGTGTCATCCCGCCTCGTGACCACTGAGCACCTGCCCGTACTGGACATCGAGGCAGCACAAAACCGCAAGATGATGGAGGACTGATGCAGCTCCGGGTCACTCTCAGCCGGGGAGATTCCTTCCACAACGTGCTCATCACCGCCGACGCCACCGCGACCGCAACTGATGTGGCCACCGCCATTCTCAGTGAGGGATTGTCCGAGCCGCTCGAAACCTCGGGGCCACGCCCGACCCTGCAGGTCCAGGACCCCCTTGGGCACGTCGCGGTGCTGTCTCCCGATGCCGCGGTGGCCGAGTCCGGGGTGCATTCCGGAAGCATGATCCGGGTGGTTCCCGAACCCGAGAACCACGCGGGTAGCGAAACGGTCGGCGCCGTGCTGCGGGTATTGAACGGCCCGGACACGGGGCTCGAGGTGCCGCTGCGAATAGGGGCCTCAAGGATTGGGCGTTCCCCGAGCGCCGACGTCCGGCTGAGCGACCCGAAGGTTTCGAAACTCCACGCCCGGGTTCTGGTGGGCACCACCGTCGACATCATCGACGACAACTCCGCCAACGGAGTGCTGGTCGGCAACCAGCGGATCAACCGGGCCACGCTGGGGGCCGGTGACATTGCGGTGCTCGGCGAAACCCAGCTGCGCATCGACGCCATGGCCGGCGCGCGCGGCGGTGCCAGCGTCGAGGTGGCCTACATGCGTCCCCCTCGGGTGCTGACCCGGCCCGTGGCCACGGAACTGGAACTACCGGACGTTCCCGAACCACCAGCCCGCACACGATTCCCGTTGCTGGCGCTCGTCGCACCGCTCGTGATGGGGGTGTCGATGTATTTCTTTACGAAATCCCCCATGACCCTGTTGTTCGTCGCCATGAGCCCCATCCTGATGATGGGCACCTACTTCGCCACCCGGGTCGAGAACAAACGCAAACAGAAAACGGACCTGGCCAATTTCCATGAGGGCATGAAACTGGCGGAAAACGACATGGCCGAGGCCCAGGAGCTGGAACTCCGACAGCTGCGCCGGCTGTATCCCTCCACCGCCGAGTGCGTGGATGCGGCGATGAACCGGAACGGGGCGCTGTGGTGCAGGCAGCCCGAACACCCCGAGTTCCTGCAAGTGCGGTTGGGTATCGGTTCGGTCCGGGCCTTGCACCAGTTCAAGGCCTCGCAGCGTCGCGGCCTCGTGGCGTTGCAGCGGCAACAAACCCAGCTTCGTGAGAAGTACCGGTTGATCCACGAGGCGCCGATCGTCGCTGACCTGAGGTCGGTGGGTGGTCTGGGGATCGCAGGCAGCAGCGCGAACCTGATCGAGATCGCGCGCGGCCTGATCTTCCAAGTGGCTGCGCTGCACTCCCCCGCCGAGGTGGTGTTGACGTGCCTCACCTCCACCGACAACAAACCGCACTGGAGCTGGCTCGAATGGTTGCCGCACACCTCGTCGTCGCACCGACCGATCGAAGGACCGTGCCTGGCAGGCGACGGGCCAAGCGGCAGGGCATTGCTGGACCAGCTCGAGGACCTCATCGACCTGCGCGCCGAAGGTGACGAACCAGGGCTGCGGGGCCCGCTGAAATCCGGTGAGAACACACCCGCCCCAGTGGTGCCCACCGTGATCGTGCTGGTGCACGAGGCCGCCGTCGACCTTGCACGGGTCGCGCACATGGCCGAGCGCGGTCCCGACGTCGGGGTGTACGTGGTGTGGGTGGCCGGTGACCGCCACCAGTTCCCGGCCGCTTGCCGGACCTTCGTGGAATTGCAACCCAATGGGGAGGCGCTCATCGGCATGGTGCGTTCCGAACGGGTGTTCGCGTCCGTCTCGACCGAGGCCGTCGACCTGGAAACGGCCCATGCCCTGGCCAGGACCATGTCGCCGCTGGTGGACGCATCCTCGCCGGTCGAGGACGAGTCTGACCTGCCACGCATGGTGTCCGTGGTCGGTCTGTTGGGGTCGTCGGTGGACGACCCCGAGCAGGTGCTGTCGCGATGGCAGGACAACGGCTCCTACGTGAACCGGTCGGCCCCTGCCGTACCCCGGGAACGCGCCGGGGATCTGCGTGCCATCGTCGGGCACGCCGGTCTGGAGCCGTTCACCATCGACCTGCGTTCCCAGGGGCCGCACGCCCTGGTGGGTGGCACCACGGGAGCCGGCAAGTCCGAGTTTCTCCAGGCCTGGGTGCTCGGTATGGCCCACGCCCACAGCCCGGACCGGGTGACCTTCCTGTTCGTCGACTACAAGGGCGGCGCGGCCTTCGCCAAGTGCGTGGAGCTGCCGCACTGCGTCGGGATCGTGACCGACCTGTCGTCCTACCTGGTACGGCGTGCGCTGCGGAGCCTGAGGGCGGAGATCCGTTACCGCGAGCACCTGTTCAACGCCAAGGGCGTCAAGGATCTCATCGAGTTCGAGAAACGCGGCGACCCGGAGTGCCCGCCGAGCCTGATCATCATCGTCGACGAGTTCGCGGCCCTGGTCGGTGAGGTACCGGAGTTCATCGACGGCGTGGTGGACGTGGCACAGCGTGGTCGTTCGCTCGGACTGCACCTGGTATTGGCGACGCAGCGCCCAGCCGGTGTGATCAAGGACAATCTGCGGGCGAACACGAACCTCCGTGTAGCGCTGCGCATGAACGACGAGCACGATTCCACCGACGTGTTGGGCAGCCCCGTCGCGGCCTCCATCGACCCGGCGAACCCGGGCAGGGGGGTCGCGAAGATGGGGCCGGGACGGCTGATTCCATTCCAGTCGGCGTTCCCGGGTGCCCGCACCCCCGCGGAGCCCCCCGCTCCTCCCATCGACGTCGACGAGCTGGACTTCGGGATGGTGACGCGGTGGAAGATTCCCCGCGCCTCCACATCCGGCGACCAGGTGGAGAAGGACATCGAGCGGGTGGTGCGCACGGTGTCACAGGCCTCGACGCTGGGACGAATCCCGACTCCCCGCAGACCCTGGCTGGACACGCTCAGCGAGTCCTACGATCTTCTGACGTTGAAACAACAGCGCGATTCCACCCTCATGCTGGGCGTCGTGGACGACCCGGACAACCAAAGCCAGTACCCGGACGCTTTCCATCCGGACGAGACCGGGAACATCGTCTATTACGGGGCCGGCGGGTCGGGCAAAACCACAGCACTGCGGTCGCTGGCGATCGCGGCCTCCATCACGCCGCGGTCCGGCCCTGTTCACATCTATGGCCTGGATTTCGCGGGTGGTGGTCTCAACATGCTCGAGCCGCTGCCGAACGTAGGCGCCATCATCTCGGGCGACGACGACGAACGGGTGTCGCGGCTGATGGAGATGTTGACCAAGAAACTGGACGCGCGAGCGGCGGCTTTCAACGCAGTGGCGGCCGACGTCCTCAGCAAGTACCGGCAGCAGCCGGGCAAACAGGATGAACCGCGTATCCTGATCCTGCTCGACGGTTTCCAGAGTTTCCGCACCGAGTACGACTCGGGGTTGCAGCGAGCGAAGACTTACTCCCAGTTCCACAGATTGCTGGCGGAGGGCCGTGCCGTCGGGATCCACGTGGCGGTCACCGCGGATCGTGGCGCCGCGATTCCTTCGGCCATGCAGGGTTCCTTCCAGGAACGGATCGTGTTGCGGATGAGTGACACGGATCAGTACCTGACCCTCAACGTGCCGAAGGACGTGCTGAACAACGCCAGTCCTCCGGGACGTTGCATGAACAGCCGCAACGGCAACGAGATGCAGCTAGCGGTGCTCGGCAGCGACCCGTCGCCGCCGGCCCAGGCCCGGGAGATCGAGCTGCTGGCCCAGAGCATCGCACAGTTCCAGCGCACCCGTCCCGAGCCGGTGAGGCGGTTGCCCGCACAGGTGTCGGCCGACGAGCTCCCGGTCACGGTGGGTGGTCTCCCGACGCTGGGTCTGGAGGATCAGAATCTCGGACCGATCGGTTTCGAACCGCAGGGGGTGTACCTGCTGGCCGGGCCGCCGAAGTCCGGGGTATCGTCGCTGGTACGGTGGCTTGCACAGTCGATGGCGAACGCCCACCCGCAGGTGCCGAGGATTCTGCTGACGGCCCGGCCCTCGCCGCTCGCCAAACTACCCCTGTGGACGGCGGCGATCACAGGACCCGACCGGGTGCAGGACTACATCAACAACCAGTTGAAGCCCTACCTCACCACCGAGGCCGAGCCGGGACAGCCGCGGGTCGCGGTGTTCGTGGAGCAGTTCTCGGAACTGGCCGGTTCCCTCGCGGACGCGACGTTGGCGGAGGCGTTGAAACTGGCACGCCGCAACGGGCACCTGATGGCGGGGGCCGGGGAGACGGCCTCGTTCTCGGGTTTCAACTCCAGCATCCCGGAGCTCAAGGGAGCCCGCCAAGGTATGTTGCTGCAACCTGAAACCACGGACGGCGACATCTTGAAAGCAGCCCTGCCCCGATCCCGAGCCGCTGATTTCCCACCGGGCCGCGGTTTCTGGGTGAGCGCCGGCAACGTCGTCAAAGTCCAGGTACCGGCCTTCGACTAGCGTGGTTTGGTTGGTCGTCATGATGGTGAGTTGAACCCATTGCTGACCCGAGAATTTTCGGGCACCCTAGGAGTCGAAAGGGGAGTAGATGTCGGATCGGCTAGTTATCAAGAATCAGCTGGTTAAAGACGCTGGCCAGGGCGCGAAGGATGCCAAGAACTACTTGGACAACTCGGAGAATTTCGCGGGCAAGCTGGCAACAGCCGTCGGACCTGCTGGTCCATTGGCGAAAGAGGTCGAGGATCAGGAGAGCGAGTGGGGAATCCGCCGCAAGAAGATGTCCGAGGGCCTCGGCAAGCTCTCCCAGCTGGTGGAGGACTGCGACAAGGAATTCGAACGACTCGACAAGAAGGCGACTGAGGGCTTCAAGAAGGGAACCAACAAGACACAGGACCAGGAGAACAAACCCGGAAACCAGGACGGTGGTGGAAGTGGCGGCTCCGGTGGTGGAAGTGGCGGCTCCGGCGGTGGAAGTGGCGGCTCCGGCGGTGGAAGTGGCGGCTCCGGCGGTGGAAGTGGCG
>ERZ773077.1297-NODE-1297-length-17444-cov-6.857899_pt1 | contig 17444 bp, 10 predicted proteins | sample MGYA00580612_ERZ773077 | MGnify/ENA primary metagenome ERZ773077 (study PRJEB29015, sample SAMEA2737971) | human oral metagenome | biome: human oral; feature: human-associated habitat; material: dental | place: China | collected 2021 ...
CGACGACGTTGCCGAATTGCAGTCGGGCCACGCCCAGTCGGCCGTCGGCCGTGGCCATGTATTGACCGGGGAAGTCGCCATTGGCGTCTACCACTTCCTTGTATTTCTCCGGGCGGAGCGCCTGCTTCACCCAGGCTTCATAATCTTCCTTCTTGATCAGCTCCGGGTTGCCGGTCTTCATAAACTCAGCGATCGCGCCCTCGGCATAGACCCCGAGGACAGCGCCTTGCTGCATAATCATCTTCTCCAACTCGCGATGGTTGGCGGGCAGGTTGTCCACCTTGTAGCCCTCGTCTTTGAGTCGCTTGAGGAAGTTGTAGAGCGACGGAGCGACCTCCATGCCGCCGGCCGTCATGGTTGCGCCTTGGCCCTGCCCCTTGAGGTAATAAATGGCCACGCGCTTCTCGCTGTTGGGCTTGGTGCGGAGGTCAAGGAAGCGCTTCACGGTTTCGACGAACGTCTCGAGGCGTTCGGGCACGGCGAAGGAGTGGCGGTAGCCGTCTTTGTCTTCATACTGGGCAAAGAGCGCTGTGGTGCGTATGGCGCCGTCGATCTCGGGCATGGTGACGCTCTGCGACATGAAGCCGCCGGACATGCCCATCGGGTCGTTCTCCCAATCCTCCACGAGGCGATTGACGGTGAGCGGTGCGAGCATCGTCACGTTGTGCTCCCGGAGCCAATCGACCATCTCGTCGCCCAAGCGGCCGTGCGCCATGTTGATCACCATCGCGGGGTTGATGGCGTTGAGGTAGTCGAACCATTTCTCGCGGGCGTAGATGGGATAGACGTTCATGCCCGCCTTTTGCAGCGCATCGATCAGGCCGGTGGGGTCGGCCATCTGTCCGGTGACGACGATTTTGTGGGCGCCCTCGTGCCAGAGGTTTTGCTTCTTGAGCCAGGTCTCATACTCGGCCACGGAGTGGAACTCGAGGTCGTCGTCGCGGTCGTTGCCGCTGGGGTTGGGGTGGTAAATGATATCCTCGGCACGCTCCACGGCCGGCTCAGGCTCGTGGATGAAGAAGCGTTTGCCGTCGACCACCTTGCGGACGTAGTTGAGCAGGCTGCGATAGTTCTTCTTGCTGCCGCCGTCGAGGTAGGTCTTGATGGAGTCGCGCACCACGGAGTCGAGGTTGCAGATGTTGTTGTCGGGGTTTGTGGCCATCGAGGTGTAGATGGGCACTCCCTTGTCGGCCAGGCGTTGCAGCTGTTCGCGTTGCTCCTCGACGATGCGCAGGCCCATGCCGCTGATGAAGATCATGTCGAAGTCTTTGAGCTTGTCGAGCTCGTCGGTGGAGACTTCCACGAGTTTGATGTGCGAGTTGTCGTTGGCTTTGTAGATGTTGCCAAGCGAGATGGCCTGGAAGTTCACGAAGGCCACGCGTGTGGGTGCCATCCATTTGGAATAAGCAAAAAACGCCGCGGCCAAGACGACTGCGACGATCCCAATCCACAGATAAATCTTTCTTTTCATTCTATGCGTAGTTATGGGGCTTCGCCCCGGTAGTTAGGAGTAGTTAGGGGTAGTTATGCGCCTGCGGCGCGGTAGTTAGGAGTAGTTTTTTTCGAGGTGGCCTCGAACCCTCAGGGTTTGGCTCTACTTTTTTTCTGGGAAGACTGAACCCTGAGGGTTTGGGCCTTCTTTTTTTCAAGTGACACTGAACCCTGAGGGTTTAGCTCTTCTTTTTTCCAAGCGACGCTGAACCCTCAGGGTTTAGCCCTTCTTTTTTTCAAGTAGCGCTGAACCCTGAGGGTTTGGGCCTTCTTTTTTTCAAGCGACGCTGAACCCTCAGGGTTTGGCCCTTCTTTTTTTCTGGGCGACGCTGAACCCTCAGGGTTTAGCCCTACTTTTTTCTGGGAAGACTGAACCCTGAGGGTTTAGCCCTTCTTTTTTCTGGGGATAGCTCCGACCTGTCGGGCTTGGGGCCAAAAAAAGAGGAACACGACGCCTCCCTCAAGAAGTGTCGTGCCCCAAAAAAGTGCCAAGTGTCCGTCCCGTCATTTGCCGATCAGCTCTGCGATATTGACGGAGAGGTTGGCGATGAACTCCGTGCCCCGGGTGAGGGTGGCGGAACTGGCGTCGTAGCTGATGTTCTTATCCTTTGCGTTGAAGAGGTTGTCCACGCCTACGTTCAGGGCGATGCCGCGCGGGAAGTAGCATCCGGCGTTCAGCTTCCAGAGCATGCGGCTCTCGAGCTCCATTTTGTACATGCTCTTTCGGCTGTTGCTGTACGACCAGTAGTCCGTGGCGGCCATCCAGCGCCCGTTCAGGCCGATGTAGGCGCGGCAACGGCCGAAGCGGCGCGTGTAGTCGGCTTGCATGACGGCCGTGTGGGGGCGGATGTAGGAACTGCGTTTGCCCTGCACCTTCTCGTCGTCGTTGACGTAGGAGTAGGTGCCGCGCAGGGTGAGGTCGAAGGGCAGGCGCACTTGGGCGTTGACGTCGAAGCCGTAGGTCTTGGATTTGTCGGCGTTCTGATAGGTGTAGTCGGGATATTCCTTGGCGGGGCCATCCTCGATGCGCACCGTCCGGACGATGCGGTTGTTGAACCAGTTATAGTAGCCCGTGGCGGAGGCGTTGAAGATGCCGGCGACCCACTCGGCCGAGATGGAGGCGTGGTGGCTCGTTTCGGGCTTGAGGTCGGTGTTGCCGTAGATCTTGAACATGCCGCGGTGGTCGAACTCGGCGTACAGCTCGCGGAGCGACGGGGAGCGGAAGCCGGCCGCGTAACCGCCGCGCAGCGTGACGTGCCCGAGGCGATACATGGCGGAGAGTTTCGGGCTGACGTGCGCCTTATACTCCGAGTGGTAATCCATACGGAGGCCGCCGACGAGGCTCAGGCGGTCGGTGACGCGATAGTCGTCCTGGACGTAGATCACGCAGTTGGAGAAACGGGAGGAGGTGGTGTCGCGAAACCAGTTGCTCTTCATCCGCTCGGTGTTGTATTCGGTGCCGGCGGTGAGGGCGTGGCGGTCGGCCAGGAGGAGGCTGTAGTTGAGTCGGATGTTGTTGGTGATGTCGCGATACTTCACCGTGGTGAGGTCGCCAGCCTGGGGGAAGATGTCGTTCTTATAGTAATGGTCGTAGTGGTAGGAGAGGTCCAGCCGACTGTTTTCGTTGAGGATGTAGCCGAGCTTACCGCCGAAGGTGAAGTCGCGGAAGCGTTCGTGGAGCTTCATCTCTTCGGTGTAGAGCAGTCGGTTCTGGTAGAAGCTGCCTGTCAGCTCAGCGCTGAGTCGGTCGGTGAAGTCGTAGCCAAACTTTTGGGCGATGGAGAAGGTCTCGTAGCCCTTGATGTTGAAGCTGCGCCGGGTGGTGTCCACCGCTGTGGAGTCGGTGCCGTCGGGGCGCTTGAAGGTGCTCGTCATCGGCTTGGTGTCACGGATGGTGTACGGGTTGCGACGGCTGAAGGAGGCTGAGGTGAGCGATGAGAACTTCTCCTGACGTGTACCCACGGAGAGCGCGTATTTCTGATCGCCGCGGCTGGTGGTGCGAGCGGAGACATTGCCCACGAACGGGCGGTTGGCCTTCTTGGTGATGATGTTCACCACGCCGCCCAGGGCGTTCGATCCGTAGAGGGTGGACATGCTGCCCTTGATCACCTCGATGCGCTCGATGTTGTCCACGTCTAAGCGGCTGAAGTCGATGTTGTCCAAGGCACCCTCGCCGGCCATGCGTTCGCCGTCGATGAGGAAGAGCAGGTAGCGGGAGTCCATGCCCTGGAAGGAGATGTCGGGCAGTCCGGAGCCGTGTGCTGCACCGTTGAATTGCAGGCCGGGCAGCTCATACTCGAGTAGCGACTTGAAGTCCTGCGGGTCGAGCTTCTTGATCTCCTCGGCCGTGATGACGCGCGTGACGACGGGCTCATCCTTGAGCATGCGTTCCGTTCGTGTGCCGGTGACAACCACCTCGGTGAGGCCGTTCTTGGCCTCGTCGAGTGTCACCTCGAGGGTGGGCTGCTCTTCGGCCAACACGTCGACGGTCTTCTGCTCGTAACCGGTGCAGGAGAAGCGCAGGCGGTAGGTGCCTTTGTCTAATTGGAGGCGAAAACCGCCGTCGACGTCGGCAGCGATCCCGATGTTGGTGCCGATCACCATCACCGTGGCGTAGGGTACGGGGGCATTCGTGCGATCCTTCACGGTGCCCCTCACCGTGTAAGTTCGTCTGGTCACGTTTGCGTCAGTGGCATAAATGGCCATGGCACAGCAGATCATGAAGCAGAGAAGCGTAGCTATTCTTTTCATTGTATATGAATGGTTGTTTTGATTTTTTAGCGCGGCAAAGATGAAGGCGTGCGCGTCGCCCGGCAATCCCCATTTCAAGGGAGGGCAAGGAGACGAATTGCACAATGAAAAGAGAGGAAAGAAGAGGGTTTACAGGGTGATTCATGCTCGGGAGGCCCTTCAGAATCCGATTCTGAAGGATTGCAGACCGATGCAAAGGCCCAGAATCTGATTCTGACGCTTTGCAGACCCTTGCAATGGCTCAGAATCTGATTCTGACGGATTGCAGACCGTTGCAATGGCCTAGAATCTGATTCTGACGCTTTGCAGACCCTTGCAATGGCCCAGAATCTGATTCTGACGGATTGCAGACTGTTGCAACGGCCCAGAATCTGATTCTGACGCTTTGCAGACCGTTGCAAAGGCTCAGAATCCGATTCTGGAGGATTGCAGACCCTTGCAAAGGCCCAGAATCTGATTCTAAAGGATTGCAGACCCTTGCAATGGCCCAGAATCTGATTCTGACGCTTTGCAGACCCTTGCAACAGCCCAGAATCCGATTCTGACGCTTTGCAGACCCTTGCAAAGGCCCAGAATCTGATTCTGACGCTTTGCAGACCCTTGCAACGGCCCCAGCATCTATTAGAAGGCCAGCAACGAAACGAGCAGCAGGGTATAGATCCAGATATTGCGGGCGGTGAGTCCGAGCACACGGTTCAGATCGGAGCCGCTGAGGCGACGCAGATCGTGCCACGTCACCAGTTCGAAGGCGAGGAAGATGAGGAACAGCAACCAGGTGTAGGCGCCGCGATAGAAATAGGCGGGCCATGAGCAGGCAACGGCCAGTACGGCGCAGACGAGGTAGAGCGTCGTGCCAAAGCGGCGGCCGAAACGCACGACGGTGGTGCGTTTGCCAGCGGCGGCGTCCTGCTCTTGGTCGCGGACGTTATTGACGAGGAGGATGTTGACGGAGAGTAGTCCCAGGGCAACGGAGATCCACGCAGTGGTGGCAGTCACGGTGCCCGCCTGGACGTAATACGTGAGGCAGACCGGGATCACGCCGTAGAAGAGCAGCACGCAGACGTCGCCCCAGCCGCGATAAGCCAAGGGGTAGGGGCCGGCGGTGTAGGCGGGCACGCAGAGCGCGATGGCTACACCCGCACCGAGGAGCAGGAACGGGTTGCCATAGGCAAGGAGAAAGAGACCGCAGACCAAGGCCAACCCGAGTGTGACGAGCGAAGCGCGGAGCATCGTCCGCGGGGCTATCCAGCCCGAGGCGACAGCGCGCTGATGCCCCACACGCCGATCGGTGTCGGCTCCCTTTTTATAGTCGAAGTAGTCGTTGGAGAGGTTGGCGGCCACCTGTGCCAGCACGGCTACGAGCAGACAGAGCGCAGCGGGCACGAACCGAAATGTGTCTGCCCGCCAGGCCAGCGCCGACGCAGCGACCACGGGGCAGGCCGAGGCTGCCAGAGTGTGGGGCCTTGCCGCCGTGATCCAAGCCTTCAGCGGACTCACGGAAGCGGCAGCGGACGGTGGCGTGGGGGAGGAGAGGGGGCGCTCGGTGCTCATAGTTTCGGAAACGTGACGGGATCGGTCGCCGCACCCTTTCCGCCGCGGATGGGCACGGACTTGCTCTTGACCTCGATGCCTCCGTTCTTGCCATTCTCGCTGTAACGGATGATGACGTAGCCCGGGCGTTTGGGATCGACTTCGACGGGCTTCAGCCCCGTCTTCCACTGGTCGCAATGGGTGGGGAAGCTCTCTACCGCCTCGATCCAGCGACCGTTTTGCAGCGTCCAGACGTGATAGTCGGCCCAGCAGCCATTGAACCAAATGGGCAGCAAACCGACCTCGTCGGCTCCGTCACCGTTCAGATCGCCGAGGTTATCGGGCGTGCCGTCGATGCAATGGCGAACCTTGATGGGTGGGATGAAGGGGTTGAGGAAGCGAATCGTGCCGTCGCAGCCGCCGAGGCAACCGGCGTCCTCGTCATCCGTTTTCGCGAACACAGGCGGCTCGAGCCAGACGTAGCCTTTCGTACCCGTGCCGTTGAAGTCGCCCTCGTTCATGCCGCTACCGCGTGCGCTGCCCGTTTCGCTCTTCTTGCGATTGTAGTCGGTGGCGCCGTCGCCCTCGGCCGTGATCCGCCAGCCGTTGGGCATGCGCATCATGACGAGGTAGGAGGGATATTCGAAAAAGCCATCGTTTTGCTTGACGCGTTTGATGAAGGAGCAGCGATAGGTGACCTGATTAATGGAGTCGTAGACGATCTCGCCGACTAACGTTTGGGCGTATCCGGGATGACTCTCCATGTAGGCCCGTTTGTCATTGATGCACTCGTCGGGTGTGGTGCGGCCGCCGTAATAGAGCACCTCGGTGTCGTGATAGAGCTGCTTCAGGCGGTCGACGGTGGCCGGAGTCAGGGCAGCGTTCCATTGCTCGACCACTTCGCGCAGCTGGGCCTTGGTGCGAAAGTCACCGTCCTGCATGGCCTCTTTGATGGGCAGCACGGCCGACGAATCCTTGAGGAAGACGCTATCGCTTGTCGCTGTGATGGGCGCTAAGGCGGAGGTATCGTTAGCGGCGGCCACGAGTGCCACCGTTTGCGCAGAGTCTGTCAAGGTGATGTTGTCTTGCGCTCGGGCTGCCGGAGTGGCTATCCAGAGCAGTCCGGCCAGTGCGCCGTACATGGCCCTCTTGCTGAAGGCTTTCATTCGTTCATTCATTGTTCTCTGTTGAAAAGTGGTGAATACTATGGATTACATATAGATAAGCTGAATACGTTCGAAGCTCACGCCCGACGAGTTTCCGCTTCCGTGACCAAAAACGAAGATCATCCTCGACAAATTTCCGGCCATTCGTGTGGGGACGTATGGCATACGCCCCACGAATCGCCTTATCAGCAACCGAATGATCCGAAAAATCGACGTGTCTCCGCTTCCGAGACTCCAAATGAAGCAGCTCCTCCATCGGTCATCGCTTGTGTTTGGCCACGTAGAGCTGGAAGTAGCCGCATTCGCGGATCACATCCCGGTAGTACTGCGTGTTCGCGTAACGCATCAGCTCGCCAAAGCCGTCACGATCGAGCCAATTGGGAGAGTTGCTCTGATTCATATACCTCTGATTGTCACAGAGGGCACGTCCTCGGATCGGCCCCAAGTAGCAGTCGTTGCGATCGCATTTGATGGACAGAAAAACGGCTTTTGCACGCTGTTCATCGGTCGTGGCGGCCTTCAACGCCATGCGGTAATACTTTTTCGCGGCGGGGCTGGTCATGACCATCTCTTGGGCATAGCAGGGGACGAGCTCGAAGATGGAAGCGTTCAGCAACGGAACGCGCCAAATGTCGCTTGTGCCGTAAAACGACATGTTGTAGAAAGCATTCCCGACCAGTAAGCTGTTGTTATACACCTCCTCACCGCGCGCAATCTTGGCTTCGCCCTCTCGCATCTTTTGGATAAGCGTGATCGGCGTGTATTTCACCTTCGCTTCCTTAATATGCTTGCGGGTATGGGCGTCTAAGGGATCGAGGATGTAGTCGTTAAAGGGATTCGTGTAGAGTTCCGTCATCCCCTGCTTGCCCGCTTTCTTCATCAGCGCCTCGGCCTCGATCAATTGATCGGCGTGAAGGGCTTGAAGGGCCTTGTAGAAGTAAAACTCCTCCGCCGTATACGGATACATGCTGACGATGAGCTTCTCCATCGGTGTGCGCGGGTTTTCGAGCACGGCGATCAGCTTGTCCACCACGCCGGGCTGAGCAATCTTCTCGCTGCTATGATCCAGCATCTCTGCCAGCTCCGGCCGACCGGCCTTGGCGTAGAGCGTGGACAGATAGGTGGCGCTTTGTTCGATGGCCGTCTTGTAACGCATGCCACCTTCCCCATATTCCGGATAGCTGTTCTGCTTGTAAAGCCATCGGAGCTCCTCCGTGAGGCGCTCTATGTTGTCGCCCTTCACCTCCGTGATCCGACTCAGGGCGTTTACGAGGCGCAGTAAGCGCAGCTGATCGGCCGCCTCTTTGTTGCCGGCCTTCATTTGTCCTGCGGCCTTATCGTAGAGCGAATTAGCGCCATCGTAGTCGCCCGACCAAGACGTGATGTAGCCCGCCGCCGCATACCAGAGGAACGGGTTTTCCGTCTTCTCCTCCGATGCGATTCGCCGGATCAAATCGAACGTTTCCCGCGGTATTTCCTTCATGCGGTTGGCCTTCGGATCGGCATCTTCCGTCGGTGGGCCGATCAGCGACCATCGGCGACCCTCATTCTCGTTGATGAAGCGGATCACGAGCAGGCTAAGCAGCGGATCCTTAGGGCGGATCTGATAGATGGATCGGATGGCCCGGTCGTTATCGCCTGTCCGGAATGCCAGCAGGGCCCAGAGAGCCGTTTTTTGCTCGGGCGAGGCTGCGCGGAGGCATTGCTCCCATTGTTTTTCGTCTTGCAGCGTAAGCGATGTGGCGGCGACCGGTCGCATGGCTGGGACGTGGTTAAATACCTCTGCGTAAAGCAAATTCGCGTTGCAAAAGTCCTTCACCTCGATGTAGAAGCCCGCGCGATAGCCAAGGGCACGATAATAAAGCGTATTGCGCGGCATATTCGGCTCAACTTCGCCGAAAAAACGTTCAAACGCATCCCGATTCCCAGCGTAAAAGAGCGCCTTAAGTGCCTGGAAAGCATAGCGATTCTTGAGGAAGGCATTCGTTTCGGCTCTGTAATCCCGAATGGCTTCCTTGACCAGCTCCTCAGACGTCCTTTGAGGCGTATCGGACTGCGGATTATTGTAATACGACCACGGATCGATCGGTGTGCAGGCGTAGTTGTCTACCTGGTGGGCCAGGCGTACGAAGCGCTCGAAGGCTTTCACCTTCGGACTCGAGGAGTTAGCGATGGCCGCGACCTTTTTGCCTTCGAGCATGAAGGCTGCAATCTGTTCCCGAGTGAGTTTTCCATCCAAAAAGTCATACCAATCGTTAGTTACCTCCTCGTTGAATCGGCGGGGATGCTGGTCATCGTGTCCGTTGTAAAACGTCGTGTTGGGGTCATAAAAGAGGGGCCGATAGGCCGCCGCATCCCTCATCATCAGCTCCGGGCTGAAGTTCGACGGCGGGTCGAAGTCCATGTAAAAGCATGCCCAAGCCAGACCCGTCGAGATGAGTATAGCGCTAAAAACAGCGCACCACGTCCTTAAAGAAATTCGTTTCGCTTTCATAGTTCGTTATGTATTTATTGAAATGATGCTCATCCAAGTCAAAAAAGATAACCTCGCGAGGCCGTGCCGACATATGCCGACTCAGATCGCGCGCCATTTCTAATAAGTCTTTCGATGTCACTTCCTCTATCCTCACTTCATCGCCCGTGCGGTAGTAACGTCCGCCTTTGATCAGGGAATGTTTGACCGTGATAAGGTTCGAACCACGTGAGACAAGAAAATTCGTGTCTTGCTCAAAATCAGCGCGGTGGATACGATTGATCAACTCGGTCACGTGACCCTCACTGAGATGTACGCCCCAGCCATAAATGGGCAGTGCGACGTCCATCGGCAGGGGGTAAACCTTGAGGCTGCCGAGGTAGCGCTTGGCAATCTTGCGGTCATAGATCGAATTGACCGTATCCGTCTCCACGGAGCCCATGTTATAGTACATCAGGACGCCGCGATCGACCCTAGGGATGCGCGTAATGGTGTGATGCTTAGCTTGGTGCAGACGGATCGTGGCCGAAAGGTTGCGGAAGCCGCCGTGCCGCTTCAAGGTGTCGATGAATAGCATAAACCGGTCGCGGCTGCCGGTCGACCAGTCGCAATCGATCTGCACCTCGTCGGGTTCGGGCAGACCCACCGCCCGGTTGATCCGTCGAATGTAGGCAGCGATGTTTGCAGCCAGCGTGTCGATGTTTGTCTCGCGGCGGAGCATGACGCGGTTGGTGATGAAGACCACGGGCGTGACGCGGATGCCCTTCGGCGGCAGGCTGCGAAAACGAACCGGGGCCTCGGGCACGATCATGCCGCTGGCGGGATCTATTTTGACGTCGAAATAGCGGATATACAGGTGTTTCACATCGCAATCCTCCAGCACGCGCCGCTCCGTAGGCGTCAGGTCGAACGTCGTCCGCCAGTAATAGAAGGCCACGGCGGGCGTGTCGTCCCCGCCGCTGGGCTGGCAGGCGATGACGGCCAGTGTGCAGAGCAGGAAAAGGAGGTATTTTGCGTTCATCGATCGAGGGTGGAGGTCGTTTGTCCCTTCAGCGCAACAAAGATAAATAAAATGAAGCGGAGCCGTGGATTATACAGGATTGTCTGTATCCGTGGGCACCGATTTTTGTCTACGTCTGGCCCGCCGTTGGGCCAAGCTCTTCTTGTAAGTCATGCGGGCGTGCGCCGTGTGCTCGTTCAGATGGCGGACCAGTTCGGCGATGGCTTCACGGTCGATCGGCGGAACATTATTTTTGTAAGCATATTGTAATTGGAGGATCACCTCATGGTAAACCTCGTCCGTTTTAGGTCGGATTTGCGTCATCGAAGGCCGTTTTCGCCTTACGCGCAGGTTGCTCCGCTCACGCTGTAGCCGACTCGCGTCCTCGTTAGCCTGCTTCAGCAGGCCGACAGCCTCGTCGAGGCCGAGCCGCGTAATCATGGCCGCCGGTTCAGGCTTTTTGAGGTCGTTCAGCAGTGAATCGATACGCGCCGGTTTGCGTCCGATGCCTTCCGACTGTATCCGTTTTTTGTCGTGAGTCAAAACGTACAAATGCTGCGCATCCTCGGCCACCTCCTGACGCGGCGAAAGGCGCATAATACGTATCACGCCCAAAATGAAAGACAGCAGACGGTCACATTCCGCATCCTTTTTCAGGATCGCTTTCGTTTCATTCTCCTCGCCAGACACCTCCTTCAGCATCTCAAACTCCTCATCGACACACGCCCGATACTCCTCGACCATCGTCTGCGGCACACCGATCTTCTCTCCATCAGCCGCGCCGATACGCTCGCACACCTTATCATGGAACCAAGTATGCAGCGAATTATCCAGCCGATACTGCCCCAGTTTCTCAATTTCAATCACACGTTTCATTCGATCATCATCACAAAAAACATCACCATAAAATACATAAAGCCCATCCCCGCCAAGTCCACCATTCCCCGCCCACCGGCGAACAAAGAAAACGCCCCCTTTTCGTCCGTCAGGGTAGGGGCGTATCGCATACGCCCCCATAGTTTCCTTAAGAAATAGCGAGCGGACATATTAATCCGCCCGCCCCTTATCGTGTAAAAATATCTATGCTTAAAACCTTCAATTTTCACCTTCCCAACAAATAAAAGAAGCCTATTCTCGTCAAGATACCCCTTCCCCGACCGACGATGAACAAAGAAACTGCCCCCTGTGGGGACTTGACTTTCTTTTGTCTTCTTTCCCCCAGTCAAGACAAGAAAAGAAGAAAGAATGACAAGAAAAGCGCTCTCAACTTTCATCTTCCCCACGATTCAGAGAAGCCCATTCCCACCAAGGTCACCATTCCCCGCGTCCCATCGCAGGCCATTCTTATCAAATATTCCAATCCCCGACCATCCGGAATACCCGTTTTAGGTCGGTTTTTCAATCCAAACGCCTCCGCGTAGATCATACCCGCCAAGATTTCTAATCCCCGAGCCCCACAAAGGTAAAAACCCGACGCAAATCACAATCTCCCACTATGAAAGATCACAATCCGCGTTGCATATCTATACCTTCCGATAAGAAAGAGTCTTATCTGCGTCGCAAATGTAATCTTCTCGACCCAATAGAAGCATATCTGCGTTGCAAAATCTATACTCATGGCTCAAAGGAAGATCTTATGCGTTGCATATATCCTACTTTTATTCCGGGAAGATATAATCTGCGCCGCATATTCTTTTCTTACGGGTAAAAAAGATACTACATGCATTGCATATACAGTTCTATCAAAGTAGGAGCATAGTCGACGCATTGCATATCAATAGCGATCGGTATGATAGTATATTATCTGCAATGCGGATAGAATCTCCCTGATTTGTGAAGATCATATTTGCGTTGCATGTCATCTTCTTTTGTTCTATGAATATTTAATCTGCAATGCATATGCTCTTCTTTCATATTCGAATGATTCAATATGCGTTGCATATCTACTTATTTTATTGCGGGAGATAGCTTTATGCAGCGCATAATCTCTTCTTTTATACGAAAAGAAACGTATATGCGTCGGGATTTATCTTCCGAATTGTCCAGGGATAGCTTGCCTCGATAGGTTTAGAGATCATTTTTTGTCGGTGAATCAAAATCTGGGCGATTTTAAGGTTGCTGTGCGGTAAACGGATTAAAATCGTGGCGATTTTTCGTCCATCAGGGTAGAGGCGTATGGCATACGTCCCACGAATGGACATATCGGAGGAAAAATAAATCAAAATCATGGCGATTTTTCGTCTGTTAGGGTAGGGGCGTATCGCATACGCCCAACGAATGGACATATCGGAGGCTGAATGAATCGAAAAAAGACCGGGTCTGTGGTTCATTTGTTTACGTATAACGAGGAACGGGCAGATTGATATGTCCGCCCGCTATTTTTTGATGGAACTATGGGGGCGTATGCAATACGCCCCTACCCTGACGGACGAAAAGGGGGCGTCTTTTTTGTCCGCCGTCGGTCGGAGAAGGGGTGGCTTGGCGGAGGTGGGCTTCTTTTATCTATAGATAGTGTATGAAATGGCATACGGGGGCTTAGGGATGTGGGGCGTGATCGAAAATAAATCGAGGATGATGTTCGGTTTTTCGCGAATTGGGTACACTTTTGCGGCCCTTTGTATGGGGGGATCGTTGCGATCTCCCCTTTCTCCGATTCTCCCTTTCCTTCTCCTCCTGACTTACTGATTAACAGTCTCATGGACATTAAAGACTTACAAAATATTTACGCGGCGCACCCGCAAATGGTTGCCCTGACGTCGCTGATCGATCGAGGCGATGTGCACAGCATGCATTGGGCAGGGTTGCAGGGGTCAAGCGCTGCGGTGTGCTTAGCGGCACTCTTTCGCAAGCGTGGTGGGTGTCTGCTTTGCTTGATGAACGACCTCGAGGAGGCCGGATATTTCTATAATGACTTAGTGCAACTGGTGGGCGAGGCCAGCGTCAGCTTTTTCCCCTCCGCCTACCACCGACATATCAAATATGGCCACACGGACGCGGCCAATGAGGTGCTGCGAACGGAGACGTTGGCCACGCTGCAATCAGACAAGCCGGACGTGATCATCGTCTCCTATCCGGACGCTATCGCTGAGCGTGTGCTATCGAAAAATGTGCTCAAGGAGAACACGCTGGAGCTTCACGTAAGCGAAAAAGTGGACCCGATTTTTGTTTCCGATGTGCTTGATAATTACCACTTTGAGCAGACTGACTATGTCTATGAGCCGGGGCAGTACGCCGTCCGCGGGAGCATCTTAGACATCTTCTCTTTTTCCCACGAACGGCCCTATCGCGTGGACTTTTTTGGCAACGAGATCGAGTCCATCCGCACGTTTGACGTAGAGACGCAGCTGTCGCAGGAAAAACTGGACGCGATCCGGATTGTACCGGAGATCAGTCGCTACGACGATGCCGATAGTTCGCTGCTCGACCTGCTGCCGAAGGACGCCCTCGTCGTGACGCACGATGCGACGTGGTGCCGCGAGCGGATCGCCTCCCTCTGGGACGAGGAGCCGGTGAATAAGGACGACGAGGGTTTCGCGGATCGGGAGGCCATGCGCCGTAAGTTGATCGGCGCGGAGGCTTTTTCGGTAGCCGCAGCACGTTTTATCTCGATTCACCTCATGGCGCGCGATGGCGACACGGCGGCTGTCTTCCGATTCGACACGTCGCCGCAGCCGCTCTTCCAAAAGAACTTCGACCTTGTCAGTCAAACCTTTCGCCAATATCTGACGGATGGCTATACCCTTTATTTATTGACTGACAGCGAGAAACAGGCAGCTCGTATTCGGGATATTTTCAAAGACCGGGGCGAGGCGATACCCTTTACGGCCGTCAGTCGGACTCTGCACGAGGGCTTTACAGACCATACGCTGCGCAGTTGTTTTTTCACGGATCACCAGCTATTCGGTCGCTTCCACAAATACAATCTCAAGAGCGACCGCACACGCAGCGGAAAGATGGCCCTGACGCTCAAGGAGCTGAACCAGTTCACCCCCGGCGATTTTATCGTACACATCGACCACGGCGTGGGACAATTTGGCGGCTTGGTGCGTACCGAGGTGAACGGCAAGGTGCAAGAGGCCGTGAAACTGATTTATCGCAACAACGACATCCTCTTCGTCAGCATTCACGCGCTGCATAAACTCTCGAAGTACAAGGGCAAGGACGGCGGCGAGCCGCCCGCACTGAACAAGCTGGGCAGCGGTACCTGGGAACGGATGAAGGACCGCACGAAGAAGAAAGTCAAGGACATAGCGCGCGATCTGATCCGCCTTTATGCCACCCGCCGCGGCGAGAAAGGCTATGCCTTCAGTCCGGATAGCTTCATGCAGGACGAGTTAGAGGCCAGCTTTATCTATGAGGATACCCCCGACCAAATGCGCGCCACTGCGGAAGTGAAGGCGGATATGGAACGTGAGCGGCCGATGGATCGCCTGGTCTGTGGCGATGTCGGATTTGGCAAGACGGAGGTGGCTATGCGGGCGGCTTTCAAGGCAGTGGCCGATAATAAGCAGGTCGCAGTGCTTGTGCCCACCACCGTGCTCGCGTTTCAGCATTACCAGACGTTTCGGGAGCGTCTCAAGGACTTTCCTTGCACCATCGATTACATCAGTCGCGCCCGATCGACCGCGGAAGTGAAAGACATCCTCAAACGCTTAGCCTCGGGCGAGCTGAATATCCTCATCGGAACGCATCGCATCGTCGGCCGCGACGTCAAATTCAATGACTTAGGCTTGCTGATCATCGACGAGGAGCAGAAATTCGGTGTCTCGGTCAAAGAGAAGCTCCGCCAGCTCCGGACGAACGTAGACACGCTCACCCTGACCGCCACACCCATCCCGCGCACGCTTCAGTTTTCACTCATGGGAGCCCGCGACCTGAGCAACATCACTACGCCGCCGCCCAACCGATACCCGGTGCAGACGGAATTGGAGCGCTTCAACGCCGACATTATCCGCGAGGCCATCGAATTTGAGATGAGTCGCAACGGGCAAGTCTTTTTCATCAACAATCGCATTCAGAACATTTACGAGATCGAGAACCTGATTCGACGTGAGGTGCCCGGAGTGCGCGTGGCCGTCGGACACGGCCAGATGGAGCCGGACAAACTGGAACGGATCATCTTAGATTTCGTGAATTACGAATACGACGTGCTTGTGGCTACCACCATCGTCGAGAATGGCATCGACGTATCGAACGCGAATACGATCATCGTCAACAACGCCCATCAGTTCGGCCTTTCGGAGCTGCACCAGCTGCGCGGACGGGTCGGCCGGAGCAATCGCAAGGCGTTCTGCTACTTGTTGGCGCCACCGCTCTCCACGCTAACGGCGGAAGCCCGTCGTCGGCTTCAGGCCATCGAGAGCTTTGCCGAACTGGGCAGTGGCATGCATATCGCCATGCAGGACCTCGACATCCGTGGCGCGGGCAACATGCTCGGGGCCGAGCAGAGCGGTTTCATCGCCGATCTCGGCTATGAGACGTACCAAAAGATCCTCGAAGAAGCCGTGGATGAGCTAAAAACAGACGAGTTCGCCGATCTCTACGCCGGGGGCGACGAGGGCGCACCCAACACGGGCGACAACTACGTCCGCGAAACGTTTGTCGAGAGCGATCTGGAGCTGATGTTCCCCCCGACGTACATTCCCAACGACTCGGAGCGCGTCGGCATCTATCGCGAACTGGATACGATCGAGACCGACGAGGCTTTATCGCGCTTTGTTGCGTCGCTCCAAGACCGTTTCGGACGTATCCCGACCGAGGGCGAGGAACTGATTCGTGTCGTGAGTCTCAGACGCATGGCACGTCGGTTAGGCATCGAGAAAGTTGTCCTCAAACGTGGTGCGATGGCCCTTTACCTGCCCTCCGACAGCGACAGCCCCTACTATCAAAGCATAGCCTTTGGCCGTCTGCTCGGTTACATCGGCCGACATCCGAAAAGCTGCGTCCTACGCGAGCAAAACGCCAAGCGGAGCATCCTGATCCGTAACGTGGCGAGCGTTGCCGCCGCCGTGCGTTGCCTGACCGAGGTGGAGCACATCGAGCCCGATGCTGCGTAAAGGAGGCGTTCGCCCAAGGTCTATCAGATTCTTGCCCGCCTCTCCATTTCATTTGTGACGGACTATGGCTTCCTCCTCGCTTTTTTAAGAGTGGGAATAGATCTCACCGTGTTTGAGTTCGATGTAGAAGATGTAAAAGACTTTTTCCATCTGCCACCCGACCAATGCGGTATTGTCTCCCTTGGACCGAAGCACATGAAGAGCTTCCACATCGGGCGTAATGAATGGAGGAAGGGGTTTTTGAGGAATGATTTGGTTGCGTGGTATTTTCTCCATGCCAAAGCCGTGGCGGGGAGCGATGCGAATCTCTTTCCAACCCAATTCTGAGAGCTTTTTGAGGCGCATCAATAAGTCGTAATAGGCTTTCCCGCCGCGTTTCGTATGAGCTCCGATGGAGTCTTCCTGTAAGTACTTAAAGGAAAAAAGTGGGTGATCTATTTGATCGTAAATCCCCACTTTTTCTTGCTTGCTCCGCACTTCCTTGATGAAAGATCCGCCCTTTTTCTTATTCATTTCAACCGCCTCTTGAAAAACGACTTCATGATTTTCTTGTCGATCACGCTGCCCAATCCCGTAGGCGTCTTTTTCCACGGAGCCTCTTTGTGCGTCATCTCCATCAGTCCGACGGCGCTGTAGGCTGCATAGATTTGGAATACATTCTCGAATAGTTTTTCCTCTTCATCCTCCAGCGTGATCACTTCTCTTTCCCCGGGATCGATTCCCTGACGGCCGGAAGATCTGAAATGTTCATATACGGCGGGAACAACAGGGCCATACATCCATGCCTCGATCTCATCTTCGAAAAGCGGTGTGTCGAAGTAGGCCAAATGAAACCCTTGTTCGTAATAAAGCATCTTCTGCAATTTCAGATTCGACATCAATTCGCCGCTCTCCTCACGTTTAGCTCTTGTCAAGAGCTTGTTTGCTATGTCTAAGGCTTGATAGCTCATCTTTTTCTTCTTTTTTAGGATTGGAAT
>ERZ773077.1299-NODE-1299-length-17442-cov-9.493702_pt1 | contig 17442 bp, 17 predicted proteins | sample MGYA00580612_ERZ773077 | MGnify/ENA primary metagenome ERZ773077 (study PRJEB29015, sample SAMEA2737971) | human oral metagenome | biome: human oral; feature: human-associated habitat; material: dental | place: China | collected 2021 ...
GAAGGTCAGCTGGAGCGTGATCGGGAAGGCCGCGGCCACCATGTCGGAGATCTTGGCTCCAGTGAAGGAGGTGCCGAGATCACCATGGATGAGGCCCAGGAGGTACTCCCAGAACCGCTTGAGAAGAGGGTCGTTGAGATGATGGGCGGCTCGGTACTGCTCGAGGGCGTCTGGCGTGGCCGACTCACCCAGCGCAAGACGCGCCGGGTCTGCCGAGGAGAACGACATGACGATGAAGACGAGCAGCGTCACGCCCAGCACCATGACCGGTAGCGCGACCAGGCGCCGTCCGATCAGGCGGATGAGGTTGGACACTGAAATGCTCCTTTGCGTTAGCGTCCTGCCGCCTTTGGAGGGCGGCTGGGTCACGTGGCAGCCGCAGAGCCAGCCGCCATTCCGATTGTCTGACGTCTGACGTCAGATTGCAAGTCCGTTGCTTTCGCCTCGGACACACTGACACCCCGAGCACGACACGGGCGGTGCAGCAACCTCCAGCGACTGCCACACCGCCCGCACGCGAGTCTCAGGACTTGGTCGAACCCGTCCCCACGAAGGACAGGCCGGTCAGCGCGATCGGCTTGAAGTTCTCCAACGTCGTCGAGTCGTAGGCCGTCGGAGCCTTGCGGTGGAAGATCGGGTAGAGCGGAACGTCCTCAGAGAGCTTGTCGAAGATCTCCTGCCACTTGGAGACCTGCTTGTCACCCTCCAGCTTGACCGCCTCATCGAGCAGCTTCTGGACCGCGGCCTGGCTCTCCGAGCCCTTCCAGTGCATCCGACTCTCGGTCCACACGTCACCGCTGTACCACCAGCGCATGAGCAGGTCCGCGTCATTGCCGAAGACCGAGGGGTCCCCAGGAGCGATGAGCACGTCCCACGCCCCCTGCCCGGAGTCGATGAAGGAGTAGGTGTCCGCAGACTTCTTCTCGTCGTACTTGACCGTCACGCCCAGGGCCTCGAGGTTCTCACGGATGATGGGCCTGACGGCGGAGAACCAGCCGTGGTCCGTGCACAGCAGGTTGATGGTCGTGATGCCGGCCTCCGACAGGAGCGACTTGGCCTTGGCCGCGTCCTTGGAGTAGACCGTCTTGGCCTTCTTGTACGCGGGGTGCCCGTCCTGAACGAAGCAGGTAGCCGGCGTCGCCAGACCGGCCATGCCGGTGTCGCAGATCTTGGCGTAGTCCAGCGCGTAGAGCACCGCCTGACGCGCCTTGACGTTGGAGAAGGTGGTGTTGTTGAACATGGCGAAGAGCAGTCCGAAGCCCTGCTGCGCTGCCACCTTGACCGGGTCCTTGAGCGTCTTGAGGTTGGCCGCCGGGACGGCGTCGATGGCCTGCACGGAGCCAGAGGTCATCGCGTTGGTGCGAGTGGTGTCGTCAGGCAGGACCTGCCAGGTCATGGACTTGGCCAGCGCCGGGCGAGGACCGTTGTACTTGTCGTTACGCTCGAAGACGAGCTTCTGGCTGGCGGCACCGTTGTCGGTCATCTTGTACGGACCGCTTCCGACGGGGTTCATGTCGAACTTCTTGGCGTCCGCCTCGACAACCGCCTTGGGGACGATCTTGACGACGCTCAGACGCTCGGCCACCAGGGAGAAGGCGTACTTGAGCTTGATGGTCACCGTGCCTGCGTCCTTGGCCTCCACCTTGTCGATGAAGGGAAGGAACTGCGAGTACAGCGACTTGTTGGCCGGGTCGAGCACGCGCGTGAAGGAGAAGACGACGTCGTCGGCAGTCACGGCCGAGCCGTCGGAGAACTTCGCATCCTTACGCAGCGCGACCTCATAGGTGGTGTCGTCCACCTTCTTGGGCATCTCCGCCGCCAGAGCCGCGTACACCTCGCGGGTGGCCGGGTGAAGCTCGGTGAGCCCCTCCAGGGTGTGCCAGTTGGCAGCGACCGTCAGAGCCGACGACGTCGTCATCGGGTCGTAGCCGTTGGTGCCCAGCTCGTAGGAAATACCTGCGGTGATGACACCGTCCTTATGAGTGACCTCCTGATCGGTAGCCATGCCACTGGCCTTTGCGCCACCCGCGGTCTTGCCCTTACCGCCGCAGGCCGCAAGGCTGACAGCCAGACCAGCAGCCATTCCGAGGGTGCCGGTCAGCCTGATGAAGTCCCGGCGGCTGGAGCCGGCCGGAGTCGTGATCGCCATTGATTCTCTCCTGATGTCTGACGTCTTATGTCTGACGTTGGTAGGATGACTGTAGCAGAAGTCAGGGCGTCCAGACCACTCACGACCTCGCAGGCAAGGCGCTCGCGAACTGCCGCCCCACCGCCGGGGCGAGTCGTTCGACGAGCGGAATCACATCGTAGTGACCAACAATGATTGACAGAGCAAGAACCGTGGCCGACACCAAGAAGAGCAACACCATGAACAGAGCCTCCGCACCGCAAGCACCCACCACCGCAGGAAAAGAGATGAACCTCACGCCCGCAGTCGATGAGCCGATCATCCCTCATGGCCCCTACTCCACGCTGATGGCGTCGCCCACTACCCAGGCGGAGGCCACGATGGCGGAGATCAAGAACTACATCCTGCGCTCCGGTCTGCAGATGGGTGACGCGTTGCCCACGGAGTCCCAGCTGTGCACCGACCTGGGAGTATCCCGCTCCTCCGTGCGCGAGGCCGTCCGCACCCTCGTCGCCCTCGACATCGTCGAAGTACGCCACGGACACGGAATGTTCGTCGGCCAAGTCTCCATGCGCCCCATGGTCGAGTCCCTCATCTTCAAAGGCCTCCTCAACCCCGGAGACGACCACCGCGGACTACGCGACATCGTCGAAGTACGCATCACCCTCGACAACGCCCTGGCCGAACCCGTCACCCACGCCTGGCACAACCGCCACGACCCCGAGCTCAACACCCTCGTCGACAACATCGAGCACCTCGCCTCCCAAGGCAAGCTCTTCACCGACCAGGACCGCTGCTTCCACACCCGCCTGCTCCAACCCCTCGACAACCACCTCTACCTCCACCTCACCGAAGCCTTCTGGGCCATCCACACCCTCACCGTCCCCCTCCTAGACGCCCCCAAGCTCGAAGACCTCACCAGCACCGCCAAAGCCCACCGAGCAATGCTCCAAGCCGCCCACGCCGGAGACACCCCCGCCTACCGCAAAGCCATCACCGACCACTACGCCCCACTCCTCGCCGTCCTCACCTAAAACAAACCAGCGGAGAACTCCTCCGTCAGGGCCGGATAGGTGCCGGCCTGCGCCACGGCCACGACATTGAGACGCGGGTCCTCCGGACGGAGCAGCCTGTCCATCCACAGGTCGCGTGCCGCCGTCAGTCCCTGCGCGAGCCATCGCGCGTTGACGAACTCCATGGCGTGAGTGCCCCCGGGATAGACGTGCAGCTCGGCATCTCCGCCGTCGCGCCACACTCTGGAGGCGAAGGCGACGTCCTCGTCCCGGAAGACCTCTGCGGAGGCCACCGAGATGAACAGCGGCGGCAGCCCGCCCAGCCAGGCGGCACGGGCGGGAGCCTCATAGGGGGTGACCGATTCCGTGCCTCGCCGCTCCCCCAGCGCCGCGTCCCAGGCGACGTTGTTGTACGCCGTCGGCCAGGTGCCGTCGTCCGGGTACTGACGCGCCGAGACCGAGCCCTGCCAGTGCGGCATGCCGGTGCGGTCATCCAGCATGGGGTAGTCCAGCAGCCCGCCGAGAACGGCCGGCCCCCGTCTGTCTCGCGCCATGAGCAGCGTGCCGGCGCTCAGCCCTCCCCCGGCACTCGGCCCGACGACGATGACGCGCTCCGGATCGGCACCGAGCTCCTCGGCGTGCTCGACCGCCCAGCACAGCGTGGTGTAGCAGTCCTCGACGCCGGCCGGTGCCGGATCCTCGGGAGCCAGACGGTACTCGGGGCTGACGATGACGCCCCCGTACCGCCGCAGCCACGGGACAACGGTCGACAGACCGTTGAAACGGCACCCCATCACCAGCCCTCCCCCGTGCAGAGAGAGGAACAGGGGGCCGCGGCGGCCCACGCAGGCACCCTGGGCGCTTCGTGCAACCGCGGCGGGAAGCGTCGTCCCGTCCTGACGAAGGACATCAACGTCCTCCAGGTCGATGTCGGGGTGCTTGAGCAGGAAACCCGCCCGGACCTCGTCGGCCGGTGCCCGCCAGCTCGGGATCTTCTGCACCGTCATGGTCCCGAAGACGCCGAGCGGCTCGATACGCTCGAGCAGGGCGGCGGTGGCACTGTCGTAGGCAGGACGGGCGGGGAGCTCCTCATGCGTGCGAGACATGCCGTAACTGTTGCACTGTGAGCGCTGTAGCACCAACTCACTCACAATCAGTCACTGATCTACGGTACCGGTGCCCACCGCCAGCCGGCCGACGACGTGTCTCTCGATGGCACCCGCCCTCAGTACGGCATCCGCCCGGATGCCTCGAGATCGCACGGGTGAGGACGATTCGACATTCACCAGCGTAAATGAACCAAAAGTCGGACAATGGGGTCATGCAGGTATCCCGCGGTGTCATGTCCGGCCTCACCACCACCCCGATGACTCAGTCATCCACGGCGATCGCCGAGATCAAGAACTACATCCTCACCAAGGGCCTGCATCCTGGTGACGCGTTGCCCACGGAGTCCCAGCTGTGCACCGACCTGGGAGTATCCCGCTCCTCCGTGCGCGAGGCCGTCCGCACCCTCGTCGCCCTCGACATCGTCGAAGTACGCCACGGACACGGAATGTTCGTCGGCCAAGTCTCCATGCGCCCCATGGTCGAGTCCCTCATCTTCAAAGGCCTCCTCAACCCCGGAGACGACCACCGCGGACTACGCGACATCGTCGAAGTACGCATCACCCTCGACAACGCCCTGGCCGAACCCGTCACCCACGCCTGGCACAACCGCCACGACCCCGAGCTCAACACCCTCGTCGACAACATCGAGCACCTCGCCTCCCAAGGCAAGCTCTTCACCGACCAGGACCGCTGCTTCCACACCCGCCTGCTCCAACCCCTCGACAACCACCTCTACCTCCACCTCACCGAAGCCTTCTGGGCCATCCACACCCTCACCGTCCCCCTCCTAGACGCCCCCAAGCTCGAAGACCTCACCAGCACCGCCAAAGCCCACCGAGCAATGCTCCAAGCCGCCCACGCCGGAGACACCCCCGCCTACCGCAAAGCCATCACCGACCACTACGCCCCACTCCTCGCCGTCCTCACCTAAAACAAACAACAAAGGACCCCTGCTGCGCTTTCCCGCCCCAACACAACGGAGCCCCTACCACCCACAATGGGTGGTAGGGGCTCCATGCTGCGTTCCCGAACGTGATACCCGCCCTGTACCCTCACCGGGTAACCGCGGGCATTATTCGTTGGAAACTCATGTAGTGGTGGAGATGGGGGGAATCTAGTTATACGACGTCTCCTAGTTGGCGTAAATCTGCGGCGAAAACCACGGTTTGCCCTGATATCACAAGGGTTGAGCACCTTTCCTTTCCCCATTGAATCCCACCAAGACGCACCGAATCTGCTACCGTTGTTCCACGAACGTTCCACGCAGCGCCAGCCGTGGAACGACCACCCAGGGAAGGAGAGGTAGGCATGGCACGTCGTCAGGCGTTCGGTAACGTCTCCAAGCTGCCGTCAGGCAACTACCGGGCCCGCTACAGGGACCCCAGCGTGCACGCACCGCAGCGTGGCCCATGGATCAACGCCCCCCAGACGTTCAGCACCAAGAGCGCCGCTGAGGCGTGGCTAGCCACTGTCCGGTCCGATGTTGAGCGCGGGGTGTGGAAGCACCCCGACGTACTCAGGGCTGAACAGGCGGCCCGCGAGCGCGAGCAGGCCCGCACCAGCACTCTCCGCGCCGTGACCGTGGCCGATTGGGCTGAGACATGGCTGGCGACGCAGCAGGCAACGATGGCCGCCGGGACGATCCGCAAACGACGTTCTAACGTCAAGGTGCACATCCTCCCAGCCCTAGGCGCAATGCGGCTCGCAGACCTGACGCCTCAGGTAATTGCCGCATGGCACTCCGCACTCCCATCGGAGGGGGTACGCACCGCCTGCTATCAGACGATGCGAGCGATGATGAACGACGCCGTAGCCTCGGACGAGACGGCGTTGACTTCAAACCCATGCAGGGTGCGCGGAGGCGGCAAGTCAACCGCACCCCGCGGCGAGCGGTATCTACTGAAGCCCGAACAGGTTGAGGCGCTCGCGGAGGCGATTCGCCCAGAACTACGTGCCCTCGTGGTCCTCCTGGCCGATGCAGGCCTGAGGATCAACGAGGCATTGGCCCTGCATCGCGACTGCATCACACTGGGCAAGCGAGACGCATTCATAGACGTCAAGCACTCGCTTGTGAGGTCTGAGGGACGTCTTGTGCTGGGGCCGACGAAGACGAATCGGTCTAGACGTGTTCAGGTCATGGCATCGACCGCCCAAGTGCTGGCCGAGCACCTGGACCGGTACGCGGCACCCGAGGAGGACGGGCCGGTCTTCCCGGCGCTGGGCGGATACGTGGACCACTTCAGCTACACGATGGCGACGAAAGCCCTCAGGACGGCCATGGCGGACGCAGGGGTAGTTATCCCGCCGGGGAAATATGGGGGCTGGCACGCCTTCCGGCACTACTCGGCTACCCGGTTCGGCCAGGCTGGTGCGTCATCAGCGGCGATCATGCAGCGCTACGGATGGCGCAAGCCGGAACAGGCACTGGCCTACCAGCGGGCCGATGCCGACTATGAGAGGGAGATGTTGGACCGCATGGCGGCGTTGACGTCCCCGACGGCGGAGACGTGGAGCAGCAAGGCTGAGGCTGCGCGGGCTGCCGAGGCTGGACTAGTGAATCTCGAAAGCAGGAGGAAGATGGCATGAGTGGTGAGCGCACGGTGACGGCGATCCTGAAGGTGGTTTGCGACGGCGACCGTCACAAGAGCGGCAGCAAGCCATTGGGGACGCTGGTGCAGTTGGATCACCGGTGGTGGCTGGCCTTGGGCCCTGAGGGGCACTTGGGGACGTGGGAGAACCTCGACCCTGGGGAGGACGCGCCGGTACAGCTCGTGTATCCGATCAATGAGGACTCTGAGGATGGCGCCAATGCCCGCAATGATCTTCTACGGGACGCTGTAGAGCGACATCAGGCAGGAGAGGCGCCGGTTGCCGCCGTGTACTCCCCCCGCCCTCGCCTTCGGGCACGGTGCCCCGATTGCCGATGCACCAACGTTGAGATTCGGCTTACCCCTGAAGGTGAAACGGGATCAACGAAGGGAGATACCTTCCTGAACAGGATCGCTAACAATGGGCCGGAGGAAGTGACGTTGGCCTTGCTCGCCGCAGCCACCACGAAGGGGTTGATCTAGTCGGTTGCGACGTCCGGCACTGCGCCGCAATGGGACACGTCCCCGGTAGTCAGCAAGGCTGCCGGGGATTCTGTCCGTCTTGACGGCAGCGCTCACCGCTGGCCAGCTACCACACACCCGAGATTGTGTCGTCAGTCGCATTCCATTTCCCCACCTAGGCGTAATGACACCCATGTGATACTGTCTTCTATGTGAGCCCGACCGGGCTCGCCCATGCAACCTCTCAGCGGAGGCCTTAGATGGCCACACCCGTTGAGAGGTTTTCTCATGACTGCGCGCAAAGCAGCAGCCGGTGCACGCACCGCCAATCTGACGCCCGTTGACTTCGCCGAGGCCACCAGCCTGTCAGAGTCGACCGTCCGCAACATGATCGCCCGCGGCGAGCTACGTGCCGTTCGCCTTGGTCGGGCCGTACGCATCCCCGTTTCCGAGTTCGAGCGCCTCGGACTCGACGTCCCCAAGTTCGTGGAGGACGTCGCCTAATGAGTCACGAACTGAAGGAGCCCCGCCAGGCTGGTGACCCGACGAGGCTCGAGAGCAATGATGCGGCGCTCACGGACAAGTCTACCGGAATCCCGGCCGAGGGGCTGAACCTTGCCCGCCCTGAGCGCCTGGACCCGTCACTGCCCCTAAGGGAGCTCGCGCAGGTAGCCAGTGCACGCAGGCGGGAGATGAAGGCCCGTGCGGTGCGCGAACAGGACGCGACTATAAAGGCGGGCCTTGACTACGCGGCCGACGACTTGCCCAGTGTCTTCGACCGAATTGACTCCCTAACGCCCGACGCTGCGGCGGAAGTTGGTCGCGTCTACTCGGCTGGCGAGCGCATCGGCTGGCAGGCTGGTTTCGACGACGCAGTGCGGGCGCTCAGGGCATCGAATGCGGCCGCCTATGCCGAGGGACAGGCAGACCTTGCTGCCGCCCTGTACGCAGAGCAGCTGAAGTGGCAGGAGGACACGGCTCGCAGCCTGGCAGCCTCTCTAGCCAGCGGCTCCTCCTACCCGGAGCTGTGCGAGCTTCGCGGTGAGTCCGATCGGGCCGACCGGGCCCGCCAGCTCTATGCCGTCAGGGGGATTGCATGAGCGCAACCATCTCCCAAGTAGCACCAGGCACACCCCTCGTATCCGATGGCGTCGCCTTGGACGGTTTGGACGGTTCAGTACCGTCCGCAGACACTAGTCACACCACAGGAGAGCAGGCACTTTCCGCTGGTATTCCAACGATCTCGGACGCTCTGGACGGTTCGGACGGAGTTGACGGTTTCATGTGTAGGGACGGTCTAGCTGCCCTACTCGACGACATCCGCGACCACCTTGCGACGTACATCGGGGTAATGGACCCCATGGAGCTCGACCTACTCACCCTATGGGTCGCCCACACACATGTGTGCACGGACACGAGGACGACACCGCGCCTGTTGCTGGACTCGACAATGCCGGGCTCGGGGAAGACAACAACTCTCGAACACATTCAGCGGCTCGCACACAAGACCGTGCTCATGTCGTCAATCTCCTCCGTGCCACTACTGGCACGCCTGTTGAAGGACGGGCCGGTAACCATCCTCATTGACGAGGTTGATAGGTCTCTGGACGAGAAGAACCCCAATTGTGCGGAGCTCCTGGCTGTAATCAACAGCGGCTACAAGGTTGGCGCCACGCGCCCAACTCTCGTGCCGAGTAAGGACGGTGGATGGGAGGTAAACGAGATGTCTACGTTCGGCCCTGTAGCCATGGCGGGGAACTCTCCGAACCTCCCGGGGGATACTAGGTCTAGGTCTATTCGTATTCTCCTTATGCCTGACGTTGACGGCACTATCGAGGACTCTGATTGGGAGGACATTGAAGAGACCACCAATGCTCTCGGTCAGCGCCTCAGCGAGTGCATGGGGGTGGTGCGAAGCGGGATTGCTGAGTCTCGCCCGGAGCTGCCTGAAGGCTGTCGGGGCAGGATGCGGGAGAAGTGGCGTCCACTCATGCGGGTGGCCGATGTCGCTGGTGGGCACTGGCCTAGCTCCGTTCGGTATCTCATTGATAAGGACCTGAGCGAAGTGGCTGCGGAGCTCGCAGATGAGGCGACTAAGCGCCCACCGGCCGTGATCCTCCTGGATGACCTTCACCGGGCGTGGCCCGAGGAGGAGTCCTTCCTGCGGACCTCGACGATCTTGGAGCGGCTGGCCGCGGCTCGCCCGGACTACTGGGGCTTGTCTTCGCGATTCGGGCAGCGGATCACTCCCCAGAGATTTGGGCGGATGGTCAGTCAGGCAGGGAAGGTGCACTCATCCAAGAATCCTATGGGGCAGAGGGGGTATTGGCGTGCGGACTTCGAATCCGTGTGGCGCAGGACATCCTGACACTCTCCCCCGGTGGGGGAAACCGTCAACTCCGTCCGAACCGTCTAAGGCGTCATTGATTGGCGGAATAGCAACGAAAGGTACCCATTCAATGCGGGATGGGCCGGCTTCGTTGAACCGTCCGAACCGTCCAGAGGTCACCAATGCGGAGCAACACAAGTCACATCAATCAAAGGAAGTGCCTATGAGCACATACTGCCCGAGCCTAGGAAGGAAGAATCGATGACAGAGATAGACACTCAGGAGCCCGAGATTACTCGGGGCGAGGCGGCCAGGCGGTGGGCACGCGCCTACCTGGCCGACCACGGGGGCGAGGCGTGCGCCCAGGAGCTCTACCGCGCCGGGGCTGCAGCCGGATACCGCACCTCAACACTCCAAGCAGCACGCAAAGCAAGTACGGACGTCATCACCGTCAAAGAGGGGCGGGGATGGGTGTGGAAGCTGGTCAGCGCCCAAGAGCTCACCGCCGTCGCCAAGGCCCACAGCACCGACCTCGACGCCCTAGAAGAGCACCGGCGAGATCGCACGCGACCCTATAGGACCGTCGTAACCCACTGGCCGTGCCAGGGCCTGAGTCGTGTCGTCACGGACACCCTGGACGCCCACGCCCCGGGCGGCATGGTTCGCCGCACCAGCTGGATCCACAGCCAGCCAACCAACTGCAACACGCAAGCACCAACCCTCGAAGGAGAAGACCGATGACCACCACCAAGACCATCACCCTGGACTTCGGCGTCCCCGACGTCACCGCCACCATCACCTTTGAGGAGGAGTCGCCGGGCGCACGCCCCGCAGCCGATTGGATGGCCGTCGTGAACGACGACGTGTCCGCCCGAGAAGCCAACGAGAGCGGGTGGTGGTGGGACTGCATGAATGACGACGCAGCCAGAATGTGGGACTTCAAATGAGCACCGGCGAGCACCTCAACCCGAGCGCCTACATCGACCTCAAAAATCTCCCACGAGAGTACGACGCCCTGAAAGCCAAATACGACGTGCTCTTCCGTGAGTATCTCGCGTTGAGCAGCGAGGCGGCCCAGCTGAAGCGCCAGCTCATACGTTACTTGGCTAGTGACTGGATCGCCGTCAGAACGCATTCCGAACCACAGCACACAGGGCACCGAACAACCAACCTAGGAGACATGACATGAAGCATCTCGACGCTATCGATGACCAGGACATGGAAACCGAGCTCAGCAAGCTCAAACAGGAGTATGCCGCCCTGCGGGCCAAGCATGAGGCGTTACTTGCTGATTACGTCACGTTGAGCGCCAAGGCGGCCACCCTAGAGCGAGAGGCCAAGCGTCACTCAACCACGGGTTGGGCAGTCGTCAACCCATACCGCTGACCACAGCACACAGAGAAACCGAACGACCAATTTAGGAGAAAGACATGACCAAGGACCTCGACACCATCGATGACCAGGACGTCACTACCGAAGAGGTGGGCGATGCCTTGAAGGAATGGCTGACGGCCGGCGACCAGGACGCCCACACGGAAGGCCAGCAGGAGCCCCAGGATGGGCCTGTAGAGCCCGCCCCTCAGGATGACACAGCCGACTCCCCCGAGGCCGCTGAGGAGCCAGAGAACGCCTCTCAGGAGGACGCTGAGGAGGAGGACACCCTTCAACAGAAGTACGCCGCCCTTGAAGCAAAGGTGGCCGAGCTCGAAGCCCGGGAAGCCGCACGCATCGAAGCCGAGCAGAAGACCAACGCACTCACCGCGGCGGGCATAAAGGGCGACTATGGCCAGCTACTCACCGGCGGCAAAGAAACCTGGCCCGGCCAAATCGACATGTTGAAGCAGTTCGCCGCTGAGAATGCCCCAGCAATTTCGGTCCCCCGCGACCCCGCGGTAGACGCCGACCTGTTCGCCGATGATAAAGACATCACGGCCGACGAATTCCTCAGAGGCCACAGCAGCGACGTAATTTGACGGTGGTAGAATCAAGCATGTAGGCGGCGTTGTCTGCCGTCGCTTACATTCGGGGTGTATCTCCTTCACTGGATGGTCAATCCGGGGGCGTCGAAAGCACGAACGGGAACGTGCGAGTAGGTGCCCCCGGATACTGCCAACAGAACAGGAGACCACATCCCAACTCACACCCCTACCCCGCATTCCGTAACCGGAAGCATGTCAAAACAGAACCATCTAGGGAGTGAGAAACCTATGACAACCAACATGGTTACCACCAGCCAGCCCCGCGCCTTTCTGAACAGCGCCGTCGGAAACCTTATCGTCCGCCCACTACAGGCCCAGTCCGTCGCCCTGCGCGCCGCCACCATGGTCCGCATCGATGAGGCGTCCAACAGCTTCCGCGTCCCCGTCGTCACCGAGGACCCCGCCGTCGCGTGGGTCGCTGAGGGCGAGGAGATTCCCGCCAGCGGCGCCAAGCTCGCAGAGGACACCGACCTGTTCCATAAGCTCGCTGGCCTGACCACGGTATCCTCGGAATTTTTGAACGATAGTTCGCCGGCCGTCGCCGAGATTGTCACCAAGGGCCTGGCCCGGTCTCTGGCCCTGAAGCTCGACACCGCGTTCTTCGGCAAGCGTGGCACCGACACCAAGGCGCCCCGTGGTCTCGGTGACGTCGATGGTGTTCACACCATCGCCGCGGGCGCCAAGATCACCAGTCTTGACCCGTTCGTGGACGCCGTCTATTCGGCCAGCAAGGCCGGTGGCGCTACCTTGGGCGCCTTCGTCGCTAACCCCGATGACGGGCTTGCTATCGCGAAGATCAAGGAGAAGGCCGACTCTAACCGCGCGCTCCTTCAGTCTGACCCCACCAAGGGTGACCCCACCACTGAGGCGGGCACCGTCACCCCGGCCGCCACCATCGCGGGCGTCCCGATGTGGATCACGCCCGCCTGCCCTAAGGGAACGATCTGGGGTATCCCGAAGGACTCCGTTGTGGTCGCCCTGCGCAAGGACTTCGAGGTCACCAAAAATGACTCCGTTTACTACACCTCGGACGTTACGGCTGTGCGTGCTCTGGCTCGCGTCACCACGGTGTTCGGTCACCCGGCCGCGATCCAGAAGATCACCATCGGCTGACCCTTTCAGGGAACAACCAGCGCCCCCGCGTTTCACTCTCCTTCGCGCGGGGGCGCACCTGTACCCGAAAGGACTAGACCGAACGGACACCAGGAACTTTGGCGGCCCCGACAATGTTGCAGGCCCGAGGAGATTTACCGGCGCCGGTAAAGTAGCCAGCCACTCGCTCACAACCACCACTGCCGTCTGCCCGATGGGGCTAGACCGAACAGGCAGCCAGCCCCCGCAGTCACCACTGCCGTCACCGCGGACGGCAAGCACACAGCAAGAGCCACCTCACCGATGCCCTCAGCTGGGCTTACCCCACCGACGCCCTCGGGAGTATCGACCCCATCAAGGCACGCCCAGCTCACACCCCCTCAGCAATAGCACCCACCACCCCCAACCTGAAATGCGGGGTATCGATCACGCCGACCCCCTACAGCGCCACCACCCCCACCATGCACACCTACCCCGGCACCCCACCCAGGACACCACCACAGCCACCAGAACCACCCACCAACACACACACGGCAGAGACAGGCACGGCAGAGACAGGCACGGGCCACACCACCGACCACTACAGGCCCCGAAGACATGCGCCACACGCACCCCACCACCAGAAGCCACAGGAGCCCACCTGAGCGCCCTACAGCCCACACCCAAGCCCCGCACACACACCCACGGCAGACAAGCCGTCAGCGGCCCGCACACGCACGCACAGCCACACCGCCGCGACCATCACCACCAACCATCACAGCACCAGCCACCACGACACACCCACGCCAGCCACAACCACCAAGACCACGAAGCGCCAACACAAGAGGACACGAGCTCAACCGTCGCAGCCCGTCCAACACGCAACGCTCTGACCAGCACAAACACGCAAGCACACCCAACCAAATAACCTGTAGACGCAATGACTTCCCTAGACCCCCCAGAGGGTGACCGCCCTCACACCCTTCCCCGACCGCTCCGCGTGAACCGCCCTGACAACATGTGCAAGTTTGGAACATGAATCAATCACTTTCGCTCACTGTTGGGAAGCAATGAGTCCCCGGAATCATGCGGAAAACTCGGTGTTGGTGTGTTGTTCCGCACATGCTAGAAATGGCCTGAAATCGCCCCTGCCGTGGGTCCTAAGCCTGACTTAGATCCTCGCCCATGCAGCCGGGCAGGCCCGTCCTGGAGCACGGGATACGGTGGCTGTGTCCCGGCGGTAGAGCTCGGTGGGGAGGGGATGCGGCCGGTTCTCCCCGGGGTGTGGCGCTGGCAATCCCGGGAGGCAGTGGCGTGGGCGAGCTCGGTGGCCGCCATTGAAGGGGGATGCGGTGGCGCGGGGTTCCTTCGATCATGGCGCCATGTGCCCGGGGGTGACCGTCGTGGCTGTGGCGTGGGGGCAGCACCTGTGTGGGTGGTTGCGGGCGGCCCCACCCTCGGGACGATCCGCCTGTCAACAAGTTCCGCGTCGTTCACTGTTCCACGGACGTTCCACGAAAAACCCTCAGGGGCGATCTTTCACTGAAATCACGCCAACCTGAGGGTAGTGGTGGAGATGGGGGGAATCGAACCCCCGTCCGACGGCCGCACAACAGGACTTCTCCGGGTGCAGCTCGCTAGCGTTTTTCTCGGCCCCGGCGTCTCACGCGAGCAAGGACGCCGACGGGCTCAGTCGATGAAAAGTCCCGAGAGCCCTACCGACACGGGCTCTCAGCAGTGGCTTCCTAGATGACGCCAGGAACCGGGGCGGAAGCGCTCCCCGGGCTGACGGACTTCGAGGCTCGCTCAGGCGGCGAGGGCGAAGTCGGTGCGAGTGTTATCGGCACCTATTGGTTCGCGCAGAGCGTTGACGAGATGACTGCGCATCCTCGACCCGCTTCTCCTGAACCTACGACCGTCGTCGAAACCGATCATCCCCTATGAAGGTGTCACCGGGCTCCCGCAGGAGACCCGGAACGCGCTCTCAGCAGAGCCAGGCCACTCTAGCAGAACCAGGAGACGAGAGCACTGAGGGCTACTGCTCCATACCTCACGCGGCCGGTCAGCAGGTAGAAACGCTCACGGAGCCCTGCTCCCTCCTGCCTCAGCCCCGACGCCGGTTGGCGGCTGCCATGGCCCGGGCCGCCTCCCGCTTGTCCTGCGCCTCACGCAGCGCCTGACGCTTGTCCCAGTCCTGCTTACCCCGAGCCAGGGCGATCTCCAGCTTGGCGCGTCCCCCGATGAAGTACAGCTCCAGCGGGACCACCGTGTAGCCCTTGGCCTGGACCCTGGTCGCGAGGCGTTCCAGCTCGCTGCGGTGCAGGAGCAGCTTGCGCTTGCGACGCGGGGAGTGGTTGTTCCACGTCCCCTGCAGGTACTCGGGGATATGAGCCCCCTGGAGCCAGGCCTCGCCATGGCGGTCGATCTCGATCCAGGCCTCGGTCAGCGAGGCCCGCCCCATGCGCAGCGCCTTGACCTCGGTGCCGGTAAGGACCAGCCCCGCCTCGTAGCGGTCCTCGATGAAGTAGTCGTGGGTCGCCTTGCGGTTCCGGGCCACCGTCTTGTGGGCGTCGGAGGCGGCCTTCGCCTTCTGCCCGGCCGTTGGCTTGGGCGCCCGAGCGGACTTGGAGGCAGGGGTCATCGGCCTGTCCTTTCACGAGTACGGGATGGCTGGCGCTCCCCGTCAGGACGGCCCGGAGTTCCCTCCGAGCGGGCCGAGCCCGACCGGGGCATCGTGGCGTGACACGACGACGCGCAGGGACAGGAGTCTACGGGCCCCGTCAAGAACGACCCGGCTAGAAGCCGGGCAGGGACATCGGATCGATGTACGCCCCGTCCTGGGCCACCTGGAAGTGGACGTGCGCCCCGGTGGCGTAGCCGGTTGAGCCGGTCGCGCCGACGACGTCGCCACGCTTGACCTGCTGGCCGTCGGCGATGCTGCGCGAGGAGAGGTGGCACAGAGTGATAACGTAGGAGTGCCCGTCAATGATGCCGCCGTTGATGTCAATGCCGATGCCGCAAGACTCGGAGTCCCAGTAGGTGGCCACTCCGGAGACCGCCGCGTACTGGGGCGTTCCCTCACTCGCGGCGAAGTCGACCCCCTGGTGTCCTGTGGCAACACCGGTGACCGGGTGGACGCGGTACCCGAAGGGCGAGGTCACCTCGAGCGGGCCGGTGATCGGGTGCCCGATGTACCCGCTTCCCAGGGAGTCGGCGCCGATCGAGCTGGCGGGGACCGAGGGCATCGTTCCGGCGCTGGCCGCGGCCCGGTTGGCGGCGTCGATCTGGGCAACTCGTGCGGCCGCTGCCGCGGCATCGGCGTTGGCCTGATTGAGCTGGGACTGCAGATCGCTCTTACGGCTCTCCAGCGCCTCGGCGGCCGACTTCTTCTGGGCAGCCAGCTTGGCGACCTCGTCCCGCTTGGTCTTGGCCGCGTCCCGGGCAGCCTTGGCGTTCGCCTCGGCGGTGTCAGCCTCGGTCTTGAGCGTGCTGACTCGCGTGGTGGCAGCATTCTGCCTGGCCTCACGGTTGGCGTTCTGAGCACGCTCGACCTCGGCGGCGGACAGTACCGCCTCCTGGACTCCCGAGCCGATCTCAACCGCTGAGGCGCGCTGGCTGAGCTCCTCGACGTCCTGAGAGGCGAGGACATAGCTCCAGGAGGTCACCGAGTTGTCCCCCTGATAGGTGGACACCACGATCTCCGCCACCGAGTCGGAGGTCTCCTCGGCCGTCTTCTTGGACGCCTCGGACTCCTTCTTGACCGTCTCCAGGCTGTTCTGCGCCGTGGTCAGGCGGTCACTGGCGATCTGCTGTTCTCTCTCCTTGGCGGCCAGATTCGTCTCAGCGGTGGTCAGCTGGGTCTCCGCGGTACTCAAGGAGGCCTGGGCATTCTGAAGCGAGATGTATGCCTGTCCCAGATCAGCGCTGACCCCCTCCAGCGAGGACATCACCTGCTGCTGCTTGCGCTGCGCCTCGTTCTGCTTGGCAACGGCGTCGTCTCGCTCATCGGCCAGGGAGATGTCCCCGGAGTAGAAGAAGACGAGGCTGGCGGCCGCCAGGGCGCAGACTGCGGCACGCCGGCGTGAGCGGCGCAGGAACAGACGAGACAGCATGTGAGATCAGATCCTCGTGTACTTGGACAGCGATAGGGCGGAGGAGACCGCGGCCAGGGCGATGGCGGCCAGGATCAGCCAGGGCGACAGGAAGAGGACATCCCTGGTGCTGATGAAGGCGCTCGTGAAGGAGATGGATGAGGCGAGCCACCCCTCCACGACGTAGCGGACTCCCAGCCACAACGTGACCACGGCAAGAATCGCCCCGGTGAGGGCGGCGATGACCCCTTCGAGGATGAAGGGCAGCTGGATGAAGAGGTTCGAGGCCCCCACCAGACGCATGATCCCGGTCTGTCGGGAGCGGGACATGGCCGACAGCCTGATGGTCGTCGAGATGAGCAGCACCGCGGCCACCGCCATGATGGTTGCCAGCCCTCCCGTGATCCAGGAGGCCCGGTTCATCACGAGGAAGAGCGGCTCGAGGGTGGAGCGCTGGTCGACCACTCGCTCCACGCCGCTGTGCCCCTCGAACTGCTCGGCCACCAGCTTGTAGTTCTCGGCGTCCTTGAGCTTGATGCGGAAGGACACGGGCATCATGTCCTCCGTCGCGTTCCTCCCGACGGCGGACTTGGCGTAGGCCTTCATGAAGTTCTGATAGGCCTGGGCCTTGGTCTCCATCTGGTAGGACTTGACGTAGCCGGAGGGGGCGC